>JAAUXV010094583.1_pt1 | contig 11343 bp, 15 predicted proteins | sample 7278181 | NCBI WGS metagenome assembly JAAUXV01 (sample SAMN14350114, study PRJNA611818) | marine sediment metagenome | isolation source: surface marine sediment (2.1m) | place: French Polynesia: Moorea | collected 2018-08
CAACAACGGGTACTATCCAGGTAACTGTTTGCAACAGTATTCACTTCAACATGTGTTCAACAAATTTTTATGAATGATCGTCAGTCGCAAAGAAAAGTGGGAACAAGCAGACATTTTGGGCTGCGGTGGCAACATTTCTGTTATATTAGCGCTGCAAGTACCGCTGAAAAAATGGGGTGGGTGGGAATAGGGTGATTAAAGCGAGATCCCGTTCGGGAAGGGTGCCGATAAAAATAAAGTGAAAAGAAAGTTTCGTGGTGACATATTATTAAACATCATCATTTCTCGTCAAGAAATGTTTCCTCTTTTGCAGCTCCGGACGAGCAGCAGGAGCAAATGCTGCAGCAGCAGCAACAGGGACCGGCACTGCAGAATTACGAAGAGGCGCCGCCGTGATTGAACGATGCCACTTCTGGAAAATAAATTTTAAGTGTGCCGCCGAAACGGTCCCTCTGAACTCTCCCTTCCTTCCCCTTCTTAGTCATTTCTCCGCGTTCGTACAGTGAAACGTCATCTACATGCAGTGCTATGGTGCAAAGCGTGCGTTTTTGTTCCCCCTTCTCTCAATTTTGTTTTTGAGGAGGCGCAATGTAGTAAAACACGCATGGCGTCATTTTCGAATTGGAGGGGAAATCTTTTTTCAAACAAAATTATGTGGGACTTTTATGGCCTCGACTTAGCACACGTGTCGTTTTGAAATTTCTTTTGCTTGAATTTGCACCATTTACTGTACTACGCAACGTAGTTGTAAAGAAAGACGAGGTATTTGAGCTACTTCAATATGTGATTCAGCAGTTGCAGCTACCTATTGTACCATTCTAGGGATGTTTCCGAGAAGAAAATATACTTCACTCGTGGACGCTACAAAAGAGTTTTTAGCGAATGTTTCGTAAATTGAATGTCTCAAATTTTTACGCTCCCCGTCTTCCCTCTGCTTCTCTTTTGACTGAGTAAAGTCGGATTGCCCTCTTTTGCCTGTCTGTCTCTTGACGGAGGGAGCCGGAGAGGAAGGCCGACGGCTTCACTGCAATCGATAATTGCAACCAGATCCTCTTCTCTTCTCCTTCCTCTTCCTCTGCAATTTTTCCGCACATGCGCACTAACCCTTTACAATAAATAAAGGCTTTCCGGCGTCATTACGTAAGAGCGCCCCTGTGGCCTAATGGAGAAGGCATCGGTCTCCGGAACCGGGAATGGGGGTTCGAGTCCCCCCAGGGGTAAACCTTTTACCCCCCATTTTCGGTCCAGAGTTGCTTTTTTTTCTGGCCTTTCCCGTCGTTTTCATCGTCCTGATCATTTTTTTCTTGTTTCTGAGCATAACTCCCTTGTATATGGAAATACTCGTCCCGTTCATCCGACATTCATCGGAGGCGGAACTTTTAGCATCATGAAAGGGGGGAAGGAATGGGCTCCCTCGCAAACGCTGGAGGCGCATCTTGTGGGTAGGGCGAGAACGCTCGCCGCCCATGTCTACTCTTGGGTCAGGGAGACCGTCCCGCTCAAATCTGAGGAAGCAAACGAACGGAGGCGGAGGAGGGCGCTCGTTCTTCCCTCCTTTGTGATGGAGCCCTAGAAGGAGGAGGACTGGAGGAGGGCACTGACTGCAGCAACAAAGCTAAGCTCCCCACTTCCCCCGCCCCCCTCTCCTCCTCCTCCTCCAATTGAACGCATTCCAACTTTTTCTTCCCCATCCAGGCAGGCTCGCTCCCCCCTCACCGTCGGCGCCGCTGGCAACAACGCTCCGTACGACAAGGTGACGGCGTCGGTCACCGTGAACATTGGAGAGTTGGGGCGCTGCTTGCGCCACGGACGGAAACGCTCGCCAGCTCCGTATATTTAGAGGGGGGGAGGCAGTTCGGAGCATCGGCACTCCTTGCTGCACAGTCTGTTGGGTGCAGCAAAAAAACCAAACAACTTCTCTCGGTGGTACACAACTTATCGTAGAGTCGCATCCACGAATTTCTTTTTCTCGTCATCAAAACGCCGGTAAGCATCTAACTGCATAGGGACCGCACGCACGCACTTTTCTTTCCTCTCGGACAAGAAACTCGAACTCTAGCCGAACAAAAACTTGTGACTATTTAAACGAAAGTTGGAGCATTTGGTCCATATTCAAGCATTTTTTCTCTCCTCTTCAGGTGAGCGGAGAATCCCAACCGCTGCTCTTCCAGGATGGCCTTTCTTGGTCTGGACTTGGGATCTTGGATCCTGGTGCTGCTGGGGCTGGCACTATATGTCTACTTCTTCCTGACAAGGAACTATGGCAAGTGGGAGAAGAAGGGTCTCTCCTCTGTCCCACCCACCTTCTTCTTTGGCAACAACAAGAGCATCTACACTGGATCAGAGCACATGAACACCTTTCACCGGAGATATTACAAGCAGATGAAGGACAAGAAGTGAGTATTTCAGAAATAAAGAACAGTTTATTGACAGTTAAACTTTAATCACATTCTACTACATGTACTGTATACCTACAAATGCACTTTTCTATATTTATAGGGCAACAATATTCTATGATGGTTCAGAGCCTCAACTCTATGTGCTTGATGTGGAGCTGATCAAGAGGGTTATGATCAAGGACTTTGACCACTTCACTGACTTTGGCTTCATTGATGATCGCCTGTCTGATCAGAATGACTTTGGACTGGCCAATGCTAGGGGAGAGGAGTGGAAGGCCCTCAAAGCAACAATCTCCCCAGCTTTCAGTCTCAAGAACCTAAACACAATGGCCGAGGATATCAACAAGGTAAGAAGTTCTCGTCAAGAACCAGTTAAATTTCTATTTTTTTGTTTTATGTTACAGGTTGCCCTCAGCATTGTTGAAAATCTTAAATCCAGGCCTGATCAAAATGCTGCCATTGATGCTGAGCAACCCATCATGGTTTTTGCCATGGACTGCATTGCCAAGGTTGTCTTCAGCATGGACCTTCACTCAACAAAGAACCCTGACAATGAGTTTTTGAAGAAGGGAAAATACTTTATGGTGGCATGGAGGTTCCTCCTTGCTCTCATGTTCCCAGCCATCTCCTACTGGTTCAACATCAAGATGTTTGATCCAGTATCAGCCAACTACTTTGAAGCTGTGAGAGATAAGCATATTATATTTATTACCATTCTTTTGTAGTTTCTGTTTTTATCATAGGTTGCACATAAAATGATGGACGAACGTGACAAGACAGGATCAAGGGTAAGATTTTATAAACACAACATAGAACCCATTGTTTTAATTACATTGCCATTTTTCCTAGGACTCATTCAATGATGTGCTGTCTCTGATGATGAAAGTCCGAGACAGCAATGGTGCCAGCACCGATCTGAAAGCAGATGCCCCAAATGAGAATGGTTTCAACCATGTAGCAACTGGAAGCAGGAAATGCAACATGACCAACAAGATGATTGCCAAGACCCTCATGCAGTTTTTCATCGACGGCTATGACACCACAGGCTCACAGATATCTATGGCCTTGTACTACCTCGCCACCCAGCCCGAAGCTCAAGTAAGCACCCTGCGTTTTTTGTGCCATCAATGTTTGTGTGTCGTTGATTCAAAACCCAAAATTGTACGTTCTTGATACAACTAGCTCATTTTTTCCTCTCATTAGGAGCGCATCTTTGAAGAGGTGGAGGAAGTAGCAGCAAAATGTGGAGACAATCTTACAAGAGAAAATGTAAATGAGCTGAAATATGTGGACCAGGTAAAGAAACAGAAAATTCATATAGAAAAGAGTATGTATGTAATATGTTTTGTTTTCAGTTTCTTCAAGAGGTGGGGCGCTTCATTGCAGTCACATTCACTGCCCGAGTCTGCACAAAGGAGTGGGAACTGCCAGGTTTCCCAGGAGTGGTTATTCCCAAAGGCATGAAGGTGCTCATTCCAGTTGATCCTGTGCAGGTAATTTGATGCAATAATTTAGTTTACAAAAGAAAACCTTGCTACAATAGACATACACTTTCTAGAGGGATCCTGAGTACTTTGAGGATCCAGAGGAGTTCAACCCTGACCGCTTCAGCCCCGAGAACAAGGGCAACATCAAAACTGGCACCTACCTTCCCTTTGGACTGGGCCCACGCCAGTGCATGGGAATGAAGATTGCCAACCTGGAGGCCAAGATTATCATCTACAATCTTGTGAGGCACTTCCGTATTGAGCCAAGTGAAAAGACTCCAGTGCCCCTGTCAGAGGGACTCCAGTATGATCACATGGCCAAGATCAAAGGGGGAAACTGGCTCAAATTCATCCCGAGGTCCTAATATGATTCTGAAGAGAGCCATTGACATGATAGTCTACACGCAGAAAATGAGAACTAAATAAAGATATTTGGATGGAACATGAGTGAGACATTTGCTTGCCTCATTTCATTATCTTATTGCCCGAAGATGAAACGATTGCAAAGAAGGGTTTGAGCAAAACATAGGGATACATTTTTGGAACGTGTTTCCTCCCACTTTCGTCCCGAAATCAAATTGTAAATTAATCATAAGGTCAAGTGGGATCTTTTACGTAAATACCACAAATCCTGTTTACAATTTTATTCGCCGATCTCGAATATCCGACTACAGTAGATCTCAAAGTGCCTTCTACTCTACTGTAGTTGGCCGTCTTCTACGTATATTGCTAGCAAAGCGAAGCGAGATCAAGTGCATATTTGTTATATTTTTCCAGCTTTCTACGTCCGCCTTGTCCGGGAAATAGCAGCTTCTCTTTTGACATTTGGAGGAGACTGCTGGCGAAGATCCAAAGGGCTTGTATTGTAGGGCTTGAGGCTTGAGCCCTCAGCTCTTCCCCAGTTTTCTCCGCAGCGAACGAAAGCTGCGTATTTAAAATTATGCATCAACACATGAACTTGTATTAACCAGGGCTTTAGACGTTACAAAATTTTGGTGAGTTACAATTGCCACTCCTTTGGCAAAAAGTAGCTAGTTACAGCTACATTCACTTGATTTAAGAAGTAAGTAGTTCCCGATACTTCATCACTTATTCCTCTTCCGAAACAAGAAAAAGTACCGAAAATATTTTTTTCCCAGGGGCTTTTCAAACGAGAAATAAAATAGTCAATGGCAGAGCTCAGATACACCCGGAAAGAAGCTTATAAAAATTGTCAAAACTATCCAAAATGACAAAAAAGGAACGATAGTTTCGTTAATAAACGCTTTCCTTTTTTCCTGGTTTCAGTTACTTGGCCGTTAGCTGCAAACTAGCCGATACTTCGCTACTCAAAAAGTAACTAACTTTAGTTACCCAAACGGCGTTACTTGTAACGTGTTACTCTAATGCCCTGGTATTATCCGCGAAATATATCCCCACAGCGTCAAAATGATACTTCCCTCCCTCCCCTATTTTCGGAGTAGCGAACATACACCGTGCTATGGAGCAGTGAGGGTCATAGGCACCGTCCCTCCGTTCACCTCCTCCTGAGTGCCCGTTTTGTGGGGGAGGAAGGAGATTGGAGACTGAGGCAATGGCGTTACGTAAGAATGTACTGCGTAGTACTTTTGCTGCGACGGGCACAGTAACGTACGGAGCAGCAGTAACGCCCCACTCCGAGGCATCCCACCCAATTGCAGGGACTCTCCCCGCACGGAGGGGGAGAAAGGAGGGTTCGAGGGAGTACAGCATTGCTGAATGCACAGTGAACGGGCATCTGGAGGACGTAGGCGACGACGACATTGCTCCACTGCAGTTAGGCCGGAGAGGCAGACGGGGACAGGGCCGCGACCAAAAAGAGGGATTTTTCTCACCAGCCAGGTAACTTTTGAACTGCAAAAGGAATATCGTACAGGAGACCCTGACAGGCAGAGAAAGAGAACATTTTCGAAATGATTTCTTAAAAAATCCAATAAAAGACAGAAAGAACTTTGAAATATACTCGTAGAAGCAGTGTACTTTACGGTAAGTAGGCGCTCGCGCTATTTCTTTTGCTAAAGTAGAGGAAAAGAAGAAAGTGGTATGCGTTTGCTCGTGCATTTAACTCTATCACTTATTTCTGCAGATTGACACAACAATGGCCTTCCTGGGGCTTGGGCTGGGATCATGGATCCTGGTGCTGCTGGGATTGGCAATCTTTGTTTATTTCTATCTGACAAAGGAGTATGGCAAGTGGGAGAAGATGGGTGTTGCCTCTCTGCAACCCACTTTCTTCTTTGGCAACAACAAGAGCATCTACACTGGAGCTGAGCACATGAACACCTTCCATCGGAGATATTACAAGCAGATGAAGGACAAAAAGTAAGGTCATGTGAACCTTTGGCATTATCATTGCATGTGTTTTATTATTTGTACATGTAGTAATTGTTACTTAAAAAACTAGACAAACATTACTCATCTTGTTCTTGTTCTTCCAGGGTGACAATCTTCTATGATGGATCTGAGCCCCAGCTGTATATCCTGGATGTGGAGCTTATCAAGAGGGTCATGATCAAGGACTTTGACCACTTCACTGACCTGGCAATTTTTGATGATCGTCTCAGTTCCCTGAATGACTTTGGTCTGGCCAACGCAAAAGGACAAGAGTGGAAGGCCCTCAAGGCCACAATCTCTCCTGCCTTCAGCATGAGAAATCTCAACACCATGGCTGAGGACATTCACAAGGTTGCAATGAGTGTGGTTGACAAGCTTAAATCAAGAGCCAACCAAGAAGAATCTATGGATGCTGAAGAGCTGACTTTGATCTACACCATGGACTGCATTGCCAAGGTAGTTTTCAGCATGGACCTCAACTCAGCCAAGAATCCAGAAAATGAGTTTGTGAAAAGAGGCACCAACTTTGTGGTCCCATGGAGGTTTCTCATAAGCCTCATGTTCCCTACAATTTGTTACTGGTTCAACATTTCAGCATTTGACCCAGTTTCTGCAGACTACTTCGAAGCTGTAAGTGACGGATCTTGAAAAAGATTACCCCAGTATGATAATATCTTTATGTGCTTTATTAAACAGGTCGCTGAAAAAATGATTCAAGAGAGAGACAAGACCGGAACCAAGGTACAGTTTTTCTACAAAAATACAAATAAAATTTAATAACCAATTGTTTTTCATTTAGGGTTCTTTCAATGATGTGCTAGCCCTGATGATGAAGGTGAGGGACAGTGATGGAGCAAGCACTGATTTAAAATCAGATGCACCAAATGAAGATGGCTTCAATCACCTCACGGCTGGAAAGAAGTGCAACATGACCAACAAAATGATTGCCAAGACCCTCATGCAGTTCTTCATCGATGGCTACGACACCACTGGGTCACAGATATCCATGGTCCTCTACTATCTAGCTGCCTATCCGGAACTTCAGGTAAACCTATGCAGCTCACTTCAACACGTTAGTATAATTTCTAATTGTTTCTGGTCCGTGTTTTAGGACCGCGTTTTTGACGAGGTGGAAGAAGTAGCTGAGAGATGCAGAGGCCAACTGACTCGTGAGAACGCCAATGAGCTAAAGTACTTGGACCAGGTAAAATATATTTTGAGTTCAGAAAAAAGTGGCTTAACGCCATAGTCATCATCTTTTGCAGTTCATTCTTGAGGTTGGCCGCCTTATTGCCATCACATTCACTGCTCGGTTTTGCACAAAGGATTGGGAGCTCCCTGGTCATCCAGGAGTCATCATACCAAAGGGCATGAAAGTGTTGGTAGCTATTGATCCTGTTCAGGTGAGTTTTTATAAAACAGAAATAGATTGGATTAATGTTACATTTTTTCCATTTGTAGAGAGATCCTGAGTACTATGATGACCCAGAGGAGTTCAACCCTGACCGCTTCAGTCCTGAAAATAAGTCAAGCATCAAAACTGGTACTTACCTTCCCTTTGGAATTGGACCACGCCAATGCATGGGAATGAAGATTGCCACCCTCGAGTCCAAGATTCTCATCTTTAATCTGCTTAGACACTTCAAGATCGAACCCAGTGAGAAAACTCCAATCCCCCTTGGTGATGCTCTTCAGTATGACCACATTGCCAAGCTCAGGGGTGGAAACTGGCTTAAGTTTGTGCCCAGGTCCTAAATATGCCACAAATAATCCATACTTTGTTCTCAGTAGTAGCCTGCAAACCTGAGAATTTCGAGCAAAGCTCTCGGCCGCTAGAAAATATTTTTTCGTGAAATTCTTTCTCGCTGTGTAAAATGCATTGGGCAAACGTGTAGTATGTGAACTAGAATGCTTATTCCATGTAAAGATCCATTTCTTCTGCATCAAACAGTTCATAAAAACGAAAATACAGTCACAAATGTTTGAAAAAACACCGCATGCCTTATAGTAAATTATGCGACCGAACTTTTCATACGTGATTGTGTGCCCCTGGTCGTACGCCACCGCCGCGGACCCCAGCTCCGAGTGCGAGACCGCGCCGCCGCTTCCGAGCGCGATTGCGGACGGGCTGGGGAAGGAGTTGTCGCATTGGATCTCTGGAGAGACAAGGAGAGTTCTGAGTTTCCTTTTCATGACGGAGATTTCGTAGTGTACGTGTTGTAGTCGTGGTGGAGGTTGTTGTGGTGGTAGTGGTTGTAGTTGACGTTGTTGTTGTTGTGCTGGTTGTAGTTGACGTTGTTGTTGTTGTGCTGGTTGTCGTTGTCGCCACTGGTGGTGGTGGCGGTGGCGGTGGCGGTGGCGGTGGCGGTGGCGGCGGTGGAAGTGCCGGAGGTGGTGGTGGTGGAGGAGGTGGCGATGGCGTCGTAGTCGTAGCTGAAATTTTCTGGCATAATCCCTCCTGCTACTTTTAAAAAAACTTATTTTCTTTGCACCTGTTGGATCATAGCACTCGCACACGTAGCTGGCCTTGTAGCTGTTGTCGTTCTTGCACTTCTTTCCCCCGTAGCAGTTCCCGCCCTCGCACCAGGAGCACTTTCCGGTGGCGCCGTTGACGCTCAGGCTGTCAGGGATTGAGCCCTGCGTGAAGGTGGCGCCGCTGGCCTGCCACGTCAGCTAGGTACAGGCGTTTGACTCAAGTTAACGGCAATTCATGAGCGTTGCTTCCGTTCTGAAGCATCACCAGGTTGTTGCATCCCGTCCCGCTGCAGACGAGTTTGTTCGAGTTCCTAATGTCGACCCAGACGGAGCTGGCCAGACCTGAATCGATCAATAATATGTAAATTATTGCTTTTTAAAGGAACGAAAAGAGTTCAAAATCAAAGAGCGCGTGCTGTCACCGGTGAGGGCGTCGAACTCGGCCCTGTTCTCGAAGGTGGCGATGACCCTGCCGGCGCCCTCGCAGCCCAGCCGCCCATCCTTGTACTGCACCTGCGAGCCGCCGGCGCCCAGGTAGTAGAACCTGCCGCCCACCTGCGCGTCGCCCGCCGGGCAGGAGCAGGTGGCGGAGCGGAAGCGGCAGGACGCGAGCAGGATCGCAGCCGACGCCAGGTGCGAGAACGTTTGCCGCCGCATCATTCGTCGTCGAGGCTTTAATTTCGTTTGGCTACACGTTCAAAAGCCCGATTGCAAGGGACAGAGGGAGAGGAGTCTCTCAAAATTAGCCAAGAAACGTCTAGTACACACGTACAGTACAGGGGGGCTCAACACTTTGGATGGACTCTCTTGCCACCATGCAGTAGACCACCCCCTCTCAAATGACGGATTGCATGATATCTCAAATTAGGCCCTTCTCACAAAACACTGTACCTACGCGCTGCAGCTTCTTTTCCCTCTGCTCTTGTTGTTGAGCGAGGAAAAGCCTTTTTGGTACGTTTGAGGATTCCCCCGTTCTTGGAATTGGACCAAATCATTCCGCGAATTGGCATTTTCTTTCTCTATCTTTTGATTGTTCTTTATTTCGAAATCGGTGTTGAGGAAGCGGCGTATAAATAACTACTTGAGGTCGAAAACAGGTTTACGAGGAGGCGGAAGAAAAGGGTGTTGTGAAACACGTACCTACAAAAAAGTGAGAAATCATAGGTACCTAAAATTACAGGATTTTTTGAGCCAGTTTCCCTTTCCCTATACGGGTTTTCCATCACGGTTTATTCAATCCCGACAGAGGTAGAATATGTTATAATTTAAAATGCTTGGTTCAAGAATGAGAATTATGGTGGCTCTGGAGTACGGTTGCGCGTCGGTAAACATCCTTTTTAAAAATAGGAAGCACACAGCTATGTTTTCTGTGACCTTGCTCCCTTGACCCTTGTCGAGTTGTTGGTGAGAGAGGACCAACTTAAGTACGCGAGTTCGGAACGTACTTAGGGCCCTGAGGGATAAAGAAATACAGCCACCGCGGATCGGGCAAAAAAACACGAGCACATGCCGGTCAACGTGACAGCCCGATTGTTGGGCAATTTTCTGTTTCGATGTTGTGCACACAGAAAATGACGATCGGTCTGCATTGGTCACACTTCTAGAGCCACCCAAATTAGTATGTCACAATGTTTCATTCAAGATTGGCGGCGACCGCGTGACAAGAGCGGAGGCAACAATTCGACAGAATAGCTTGAAAAGAGAGAATTTCCTCATTGCCTTTCTTGCGACTTTGGTGAAAAATGACAGAGGAATCGATCACCGGGCCCGAACTCGAGCACTGTGATTTTGCCAGATTTATTTTCGGTTGCATTGCAAGAAAATAGATTGTCTTCGTCGCAGCCGCTTTTATTGTTTGTACTTAGCAAACGTAGGAGTCGCCCACGGACCTTCATGTATGTACTATTTTATTATCAAGCAATTGTTGCTGTATGCAGTATGTGATCCGATTTCCTGAAAGCCTGAAATTCGTACAGAATCCTTCATGTGTAATGTGCATCTAAACTCCGAAGATGTTCCTGGATTGCTGTCCTGCACATTCTGTCAAAAGTTAAGTAGTCATGGATTTCTAGAGAAATATTTTCTCTAGAAATTAAGGAAGAGGTGCGATACCAAAGATTTTAGCTTTAGCTAAGTGGCAGCTTACTTGAAAACTTGGTATGTCGTGGACTCGTGATATTGCCTTAAAACTAACCCGCGACGAAGAAATTGCTTAATTGTACGGATATGATAAACAATTAAAAAATGTGTCTCCAAGTCCATTTCTTCACCTGATAACGTGTTGGAAGACGAATCCCGGCTCCGCCGTCCCCTCCTCGGGGTGAGAGGACCCAGCACCCCCAGAGGGGATGGTGGACGAGACGCACCCTAATATTGTGTTTTTTAACTCTTTCAACTGCATGTGTGTGAATCTCCAAAGAGTATGATTTTTTTTACCGTTGACCACACAATCGCATACGAATGGCACCTCGTCCGAGCAGACCTGGTCCCCGACGCAGCTCCCGCCGGTGCAGTGGGCGCACCGGGCATATCCGGTGGGGTAAGACTGGGAAGGAGGAAACTCGCAGTTTGAACAAACAACTAAGAGTTTTCGTATTCTATTTACCATGCTGTCCGGTATTGTCCCCGAG
>JAAUXV010287751.1_pt1 | contig 11313 bp, 13 predicted proteins | sample 7278181 | NCBI WGS metagenome assembly JAAUXV01 (sample SAMN14350114, study PRJNA611818) | marine sediment metagenome | isolation source: surface marine sediment (2.1m) | place: French Polynesia: Moorea | collected 2018-08
ATACAGGGTCTTGTTAGTAATGCATTTGTGGCGCCAGTATATCAGCCGCGCTAACACGTTGGTATAGAGTAGTAGAAAAATGTATTTTGATTCAGGTCAAATCGAAGACTGACTATTAGTTCTCGTCTGCGACGGAAATTGGAAAGAAGGCGAAAGCTTATTCAGCAAAACATCACACTCGTTCGATATAACTCTGGGATCTTCTTTCGCCATGTGTGTGACCGAGGACGGTCCCCACACCCCTCCCACGTCAGACTGACCTTTGGGAATCACTCCTTTCATCCCGAAAGTTTTGTCACTTGTCACTTATCTACATATCAGCACTGACGGCACATAATTCGTTCTACATATCTTTCGCAATCAATGGTTACTTGATACATATCTTCTCATACGTACTATCGACGGTCAGAGTTCGTTGCCGTTTGTAAAACTCATAAAAGAAACACTAGTGGTTTGTGCCGGAACTAAATTAATTTTGGTTGACTGATGTTTCTTCAAAGGGGCTGTGTGCTGTTCTTGCAGCCGAAGCGACGTCTTATGATGCCAATCCCGCATCCGATGAGTACCAGACAGGCTGCGATGGCGAACCCGAACCCGGCGATGCCCATGTGATGGTGGTGATCGAGGTCCGACGAGAGAAGAGACGGGAGCTCCTCGTCGTCCTTCACCGCCAGCTCCAGTCCCTCCAGAAGAGGTAAGGCGCACTCCACGTTGAGCATGAAGGACTTCTTGATATCCGTTGGTATCTCAAAATCCTTGGTCGAGAGCTGGCAAGAGTGGCCGTATAGAATCTTGTGGCGTCCGGCTGTCCACTTTCCGACGTCAACGGTGCCGTTCTGGCACGTTTGGGTGTATGCTGTATCCTGCTGAACGTAGAGTTCTAGCCAAGCAGCGTCCCCCCCCCCCGCCCTGAGATGATGACGAAGGGGTCAGTCACTGGCACGGCGGTGCATTGTTCCACTGCGGCGCGCTCCAAACCCGCCCACAAGGCCGTGACGCACGAAGTGGCAAAGTTCTGCTGAGCATACGGCAGCACGCAGAGGTAGGAGTGCCCGATGGTAAGGCATCCTCTCAACTCCTCCGGATCCAAGAGCGCATACGTCCTTGCTTCCTCAGAAACCGCCAAAGTGCTGGCGTCGGTAGAACGAAGATAGACGGGCTTTCCCAAGGGGCCGGAGACGAGAAAGTCCTGGAGGTTGTAGAGATGAAATGCCGAATCGAGAAGAGGAAGATGTAGCTGAAGAAAAAGTATCCCGTCTTCGAGGCGGTAGGAAGCAGGAAGTTCAGAAAGGACCTCGTTCCCAAAAGGCAACGCCCGGGGCAGGTCCCTTGTCCATCTCGCCCAAATCCTGCGACGACCACCTGCTGTGAGAAGAGGCCAGCGTAAGGCGGTGACCACTGACCAGTCTCCAGATAGCCGCGTCATAGCTGGCGATGTGCGCTCCCAACTCCGCGATTGTCGCCTGGATGAGAAACTTCACGATCATGTTGGCGAAGACCGCTGTATAGTTGCGCAGGACGGCCATATCTTGTTGCAGCTGGGTGATCCCGTCCGTCGCTGTGGTGTCCTGGACCCAGTCGTTGATCTGATTCATCTCGCTGAATCAGCTCTCTCATGAGGGCCCAGCGTGTGGGGGCGTAGGTGAGGCAGGCGGAGTATTCCTCGAGGATGCTCTCTAATTTTGCTAGGCAGCGGTCTTCCACACTCACAAAAAGCGTGCTCCTCTCTATCTCCAAGGCCTGCATCGATTTCTGCGCGGCGACCGCTCGTTGCGTGACGTCATCAGACGCTGAGTCAGCTTCTCCGGCTCCAGATTGCTCGCGATCTGCCTGTCCGTGAGGGCGTGTACGTGTCTGGCCTTCCAGGGCAACTCCGTCAGCATCTCCTCATGCCACTCCACGGGGTTGGTGAAGTCCACGCTGTACTTCTTGGCGGCCTCCAGATGCGCCCTGAACTTCTTCAAGCAGGTCTCTCGCTTCTTGATCTTCTCCTCCATGACGTCCAGTTTGGTGAGCCACTGCGCCACCTCGCTTCCGGCGGTTATCTCCCATTCTGTGGAGACGTTCGACTTGGCGTCCGCTTTCCTCTTGAGGCTGAGCGGAATCAACCTGGCTCTCCAATCCTGTGTTGGCACCTCCACTGTGCTGGTGGGGACTTTCGTCGCTGGTGTCGTGCACATGCCGCTGCATCCTGCTACGGCCCTTTCCCCGTCGTTGCCGGCAGACGGTGACCCACTCTCCAGTGTCGTCTTCTTCATCGGACCCGATGTAGAACTTTGCTGAGCTAACCTGTGACGAAGAATCTCTCGAGCCTCCCGTTTCAAGCGGTCGACGTTGTCCTCCTTCAGTGGGGTGGAGGTGACTGGCGTTCACGGTCTTGGTGTTCCGAGCGACGTTTTGCTGCCGCTCGTTGAACTCGCTGGCAACATCTCCTTTGTCGCCTTTGCCCTCCCCGCTCTTGTCAGGGGAGGCGTTCTGTTTCCTCGACTGCATGCTGCTGGTGGCTTCACCCCCGTCGGTTCTCCAGATGCTGTCCTTTGTGGTTGACCCCATGTCTCCGTCGGTGCCGTCGTTCTCCGACTCATCACTCACATGCAGCAGACCAGATTCTAGACCTTCTTGTCGTCTTTGTTCTTCGGATAGAGCGTCTTTCTGCGCTTGAGAACGCACTCCTTTGAGTCTGTTGCGATGATTGATTTGTGTCCTAATGCACCGTCACTCGTGACATATTGCACTTCGTAAGTCGTATCCGACAGAATCTGAACGACGAGAGCTTCCTTCCAGCACTTAATCCACTTCTTGTTCTTGACTTTGGCAAATGACTGCCGATCGAGTCGAACATAAACTGTCTCGCCCAGCAAAAACTCTTGGTGCTTGCCGGATGCTGAGTCGTATAATCTTTTGTTCCGTTCACCTTCCTGGTTTATCTTGTCTGCTGTGTAAGCATAAATGTCTCTCATGCGTCGTAATGCGTCGGCTGCCCAATCTTCTCCGTAGAACGGCCGCCCCATGTCTCCGAGCTGGAAGAACGGCATCGCTGGGTCTCGCAGGTATGTCAAGAAGAACGGAGATGAGTTTGTGGCCTTTCATACTGCCGTGTTGTAGGCCAACATAACTGTCGGTAATTTTGCCTCCCATTCCGGATCATCCGGCTTGTCGAGAATTGCCGTCATTATCTTAATGAGTTCTTGATAAAATGCTTCGGCAGACGAGATTGTCTGTGGGTGGTATGCGGATGTGCGACGACGGTCCACTCCCAATTTCTTGAACAATTCGTCCGACAGTTTGCTGCAAAACTCTCTCTCCCTATCTGTTATGAGAACCTTTGGTGTCGAATAGCGGCAAATCCATGTGTCAACAATTGCTCTGGCGACGGTGCCGGCTTCCTTGTCTTTGAGTGGTACTAACTCAGCAAGTTTTGAGAAAGCATCAGTTATCACGAGCACGTATTTGTGTCCTGCCGCGCTAATTGCACCCGGAAGAAACAGATCAGCATGAACTCTCACATTAGGCTCCGATGGCTCGGCTAATGGTTTCAGCGGCTCTCTTGTTGCACTTAGTCCTGGCGGGTCTTTGCTTTCTTTGCACACCTGACAAGCTGAGATAAAAGCCTCGACGTCTGCACTCATGCCAGGCCAACAAAAAACCCCTAAGTCTCTGCAACGTGATACGCACTCCTTTGTGTCCTGCAAATGTCGAAGCATGGGCCGCTTTTATAAGTTCGTATTGCATGGTGGCCGGTACAACAACGCCAAAAGTACGGGTACCATTTCCCCGGTTCACTTCTCGGAAAAGCACATTTCTGTCTGTCACATAATTGTCTGCTCGTGCCTGCTCCGCTGCAGATTTTCTCTCTTTTGAACACAATGCCAAGGCTGCCTGGCAAAAACTGTCTTTTTGTTGTTCCTCCGCCCATTTGTCGGCATCAACTCCATTGATGATTCCTTTCTCGGATTGCTCCTTGATGACGGCGTCCTCCCCGGAAACTGCCCTCACGGAGCAGATGTTTGGCGCCCGGCTCAGCGCGTCCGCGAGCTCGTTCATCTTTCCTGGGAGGTATTCTATGACGAAGTAGTACTCTCCATCAATTCCTGCAGCCGAAGAAGGGTCCGCTTGTGCACCGTCCCGAGTCGCTCCAACGGTTTATGGTCGCACATGAGCGTGAAAGGTACCCCATACAGGTAGTGATGGAAAGCCTCGATGGCCTGCGTGGCCCCTGCCATCTCGAGAAGAATAGCGCTGTAGTTTTTCTCGTGCCCTTTTAGTGCCTTAGAGAAGTAAGATATTACTCTCATTCCTCCTTCTTGCTGCTGTAGGAGGATTCCTCCGAAGCTGTGCTCAAGCGACGCGTCCGTTGCCAGCACAAAAGGCACCCCAGGCTTGGGGAACGCCAGAATGGGTGACTGTGTCAACTTCTCCTGAAGTTGCTGGAACGCCGCCATCGCGTCGGGCGGCAGTTTCCCTCCGGTCCATCCAGAGTCCATTTGTGTCAAAGCTGTCAGCTTTCCTGCTAGCCCTGCATATCCGTGGATGAATTGCCTGAAGTAGTTGCAAAGCCCTGTGAACCGCCGGATTTCCTTGACTGTTTGAGGCGGTGCGAAATTGCAAACGGCAGCCGTCTTCTCTTCACCTGGCGTGATGCTGCCGGCGCTGATCGTGTACCCGAGGTATTCCTTCGGCGAATTTGCATTTGCGGAGCCCAATCTTAAGGTTATGCCTCTTCATCCGAGCGAGGGCCTGGTCGAGGTGCTCCATATGCTGCTCCCAAGTGCCGCTGCCAAAGAGAACATCGTCGAGGTAAATGACGGCGTTGTGAAACCCTTTGAAGATGTTCTCCATCAGTCTTGAGAACACAGAAGAGCTAGTCTTCAACCCCATCGGAGTCACGGTCCAGACAAACTTCCCTCTCCCGGGGACGGTGAATGCCGTGAATTCCTGACTCTCCTCGGCGAGTTCCAGCTGCCAGTACGCGTTGACGAGGGCAAGAGCTGTGAGGAACTTGGCTTCCAGCCCTCTGAGATGTTGGAGGCAGCTGGTTATATCCATAAAACTATGGAAGTCGTCCCAGAGGATCTCGTTGACCTTCCTCATGTCGATGACGAACCTGAGCTCCTCGCTGTGCGGCTTCTTGACGGCGAACACAGGTGAGTTGTGCGGGCTCACCCAATCCTCTCAGATGGCTCCAAGAGCGAGAAGCTTGTCGATCTGTTCGTTGATGAAATGAAGATGGGCAGCAGGAATGGGGAACTGTTTTACATATGCCGGTTCACCTGTCTTCGGTCGTAGGACGTGAGGCACCGCCTGAGACCTGCCCATGTCGCTCTTGCCTAACGACACTGCTTCATGATGTTGAAGGAGGACTTCCCGAAGATCCTCTTGTTGTTGCCTGCTCAGGTGCCGTTGTCCGCTCACCGTTTCCTCGATGAGCTGTATTTTGTCCTTGGCCGGCTCCGATGTCGACGGTCCCTGGGAGGTATGCACAGTCAGCAGCTCCCCTAATGTAATCATATCGTCTGTTTTCACCGGGATATGCTCCCCCAGCAATTCGTTGTCTCCGATGACCACATCTTCTGCCGTTTTGTTGACAAGGCAAATTTGCGTTTCGCCTTGTTGATTCACGTAATACAGGCCTGATACTACGTTGCCATGACTGTTGTCCAAAGTAAAAGCCGTTCCCGCAGTCCTCTTCCGACCTATACGGGCTTTGACGATTCGCATACTGTAGGCGGGTAGGTGTTCTTGCTTGGCGAGGACTACTTCCGCTTGTTTCCTCGCACCTTCCCAGTCCCAGGTGACGATCGTGCGACCGGCGTCCAGCTTGGCTCCGTAAATGGACATTACACCGTAACCAAGTAGCAGGGGCCAAGCGAGTTTTTCCACTACGACGACTGGATGGGTAATCCTTCCTAAACCCTCGATATCCAGTTTTACAAGGAAGGTACCTGCCGTCGCTAGTGGTTGGTCGTTCGCTGTTGTCAGGCCGATGCCGGTGCCGCCGATCTCCTCTTTGTTGGAGCTCGAGATCTTCTCAAAAGTGTCTCTCCTCATGACGGTATGCGATGCTCCGGAGTCCACTAAAGCCAGAAACTCCGTTGTGCCTGACCGGACACGGACTGTTGGTCGGGTCCTCCATGTTGGTTCCCCGTTGACTTTGTTGATTTGCCCAGCCAACTGTCGGAGAGCACAGTGGCTGGGTAATCGTATGCTGGCGCTGTTGTTGGGGTGGTCAACAGCGCCTACACAAAATGCGTCCAGCTGGAGGGTTGGTACCCGGGGCAGTGCGCGGACACCGCTGCTACCCCTCCTTGCTGTTGCTGCTGCGGGGGCGGTGCAGAAGCGTTCTGCGGCTGCGGCCCCCCTTGCAGACTGTTGGCTTGCGGTGGTCAAACGGCGGGTTCATTCAACGGCCATCCGCTCCAGTTCTGCCTGTTCTTCGGTACCTTGCATTGGTTTGCCTTGTGACCGGTGTTGTTGCATACCATGCAAGCGTCCCTTAGCATGTGGCGTGGCCCAACCTATGACGGTCGATGTGTTGGCTTCTCTCGCCAATGTTGCTTCTTCATGCCGCCGCCGTTGTTGCCGCTGCCGCTGCTGCCGCCTCCGCTGCCTCCTCCCCCACGAGCTCCCGGGCTGACGCTCCTAGCCCTTTGTCCGGCGTAGTTGATGGAGCCCCCTTTGCTGAAGGAGTTGGTTCGAGTGCGGCGGTTGCTCTCGTGGTCTTGCTGAACTGCAGCGATGTCTCTGATGGTGTCCCATGTGCGCTGGTCGTTGGGAAGCTGACCAACTGCGCGCTTGACATGATTGAGGAACTCGTCCTGCAGCCCTCCCATCAAGACGATGATGTTCAGCCATTCGAAGGCCTGTCGCCATCCGGTCTCATGTGCATCTGGTATCTGCATGATTGTTGCCCCCAGACGCATCAGACGGCCATTGTCCCGCATGATCCTCTCAGAGTACTCCCTGATGGTTTCCTTCTGAGACTGATTCAGGCAGCGGAAGATGTTGGAGACCTCCTCGAGTGGCGTCCCAGTGATCCATCTCGTGTCGGAGACGAAAGCCCTCCCGCCGAGGTCGTCGTCCTCCATGTTAGCCTTGAACCAGGAAGACGCGCTGGAGTAATCCTTCCCTTCGGGAATCGAGTCGGAGACGAGCGACCAACGGATAAGGCCGCATCTTCGTGTCCAGCCTTGGGCTCCTTCGGCTACGCCCTTCTCCGTAAAGTACGTCTCTAGCCCTGTGAGCCAATCCCTGGCCTTGTCGCTTACGTCTGTCTCCTGCCCCGTAAACTTGGGGATCCCGATCTTTGTCCCAGCCATGTCGTCGTTGTCGGAGCACGAACTGACGCCTGCGAACGAGCTCGCGCTGCTGTCGGAATCAGAATCAGACTCTGATTCGTCCGAGACGTCCTGGTCCTCTTCGTCCTCCTGGTTCCTGTCGGCGAGGTCGGGTAGCGGTTGGTCTGCAATCACTTGCTGCCATGGCTGCTGATCTCCGGTGTCACGAGCGGCATCCTGGAGGAGTTCCTCCAGTTTATCATCTTCTCGGTCCTGTGGGGTGTCCTCCGAAGACCAGTTCCATCCTGCGGTGTCTGCTCCGCCGGTCTGCCCTTCCCGTAGCGATTGTCGAACTTGGCCTCGCGATCAGGCTGGAACCGTCGATGACTCGGAGTTTTGCCGAACACAACTGCATCAAAACTCTGCTTCCATGTGGGTTTAGACTTTTCACCCATGGCAGAAGGACTTCATTCCCACAGAAACCATGGCGTGGTTTTGCTTTAACACTGCCACCACTGTGGCGCCAGTATATCAACCGCGCTAACGCGTTAGTATAAAGTAGTAGAAAGATGTATTTTGATTCAGATCAAATCGAAGACTGACTATTAGTTCTCGTCTGTGACGGAAATTGGAAAGAAGGCGAAAGCTTATTCAGCAAAACATCACACTCGTTCGATATAACTCTGGGATCTTCTTTCGCCATGTGTGTGACCGAGGACGGTCCCCACACATTCCCAACAAGAATTTCTCCCTTTGGAACCTCCGTATTTTTGGGTCATTCTCTTTTTCTTGAATTCAAATCGGCTTTCCTTTTTTGTTGTCATAAATATTTTTGTTTCACATATTATGCTGTTTCCACAGTCAATTTGCAAGTGATTTTTTTATATTTACCTGGACCACAATTAGACCAAATAAGACCTAAAGGAAACGAACCAATGTACTCCGTATTTTCTAACAAAAAGTGAGGAAAAAAATAATTACCATATCCATTATAAGAAGGGCACAGGAATTTGTACTTTTCGTTGAGCGCCTATGATACGATGAAAATATTTTCAGATTGTTGGGTTTTGGAAGGTTGAACATACATAGAATTTATGTGTATGAACAAACAAAGAATTTCTTCATAACTGGCAGTACCTAGAAAAGAATTGAGTGGGGGACATTGACAAACAAAAAAAAGATTCACAACTAACTTAGAATTTCAGCTTAGTCTGACAAACAAAGAAAAAATTGATATGAACAAACATAGAAACTGGAATTCTGGAAGGGAAGGAATCAAGCGGTCAACACAGAGTTGATCATGGCAGGGGAGTGATTACACATAGGCAGCGGGGGAATGAGGGTAACCCCCCATGCACCCCGTCAAAATAATAGCTAATTCCTCGGCAAAAAGGCCTGAACTGACCACCACCCATCAAAGACTTTTCTTTAAAAAAATCACCTAAATTTTGAGAAAAACCAGTTCTGCACATGCATACGTCTATTAAACCTCCCTTTCTTCTTGAATTACTAGACAAAAGCATTTTTTTAAGAAAAAGTGTTGACTTTGGGAGGAGTTGGGAAATGAAATTGAGGAAGGAAGGAAGTTTTCTAAAAAAAAAATAGGCAAATGTCAGGTTCTCTTCAAAAACCATTTTCTGGTGGCTCAAGACCTCTGGGGACGAAAGCAACCAGGAAAAGTGTCAAGGGCAAGCTAGCACTTGGTTATTTAGTGATTTCATCTCCCAGCTAAAGGGCGCTCCAAGTCGCAAGGAAGCGCCAAGCCGTGGACCGTGGATTCACCGCATTGCAGGACATTGGGGACTGAATGCTGAGCAAGCTCTTCAGAACCAGCATTTTGTGAAGAAAGTGTGATGCCTGACAGTGGCCCCTCAATAAACAAACAGTGTTGATTTGGGGAGAATTGTTTTTTCTTTGTTCAGCATTCCCCTATGAAAAAAGGGTGGCAAAAAAATTGCTCCTTGCCCACTTGTTAGTGTATTGTCCTATACACATGGGGCATCCCTTCCCCTTTGCCCATGCATGTGTGGTGTGAATAATTTTCGTTGTTTGTTCATTGGTGGCAAGTTTTTTTCGTTGTTTGTTCATGGGTGCTATGAATTTTTGTTGTTTGTTCATTATTGGGGTCATTCAAAATTCTTTGTACTGCTGAGTCCAGTTTTTTTCTAAAGGCGTCATCATATAAGCTTTCCGACTGGAGGGTAAAACCCACCTCATTTGCAGAACTACTCCTCTGTTAATAATGGGTGTATAAAATTTTGCCATGTATATTGCACACCCAGAGAGGTGTGGCTAGCAGTACATAAAGGTTTAAACAAAAATTATTCAATGTGTATTCCAAAAAATAGCAACAAAGATTAAAAATATGCTTGAAAAGGCACTTTTTTAAATAGTGGTTACTTTACTTGTTATCTGCAAAATGTAATCTAAATTCAGATGTACTGCTAGCTGGATGTCTCTAAGACCTAGAAATGACCAAACTATACTAAAATGTCAATTTGTACAAGAGGAGTAGTTCTAAAACCAAGACTGAATTGGCTGTTTTTTCCTCTTCGTCGGCACGCAATTATGGTGACGTCTTTAGGTTACGCAAAGTTAGGGTAAAAATAAACATTCTGTGTATGTTCAACTTCATAATTTTTCTTCACAAACATGAAATTTCACCATTCTATGTTAGGTAGACATATATATATATAGTTTCGTCTTACCGCTAATACCCCCTTTCCGTCTTTTGGGTGACACTGGATAAAAAATGGATTTGACAAAGAGCATGCTGCAATTGTGTTATTCTCATTTTTTACCTGCGGCGAAGCCGTCAGGTCCTAGAACTGTGGGAGTTGTTGTTGTTGTGGGGGGGGGGGAGCAGTTTGGTTTGTCTGAGTCTAACTTAGCTGCCTACGGTACTTCGGCTTTATAAATTCACTTCAGGGTGGGATCCTCAACTCAATCAATTTCTACTTGACTTTGGTTCTACGAATTCTCTTCGGGGTGGGATCCAGCTCTTTCAATGAAGTTGTCTTCAATTTTTTGAAAATTAAGTTATTTCCCCCCAGAAAGTTTTGTTTTTCATCAACGCCGCAGGTCTTTGAACAAGGTCTGTTCTTGTTTACCTGCGGAACGCAGGTCAAAGAACAGTGAGAGATGTTCTTGTTCTTGGTGTTGTTGTTGTTGTTGTTGTTGGGGACTAGTTTGAGGTCAAGGTCAAAATAGTTTTGCCTTCTCCAGTTTCATCTCTCCCACCACCCAGAGTTTCCTTTTGGGTGGGATCCCCTGCCTCTTCATTAATCAACCAGTCACTTCGGCTCCATAAATTTACTTCAGGGTGGGATCTTCTTCCCAAGCTACCCACGAGCCCTTTCCCTTCAGCTCTATAAATTTCCTTTTAAAAGGAATCTACTAGCTTCTCATACTGTTTCAGATTGTATATTCCGCAGGTATTTGAACAAAGTTTGTTCTTGTTTTGGAGAGGAGAGGACATACGGTAATTTCTTTTATACGAAGCTAGTGAAAGGTACCAGCTACCAGGCTTTGCCCGGGTCTCATCTACATACTGTAGAGATGAGCCCGAGCTGGGCCCGGACCCGGCCCGTGAAAACCAGCCTGTGCACAATCTGGTCTCATTGGCAGTCAATCATTCCGTGCCCATCTCTAGTCCCATTCTTGCTGCCTTGGCTCTTCACATGCAAGCTCTAGATTCAAACCTCTCCAGCAAAAAAACAAAAGGAATTCCCAATTTCCCCCCTCCCCCCCAAAGATCCCGAAAACCCGATGCCCTTCAAGCAGAAAAATATTGTATTGCTGCCCCCGCGGCGAATTTTTTGACTTTGAGTCTCAAAAAGGCACATTTTTTCGCGGCCAAGATTTTTTCTTTTATTTCCTCCCTTTAGTCCCAAGGATTTAGTTGCCCCCACCCAAAAAAACGGCTGGGAAAACTGCTCCCCCTCAAGAACGAAGAATAATTTTTGGACGGCCCCGCCCCCCCGGGGCGGCGGGGGCGGGGGGGGGTGTGGGGCCCCGGGGGGGGGGGGGGGGGGGGGGG
>JAAUXV010064396.1_pt1 | contig 11310 bp, 12 predicted proteins | sample 7278181 | NCBI WGS metagenome assembly JAAUXV01 (sample SAMN14350114, study PRJNA611818) | marine sediment metagenome | isolation source: surface marine sediment (2.1m) | place: French Polynesia: Moorea | collected 2018-08
CAAAATTTGGCTGACCCCCCTCCCAGCTGCCGACCCCACGCCCACCTATGGTTCTGGCTTCACGGAAAAAGGCAAAGTGGTAAGGAAGGTCCCCCCCCTCATTTAGGCCTATACGGTAAGAACAAGCCTTCGAAAGAGAGGCGGCATGTTTTCTTTCTGTCACGCTAGTTAGAAACAAACTTCCAACTTCTTCGCTTCTTCCATGTGGGTAAGGGGTACAGTACAGAAAACTTTCTTCCTCGTTTTTGTTTGTTCAGCGGTTCACGATTTTCTTAAGCGGGCAGCGATGCAACTAATGGATTGTGCTCTGCGGGTTCTTCTCAATTTTTCTATCATACGTCGAGCAAACAAACGCGAAAAATACTGCATATTTCATGGTCGTTACTTCCTAGCGCCTGCTGTACAGTGTACAGCAAGTCTATCGAGTGTTGAAGCAATTGTACTCTGCAGGTGGGGGAGCATTCGTACAGTATGAACCGGTGTGGTATAATGTGTAGAGTGGAAGCCCTGATGAAGAGGAATCATCATCACACGCTTGGGGGAAAAGAGAAAAGAAAAGCTTCGATAAACAACTCTAGCCTTCTTCTCCCTATACCACCGACCTCTTCCACCTTCACCTCCTCCTACCCTCCAGCCAAGATTAATCGTCTTTTCTCTCAGGCAGGCTAGCTCCCCAGATACGGTATATATGCATTCACCTTGGCGGCAAGAGCGCTGTATACCGAACGTATACGTGAATGTGTGTTTTAATTTCAACATATTGCGCTCTCCAAAATCGCAGGAGGAGGATTTCATTACACGGCGAAATGAGCTCTCTCGCTCTCGCTATCCCGGACTTAAAGTAGCCGCCTCTCTCAGGTTCTGCTATATTCCTCCCAACCCAACATTCTGTACAGTGGCCTCTGGACCACCGACGAGAATGGAGGGCCTATTCTCTTCCCTCCTCCTTTCCCCTCTTTCTCCACCTGCCTGCGCCACTGCGGCATGAGTTGAGGAGGAGGGAGAAATGGCAAAAGTTCTCCTCCTCCTCCTCCTCCTCCTCTTTCTCCCTAACCCAACTTGCTTTCTTTTATGCCCTCCTCCTCCGAGACTGCGGAAAGGCCCCCTCCACTAGCTCCCTTCCTCTGCTGGAGACAGGAGCAGAATCGATTTTTGGTCGGGTGGGCTCTTCTCTCTCTCTCTCTCTCTCTCTCCCTCTCTCCCACACACGAACGGACGAAGTCATGCCCACCCTCTCGCCATGCAGTGGGGTCGGTCGGTCGGTCGGTCGGTACAGCGGTGTAGGGATAGTGCAGGCGGGGAATAGATTTGCAAGAGATTGTCAGCCAAACTGGTGTTTTCGCACAGTAGACACCGATCGTCTAGAAATGCACAGTCTGAGGTCTTTCGCTGTTCGTTGTATTTTTTCCCGTCCTCTCCTCTTAACAGTTCGAGCTCCGATCGCTCCCACCCCTAGCGAGGTCGGCCCTTTTCACTCTCCAAGTGGTCTCCCCTCCTTGTCCTTTCCACCAACTCCTCCTCCGTTATTTTCTCTATATAGCGCTGCAGAGAAGAGCCCCCTTTCCCCCTCCTGACCAAGTGACTCCCTACCGACGATTTAGAGGAGGATCGGAAGAGTCCCCATCAACAGTCAGATCGAAGAGGACCCTCCTCGATTGAATCTCTCCGCGACACTCTCTTCCGCCAGGTACAGTAATGCTACAAAAAATAGTTGTTTTCTATCGAAATATAAGATAGCAGGTTAGGCACCACACAACAGAAGGCTAAGATATGTTCGAAAGTTGAGTACTAGTACGAGAGCACTTTCTCTATTTATCAGCATTGCTGGCATTAATAGAACCTCTGAAGAGACAGAGCTGTTCTCTTTGGCCTCTTTCTCCTATGAGGCGATCTTATCATGAGACACGACCATCGATATTTCTTAGCAAGCCATTAGCCAATTCTTGCATAAGCTCTTCTATTATACACTACAGTACTTGCACTATATACTTATCTTTAGACTTGCTTCTTAAATTACTTCGGTACTTTCTGCATGATGTTATTCACTGACTCGAAACAGCTTACTTAGCCGAGCAAAATGACGTTTGTGCGCCTTTTTTTCAAGCACACGATTTCGCCCAGTCGAAATAGTTACACTAGAGTATACAGTATATAATCGCTTTCTATTTTATTTCTCTCTTCCAGGTTGCATTGAACAAATCTAATTTAGCACTTGCGCTACGCACACACTTTTTCCTACTACAATTATTTTAAAAAAATCTGCTCGAGCGACAGCAGCAGCAACAGCAGCAACAACAGCAGCATGTCGTCGGACTCGTCCTCAGCCCCCAAGACGGCCCCCGACGGCCGCCCGCTGGGCCCCGACGGCAAGCCGCTGCCTGGGCCGCAGCAGATGCAGCAGGTGATGGCCCAGCGGAGGATGGCCCAGCAGCAGGCGCAGGTGGACGAGGTAGTCGGTATCATGAAGAGCAATGTGGAGAAGGTGCTTGAGCGAGACGCCAAGCTGTCGGAGCTGGACGAGCGCGCCGACGCCCTCCAGGACGGAGCCTCGCAGTTCGAGAAGCAGGCTGGCAAGCTCAAGAACAAGTTCTGGATGCAGAACATGAAGTTCATCATCATCGGCGGCATCATCGCGCTCATCCTCCTCGTCCTGCTCTACATGAACATGAGCGAGGACCGGCAGCCGCAGTACCTGCCGCCGCCGCCACAGCAGCAACAGCCGCCGCCGCCGCCGCACTCCCAGGGGGGAGCAGCCTCGTCGGGAGATTAAGAGGAGGAGGAGGGAGGAAGAAGACGAAGAGGACGACGGGAAAAAACGAGGAGGAAACAAGGGCCAATTTATCTCTCTTTGTTTTCCTCTTCCGTCTCTCCTTCCCTCTCTCTCTCTCTTTCTATTCTCGCTGCTCCATAGTAATTAGTTGAGGATGTGCTTGCGCTTATTACTGCAAGCTGCAAGCTGTAGTAATGGCAATAGCACGCATCCGGCTTCCAGACAAAGAAAAGTAACAGAAATATTTATGGCAAAAAAACCAGACACAACAGCAGAACCAAAATTCGAAAAAGCACCACACTGTTGCTGGAAAAAGAACCAAAAATATGCAAGGGGAAGAAAAAGAATCTTCATCTAAATGTTCTATATTTCTCCCCCGTAGCCCTTCTTTCAATTTAAAACTTTCTCCCTTTATCCCCCTCTCAACTTGGATAAGCGAGTATCTATCGAGTGGTGTGCAAACTTTTCCCTCGAATTGATCCCCTCCCTCTTCTTCTTTTTCCTGTGGGTGCCTCTCCCCTCCACCGACGGAGGATACGAGGCCCCCCCTGTCGATACAGTACCAGCCAAAAGCATTTATTGTACAGTACCACATTCGGATATGAATGCCTGGAGTTATTGTGTGGAATCTCTGCTGCGCTCTCGCACATACTACAGCGTGCGCCCGAGACGTAACTCTCAAATAATTTCTTCTGCTGCCTGTTGAGCAGCATTAGTTTGCCAGAGGATGCATGAACGCTGATACAAAACAAATTACCAGAATACCGTTATATGATGCTGCATCTGTGCACCAGCGTGCTGTTGAGTTTCAAATCGAGCGTGAAATTGGAAAAAATATATGACGTTCTAGGACGAAGTGGGAAAATACACCTTGAATATTGGAAAAATTTTGCATCCGTTGTTTTGCATTCTGCTGCGATTGCTTTTACCTTAATGTTCTCAAAAGCACCACTGTTTCAATGGCGCCAAGCACACGCATGAGGCAAAAACACATGTAGTGAGAGCCACCAGGGTTATTTCAAGCATGGCCATCTCAGCCTTCATCTTTTCGGGGGAGAGAAGAGAGGAGATCGACTAGGGGGGAGCAATGGCGAAAGCCAACTTTTGTAGCAACCGCGAGGAGCTAAGACAGTCCGCCAATAGTTTTGACACTTGAACATAGTTTGAATTTTTGTTGCCACGGTCGAGGGGCAAAATAAAAAAGTATGGACTTTCCAGAGCAAAGATGGGAGACAGCGCTGGCGCTGGAGCGGCCGGTGGCGCCGGTGGCGGCGCGGCAGGAGGGGGAGGCCCGCCCAAGACCGAAAGGCCCCTGGGCCCTGACGGGAAGCCCATCCCCGGTCCGGAGGACATGAGGAAGATCCAGTCGCAGAGGAAGATGAACCAGCAGCAGGCGCAGGTCGACGAGGTCATCGGCATCATGCACAAGAACGTCGAGGCGGTGTAAGAACGAGTCGGAAAACTATGAGCAATCGAACGTTGGTAATGAATTATTCGTGTTCGACTTTGCAGTCTCGAGAGGGATTCTAAGCTGTCCGCCTTGGAGGAGAGGGCCGATGCCCTGCAGGACGGTAGCGCGCAGGTAAACGCTGCCTAATAAGTAAAGATATTATTTAGAGAAATCTTCAAGCGAGAATTCTCCTTTTTTTCCCAGTTTGAGAAGCGCGCCGCCTCGCTCAAGAACAAGTTTTGGCTGGAGAACCTCAAGTCAATGATCGCCATGGGCGTGGTGGGGGTCCTCCTACTGGGCCTAGTCTACTGGAACTTCTTCCACCAGAGCCAGGTGAAATATTTCACACTTTCGAAATATTTTAGGGAAAATTGTAATCTTTTGTGTATCGTGCAGCCAGCGTATCCTTATCCTTACCCGCCGCCGCCGCCGCCGCCGCAGGCGGCACCGGCCGCTCCTGCCGCCGGTGGCGGCGACGCGGCCGCGGGCGGCGACGGAGGGGGAGGAGAGGAGGGAGCCTAAGAAGGATACAATACGAAAGCTACACCGAATACAAATTGTGCATATCTGCTCTTTGATGAAAAATATTCCGCTTACGACTACTTTACGCACATTACTTCCTTCCCCTTTTGTGCTTTGAAGCTTCGAACTTGAGACAATCGTTGCAAGAGAAACGCTGTTCCCAAAGTCATATCTTCTCCCTCATCTTTCGGCTTCTGCGAAGTTTTTTAAAAAATTTAAAACGGACGTCCTCGAGTTTCGGAATTGTTTTTTTGTAAAAAAAAAAAACCCGCACATACTCAAGAATTGTCAAAGCTACCTGCTCCAATGAACTGCGATCATTTTTCCGCCTCAATCGCAAAGAAGAACACAAAAGGAAAAGTGTGACGGAAACACGACGACGATGCACCGCTCTCACCATTCGATTCCTGTCAAAGTTACAATTGCGCACCTTTTCCCCTCTTCTGGGATCGAAAAGTTCCTCTTCCTTCAAGCATGCTTCAGAAGCACTCAATAATGTCATCATCGATTGCACATTCAGTCCACGAGAAAGTACGAAAATAAAGAAAGTTGCTCAATTTTTAAAGGAAGTTTGAGGGCGTTTACTGTAAATCTGTTATTTTTTAAGAATACCGTAGTAAGGCAAAAAAAAATTGTGGGAACATCTGCTACTATTTCCTGTTCTTTAGCCTGTCCAGCGTTGGGCCGAACAGAAAGTCGAGCGATGCGAGGAGTGATCCCCCAAGGAAAAAGCCCAGGTTCCCGCCCATCTCCCCCACCAGGCAGGTCCAGTCGCAGACGAGGAACTCGGTCTCGTAGGAGAAGAAGAAGTTCTTGAACCAGATGTGGACGACCCAGTCCGAGTCCTGGTCGACGCCTCCCAGCCAGCCGGCTAGCTGCTTGTACGAGTAAGTGGGCCTGCATGTTCGAAGAAACGCCATTGGGCAAAAATGTATTCGACAGAGCGACTGCTTTTGCTTCACATGTAGAGGAGTGTGGTGCAGGGCTGCGGGCACCCAGAATCCTCCGAGGTGTGGAGGGCGGTCTCGTAGATCCTGTCGTAGTCCCACTGCCCGATGCCCTTTTGAATTTCGAATTGCAATTCTCAATCTTTCCCCCGCCAAAGTCTAAAATTCGAACTAACCACGTTCTTGAACCAGTTCTTCATGAAGTTGAGGTCGCTGCACCAAGGGATGTTGGAGTCATTGTGGTAGTTCCAAGGCGCCTGGCATCCTCTCCTGATGGACACACCGATATTCTCTTCCATTTTTGCCAAAAATAAAAAGACAGCAACCTCTTTGAGTATTCAATGTCCACGCATTTGGTGAACGTCACCCCTGGCCTGTCCGTGCAGAGCCTCTGTCCCCCGCCGTCCTTGCCCAGCGCGGCGAAGCTCCTGGCCTTCAAAGTGACCTCGGTCGCCCGCCTGTACCGGAGCAGGCTCAGGTCGAGGCGCATAGAGTTGGGGAAGTCGTCTTGCCTGGGATTCGCCAATATTGCAAAATGCGACCTTTGCCGTTCAAAAACTAATTCGCGGGAGAAAGTGTTCACTTGTAAAACGTGAAGTATCCCTTCTTGTGGATGAAGATCTCCATGTCTTCCAGCATCCTCTCCTTCTCCTCCTTCAAGTACGAGTCAGCCCAAATTATCTTTATACTTTTTTTTGCTCGAATGGTCAAAACCGGCACCTGGGTCTTCCCTTCCGAGCCCGGGAGCTTTATCCCAAAGCGGATTCCGTACCACCAACCTGCCGAGGACTCGAACGGAGGGTTATAGGTGAAGCAGCGGCCTGCACAATTAATAAAACAAATCTATTTCGGACTCAAGTTCGGTGAATCCCTGTTTGAATTCTTAATACCGGACTCTACTGGGTGGGGCACCGAGCTCTCCCAGTTTGAGGCGTTGTGCAGGGCCGTTAGACCTCCATAGGGACCCTCGTCGGGAGAGTGGGCAAAGGCCTGGACAGTGGACAAAGTTTGCGAAACATTCTGCACGCACGTCTGTTTCCCCGAAAAAGGAAAATCACCTTGAGGAAGTCTGTCTTGAGCCAGCTCCACTTGTCCGTGGCCCTCTGCAGCCAGTCGTCGCCGGCGGTGTCTGAGCATATTTTTTTGGGGGGGAAATGAAAATAGTGCGAAATAAAACAAATGTATTTTCAAAGACCTTCGTTGAGTATGGTGTCTGCCATCCCCACCCCGCCCTTGAACTTTGGGCAGAAGGTGACGGAGGGATAGGTGAACGAGGTAGACTCGTTCATGACGATGCCAACAGAAGTCTTCTTGGCGGTGTACTTCCTCGCTGTGAATTTTTTACAATTTTTATATAAAAAAAATAAATAGTAGGAGAGAAGCGGTGTGTACCGGATCCGTGCCATCCCCTGGCGACGAAGACGAAGAACCCGGCGACAATGGACCACCTCAGGGTCAGGACCAACCAGATCAGGGGAGTCCTTGTGACTTTCGAAGTCCTCTTCTTGCTCCTCTTGGTCTCCTCTATGGTGTCCTTTGTCATGGCGGCAAGCTCAATCATTTTTCACGCCTAGCTCTGAAGACGGCGGAAGTCCGCAAACGACTGAGGACAGAGGACGACGACCGAAAAGTGCCCAAAAAATTGGGGAAGACGAGCCTCTCTTTTTGAAGTGCAGAATTTACGTTCACATTACGGCGAGCACCGTTCCGGCCCCCGATATATGGAAGTTTTTCCGTTCGTACTATTTCCTTTCGAAGCGTCGAAGCCTCGAAGGGAAAATATCGGGGGCTCTGTCGCCGCCAATATTTTCGCCAATGCTGCCATTGCGTCATAATGCAGCAATTTCCTGCATGCAGAATGACAATCATAAACTGGGGAAACATAGGCCCCAAAAAGTTTTTTCATGAAACATTTCAAGTGAAACAGTATTACCAACTATTCAAATGCTGGATCTGTGAATTTATTATTTCAAAGACCGTTCACCGAACTTCACCCACAAGAAAGAACATACAGTACCTACAAAAATGATGGGACTAATAACAGAGCCGAGCCTGGCAACCGTTGAAAACCGATAATTTCAAAGCGAAAGGTAAATTCCACCCTTTAGGGCCCCCCTCCAGCAATTTGGATACAAAGAACATTTCGGCCTCGATATTCGACAGGAGGAGCACAATTTGCCGAATGCTAAGCACTATCGAGACTAGAGAATCGCCTTGGCACGGGGAACTCCAAAACAAACAGACCTTCATCACCCTATTGTCTTGTCAAGTATGGGAGGTACATATTGAGTGTTGCTGGGCCTTTGCTGGGCCCTAGAGTATGTATTATAGTTGTTGGTACTAGGCAACCAAATAATGGGGGCTCATTGTGGCGACGGGCCAATATACTCGAGTTACTTAATTTGCGCGTTCTTCGTCTGCTGAGAAAGGGTTGACTACATCCACGTCCGTGCATATGCATAATTATGTTGTATCTCAATCGACCACTAGAGAAACCACACTGGGGCTATACTAAAAGATCACACTAAATCTCCTACCCGCCTGTAGCAGAATAATTAACTAAAGGTTTTTACTACTTACCCACCCCCGGGCCAATCGAAACCCTCATAAAAAAAACTTAAAGCGAATGCCCTAACTGACCTTGCCAGGAGCTCCCTCCAGAATGCTGCCACCGACCCGTCCGGGCTCCTGAGGTCCAGGGCCATCTTGAGGTGGGCCTTCCTGTCCAGGACGGTCCAGTCATGGATGAGGCCCTGGTGACGCCTCAGGATCCCCAGGGCCAGGTCGTGCTGCGTCTCACCCCAGGGTAGCGCGCGCAGGTCTAGGATCTGGACAGCATGATTTTTTTTTGTTGGCCTTAGTTTCTTAAAAATAAAGTTGGGTTTTTGGCCGCAGCTATTTCGAGCAGCCATGCACAATTGTGCATAGTGCAAACTGGACACCAATAGGGAAATCACATATACAAGTACCTTAAGATAACCTCTTCCGCTTAACAATAATATGCTCTTGCACACCCACCTTGAGCCTGTTCCTGTGGTGAGCGTACCCCAGTGTTGCGAGAAAGTTCTCCAGCAGCGTGCACAGCACCGTGTTGATGGTCCACTCAGAGTCGGGGTCGGACGAAGGGTCGGCGGGGGGAGTGCCGGCGGTGGCGGCCTGCATAGCGAACAAAAAAAAGGTGAGTAGGTGAAACTAAAAAAAATGCATGACTTGGGCTTTGCTCGAAATAGGTATGCCGGCGAAATGTTTCAGAATGTGAAGAGGTGACGATCCATTTATGCCAAAATACTGTGATTGTTTAGGTATAAGTACTACCGTAGTCTTCGTCCTCCCTTTTAATTTTTTCCTCTGATTATGTTATTTTCTCCCAGTCGTTTTATTTCGTATGTTTAGATTGTAATTAAATTCCAGAGTCATAAATTATCTAAATGGCTTTTGGCAAAAAAACACAGCGTGATCACAATTTGCTCTTTAGGCTTTTTCGGTATTCACAAAGCATTTAAAGTGACAGCAACGCAAAAGTAAAGTTGACATTGTTCCACTCTGAAAAATCTCTCCGTAGCTCCTAGTTACTGCTCTTCTTATCTCTTAAATAAATCCCTGTTCAGTCTGTCCTGCTTGCTTGTGCTGGTGAAAAAGCCGCATATTATTTCCTGCTTTAATTTCCCTTGCACTATAAATGGATAGTTCTCACCTGCTTCCTCCTCTTGATCTGCTGCTGCACGTGCCTGGCGAGGTCGGCGAGGGGCGGGTGCGCGGCGCGGAGGTCCTCGGCCGACAGCGTCTGCACCGGCCAGTGGCGCATCAGGACGCGGACGGCGAAGTCGCGAGGGCGCGGGGGGAGGACCTACATGGAGGAGGCAAAGGATTGTGTATCATTGCCCTTGGTACGAAAAAAGTCATTAGGGCAAGGGGAACAAAAGCAATCTTCCACGGCGAAAAAAATGTTCTGCACAAATATTTAATTTCATTTGGTGTTTTCTAATAAAAAAAATTGCGACCAGTTGTTTGTACTGTATCAATGTGCTGTAGGAACCAGCAATGACTATGTGGGGGTTTTCGTGACAGTCCTCCTCACCAGCAGGGTTCCGAGGAGCCTCGGGTACAGCTTCTTGGGCGCCCGCTCCACCGCCTGGCGCTCGAACATGGCCGGGTGGGTCTTGGTGAGGAACGCGCGGAGGGCGATCTCGGAGAGCGTCTCGGGGGCGGTGGGGCGGCGCCGGCGGCGGGAGGAGGAGGACGAGCGGCGGCGACGTCTGCCGGGAAGTTATTGAATTAAGTCTTCATGCTATAGAGTAAATGTTTTTTTTCTGGCTTTGCTGCTGGTTTCGATCGTCTGAACTCGAAACTGATTTTCACAAGCGAAAATGATGAAATGGGAAATATTTAGTTTCCGTCTCCTTCCCACGACCAGGAACGTAAATGCCCAAGTGGGTATCACCGTACTAGTTATTACGTAATAATGTAATAGCATAACAGTAAGATAGTAAAAAAATATATAACCCACCTGCTGGGACTCTTCTGCCTGAGCTGCTCCTCCCTCATCCTGATCCTGTTTTGCTCTATGGCCGCCGCGGCTGTCCTTGGCATGAGCGACGCCAGCGCCGGAGTCACCGGCCGAGGAACCAGCTCGCCAATGTCGTCGTCGAATACGTCGTCGTTGTCAAGAAGGTCGTCCTCCTCGTCGGCCATCAAGGCCTGCCGCACATACGTACATACTGGTTCCCGCAAAAATGTAACTTTGTGCGCGAAATTAATTCAAATCACCTGCCGCTCCTCCAGCAGTAGGATGGACACCTCTGCGTCGTCTGCTCCGGGGTCGTAGTCGTCGTCCGAGGAGGTGGGGCCCATCACCAGGCCGGCGCCGGGGGAGGCGGCCGCTGCCAAACCGTTCATGCTGAAACCGCCGCGATTAGGAGGGGACATCTGCAAAAAAAAACCAGAAAAACTTATTTTAAAATTTGCTTTCAGCTACCAAGAAGGAATGGGTGCAATTCTTTTTCGACTCACCTTTGCTCTTCAGTATCGGTGCTGCACTACACTGTACTTCTAGACGTGAAGCGTAGGAAAAGTTTGCTTTTCTTTCCTGGAACTAAGTAGGACAGGCAAAATATGGGCAGTGGGGACGGCCGTTCAGATGCATGTATGTTTAAATTTCCTCCTCGTACTTCCTCGTACTGGCCTCTCTTATCTAACCATCAACAGCTCCATCACAAGAAGGGAGTCAAGAAAAAAAGGCGCACGGCGGCGCACGCACTTTCAAGCAGCCAAGTAGTCAAGCCAGGAGCCTCTGGCGGCGGCTGAAGAAGAGAAGACCTTGGGGAGAGGGCCGCAGCATGGCAGGAAAGAAAGCCCTCCTGGTCCTACTGTATGGGCTCAAACGTCCTCCTCCCCCTTTTCTTCTTCCAGCTACTCCGGGAAGAGCCCAGCCTTCAGCCTCGGGGAGCCCTTTCCCTTTTATAGTAGGGGCTGGAGTGTACGTACGGTGTACTACTACAACTTTACAGCATGGGCTCCTGGTATCCTCCTTCCTCCTACCCTATGTATACTCTGTTGAAAAAGGCTGGGGGGTATGGGGCCAGAAAGGGGAACTTAAGTGGGAGGTTCTCGATCTCCCCCCA
>JAAUXV010086815.1_pt1 | contig 11302 bp, 12 predicted proteins | sample 7278181 | NCBI WGS metagenome assembly JAAUXV01 (sample SAMN14350114, study PRJNA611818) | marine sediment metagenome | isolation source: surface marine sediment (2.1m) | place: French Polynesia: Moorea | collected 2018-08
ATTCTCAGGCGACACATGACGCTGCTCCTACACACTCAGATCAACTCGTTCTCAACCTTCCAGTGGACGGGACTGCAGGTACGCGGGCAAATCTGGGCAAATCTTGTTACCTTCTGTTCCTGCAAATTTGAAATTTTGTCGCGGACTGCTGGAAGCATATTCCCGATTTTTTTTGCTGTCCGGCTCCGGTTGTAGGGCTCGGATTTGATTTTTTTAAACTTTTTTAAACTTTCTTAACTTCTTTCGGTTAATCGGCCAATTAACCGTTAATTTCGGTTAAACAATCAAAAGCTCCATACCCAAAAAAAGTGATATTTTATTGCATTTTTATCACCAAATATTTTGGCAGTAAGAAAAATATTTTTTTTTGCTTATTTTGTTTGAAATTAAAAAAATCTATATAAAAAAGCCATGAAGTTCAATTGTCAAGATTGAAAAGTCGTAAAAAGACATCCAAAACTGCTGAGTTTTAAAATAAATTTTGGCCAAAAGGTCAAAAAATTAAACATTGATGAAAAATTTGATGAATTAATTAGATTTTAACGGTTAACCATCAGTTAGCCGTTGTAAATGCCCTATCCGGGTGTTATTAGGTGTTGATACGGAACGAAATGATGGTCTTGGGCTGGCTGGATGAGGTGTTCTTATGGTTTATTTGAGGAACTTGTACAAAGGGGGTCTTAGCTGTTTCAACCCATTTTGGTGACTGCTACTACTACACAGAGTTGCTACATAAAATGAAGGAAAACCTGACAAGAGTTGTTCTGACAGTGTATTAATGTGTGGTATTTCCTTGACATGGACTCCTCATAAACCAAGCCAAACCAAAGTTTGAATTTATTTTTGTTTTGTTCAGGAACGCGCCGCCTTTGACGAGGCCAGTAACTCCGCCAACGACCCTGCCTCTAACGCCTGTTGCGACGTGACCGAGCTCCTGGCGCAGGTGGGATCCACCCACTCTTGCCTGGCACAGATGAAAACCTGGGAGGCGGGAAACCTGCCGAGGCAGGACCACTTCGACACCTACGACCACCACCACAACATGGTCGCAAGGATGGACCTCATACCCCCTTCGCTCAGGGGAAACCAGGTCAGGAAAGGGGTAGCCTTCCTGAACTTCCAGTACATCATCGACCCGGGTGAGTCTGACTCTTTTTTACACATCTTAGAGAGATTGAAGTTAGTTTCTACGTATATGTTGCAAGGAAGAGTGAACAGATTATTGACAAATTCCCTGTTTTTTAACGTCTTGAATATAATTTGACTCTTTCTTTTTATCTATAGCCGAGCACACCCTGGTAATCGAGAAGTTTGTTGACGAGCTGAACCGCCTCCTTGACGTTGACGCCAACATGCGAAACTTCCGAGTCCTCTACCCTGAACACTACGTCATGTTCAGCCTTGTCTCGTTCGTAGACGCCATCGTGGGCACCGAGCCCGACGACTTTAAGGTAGCGATTGGCCCGAGTGGCTTATTCGGACCCGAACTCGAATTTGAATTATGTGACCCCACCTTATCCCTACCTCTTAGGTGGCTCGCCTGCTCAAGATAGACCGCCTCAGGGAACTCCTGGGGGAGTACTCCAAGAAGAAGGTGCAGACTGATGATGTCAACGGGTTCTGGATTCAGGAACTGGTGCAGCAGGTGAGTGTTCAACAAAAAAAACCAAAACAATATTGACCTGTACTTGACCTGACGATCTTGTTTCATTTTCAGGTGGTTTCTAGGTGGCGTATCCTAAAAGAAAAGCACAGTGGGCCAAACTCGGGGGATTTTTGACTAACTATAAAAACAATATTGTGCAAAACACTATTTCCTTACTTTGTTACCCTCGGTTAGCGATGAGCTTTCAAACAACGAACCTCCTGAAATACATTCGTTCCAATATCCATGAATGTCGATACTTTTCCTTCTCTCTCCTGATCCTTGAACTTATCTCTCCAGACCCTGAGCTCCCAAAGGGAAAAAGAAAAGCCGCGACAGTTTTTCCGCGCGTCGCCAACAAAAAACCTCCAATCCATCGGTAACTCTTCTCCCATTTCACATTTTTAGGCAAATGTTTATGCTAGGTACTAATGGATGGCAAAATGAGCATTATTTTTTTTTCATGTCTTGCTAAATCCTATACCGTTCGTACGGATTACAGTCCCCTCTCCCCCCAGACGCTGTTGTTGTCTTTGCGTCCGCCGTCCCCTGGAGGAAGAAAAGTTCCTGTTGTGTAACCCCAGGTGTTGAGCCCCTGTCTTCTCTTCTTCTTTTGCCGTTTGGCCTTTGCCTTTTTTTGCCGACGATGCCACAGGAGGAGCGTCGTATGTTGTCTTGCTTTCCCGTCTTCTTCTTGGCCTTCGGGGAGGATTGGGGGAGAAGACAAAAGTCAAGTGGAGAGTCTTTTCGTGGCGGCATCAAAAGAAAGCAAGATTCCAACTCGTCGCTCGTCAGTCGAAAGAAGGCGGCCGGCGGCGGTAGACAAGACTGCCAAGAAAGCAACCGCAAAGTTTCTATAACTCTCAAGTGAGTTATCATACCGTAAGTTCGTTATCAACTATTGTTATTTTTAACAGCAGACAAGTGAAATTGTGTGAGTTGAATCTGCGATGAATTTTTAAAATAAGTATTGATTTAAAATTGTGTAGGAAACTACCGAAATTAGGCCTTCACGATGCGTTCCCGCCACCCCTCCTCCCCTAACGTGTTCACCCTTGAGCGGCTGTCCTGCCTTCGCTCCCCCATCAAGCCCATCGCCTGGGGGAGGGTCTCATTCTGCGAGCACTTCTTCAACTCGAACGAGGGCAGGTTCAAGAGGAGGGTCATCAGGGGAGAAAACAGACATGTCCCCAAATTTGTTGTCTTAAAACATTGTTTTTTAAAATAAAAAAACAGGAACCTGCAGACCGCGAGCGACACCCCATCTCCCAGTCTGGACGGATCCCTCTTCCAGCCATACTACCTGAACATGGCACACGGCGGAGGAGGGGGAAATATCAAGCATACGTGAAATGCGAAGAAATCGATGAAATGTTTTCGTGCAATATATTATTTTATTGCTGACACAGTAACGAAATGCAACAGTTAATGGAGAGAGAGAAACCTATACAACATGAGAGTGTTTCAACTACGGACGCAATGGTTCAAACTGTTGGTTGTTTTTGGTGCCACAGAAAAGTCTCGATATTCGCCAAATTCAATTATGTACAATTGTGCCTATTTTAATCATTCGTTGTCCGCCGTTGTCCATTCTTTTCCGTCAATCCTCCTGCTCCACCTCCGTCCGTCGCAGAGAGGCTCTCGCATAATTACACGCTTGATCAAAGCGTAAGCGGCGAGGATCCTGGAAAAAAGATATACATTATACAATTAGAATATAGGTGAAGAAAAATTCTAAATGTATCTCACCTCAGCATCCCCCCGCACATCCCGTTGAGGAGTAGGAGCATCAACCCGGCTGCGCCGAGCCTTCTGATTGGCCAATTGAGCTCCCTGGCCAGAGCAAGGAATATCCCCAGAGCCACCATCCAGTGGGGGAGGACCAAAGCAGGGATCAAGACAAGAGCGGCGAGACCGAGGCTGGAGGCGGCGGCGGTGAAGGCGGAGGCGAGGTTGAGGAGGAAGAGGCGGGCGGTGGCCATGCACCTCCTCTGGCACTCCTCCCTCCTCCTCCTCCTCCTTTCTTCCTCCTCCCTCTCCCTCCTCCTCCGATCGGAGTCGAAGGCGGAGAAGAAGGCGGAGTCGAACCCGGGCCAGCCCCAGCCGCCGACGAAGCCGCCGCCGACGTTGGTGGATCTTTGGGCATCGTACCAGGGGCCGTGGCGGGTGTCTTGATGCTGTTGCTGCTCCTCGGGCTGAGGAGGAGGCGCAGATGGGCGGTGGTTGTCGATGTTGCTGCCGTTGTTGTTGCTGCCGTTGTTACCGCCCTCATAGTTGCCGTTAAAGAAGCTGTCTAGTGACGCCCTGAGGAAATCGTGAAATCCGTCCCACTGCTGCTGACGCCTCTCCTGAGATTGCTGCTGCTGCTGCTGCTGCGGTTGTTGTTCCTGCTGCTGATGTTCGCGTCGCATCTCCTGTCGCAGCATGTCTACAAGCCGCTCCACATCGGGGTAGAGACGATCCTGCTGCTGCTGTTGTTGTTGTTGGTCTCCGTTGGCTCCCTCCGCGGGCTTAGGTCTGTTCTGACACATGGTTCAAGCCTTTGGAATAGAAATGATGAATGTCGGTTGGTCTCCGATAGACTGGATGAGGTGTCGCTGGCTGAGGGAGGATTTATAGCAGAACGAAACTGACGAAAGGCTCCATCTTCTCATTTCTCTTATGCCGAATCAGCATTTCAAACGTTCATTGATTCTCTTCTCTGCGAAACGCCGGTAAAAGAGAGAAGGGGAGAGAACACTGATGCAACAAGGCGCGTGTGACGTCACATATAATAAAAGAAGGTTAGGGTGAGGGAAGGACGGTTACCTACCTGCCTCGATCACTCGATCCCTTCCTCCTCCTCTCACAGTGTGAAAGAAAAAACCAGGTGATTCCGGGATTCTCCATAGGGTTCTAGGTTGTTTGTATTACGGACTCTCAGCAGAAGAAATGTACGATACAGGTTGTAGAGTGGTTTTTTATTCGTAAGGTTTGGAAATAGGTGAAACTTGCACTATTATTTACTGCAGCAATACTCCACATCAGTAAAAGTTGGATTGATTTTGGCGGCTATTGTTCCTTCGAAAAATATTTCCTATTCCGTTTCTGCGTGTAGCGAAGGGACCAATGAAAATTAGCTACGAGACGACTGAGTAAGCGCGAAAACTACGCGGACTTTCTCTATTTGATTGTCATTTGTCACATGAACGTTAAATAGTGTTGTAAGAAAGATCGCCTTTTCGATAAAACAAGTTTTAAAAATGTCAAAATAATGAACCTTCTTGAACGGAACTGAATCCCGGTCCTCACTCCAAGTAGCAGGTCTTGAGTAGCATGCTGGTGGTCTGCAAAAAAGGAAAAACATAATCGAATCGCCTCACTCGACTTCTGGAATATCCCTGTACCCTGTATGGGTCGCTGTTGGCTGCCGGCCTCCTGTCCTCCAGCCATCCCCTGCCCTCCCTCTCCACCATTCGGGGGATCCTGATTGAGGCGCCGCGGTCGGCTACGCCAGAAAGGAACTGGTCGATAGGGGCAGTCTCGTGGAGGCCTGGAAAATGGGGATTTTTTTTATTCAAATTAAGAAACGGTTCTATGTGGCAATGTGATGTTTGTTGTTTTAATTAACATTTATGGAAAATAACAAAAACGTATTTTTCCCGTGTCTTCCCGGGTGCTCAGCTTTCAGCCTGCACCATTTCATCGCGGGCGCCTAACAAAAATTATTTTGTAATTATTTTGTATCAAGCAGGTTGACGAAGGACAATAACAACAAGACAGTAACATAATAGCTCCACAAAAATAACGTTTTTTAAAACCCTTTCGCACATCCTTGTTCTTCACCTGTGAGCCTCCTTGCGTTGTCCGCCCCCTGGTTTGGATCGTAGGCCTCTATGTGCTCCCTGTGCCTCCCCTCCAGCTTGGGGATGACGCGACGGATCTCCTCCAGCCCGCCATCTGATCGCATAGAGTTAACAGAGAAGTTGACGTGGGCGCCAGCGCCGTTCCAGTCGCCCTGAAACAAGAACGAACTATGTTCAAATTTCTGCGGCGGAATATGATTTTTTGCCCAATCTTAAATTCAAGATGTGAAAAGGAAAAAGTGAAGTAACAGAGTCGTTTTCGCTCTCCGCATTAAAAGTGCCAACATGTGGGAAACACAAATTATCTAAAAAAAACTTGTGCTGTTACTACGTACTGGCATAGGCTTCGGATCCAGATTGACCACCAGCCCGTAGTCCTCCGCCACTCTGTACAGGATGTATCGGCTGGCCCAAAGGTCGTCGCCCATGCTCACGCCAGAGCAAATGCCAACCTGGTACTCCCACTGTTTGAGAAAGAGAGAGAGAGAGAAAATATTGATTTCAATTTATGTAATTTGGGAAATTGTTGCTCTGGGGTTACCTCTCCTGGCATGACCTCCGCGTTTGATCCCGCCACGTCTATGCCTGCGTACAGACAGGCGCGGTACAAAGACTCCTATAAAATATAAAATAAAAAGCCTGGTTTTTCAAAAGCAAGATAAGCTTTTTCCTCACCTGCACATCTCTCCCGTAGGCATGTTGCGCCCCCACCCCGCAATAGTAGGGCCCCTGAGGGGGAGGGAAGCCCCAATGCTCAGGGAAGCCGAACGGGCGGCCAAACTGGACAAGGAAATGATTTAAGAGGCATCGAACAATAATAAATATATACGTACTGTACTATACCTGATTGTAGAGAGTATACTCCTGCTCAATGCCGAACCAAGGCTCCAGCTTGGCGCACCTGTTGGATAAACATAATTAGGAAATATAAAAGTATTGATCGAAAATAACCAACGAAGCACTAGACTCGGAAAGCAAAGAAAACATAAAAAAATCAGGAGTGACGGCAGTAAAAATCCCAAAAATATTAGCATATCTCCTGCAGCAGCAACAACAACAGTTTCATAATTCTAGAAGCAACTTGAGCGTCCTTACTTTTCCATGACTTGCGCACACTCGTGCCTGAAGTTTGTCTTGAGCGGTTCACCGTCGCGACTGTAAGTGGCGCATAAAACCAACTTGTTGTTGCCCAACCTGAAGTATAAAAATGCTTCATAAACTTTTTCATGTTTTGCTGTCTATTTTTCTTGTAAGTTACCTGAATGGGTCCTTGTAAATGGCCACCGGGTGTAGGAATATGTCTGCGACGTATCCGCGAGACAGGCCAACCGCGTCGCCGCAAACCTCCCAAGTAGGAAGGTCTGGAAGTAATTAAAGGTTTTTAAATTTGGTCAATTTTTTGTGTCAATTAATTTGTCTCCTAAAATTATTTACCTGAAGACGATTTTGGTACGAACCCGACCGTCTTTGTCTTTGCCCTCATCCCCACCCCCGATCCGTCGATCCAAAAGTAGCAGCACTGGACCTTGTCATCCGGCTGCGGAAGGCGGAGGTACCTGTGAGGGAATTAGAAAATGATTGTGGCATGTCAATTTCCTTGCAATTGAAAAGCATTGACCTGTCCAGAGTTGTCTTGTTGGTGTATCCGTGTAGGGCCGCCATCGCTCAACACTTTCCAAAGTATCTTGCGACAAAGGACTACCGCCCGCCCGCACAGTACACTGTCCCTTGGCGTACTATGGCCGGAGCGAGGGAGTACCCTTTTCCAACGGGGGGGGGAGGGATAAAGTACGATAAAACACTTGTGTCGCAACCGCAACCGCAGAGAGCGGCAGGTCAACCCTACATAGAAAAGGATTTTACGGGTACGCGCCGTAAATATTCGCGCAATACTAAGTTTTATGGGGAGGTCTTACTTGTGCGAAATTAATCAGAGGAGCTTTGTGCACAATAAGAGCGATACCTAAAGCATATCAATGAGGGGTCTTTGCTTGGAAACAAGACTTGATTGGGGTTTCTCTCCGATCTTCCCTTCCTCCCACTTGCATGACAAGGTGCATTGCTCCTCCTTCTCCTCGACGACAGAAAAACCCTTTTCCCCCGCCAGGTAGCGTCAAGGATCTATTGTGAAATTCTGGGTAGGAAGGAGAAAACTAGAAGAAACTTGGGCTATTACGTGGGTCAAGTCAAGATGTGCATGCAAAAGGGGACAGTCAAAGCGAAATGCTACGTAAAATTGACGCATCATAGAGCAGGAAGTGATGAATGTCTTCTTTGTGGGCAAATTCGGCTTTATTACATATGTCGAATAAGTTTTTTTAAAGAACAATTCAACAATTGTATCAAACGACGCAACACATATGTGGGCGAGCAAAAGTCCTATTCTGGGCTTCAGGGGGGGAACACGGTACATAAGGAAATTTTGGATTTGGTACCTTACTACAAAAGGTTTGACCTTCAGGGGGGGGGAGTCCCCCCCCACCGCCCACGTATGACACAACACTTTTTTTCTTCCTAATACTTTTAAACATAAACGACAGGAACTTTCCTTTGGAATTATTTTCTTCTGATATTTAAAATTTGAATCTTAAAATTTAAAAATTCGTGCTATTCTGCGAGAATTTGTGGAAACTTTCAGTGTGCAAAGTGGAATGCATATGAAATCTACACAGCAAAGTTCCGTTTCTGTTTCAATCCACAAATTCTAAGTTTCAACGTGTTCCTCCTTGGTTTTCCGCCGACGTCAGAATGGCCAGGCGCAAGGACGAAGCCAGGGAAGCCAGGAGGGCCAATCTCAAAGCCGCGAGAAGAGCCAACAAGAACGCAAAGGGTGCTGGAGGCGGCGGCGCCAGCGGCGGAGAGAGCTCCAAGGGCGGAAGCCTGGACGAGGTCAAGGTGATTGATCCCAAGACTGGCAAGGTGACAAAGAGGACGATCGGCGGCGGCGTGAAGGCGGTAGTCGCCAAGCGGCGCGAGAAGGGCGCCGTCGTGGTGGAGAAGGGGAAGGGAGCGGTGGTGGGGGAGACCGATTCTCCCGACTCCAGGGTGGAGGTCAAAGTCCTGCATCCGACAGACCAGCACCATCCCGTCACCACGGTGATCACGACCGAGATCCCTGAGGGAGCCAAGTCCTCTACCGCCACGAGAACGAAGGAATCCGTGAAAAAAGAGTTCTCGGGCGGCGGCAAGTCGATGGCAGTGGCAAAGGACTCCAGCTCCCGCAGGAAGCACCGGCATCACGTCCACCACCGTCACCATCGGCAACACCACCAGCACGAGTCCAAGGACAGGAGGACCTCGTCAGCCGACGTCAGGGAGAAGGACGCAAAGGGGACGAAGCGTGGTTCCCACCGAGGCGGCTCCGCCGGCGCTGGAGCTACAAGGAAAATTCGCGTGTGGCGATCTGAGAGTAGGGGAAGCAGGGACCGCGCTCACGAAAGGGTCAAACGCAGGAGGAGGTCAATAGATTCCTCCAGCTACGGCAAAAGCTACGAGTCGGAAATAGACAGGAGACGTTACTCCAGGTCTCACAGGCACAAGAGCGGACGAACGGAACGTAGGAGTGAATTCAAAGAGACACGAGAAGAGAAATTCCGAGACCACAAGAAACACCAAGACAAGGAGAAATATAGGCACGTGCGCGCTAGTAGTAAAGACAGCACAAGACACAAGGACTCGAACGAAGGAAAAATAGAAACAAGAAGAAGCAGTAAGCACAATCAAGGTGAAAGTAAAACAGGAAAATCCACGAAGCGCAGTGGCCCCTATATAGATGTCAAGTCACGCAAGGGTAGTGGAGTTAACAAGAAAAGATCTCGCAGTTCCAGAAGTTGGCAGAGTTCAACAGACTATCAAAGAAAAGAACGTAAACGAAAGAGTGAGAGCTTCTCCTCTGGATCTTATGATCGCACGTCAAAATATGCTTCGAGGTCTAAGAGCGTCAGTCAACGTCAGAGAAAGGGTCACTCCAGATATGAAAGCGAGTCAACAGCAAGGACTTGTAGCAGTGAAGAAGATGAAACTTACAGATCCAGCAGAAAATCAGACCGCGGTGAAGAACAACGCCGGAGAACATTTATATCAAAAGAGAGCAGCAAGCCTTCTAAAAGAGAGAGTTCGCACACAGAGCGGAAAAGAAGCGAGCCGGAGATTAAGACATATTCTTCGAAATATTCCACTAAAACGCCAGGAAGCAGTGGAAAATTGAAGAAGAGTCAGAGCAGACATAGGTCAGTTAGTAGGGCAAGGTCCTCCTCTTCGGAAACTGAAAAAGAAACTGGAGAGAAGCAATCTTCCCGAAGCAAAACACGAGAAAAAAAGCAGTCTACTGAAGGGCCAGAAAAACAAGATGTCTCAAAATCTGCACCAGTCGACACAAGCAAGCCGTCTTCGAAGGAAAACATAGACTTGGATTCAGACCATAGTACTCTCAGCATTGTTGTTCGCAGACGAAAAAAAGAGTCAAAAGAACGTCCTAGTCATGGTGATTTCGACGAAGGGACAAGCAAGAGCAAACACCGCATAAGACAACCATCGGAAGAATCTCTTCCCCATTCAGATAAAAGTGTGCAGGCAACAACAAAAAAGTCCAGGGGTCTTTCCAGCGAACGACTTCCTCCCAGCACTCAAAAGCCTAGTGATGTAGGCAGCATCGGGAAAAAGTTCAGGCAACTATCAAGAGAGCATCAAAGGCGCAGTGAAAGCACTCAAGAAAGTTTGTCCGATAGCTCAGTTGAGGAGGCCAAGACGAGCAATCAGAAGTCAAAATACAGTAAGACCAAAACTCACGGAAGAACTCCCAAAGAATCTACAAAGCCAAGTGAAAGTTCAAAGAAGACCGATAAATCGAGAACAACGGCAACGGGCACGAAAGATAGGGAATCAAGCACGAAGAGTCTGAAAATACCGCACAAGCCATACGGAGGAACAAAGAAAAGTTCCCAGAGAAGTAGGGAGCCTAGTGCCGAAAGCGATGAAAGCGTTCGCATACCGTACGCAAAAAGTGAAAAGAGCTCTCTACAGAAAAAGGACCAGGAAAAGGATGACTCACAACCTTCTCCACCAAAATCATCACATGGTACAAGAAGGAGGCTATCTAAAGATTCCAGCGTGGTCTGGAGTCTTCTTTCTGGGAAGAAGTCAAAAACTCAAGTACTTGTTGACGAGGAAGAAAATGATGTTTCCGACACCAGCGAAAGTGGAGCTGAGAAATCTGGAACAAAGACAGGTGAGCGTCACCAAGAAGTTTCAAAATCTGCAACCACGGAAAAAGATGACAAAAAGGTTGGCACAGACGATACAACTCGCGCAAAAGAAAAGAAGCCTTCTACAAAAGCCTCTCACGTCTCCACAGTCCCAAAACCAGAGAGGTCCCACAAGGGAATCCACGGAACCCCAAGCAAAAAAACTAGTGACGAAGAGGCTAAAATGGGTTCAGAGGAAACAACGGTGCCAACCAAAGAGAGCATTGAATATTCTCTCAAGTCACTGTCCGTCCCTAAATCTTCAATGACAAAGGATTCGACTAAAGGAAAGCCTGGCAAAGAAGAACTGGAAGGGAAAATGGCTAAGGACCCCTCTCAAGGGACATCAAAGAAAAAAGCGAGCTCAGACGGCAAAGAACAAGACCAAGTGAAACCAATAGAGATAGAAATGACAGATGAAGATGATAATTTACCAGACTCTTCAAATAAAAAAGTTGGCACTGAAGACAAAACAAAAGCACATGGCAGAGAAGTGCCAGTGGAAATGAGAAAAGAAAAGAAGACTTCTCATCCCCGGAAAGGAAATCTTCATTCAGAAAAAGAAAAGA
>JAAUXV010082960.1_pt1 | contig 11279 bp, 17 predicted proteins | sample 7278181 | NCBI WGS metagenome assembly JAAUXV01 (sample SAMN14350114, study PRJNA611818) | marine sediment metagenome | isolation source: surface marine sediment (2.1m) | place: French Polynesia: Moorea | collected 2018-08
ATGAGAAATCATGTTTTTGTTTAACCGCAGTACCTGCAGCATAGCCAATGGCGGGTGCATCCTGAGCACTTCGTGCAGTGCCATGTCCAGGTATTCCAGTTTGAATATTCCGTCGTAAGAGGGGAAGTTTCCATTGCCATCCTCCTCCTCTTGCGCTTTCAAGTCGTCAATCTCTGCTTGGATCATCTCCTGGATGGCTGGTTTGGGGGGGGAATGCCAAATTGAAAAACCCACACACTTTTTTTCAAGAATTTCACAAATTCTAAATTTCTACTTTCACCTGGGTTCCTAGCCAGGTAGTATCCTAGGAAGGATAGCGCCGTTGATGTAGTGTCGTATCCGGCAGTCATCAGGTTAAGGGCGCTGCCAACCACGGTCAGCTCGTCAAGGTGCCTCCTAGGGGGAAAAAAGTTACAAAAGCAAAACTTTTTTTCGCCAAATATTTGAGGAAATGTGGTTTTTCTTTTTAACTTTTTAAATAGGTCTTGAAAATCAAAGTGTGTACCTGTTCTGGACCCTATGCTTCAATTTCCCGTCGCTTTCGATCTGTTCAGTGAGTCCTCCTCCTCCTCCTCCGGCTCCTTGCTCCTCCTTTTCTACGCCAGCCTTACCTTGGTCTTTCATTGCGTCCAGCATGAGGTCTACAAAGTCGTTCCTCCTGACCCCGCTCCTCGCCCTTTGGTCCATAGTCTGCTTGATCACAGAGTGGAAGAAGCCAACCTCGGGCTTGGCGATTGAAATCCTGCAGCAGAAGAAAAATAATTTCGAACAATGTTATTATTTTGGTGAGAAATCAAGACGTAATAACATTGGTAAACATTAAACAGTTTTGGGAAACTGTCATTTTTTGACTACTTAACCTCGGGGTACCCCAAAAAATGTTCCTAAAACTTTTTTCCAACACAACTTACTTTAGCATTTTGAAGATTGCCACCATGGCTGGGCTGAGGGAGAGCGCGAGGAACTTGACGAACTCTGCTGGGGTGAACCTGAACATGTTCTTGGCCTTGCCGGCGAACTCGGTCTCGCCCTCGTCGGAGAAGGAGCGGGCGTCGACACCGAAAGCGCAAGAGGCGATAGTGTCCATGCTGAGAAATCGGAAATAATCAGTTTTGGCGGAAATGAAGCAATTTAAGGGAAACTACCTCATTTTCCCGAATTTCTTTTTGAGTTCGAAGGCCGCTCCCCCTTCCGCCTCCTTGTGCAGGCTGTCCATGAGCTTCTGACATACCTTTAATTTTTTCTTTGAATTATTATGTGGGGAAAGTGTTTTGTTTTGTGCCACTACCTCCCGCACGTGCCCAATCATGTGGTTCTTCAGCTTGCCAGAGGTGAAGATGGGACTGAAAGTGGACCTCTGAGGAAAATGCAATAATAAACACAATTGGTTTTTTTTCGGGAAACAAAACCCCTTGATTTCAACGTTTAATTGCCTGCTCTTTCCAGGCCTCCCCCTTGTTGACGAAGAACTGCTTGAGATTCACGTCGTCCTCCAGTGTGCCAGTGCTGATCTGCGTATCGTTAACATATGTTTGTTTTTTCACATTTTTTCACAAAACGTGATTTTTTCCACCATGAACCCGTCCGAGTTCCTCCCGTGGCGGTCGGAGAAGCAGTTGAAGTTGCGGACCAAAACGTCCTTGGCCTGGAATTCATTTTTTTGCTTAAAAAAGTGGGAAGCATGCGGTATGTCCCTTTCTATTTTTATTTAAAGACCATTGCGCACCAATTCAGGATCCGTGACGACGATGAACCTCTGCGAGAAGGAATAGCCGCCGTAGAATCGGCAGTTCTTGCCGCCGACGGCGTCATATTGCTCCCTTAAACAAATCAATAAAAATACTTACGGTATTCAAATTCAAATTTACTCCTTTAAAGTGTATAATTTTTGTGTGTGAAATGCAATGTTGACTTGCCTCTTCAAAAACAAAAGCATGTTTGACCTCACCTGCTGGCGGTCTGGAAATCCTTCTTTTTTAGCCCGTCAAAGACGAAGAAGGGGTGGTTGCCAAATGGGAACTTTAGCCATGGCACCTGCAGCCCAAGGGACTGCCAGTGGCGCTGGGAGGAGCGGACCTGCCACAGCCACCATATCAGCACAGCCAGCGACAAGAACAATAGCTCAACCCACATCTTCAACAACGACACTGATGATATTTGACGCAGTCGCTGTTTCAGCACGTTAAACGCCCTCTTGTTTCTAGGCAATATATTTCTCTCCTCTCCTCTTTCTTCCCTTTTTTATGCCCCGGGCAATGTGTTGCATGTTGTTCACTCCATGTAACGTTCATCGTCGCCCCCCAAAAAGAAGAATCCATTCAAAAAATTTGGGATGATGTTGTCGTTTCGTGGGAGAACAACTGTTACTGTACTTCGTGAACCGTGAGGGATTTTTCATTCGCTTTCATTGAATACTGAGTGCTAGAGCAGATCCGAGTCCCACTAGCTTTTCATGCTGCAAGCATGTATTTTGCTTCAAAAGACAGAACGAATTGTACTGTATACAGCGCACAGCCAATACATTGATGTAAACTTAAATCAACAAAAATATCAGCTGAGCCCCTTCTTCTTGTTTACCAAGGCCTTTGTTGACCTCCTGACGGCTGCGCGCTCCTTGATGTGCTCCTGCTGCCTCCGCCTGTCCTCCTGGTGCCGACGGGACTTCTTCCCGCTGAAAGTCATCTGGTGGACGACGCCGGAAGAAGAGGAGGACACCTCTGGCATGGACTCACCGGCCAGGCGGCTCTCCAAAGACATCTTGTCCTTCGTGCGCTTCTTGGAGGAAGAGTCTCCTCCTTGGGACGCGCTGAAGCCTTTTTTCAGTTCGTAGAACTTGACTCCGGAGGAAGGCTTCTTGTCTTTCTTCGCAATGTCGTCCTTCTTCTGTTTCTTCTTAGGTTTTTCGTCTTCTTCTGGCTCTGAGAAATCATCGCCACCGTCGGAGTACAAGTCCGAATCGTCGGAATCACCTCCGTCGGAGTCTTGATCGTCCTCATCGTCCTCTTCCACGGCGTCGTACTGCTCCTCCAGCTTCTTTATCCTGGACTCGTCCAGCTTTGATACCACCGGGTTGAGCAGCCTGTACGCCTCCTCCGTGGTGTCCACCGCGAATCGGTCGTCCTTGAACAGGTCCTGGAAGCGGTCGTCCTCCAGCAGGCTGGCCTTCTCCTTCTTCCCCTTGTTCTTTTTCTCCTTTTCTTTGTTCTCGACCTCTCTCAGCTTGAGGAAAAGGTCCCTGTTGACCTCCGGCAGCGTCTGCTTCAGCTCCACCCTCTTCTTCCTGGCTTCCTCCATCTTCTTCCTGATCTTGCCCTCCGCCAGACTGGACTGCCCCGCCACCGGACGTGCCAAGGACTCGGCCTTCCTGTACAGCCGGACGTCCATGAAGTACCCGTGCATGTAGGCCCTCAACACTGGCGACCCAATCAAATGATCAAGTTCAAGTTCGGAGAGTCTTTCCTTGGTGACGAACTTGTAGTCGTCAAAGACCTCCGTCGCTTCGCTCTCTTCCATCTCCTCGGTGAGATTGTCCAGGAAGGAGCACCACCGAGGAGCAGGGCCCAAAGACGGAATGAAGTGGGCTTGCATTCGCGGCTGCTCGTTGGCCATGAAGATCAAACCGGACTCTGGGTATGTAACCAAGTCGTTCAGCTCGTGCTCGGACTCCACCGCCGCGTAGGGCTTCCCCGTCTGGCGGTCCCATATCTTGACGCACTTTGCGTCCAGGCTCAGGACCTGGTCGTAGGTGGAGTGGAACTTGATCTTCTTGACGGGGAGGCCGTACATGTGGTCCTTGGTCAGGAGGGCTCGTTTCGATCGGAGGTCGAAGAGGAGGACGTGTCCGGAGGAGGTGCCGCAGGCAAGGTTGAGGCCGTCGCGGCAGGACAGCGCAGTCACTTCTGGCACTCCAGATCCGGACTCCAGCTCCTCGCCGTCCAGGGAGTCCACGCAGAGCAGCCTGCCGGCGCGCTGTCTCGATCTGTTTCCAAGGAAAAAAATTAATTACAAACGTCATTTTCACAACTAAAGTAGATTTCTTTTCAAAAATTCACTCCTTGCCTGGGATCCCACGCCTCCACTGCCCCGTCCGATCCCCCCACCATGAGGAGCTGGTGCTCAGGGTTGACTGTGCACACGTTGTTGCTCGGGGATTCTGTCTCGTACGGGCTCAGGAAGCGGCCCTGCTCCAGATTCAACCTGAGGAACAAAACGATATTTCCAAAGAAAGGGAAATTAATTTTTGGGGGGAAATCATGCCTTGTGACGTTGGGCCTGTCCCCGACGAAGTAGGCGTCGCACGACTGCGGGTGGTATGCGAGGTCCCGTCCGAAGTGGGGTATCCGGAGGCGGTAGTAGCGGCCGAACTGGGCGTGGATCTCAACGTACCTGCCAAAGAAGACATGAAATGGAAGGAAATGGATAAGATGTTGTACACCCTCACCTGTCGCATTGAAGAAAGACCATCTTCGAGTAGTCCTCTGAGAGAATGGAGAAGGCGACCACCTCCGAGTCGAAGCATCTTTCGAACTTGAGCCCGAGCTGGTCCACCTCGTAGCACCTCACCCTGGGCTTGTATGTGCCGACGGCGCACAGAAACCGGCCGTCTGGGGAGGACTCCATGCGGGTGCTGACAACGGGCATCTCCAGGTCCTGCAGCAGCTGGATGTTCCCCTTTGCTGCGTCCCCTCCCGCCGTGGCCGCCTTCCCCGCCTTCTTCCTCCTCTCGCGCTCCTCCAGCCACTCCGGGAGGGTCTTGCCAGCGCTAAGGTTGTACACCTTCACGTCGTTGGCAGAGGACAGCTGCATGCTGAAGGAGTCTTGTGCAGCACTCTCACGAGTAACAGCAGTAACGGCGACAAGATCTTCAACGAGTCAACGACCCCTTTCCCAAGAAGGCAAAAAATTATTTTGTCTTCTTTCCGAGGTTGGGTGACAAAAAACATGTGGCTCAAATTTGCCTGTTTATTAAACAAGAAAAAAACCAAAAACTCAAAAAACGTTCCATTTTTAAAGGTTTGGTGACCAGGTTGCCCTAGTTTCTGGCCACATTTTTCATCAGCTGATCCTCATAAATAAACAAACAAAGTCAAGCGTCGTTTTTTCTTCCTCGCGGTGGCGGTGGGGGACAGGTTCACCACGTGCTGCAAGAACAACTTCGCCCAAGACTTGTGCAAGGTTGGGACGTGTTTCCCTGGATTTGTATGAGTCAAGAGCACAGTTCAGGACCTCCAGGACCCCTGTCGTGAATCCCAAAGTGTATAAAGAGACCGTTCCTTTGACGCCACTATGTTGGTGCTGTTCGAGACCCCGGCGGGCTTCGCCGTCTTCAAGCTCATGAACGAGAAGAAGCTGCAGGAGTCCGACAACCTGTACAAGGACTTCGAGACCCTGGACGCGGCCAAGAAGGTGGTCAAGCTCAAGATGTTCGACAAGTTCGAGGACACGACGGAGGCGCTGGCCGCCGCCACCGCCTCCGTGGAGGGCAAGATGAGCAAGGGGTTAAAGAAGTTGCTCAAGAAGGTGGTGGCCAAGGACGCACAGGAGAAGCTGGCGGTGGCCGACGCCAAGCTGGGGCAGGCCATCCAGGGCAAGCTGGACCTGCAGTGCGTGCACGACAGCAAGATCTCGGAGCTGATGCGATGCATCCGGTCCCAGGCCGACGGGCTGGTATCCGGAATCCAGGACAAGGAGATGACGGCCATGTCCCTGGGTCTGGCCCACTCGCTCTCGCGCTACAAGCTCAAGTTCAGCCCGGACAAGATCGACACCATGATCGTACAGGCCGTCTCCCTGCTGGACGACCTGGACAAGGAGCTGAATAACTACGTGATGCGGTGCCGCGAGTGGTACGGATGGCACTTTCCCGAGCTTGGTAAGATCGTCACGGACAACGTGGCCTACGTGAGGACCGTGCTCAAGATGGGCTTCAGGGAAAGGGCGTCGAAGACGGACCTGTCGGACGTGCTGCCTGAGGACGTGGAGGAGAAGGTCAAGGAGGCCGCTGAGATCTCCATGGGCACGGAGATCTCCGACATGGATCTCAAGAACATCCAGCACCTCGGACAGCAGATCGTGGACATCCAGGAGTACCGTGCGCAGCTCTACGAGTACCTCAAGAACCGCATGGTGGCCATCGCGCCCAACCTGACCATCCTGGTGGGGGAGCTGGTGGGCGCCAGGCTCATCTCTCACGCCGGCTCCCTCCTCAACCTGGCCAAGCACCCGGCCTCCACGGTGCAGATCCTCGGCTCGGAGAAGGCACTCTTCAAGGCCCTCAAGACCAACCACGACACGCCAAAGTACGGCCTCATCTATCACGCGCAACTGGTGGGAGGGGCCTCCTCCAACCTGAAGGGCAAGGTGTCCAGGATGGTTGCGGCCAAGGCGGCTCTGGGCACCAGGGTGGATGCACTCGGAGAGAGCGCCACCGCGTCGGCCGAGCTGGGGGTGGAGCACAGGGCAAAGCTGGAGGCAAGGATCAAGTCGCTCGAGGGAGGTCACATGCACGCTGTAAGTTTTAAAATTTCTTTTTGTATCATTCGTGTTTCCCAGTTAACTATTGCGATTTAATATTAAAACAAATATTTCAATTTTCAGGTGTCTGGTTCTGGCAAGAAGTCTGCCAAGTTTGACAAGTACGAGAACAAGAGCGAGATCATGCAGTATAAGCCGGCCGCCGACAGCTCAATCCCCAGCAAGAGGAAGAAGCTGGACGAGGACGACGAAGAGGAAGAGGTGGGTTGAAAGGTTGTCACTTATTTGGATATCAGTATAAATTGTTTTCCTCCGCCAGGCTGTGACGCCCAAGAAGGTCAAGGTAGCGGCCGAGGAGGAGGAGACGGAGGCGCCCTCGTCAGAGAAGAAGAAGAAAAAGAAGAAGAAGAAGGCTGCCGCCGAGGAAGAAGAGGAGGACGAAGAAGAGGCCACTCCCGCCAAGAAGGCCAAGACGGAGGAGAACGGAGGCTCAGAGAAGAAGAAAAAGAAGAAGAAGAAGAAGGCCAAGATGGAGAACGGCGGCGCAAACGGAGATGCTTCGGAGTGAATGGATTGATCGAAATGCAAGGAATCGAGAGTTGCTGCTATAGATTTTCGTTCTACTTTGTGTACACAGGGGGGAAGGGAGTGTATGTATCTTCATCCTACACCAAGTGCTATGGAACTGCGTGTTTTTCTTTTCCGAGGAAGAACGCTCTTCGGAACTCAGTATAAATTGAATCCCTCCTTTCCCCCAATAAATACCTACTATTTCTGGCAAGTCACTGTCTGTCGATGTATCTTGTTTTTCGCCGCTAATTGAATTAGCTTCACTCTCTCGCTTATTGGCATGCAAATCCAAGACTTTGTTTTCCACCTTTAAAAGCTCTGACAGTCTTCTCCTCGCAAGCCAGTCATTGTGCTTCACCATGCGTCGCCGGACCCTGTCCAGCTCCTCTTTGGCAACCTCCGCAGTCTTGTTCCTGGCAGCATCCTCCTCCTCCGCCTTGCTGTCTAGAAACAGCAGGCCCGGCTTCCTCCAGCCGCACGAGTGGAACCTATCCGCCTTCCAGAAGATTAGCAAAAGAGGAGGAAATGAGGAAGAAGTGCTAAAGGACAATGTCGGCGTCCAGCTGAAGAAGTTCGACGACGATGTGCGGCGAACGCTGAAGGAGTTTCCGGTAATTTTCTCATTCGAACGACAACGACACACCGCGATTTCCCTTGTGTGATGAGCAATTAATGCAGGAGATCTCTGAAGACAATGAGTGGAGGAAGCTGATGGAACTCAGGCGCATTGTTGGTGAAGCGGCGGGGTACACCAAAAGGTGAACAGAATATTGTTTTTGAGCAAAAAAGGAAAACATTCTCGGTTTTAGCCGAAATAGTAAGCCGGCTGCTTCTCCCACCGCCGCTTCCAAAGCATCGTCTTCTTCGGCCCCCTACTGGCCCCGCCTGGACGCTCTTGAGGCCAGCCTGCTGAGGGTGACCTCGGAGTTGGCATCACAGCACCAACAGCAAGGAGGTGGATTCGCTTGGGTCTACAAGAGGGGAAGGCCGGCCCTGTCCTTCTCCAGATTGAAATAAAGTTATTCATTCGCCGAAAGGGTTTTTTCACCTCCCGCATAGATTGTAATGTACAGACTCCGCTCTGTTGTGAAAAATTAGTTTTCGTGAGAACGTCGCTGCCCACACTCATCGTCAATCTTGTTTAAAAAAGTACCAAAATGCCGAAACACACTAAAAACACAAGACCGATTTTGGCTACCTTATTAATACTTTTATTGCGAAGTGGCAAACAACCGGGTCGATCGATAGAAAAAAAAACTCGCGATGCTAAAAATTTTTTAGAGGATGTCACAGTATTTCAAACTCGTCGTCCGAGCTGTCGCTTCGAGCCTTTGAGGCCGAAGCAGGAGAAGCCTTCTCCTTGTCCTGCATCATGTGCGGCGGTCTGTGTCTTGATATCTCGAAGAGCGGTGCTGTGTGCCCCAGCACCAGGCGGTGGAGGAGGCGATGGCAAAGGTCGTCGAACTCGGCCTCACTCTGGCAGAAGAAGCACTGCAAAGAAATGGAAGAAACAATCAATCCCTCTCCACTTGTTCAAGCACTTCCCTGCCACATGAAGAAAGCTAAGCACAAATGTTCGAGTGTGGTGGTGGCGGGGGTGAAATGTATTCTTTGGGGACCTAAACGACATTGTCGCTCAAAGCCATAGTAATAACTTAGGTAGATCTTCAAAAGTTAGGACAACTTTGCTGAAATGACCCCTTTGTGTGACCAATAGAAAGAAAAGATTTAAATTTCAAATTTAAGATCCAAATAAGGCTCAGACAGAAAAATTTAAAAGATGAAAATCTCGGGCACCCCCCAATTATGTTGGGCGGATCAAGTCAAATTTGAATATCGAGGTCATTTTGAAGGTCAAAAAGGCCAAAAAATAAATAATTTCCTAAAATTGCTTTATTTTCTTAACGTTTTGGCAAAGTTCTTTTATATTTTGCCAATATTTGAAAATCTTCTGCAAATCCTCGCCGCAGGTCGTCGAACTTAGTCTGATCTTGTTTGCAGATTCGGCACTCCCCGACACTATCCCAACACTGCAGGGAAAGTGCCGGGAGGAGGCAATTCCAGTTTTCTGCCAAACAATCTCAGAAAGGGGGACTACTGTAGGCACTACAGTAGTCCCCCTTTTTGAGGTTTTGAGGACTTTCCCATTTTTTGTCACTTTTCATAGGTCTGGGTTGGATATTATACAATTTAACTGTGTCTCAAACTGAAATTTGATCTTTAACTCCATAAAACACATTGCTAAAGGCCAAAGCTTTTCCTCACCAGAGCCAGACTCGGGTCTAGGTGCCGAATGTCCATTCTCCCCGCCCCCTCTGTGTGGTAGGACCTGTCCGCCTCCCCTGGCGTTCCTGTGTTCATGTCTTTCTCTGAGGGAAGCTCCTCCGCGCCCTGCGTGGTATGAGGGTCGAGGTAGACGAGGGCGTCGTCGCTGCAACCGATGAAGTACAGAGCGTGGTTGGGGCGGCCCCCGATCACGCCAAGGCTCTGGGGCATCTCAAAGCACTCCTGAAGAAACACTTACTTATTCGAAATTCCCAGAAAAAAAATCTAACGTACCTTGAGGTCATCGAAGTAGATGGGATTTAGCTCCGTCAGCCCGAGCCGAAGTGGGACAAAGAGCAGTAGGGGTCGGCTCCACTTCCCAGTCTTTTCGTCCGCCGACGCCTCCCTTATCTCGTCCAGGATGATGTGGTTGTCCAGCGCCACCTGCACGCTCAGGTCGTTGTCCTCATCCTGCGCGGCCAGCCTCCTGATGACCTGGGCAACCGTGTTTGGCCCGAACCACGTCCCCACCGGCCTCCTGCTCTCGTCTGTGGACTGCCCCGTCAGCGCTATGCGGTGGATGCCGTAGGGCGAGGAGGGGGCGTCGGAGAACAGGCGAGCGATGGAGAGATACTCCGCATACTTTTTACGGTACCCCTCGTTCTCTGCGCCCTCTGGCAGCCACCGCCAGTCAGGCCCGAGTCGGATCCTCTGCAGGGCGTCCGCCATGACCATCTGCCCGCACCTGAGCATGCAGCCCCAGCCCTTGTCGGTGGTGAGGCCGGAGGAGCCGATCTCGGGAAAGTCCCAACGATAGGTGCACCAGAGGCGGCTGCGGACAACGGCCAGGAGGGATTCGCGGTCTACAACAATTGCAAGTATTTACTGTACAATGCCTTTGTTGATGTTCTGCAGCGTTACCCTACCGTTGGAGGTGTATTCCTTCCCGCACAGCCACACGGACGAGTCGGACGGGGGGAAGGCGTCGTCGCCACCGGAGGAGCCGTTGTGGACTGGCCCTTCCGCGACTCCGCCCTCCTGCCCTCCATCCCCTCTGAGCCTGGCCGCCATGGATGCGGCCGCCTCCTGACCCAGGATGGCCCCAGCCGCGGCCTCAACCAGGTCCATGGCCAAAGAGTGTGCTGAGGGTCGCCCAAGGCCTAGCCGACGATGGACTTGGCAGTGGAGGACACGTTAGCTTTTTTGTTCTTAACTTTCTTTAATCTTTTCTTTCTGTGCGATCAGCTGTTCCATCCTCTCTTGTGGGCGCAAAAAGTTCCGTCGATCGTTCGTGCGTCAATCTGGGAACCTCCTTTTCAATCGCGAACCAGGACGTGGCCTACAAAGACCGGAAGTGGGCCTTTGCCGGGTACATCTGGCCATAAACAGGGTTTCTATTTTGCATTAGCGTGACCCGAGGCAATTTTCGGACCCCATGCTTCTGTTGCTACAGCGACACTCCCAGTGGTTTGGATTTGGCGGATTTTTGTATAAAAAACTAAGAAAAGCCGTATTTTCCCCGTCACTGACCAGCAGTTTCCAATTTGTCAATGGTCTGTGTTGCCGTCGACTTTGAAATTTTGAAAAAAAGTTCCCCTATGGTTCAGTTTCTTATGACGAGCTTCAGAAAGTCCTCCAAAGGATCATGTGAGCAGCTCAATACTTACCAATCGAGGACTTGAAGACGAACTAGCGGAATATGCTTTCATTCTCGCATTTTTTTCTCGCACTTTCATTTTCGCATGTTCTCATTCGAAGCAAAAGTGCTTGCGTTTTTTCGTGCTGTTTAGCGTCAAGTGTCCATCAGTCGGGTGAAAGTTCCTCTTCTTGCATCACATGCGAGAGAGGGAGCCGAAAAGGAGTGGAAATAGCGAGAGGACGAGGGAAAGGGGAGGAGATGTTTTACATGCCAGGAAAAAGGGTAAATGGCCGATAAAAGAAAACTATGCAAACATAAAGTTTCTACAATG
>JAAUXV010120637.1_pt1 | contig 11273 bp, 10 predicted proteins | sample 7278181 | NCBI WGS metagenome assembly JAAUXV01 (sample SAMN14350114, study PRJNA611818) | marine sediment metagenome | isolation source: surface marine sediment (2.1m) | place: French Polynesia: Moorea | collected 2018-08
AATTGAAGGTCAAAGGGGTGCTCAGATCAGACAAAAAAATCATGAAATTGAAAATCTCGGGCACCCCTAAATTGTGTTCAGCGCATCAGGTCAAGTTTGAGTTTTGAGGTCATTTGGAGGTCAAAAAAGGTCAAAAACGCAAATTGCTTGAAATCGGCAATTTTTTTGGTACTTTTTGACAAAGTCCTTTGAAACTTTGCCACTCTTTGAAAATCTTCTGTAATTCCTCGCCGCAGGTCGTCGAACTTAGTCTGTTCTTGTTAAAAATACATATGGACTAGTTGTGCACAATAAACAAATTGAGCATGAGGTTTTGTGGAAAAGGACGAAATTTTCCCGCCGCTTCATGCTGGAGAGCGCGCAAGCAAAAGCAACGACTCCAACGAGGCCAGGGAAAGCGCGCAAGTAAACAAAATAATCAGTGTGAGAAAAGAGCAAATAGATAGAGTGAAAAAGGTACCGGACCGGTTTTTTTCGAGATCAGGTCGTCGAGGTCAACCCAATCGAGGTCGCCTCTGGCCTCTCCTTGACCTCCTATCGCCATGGCGTCTGGCGGGTCCTCGTGCCCGCTGGCACTGCGGGAGGTCGTTCCCAACCAGACCGTCCCGGAGAAGTCCAAAGACGTTTTCGTCATCAGCACGGGCGGCGCCCAGTCCACCCTGCAGGAGATCAAGCTTGGTGCCGGCGCGGGCGGATTCACGTACTCCCCTGACCACGCCTTCCCCTTCACCCGCAACAGATTCGTGAGCTGGCGCACCTCGCACGACCTGCTAGAGCTGACGGAGACCTCGCTGGACCACAGACTGCGCGGCAACAGGGTCCTCTACCGCTTCCAGGACGCGCCCGTGCTGGCCAACGGCGGCGTATCTGTGCACGAGGTCGGGCCGCACTCGGTCGTCGTCCTCGTCGCCACCGTCGCCACCGTGCACAAGATGGTCTTCACCCACCCGAGAAGGATGCACAAGACTAACCCGCACCTGGTCGGGGCGGGGGCGGCCTCGTCCGGAGGCGACGGGATCCCCTCCATCTTCCTGGAGGCCAGCCAAGCACAGGCCAAGGAGAACTGCCACGCCATCCCAAGTCCTGCGGGAACCTGTGAGTTATTGGAACTCGACCTGAAAGCATAAATTTTTCAATTCTCTACATTTCGTCCTTGACAGCCCCTCTGCCTCACCTGGCCGCATCCTGGCTATGCCCGACATCTGGTGATGCCATCTTCGTCTTAGCCAATGCTGCCGGAGAGATGCAGCTCATCAAACTTGGCAGCCTTAAGGTAAACATGGACTTGAAAAAAACCTTTATTTCTTCACTAATATGTTGGTCCGGGTGCAGGGCATGGTTGTCGTGACCCAGCTCAAGTCTGGCTCTTACCTGGGCCGGCTTTGGGGCAGTTTTGGCGGGAGAATCCTGGGAGGTACCGGGCCCGGTGCGGGAAAAGCGGGCTCAACTGGAGAAGCTCCCGAGGCCCCTACTGGACTTACGATTCAGGTTTGACCAAACGTTTAATCTCAGAAATAACAAAATCTAATTAAGATAGCCCTATCTTCAGGCCATGAACGGAGACGTCTTCATTTTCGGTGTCTGTCGTGATCACAAGCTGCGGATGTGGTCAGCATGTAAGACAACAAATTTATACTTTTTCCACAGCGATCTCCTCTATGTACATGACCTCCATGCCTGTTTTCCAGCATCGGGCGACTGCGTCATGCTGTCCGACTTGCTGGGCTTCACGGCTCCCTCTGACTCCTTCCAGCAGCAGGGATCTCAGAATCACCTCATCCGACAAGTCAACGCCTCGGAGGGCTCCAACGCGGTGTCCATCGCCCTCTTCCTTTGCCTGGCCAAGCATTCCCAGTTCTGCGTGGTTCGCCCGGCCATGGTGGATGGGCAGTACCAGCTCAACCACGTGGCCACCATCCACGCCCCGGAGCTTGACCTGGTCGACTTCCAGGTGAGCCGAGACCGTGTCTGGGCTCTCTGGACCAACTCCGAAGGCCTTCCGGTCCTCCGATGCGCCTCCTTCTCTCCCGGCGGGGCAGCCTCCTGCTTCGGCGGCGGGCCAGAGTCCTCCGCCGCGGGGCCTTCCGGCGCCACCGGCTGGACCAGCGCCGCGTTGGAGGAGCCGCTTGACCCGGACCTGCTCATGCTGGAAGGAGAGGATGGGGAAGACGAGTTCGACGAGGCTGCATCCGGATTTTCCAGGAAGGCCCTCCAGCCGTGCATCGACCCCAGGCAGACGTACATGAGGGAGATCTTCTTGCCCGGGCGATTCTCGGTCCAGACACTGGCCAAGACAATCGCGGTAAATTTACTCTTGTCGAAGCACAGGCCGATATCTCAATTGAATGATTTATTTTCCAGATCTACCGCCGCTCCCTGAACGTTGGAGGGGCTACACAGACCTCCACCGACCTAGAGGGCGTTGACCTCAGCTTCTCCAAGCTGCGCGAGGAGGTCTCCTCGGTGGTGGAGACGGAGATCCAGAGCCGGGTGTCAGCCTACGAGGTTTCTGACGAGGAATACATCGCCGTGTCGAACCAGGCCTGGGCCAGATTCCTCTCCTGCGCCGCCCAGTACCACCAGTCCGGTCTCAGTCCGCTCGGGCTTGTCTGCGACGGGCCCACGGGACTCGTCTGCCTTATCAAGAAGGCTGGATACAGCTTCCTCCGCCCGGTGGACGCCATGGAGCAGATGGGACTGAACAGCAGATTCAGCCATCAGGTCTGTATTTCAATGGGGCTGTGAAGGTTTATGATCTTCTTACTACTGTAGTTGCAATGAATAGTCACCCTCCTTTCGTAGGCCTCATTTCACCCGCTGGGACCTGAGATCTTCGCCGAGACTCCAGTGCTGAGAGAGGATCCCGTTTTGGCAAGGGACGTGCTGCACCTGGTAAAGGCTGCCGGCCTTATCTCTTCCCATGCTCGCGCCCACGGCCCGGGGCTCCACGCGGACTTCTCCCACGCCCTGTCCCGCTTGACCGCACCGGACCACGCCGCCAGGGCCGTTGTCAAGACCATCCTGGAAGAGGAAGACGCGGCAGAGCTGCCCCAGGCCGTCGCCACCTGCCTACAGCACGTGTCAGACGTTTCCAAGGCCCTCGAGGTGCTCCTGATTAGTCTGGAGCTTGACCGCGGCATCGTGTCCCACGCCGAGGAGTTTGAGTCATCTTCCTCGACTACATCCTCGGAGTTCGGGGGCATGATGGTGGACACCGCCGATCTAGACGGGGAGGGGTCCGTCTCGGCCGGGAGGAGGTCCGTGTTCGCCTCTCCATTGGGCATGAGTGTGGTAGCGGTTTCCCTCAACCAATTGGCACGCAGCAGGTTGGTCTCATTGTCTTTGATAACCATCCATAAACTATTCCGTATTTACTCTCGCATCTCATCATATTCCAGGTTCGAGCTGACACGTGACCTCCTGGTCCTCCAGCTCATGCTGCTTAAGTGCGAGAGCGTCGGGGCCGAGACGGGCAAGATTGTCCACTCTGTCCTGGTTCCGAGGACGGTGGTCATGACCCACTGTTACTTCATCCTGGTCTGGCTGACAGAGACGATCGCCTCTCCGCCGCCGCCAAACTCCCTCGAGCAGGGGATGCGACAGATGGCAGTCTTGCGCCTCCAGGGCGGGGCCGAACACATCAGCTCCACTCACTTGGGCGCGGAGGGCCTTGTGGAACTGGCTCGCTCCTCCCGCCGGCCGCTCACCCTCGCCGAGCTCTTCCTGCGCGGTCCAGGAGGGGCCAGGGCCAGGCAGCTCCTGTCGGTCAGTAGCAGCGGGGGCTCCGGCGGAGGCGGGGGTGCCTTCTCCGGTCCGGCCTCCTCCGGTTCCGACGGCGGGGCCACCGGCGGGGCCTGGCGGTCGGCGCTAGCCCCACTCATCAACATCTCGGCTCAGCTGCTGTGGCCCAAGTGCGCGGTGCCGGTGCTGCAGGAGTTTCTCATCGCCGCCTGCCAGCACATGCAGATACAAGAGTACGTCCGCCTCCTCTCCACCTGGTGCGACTGGAACTGCCATTCCAGACAGTTCCTCCTAGGGTCCGCCCTTCTCAACATGGGGGAGCCGGAGAAGGCAGCGGACTGGATGGAAAAGGCTGCCGGTGGAGTCCCCAGGGACAGGTATTCAATTTAATCAACCCTTTGGCTATTTTGCCATATCTCATGTGCTTTTTGCGTTTCAAGGTTCCTGGTGAGCCAATTATTCACTCCCGATGAAGAGAAAGCTGGAACAGAACAAGGCAGTTTGCAGGTACTTACGATCCATTCCCTTGTGAGATATTTCGACTAATTAGCAAACGCTTTCCCCCTGCAGGTTCTGTACTTTCTGAAAGTGATCGAACTCTTCAAGCAGTTCGGCTACTACGACTTTGTGGTTGAGCTGGCCAACACGGCTCTGGATGTTTGCGACGTCGAAAATCCCAACAGGGTAACTTTGAATATCACAAGTTAGAAATTTTCAATGTCTTACTTAGTCTTGTTTGATTGCAGACAACCCTCTGCTACATCCTCTTCTCGCACCACCTTAAGCTTGGCCACAACCAGGACGCTTACGAGGCCATGGTGCGCAACCCAGACCGCCGCCTTCGCCGCGACTCTCTCCGCCAGTTCGTCGTCACCCTCTTCGAACGGAGGCAGCTGAGGCAGCTCGCCTCATTCGCATATATCGACATGCTGGAAGACTTTGAAGGGATCGTGGAGGCCAGGGCGAGGTCCACCGATCTTACCCTTAGCAACTACTACGACTTCCTCTACTCCTTCCACGTCATGAAGAACAACTACAGAAAAGGTAAGGCATTTGTTCGGGGGAAAACTTCACTTGCTGCTGTGGTAGTATCACGATTTTCCGCTCACTCTTTTAGCCGCCCTGGTCATGTACGAATGCGGCATGCGTCTGGGCACGGAGGTCTTCACAGCGGAGGGCCTCCAGAAGCAAGCAAAGTGCTACCTGGCCTGCCTCAACTGCCTCAAGCTGGTCAACGAGAAGTACTCCTGGATCGTGAAGCCCGTGCCCCACTCCACTTACGTTCCGCAGTCGCAGAGGGGTGAGGGCCCGGCGTCTCGCCTGCCCCCCGGCACCAGCCCTAAGAGGAGTGCCGAAGGAGAGTTCCTAGACGAGGAGGAAGCGCCTAGGCCCAAGATGGAGGTACTGGAAATCGGTGACATCAAGCGGGAATTCGAGCTGGTGGGCGCTCGGCTCAAGCTTGCCCGGAGGTCCTCCTCCTCGCTAGTGGCCGGGCCGGGACTGTCTCCCTCGGAGACGATGTCGCTCCTGGTGGCGGCCAACCTGTACGAGGACGCCGTCAGGGTTTCCAAGCTTTTCGACCTTGACGCCTCGCTTATCCTGGAGGGTCTCACCTCCAAGTGCGTCCGTCTAAGCCGCGCCGGCGCCACCGAGAGGGACTCCGCCTGGGAGTGGCTGGCAGAGAGCGAGACGTCGGGGGCGGATATCAGGGGGTCGGGGCCGGCGTCGGAGGCCGCCTGGACCCTGCTCAAGGACGTGCTGTCGCGCACGGAGAAGGACAGGCAGAGTCGCTGTCACCGCGCCGTGGTCGTCAGGCTCTTCTCGCTGGGCGCGGACATTCCAGCCTGGCTAAACGCCAGCTACAAAAAGGTATATCCGGTCATCAATTCAATGGAGTACATAGTTTCCCAGCCACATAGAGTGCACGAAAATTTTCAACCCTTTTGCGCAAATTTGCTACGTTGCGCGGGATTGTGTCGAGTTTGCGCTCATTATAAGCAATTAATGTAGCGCAAAAAAACCTTGCGCAATTTCGCTAAAAAATATTGTGAATTTTCGACGCAATCCCGCGCAACGTAGCAAAGTTGTGTCGATATTGCGCAAAATCTATACTAGGCGTAAATTAGGCTTTTGCGCTGCCTTTTGAGTCGTTTTTGCGCAAAAAATGGCTCATATGTAGTAGAAAGGGTTGCGCTTGATATAAGAAATATCCGGTGGTTGGGTTGAATTACCGACGTTCTCCTCTTTGTTTCGTAGCGCAATCCGGCAGAACTCCTGAGACTGCTGCACGAGCACGGCTTCTTGGAGGACGCCACCTTGTTGTCCGTCGAGTACCTCTCTGCCCTCCTCGGCGATGGGAAGGAATATTTCGGCCTCCCGAACAGCCTCAACGCCAATCAGCCGCCAGTCTGGTTCCCCGTCAACGCCATCGAGCAGCTTATGATGGAGCTTCAACTTCACAGGGATGCCGATCCTTTGTATCAAAAGGTGAGCTCACATTGCAGTACAGAGGTCAAATTAAACCCCTCCATTTAGTACAAAAATGATTGTTTTCAATTTCATCAACTAAATTTCAATATATGCGGAAAACAAATTGTAGTAGTTTTTTGTTGAAATTTTGAACCCGTAGTCCAGCACCCATCGATAACAAAAGTGGCCTTAAGATGCCCGTAGGATTTCGCAAACCTGTGGGTGTGAAAAAAGATATTGCGCCGAATGTACCAGGGAAAAAGCCCAAGATCCCCGGGAAACAGACCAGCGGCAGCGGTGGTTCCCAGAAAAAGTCGGCCGACAAGGAAGAGTCTGAAATTGACAGCGGGGACGAAGCCGACGTTTCCTCTTCTGAAGGGGCCTTACCGCCCGCCAAGTCCGGCCCCAATCCGGCGTCCCCCTCTTTCCAGCAGACCGACGAAGCCGCCGAGGCTCCTCTGTCCAAGTCCAAGCAGAAGAGCCCGGCTGCTCCGGCCGCCGACGAAGCGGAAGGAGGAACTGCTCCTCTTCCTACTAGGAAACCTCCCTCCGCATTGAAGCCAAGGGACAAGAGCAAGAGTAAGACTGCCCGCGAGGTCGGACCAAAGGCGGTGCCCGGTCAGAAGCCCAACGACCCAGCGCGCCCTGCCGGGAGACCGTCCGCCGGCTGGAGTGGCCTGGCCAACTTCGCGTCCACCACGGGTCTCTCCGGCGGGTACAGGAGAGAGCGACTGAAGGCGACTGACAAGGTGGAGCACAGGTACTCGCACATCCCCACCATGTCCACCGACATCATCGGGAAGCACCAGAAGTGGAGCGGCGCCCTGCAGAGCGGGAGCGGGGGGAGCGGCAGCGACACCACCGGCGGCGGAGGGAGGGGAAGTCCCAACACGGCCACCTCCGGCTCGCTCGGGCCCAAGTCCGGACAACAGGCTAGCCCGCGGATGTCGAGCCCAAAGTCCAAGGGGCGGCCTCCAGGGCCCGAAGCCAAGAAGGCGCGCAGGCGACGCCAGGCCCAGGTCCGCGCAAATCCAAAGTCCAAGTCTGGCAAAAAAACGGTCCTTGCAGCCAAGAAGAAGACAGTGAAAAAGAAGCCGTAGCCACTAGCTAGTAGAGATTACACAATATACAATGCGTACCGTGCTGGCATCGATTTGTCCAATGTGACAGTAGCTGTGGACTTTTAGAGCACTCTGAACATGTTATCTTTTTTTGTTCCTTTCCAGTTATCGGTGAAACTCTCGGACAAGGTGGAGCAGTACCTGCAGGCAGTGGAGCGAGTCTCCCAAGATCTCATCGCGCTCAGGAACCAGTGAAGAAGAAACAAACAGGAAGACAATTGAAATTCGTTCGAGGTTGGCTACTACTTGCTGCGTTTTATTAATATAATATCCTGTGTATTGCATTTGTAGAAAACACGAACTTGAAACTTCGAGCCCGAAGAGTTAACTTCTTGGTGTTTAGTCGCCGTCCGTTTGCGTTGCAGAGCGGATCTGATTTAAGGGCTGCAACCGGTTAACGTTTGTTCGAACATTGTTCGAACAATTTTTGTCTACAAAAGAACAATATAAAAAATGGCATTCCACTAAAAAAAGTCATCAATGGTACTTCACAAAAATTTCGTTGTATAAGCCATGGAACGGAGGGATTGCTGGAGAAGTGATCTCTTGAATTCCCTTCCCCCTCTGCAAACATATGGTTTTTGCTTTTTTTGACGTACGCTATGCTAACAAACATTGTTCAAAATTGATCGAATAATTGATCAAAACAATATCATTTTTAACGTTATTAAATTTGAGTTTTGAGTTGGGAAATGAAATTGCCTAAAATTGGATGTTTCTGAAAGTTAGCTGAATGGTGGATCCTAAAACCCAATGATTTGCTGGTGGCCCAAGACCCCTGGAGAGAAGCAGAACCTAGGAACAGTGTCAAAGTCAAGAAGGCATCATTTGGGTGGGCTCTTTCATCTTCCAACCACAGGTGCTAAAGTCTCAACAAGGAGTCAAGCCTGCAGTTCAAGCTGTCAGTCTTGGGAATGATATGTGCATGTATGTACGTACTTGTACTTTGTACTTTTAAACGTATTGTTTTACATGAACCTGTTATAGAACCAAAACCAAACCAGACGTTATTTGATTTTTGAGGTTGTTCGAACAAAATGCAGCCCTTAATCGGATTGTGTGTTTCCGCGTTTCCCTTCTTTCCTTCTTCTTTCCTCCTCTTACCATCGCATCCCACTACACGTTTTCGAAAAAGTGCAGCCAATCGTCTGTTCCTACAAAGCTCGGACCACCGCCCGCCCGTCCGAAAAAAAGGGGGAAATTGGCCTTTGGCAATGAGACCATCTGGCGCCTCCGCTTCGAAAATTCCTCCTCCTTCCCACCCGGCCTGCATGGGAATCGACCGTCGTCGCCTTATGTCCTGCGCCGAGTCTTCGCCTTTCCCCTCTCTTGTTGCATTGTATTTTTTACGCGAATGACAAATACGGTATTTATTGCGATCCCGCACTTGTTGCGTACGCGAAAATCCTTAATCTTGAAGTTTTGTTGGTTTTCTTTTCTTCGTCCGTTCATGGTCGAGGACGTTTCGTTTCGGGGGGCGGAAATCGAGCAACGCTTTGCAATGGCAGCATTCTCTCTTTCACACTTCAATTCCCGTTCTGCCTCCCCCTCCTTCGCTCTACTCACTCCACTTGCCAAGGTCCCCTTCCTCAAAGCCAGCGATGAGACGAGGAGGGGTTGGTTTCTTTTTCTCTTATTTGGTTTGTGCAAAGTCACTGTTGAGCTCTTTGACATCAGCCTGTCGCCTCAGCATCTACCTTCTGGGATATTCCTCGTCAGATTCAGGCAACTTTTCCCCTGCAGGAATGCGACTGATGTGCGTATTGAGGGGGATATTTTGGCGTCCGCCTCCGCGTACCTATTTTGACCGACTGAATGAGGGGGGGAAATCGCAGCAACGCCCATGTTCAGATATTCGCTCTCTCGGCGGCGCGTATTATTCGGGGAAGCACTTGCTGTGCTCGTGTGCTAATTTGACACGGAATTTGGCCAGGCACGGTCGGACGAGGTAGGACGTAACAGACATTCGGATCACGCACCGACCAGGAAGCCACACAAGTATTTTTGTTGTGTTTCACGCGTTGTTTCGTCTCTCCTCAGTATTTTTTGTCATACCGAGGAGAAAGTCCCTACATTTCCCATATTTATTTTTTTCTTGGTACGCGCGAATTTTCCCGTTTTTCTCGAAAATGAGTGATGGCTTCGGATTCCGGCGGCGGCGGCACCACCTATCTCCCAGGATGCAGGAGAGGATCTGCGTCTTCGAAGAAGAAGAAGAGGAAGATAGAGGGAAAGGTGAGAGAGATGTCGAAACCAATCCTTTCTTTTGTTTCTTTTTTTCCTGTAAATGCATACTTGCACAGATTGAGACATTGGGAAATAGTTATGCCTGGGACTAAATTTGTAGCTCCTCCCCGTTCTGCTAGGGTGCCTTTCCGGAGAGATCTAGGCTTCAATTTGGAACACCCCACCCACCTTTCCTTTCTGTTTGGAAAAATAATTGTTGCCCCCCGCCGAACTGGAGACAAAAAAAATCCCCCCTGTCAGCAATTACGTCGGAAAATTAACTTTCCTGTCGCGTCCCAGAAAAGAAGAAAATATAGAACACATCGGTAGCTACCGTACAAAAAATCCTTGGTTCGAAGTGTATAGAGAGACCCTGGAGGGAAAATTGGGGCCTGCAGAGGTTAAAAAAGCTCAAAAGGAAAGGGGGATAACTTTTGTGCAGTTCAAGGCCCTCCTTTTGCTCTCCTTTTTCCTTCTTCCGTGCAGGAATGAAAAAAAAAACATGTTATCGCAATCACGACCAAAAAATCGGCGTGCCAGAATATTTTTTTTTAAAAAAAAGTTGCGTTACGCGTGAGACGGATTCCCGAATCTTCACACTACGAAAACTCTCGCGCAACAAAGGACTTTTTCATCTATCTTTGTGGGAAACATCTAGTGGCAGCGAGTTTTGCGGTAATTGCCGCTGTCGTTCGCTCGGGAAAAAAGTGTGGGAATTAAGCCGCGTTCGTTCATTGTTCGCTGACGTTTTTTCTTTTCTTTTTTAAATGAGGACTTATTTTTGAGGCTGTGAAAAATAGTGGGAATTTGGCAGCAACGAAAATTATTACTCGGGAACGGGAGGAAAAGGCAACAAAGTAGTTGTGGGAACATGCTTTTTTAAAGATACTGGTTTGGGAAATAGAAGCAGCAGACTGAAAGACACGTGTGGAAAATAATTTCACCTTCCAGCTCAAACCCGGAAGACGCAACAAAAAAGGCATCATCCGTCTTCTCATGTCAACACAGATGACCGACATTTAAAATTTTTCTTTCTCCTCTCTCTTGTGGAAGACATTTCCGGGGGGAAACGAAGGTGAGTGAGGAGCCCTTAGCTGGGGGCGGCGGCGGCGGGATTGATGTGTCTGTGTCAGGGCTTCGCTTCCAGTCCAGAAATGTCATCTGCGCACCAGCAATTACAGAAAATGCAATTCCTGGTTGCTCTGTACTTCAGGGATGAAAAATACCCCGGTTCGCTCTCTTTTCCCAGCAGGTATTTCGCTCGAAAAAAAACTGCACCTCAAATTCGCGCTTTCCCGAATAATTGAGAAAATCCGGGCGCGTGACGACATTTATACACTTTTCCACGCTAAAATGAGGGGGAAAGGAGGGAGAAGGGAAATTTCTCCCATTTGAAGGAGGAAGGAAGGCGCGCGTCCGTTTTGGCTCGTGTGTGAGAACGAACTCCTTTCTGGCGACAGGGGATTCAGCAAAAGGTCTAAAAGGAAATTATATTTCTTTGCCAATGGGAATACAAGTACTAAGTGTTTCACCCAAAACGAATTGATAACTTGTCATTCCTTCGTCGGTGAATTTCGGAGGATCCCTTTTCACTCGCTCTCGCCAGCCAAGGGAAGAAGGGGGATTGCGGAGTAGAAGTAACATTTGGAAGGGGAGAGTGCTCGGCGGAATGGAAGCAACATCAGCCTCCTCCTCCTCCTCCTCCTCCGCTTTGGA
>JAAUXV010242276.1_pt1 | contig 11263 bp, 13 predicted proteins | sample 7278181 | NCBI WGS metagenome assembly JAAUXV01 (sample SAMN14350114, study PRJNA611818) | marine sediment metagenome | isolation source: surface marine sediment (2.1m) | place: French Polynesia: Moorea | collected 2018-08
AAAAGATCGGGCGCCCCCAAATTATGTTGGGCGGATGAGATCAAATTTGAATTTTGAGGTCATTTGGCGGGTCAAAAAACCGCAAAATTGCAAAAAATTGTAAAATTGGTTTTGGCTTTTTTGGCAAAAGTACTGGCCACAACGGGCTGAAAGTTTGCACGGTTTGTCACTTCATTATTGTCTACAAATGTTATTTAATAAAGATTTCAGCATCTTGCAAAAAATCAAAAATCAAAGTAGTCCCCCCCAACAACAACAACAACAACATCGACTGTTCCATGGTCTGGGCTTCGCCGCAGACAAAAATGACAATCTTGACTTGAAGCAGAAACACCATAACGTCTTTCCTGATCTCTTCCCTTAAAACTATTCAACAGGTCAACAGTGACTGCTCAGCATATAGAATCTGTGGCACTCTAGGTAAGAGCGAGCCTAATGTTATGCTTCCAGGAACATTATGTTAAAATGTTCTTTGCTTTGTTTAGGGTTCACCACTGTGTGCCCTGCAGGCCAGGTGGCAGGATTCGACTTTCAAAGAGTGGTTAGCTGCCAGGACGAGACGGAGAACTCTTGTCCGTCTGAGGGACTGTTTGGGGGCTACAAGCTTGGATGTGATGGAGGGGTAATAAGGATACTTTGTATATGGCATTTGAATAAAACTATTTTTTGTGCAGTGTGCTGTGGGCACCACAAATCCGTATGAGGAGTGTGGGTGCAAGGATCAGTACCGCTACACAGATGACTGCAGAGGGGTGTTCCACTGTACAGACATCCATGAAGGAGACAATCCAGGTATGACAAATATTTTTTTCATTATTTCAATTTCTCCTATGAGTAGTCAAGTGTTTCATTTTAAGGCTATTTTTGCAGCTCCATGGATTGTCAATACATACAAAACACAATTAATAAGTAAATATGATTTTTTTGCGCAGGAGACTCTGAAGGATGTGGCTGGGAGTGCCCAGAGGGACAGCACCTGGTGCAAGGTTATGGCTCCTTCTCATTCAACTGTGAAGAGAACACTGAAGACTATGTTTGCAATGTAGGTCTTCCATAGATCTATCCTTGGGGTTTTTCTCTATTTTTTTTCTTGTCCACTTCAGGGTGGGTTCTTCAAGACCTGCCCCGCGGAGGATGACCCGACAGAATTCGAGGTTTCGTGCGGCTGCGCCGGAGAGGTCTGGTTGGACCCGACCTGCTCCAAGGGGTTCGTCTGCACGGGGCCCGCCGCGGAGGACGGCACGAACCCCGGCAGCATGGTTGAGTGCAACGAGCCAGCGTCCAGGATCAGGGTAACCGCGCTCAACGGCTATGGAGACCTCAGATGCGAGTGAGAATGAACCAATGAAATTTAAAAAACCTAACCCTTACAAGTCCACTTTTAACACAACTTTGTTTTTTATGCAGAGAGGACGATGGCTCCATGTGCATTGGCCCTGTCCACCTGACTCGCTGCGCGGATGGAGGAGACGGAGGGGATGATAACACCGACGATGAAGATGCTGCTTCTGCCTTGGGGCACATTGGGGCCGTAGTGCTTTTGCTCACTGCCACAATCAATGCTGCTCTTCTGAGTTAGTTTGATGTGGCATAAAAAATATTTTCCACCAATTGTGAATTTCTACAACAAAGCATGTTGCAAAATATACTTCCTATTTAGAGCTAGAGAGTGGGTGAAAAGGGGAGAGAAATTTAGGTCAACTTGCTTGCTTTTCCAACCCGTCATTTCGATCCTCTCTTCCGCTCACAGTCAGAGAAGGAGGCCAGAAAAATATATCTACGCACGATACAAAGTCCAGAAAGTTCCCACTCTCTTTCAACCCGACCCAAATGAATATTTTTCCCCCCTTTCTTTTTTCTTTCGAGTCACGCCCACCTCATGTTTTTTTTGATAATTTGCATACTGTGTCATCAGTCGCATATTCCAGCTGCGGGTGAATACGGAGAGTGCCAAACTTTTGGGTATAAATTTGACCGCAAGATGAAGGGACACCTCCAGTTCCTGTTTGGAGACGAAGATGGCCGCCGCTTCCTCCGCCCTCTTCCTCCTCCTCCTCCTCTCCGAGAAGCCTCAGGACTCCTACGGAGACAAGGTGAGGCAGAATGGGACCGAAAATTCCATTTTGTTTTTAAAGTAACATGCTGTTCGTGTTGGTCATGTTGCTGCTGCTTAGATTCCAGCTGCATATTTTTTCTATTTCTGACGTTTAGTACTGATGCTCTTCTTGTTTGAGCCATTGATGCAGTCTGAAGCCGATCTTGCAACAATCCAACTAAAATTGACCCTACTGTTGGGGTCAACAACAATTGTTTATTTATTTTGCCGAAACAACATTTTCCCCCCTGAATTTATGTTTCTCCTTCACTACAGTATATACCGTGTGACCGGAAAAGAGTGCAACCTGGAACACTTGTCCATGTTCCTGGTGAAGTAGGACATGTTATGAAGAAAATTTTATGCTAGAAATAACTAATGACAACTGGAATATGGTTTTCTGTTCAGAAATGAGCTTCTTCATGGCCTCCATGGCCACCATGGCCTCCATGGCCTTAACAGCCTTTATTATATGTAATGCCCTTGCGGCTCTTGGCCTTTTGGGCCAGCCATGAAAAAGTCTGATAAATCAGGAACCAATATTAATATTGAAATTATACGTGTATGTGCGAAAGAGAAAAACTGCAAGTTTGTAACTATATTTTTGGCAGGAGAATGCAGGCCGCCCTCCAATCTCATTCTCCCCTACCGACCACGGCTCCTCATCAAGGAGGATGAACCTTCCGGGCCAACACCACCAGCACCTACAACAACAGCAGCACCTACAACAACAGCAGCAGCAGCCAGAACGGCAACGCCTCGGAACAGCGGCCGCTTCCTGGGAGGAGAAGCAGAGGATCAAGAAGCAGGTAATGCAATCAACATTGCGGTAATATGACTGCAATTCTGTTTTTTTAATTTTGCTTAGGATAAAACAGGCAATGTAATCAGTATCGAGCGGCCAAGAATGTGGGTTTTTTATGCATAATTGGGGAACAATTGGTTCGCAGATGGCCGATTTAATTTCCTCCGTGCTGATCCAAGAAAGAGATCGGCGGCGCTGGAGGAAGGAGAGGCAGAATCTCCGACAGCAGCATCAGCATCAGCAACAACAACAACAACAGCAGCAGCAGCAGCATCACGGTATCGGCCCAACTGTGGCGGAGGAAACGGCGAGGTATTTTTATAGTATTTTTTGCAAGTGTGTCAGGGTTTTTTTGGATTTCACCGTTTAGACTCCTGCTGAAGAAGTCGGACTCAACACCGGTGGCACCTGGCGAGATCCTGTTTCGCACCTGCTACTTCAACGCGGTGTCCTGCTTCTGGAAGAAGAGGAGGAGGAAGAGGGGCGGAGGAAGATACGCTGGTTTACTACAAAGTTTATAATATGAAGCCGAGTCGAAAAACAGTATTCGGCAATTTCTTCCTTTATCAGTGTTGGACTGGAGGTGCCTGCGCACTTCTTTCAAATTTACTGTAGAGTATCAAGCAGTGCAGTAAGAAAGTTTAGTTTGTCAATGTTTTTAGGTAAAGCATACGCCTACTATGTCCTAGTTTCCCATACATTCTTGCTCACGTAATTGTTACACCTACGAGAGAGAGGGGCGATTATTATTGAGCGCTGGGAACTTGGGGTGCGTGAGAAACACTGAGGGGACGTAACAAACTCTCCTCACCCACTCCGCCAGGGAGAGAGGAAGGAGGAGAGGAGGAGAGGTCGACGACTCATAGACAGAAAAAGACATAAAAATATAAATATTTTATCATGTACAGTTTTCTCAGAAATATAAATCATTTTCCAAAAAATGTAGAACACGACCGAATCTAAAACTTTTAGAGAGCCCTTTAAATATATAAATTGTCTATGCTCCGACTTTGCTCTTTGAGGGAGGGGCTTCTTTGGAGTCTCTTTTGGTGTGGCGCCAAGGGAAAGAGAGGAAGGAGAGGAGAGGAGGGCAGGCAGGAAAGAGACAACATTGGCTGGATTGGCGGCGGAGGGCAGAAGGGGAGGGGAGGGCAGTTCAATGCACGCAGCTGAGAGGCCTCGCTGACAGAAGAACAGGAAGAAAGGTGCCAAAAAGGAAGAAGAAACGTGGAAAGATACGGATTTTTCTTTGTATTGTAAACATTTTTTGTACATGAAAGAAAAAAGTTTGTTTATAAAATGACAAAAAGGATTGTATGATAGCAGAGTTTGTTGGAGAACAAACCTGCGATGCAATAAGCAGCGTATTGGCGCTACTTTTTGCTTTTTTGCTCTGCTTTCGGCGCTTTTCTCGCGTGAATTGCTGGTCACAGTTTCTGGAAAAAGAAGAAAAGTGAGCAAAAATGGCAGCCCAAGACTGTTGAGGACCTTTTTTGCCTCTCTCGGACTCATTGATTGCAGGAATTTCTCGTCCTCTCGCGGGGGCATCAAAGGCAGGTGAGGGTCAAAGTGGGCCCCAATGTATCGAATAAACGAAATATGGTTTTTTGGGCATTTTTGTGAAGTCAAGTTCGAGAAAAATGGCCAGAGAAAAGGCGATTGACGTAACATATATGGAATATTTAAGGAACTTTTTCCGTTTTCCCCTCAGACAGGATAATATTTTCAGTTGTAGTCTTACTGAGCATCATTATGGACACTAAATATTTTTTGTCCCTTTAAAATGTTGCCTCGAATATCATGATTGGCGGAGTTTGGAGGCCCAGTTTGATAGTCTCAGGCACATAATAAATAGAGAATACTCACTTGAGAAAAATATCGTGGTTGAAACGCTAGACGTACTTTAGATTGGTTTGCTCAAAAAATCCCTTAGTTTTAAGTTGTTACTGCAAGCACAAGTTGGACTAGTTTGACGTCATATCTTGTTCTGTTCAGGTGTGTCGGGCGTTCAGTGATGCCCGGACCCCAGCCCTCCTCCTCCTCCTCCTCCTCCAGCGGCGGACAAGGGCAAGGGGACAGCAACAACAGCAACAACTCCAAGCAACAGCAGCAGCAACAGCAGCAGCAACAACCCTCTTCCTCGTCTTCATCCTCTTGCCGCCCAGGGCCGTCGGGAATCTCAGGGAAAGACTGTGATATCGTACAGGTAAAAAAAATTCGCGCGAAGCAGCTATTTGAAAAAAAGTTTTTCACTGGGTTCCCGTTGATCTTGACGCCGCCACCTATGGTCGGCCCTGGCCTCATTTAGACTTGAGGGGAAAGAGCCGGGATTTGAATCCACAACCTCCCGGTTGTGAACCCGGCGCTCTAACATAAAAGGCTCCCCGTGGCCCGCTAGTCACCCATTCAATGTCTATTTTTTTCCCAGGCGTGTGTCGAGGGCCCCTCTTCCTCTTGCTCCTCCTCCGGCGACGCTCCCCCCCGCCTTCTCCCCCTGGCCCCGGTGGAGGTGGAGGAGGCGGTGATCCTCGACCACCTCCTCGACCCCAAGCCCGGCCCCAGCACCACCGCCGCCGACTTCGACCTAGAGGTCTTTGACAGCGGCTCCTCCTGCTCCCTGGAGGACTGCTGGGCCACCGCGCCGCCCATCTCCCCCGCCGCCGCCGCGAAGAAGAAGGACTCGAAGGCTCCCGCAAAGGGAAAGGGGGCTTCGTCTTCTTCGTCAAGCAAGAGGAGCAGGAGGGGAGGGAAGGTGTCGCCGTCTTCGTCCTCTTCTGCCAAGGCCCCCAGGAGGAGGAGACTAAGGTCTTCCTTCGGCATCTCTGAGAAGTCGGATAAGGAGGAGGAAGAGGAGGAGAGCGAGGGGACAGACCTTGGCTCCCCCATCCCCGGACCAAGCGGGCTGCAGAAGAATAAGGCCCAACAGGAGCAGCATCAGAAGTCAAAGCTGTCCAGCCAGGACTCGGTCGAAGAGGAGGAGGAGGAGGAACCTGCGGTGGTTGAGCTTCCCCCTGTCGAGGTTCCTCCGGAGTCTGCCTGCCCGTCAGAGGAAGAGGAGGAGGAAGAAGAGGACCGCTGCGAGCGGGAGGACATGGAAGAGGCTGATCGTGCTGCCAGGGAAGATGGAGGCGGCGGAGCCGACAACGATGCCAGTTTGTCAACTGCCTCAGGAGCGGCGGGTTCGGGTTCGGGTTCCGCCTCCGCAGCGGCGGCATCTTCCAACCCCGAAGAGCCCGGGCCAAGCTGCTCAACCTCTACGCTGCAACACCAACAGCAGCAGCAGCAGCAGGAGAACATAGACGAGATTGTCCAAGACCATGACAACTTCGGCACGGACGAGAACGAGGAGGACTCCCTCGACTCCATCTCCCTAGGCGGAGGCGCAGAAGATGCCGCCACTCCCAATGCTCCCAACCAGCAGCACTTCCTAAGGCACGAGTTCAAGCTGTGCTTCAGCTCCTCCACCTCCTCCAACGATGCCTCGGCCGCTGCCGCCGCCGCCGCCACGGAGCCCACTCCCTCGGAGGGCGAGGGCTTCCTCCAGACTGCGGGCGAGATGGAGATCTTCGACGGCGGCGCCACGGTCACCGTGGAGGAGCAGGAGGAGGTCATCAGGACCACCGCCATGTCTTCCGAGGTGGCGGAAACTGCCGCCACGGCCGCGGCGGCGGCGCTCTCCGGCAAGAAGCGGAAGTCCGACACACTCGGCGCCGACGACGAAGACAGAGAGACCTACTCCTTCGGCTTCGGCGTTGGCTCCGAAGAAGACGCCACCAGCAAGAAAAAGCGCTTCCAGTCTGACAGCGACCCATCCTCATCGCCAAACAAGTGGCGGCACCCATCCTCGTCTTCTCAGCCCCAGCAGGTCCCTCCTGCCGCCGCCTCAGTGGCAGGACCCCACCACCTGCACCACCAGCAGGTGACCCCCGAGGTCTCCTCCTGGCTTGACTCCTTCGGACGCTTCTCCCAGCGCGAGGCGCTGTCAGCACTAGACGCCCTCATCTTCCGTTGCGCCCCCGCCCAGGTCAGGCACATGCTGGCCGTGATTGAGCCCCAGTTCCAGCGAGACTTCATCTCGCACCTGCCCAAGGAGCTGGCGCTCTACGTCCTGTCCTTCCTCGGGCCTAGGGACCTGCTGCGGGCGGCGCAGACCTGCCGCACCTGGCGCACGCTCTGCGAGGACAACCTGCTGTGGCGCGAGAAGTGCGCCGAGGCCGACATAGACGGGATGGCCTCGCTGAGGGCGGTGGAGGACATGTGGCGGCAGCGGGCGCACCAGAGGGCCATCAGGAGGAACCCGGCCGAGGACCCGGACGGGCTGCCGCGCACTTGGCGCCGCCGCGGGGCCGTCGCCGCAGACCGGGACGCCAGGCGCGTAGGGTGCAGGCAGCACCCTGACCCGGCCGCCGCCGCCGCCGCGCCACCGGCCCTAGACCCGCCGCCCACGGTGACCTCGACCTCCAGCGACGGCGGCGGCTTCGCCTACTCCGCCTGGAAGTCCACCTTCATGCGGCAGCACCACGTCGACGCCAACTGGCGGCGCCGCCCCGTCAGGACCCCCCGCGTCCTCAAGGGCCACGACGACCACGTCATAACCTGCCTGCAGTTCGACGGCGACCGCATCGTGTCGGGGTCGGACGACAACACCCTGAAGGTCTGGTGCGCCCTGACGGGCAAGTGCCTCCGCACCCTGGTCGGGCACACCGGCGGCGTCTGGTCCTCGCAGATGATGGGCGAGTACGTCGTGTCGGGGTCCACCGACAGGACCCTCAAGGTGTGGGTGGCGGACTCGGGGGAGTGCCTCCACACGCTCTACGGGCACACCTCCACGGTGCGGTGCATGCACATGCACGGACAAATGTGAGTTACGCAACACAGCTTTCCCATTTAAAAATCATTTCATTTGACACTCATTTCCCAACCACATTCAAATGTTATGTTCGTTTCGTTTCCCAACGAAATTCAAATATTAATTTGATATTTATTGAAAACCTAAGTCAAAAATTATATTTTTATTTTGAACTGACATTTTCCCAACCAAATTCAATTATATATTTTTTTGTTTTACAGTGTGGTGTCCGGCTCCCGCGACGCCTCCCTGCGCATGTGGGACATAATGTCTGGGGAGTGCCTCCACCTCCTGGTTGGGCACGTGGCCGCCGTCAGATGCGTGCAGTACGACGGGAGGCTCGTCGTCTCCGGAGCCTACGATTACATGGTCAAGGTAATAAAAGAAAACAGTTTCTACACATAATTTGTACGAAACTCTGTGTCGTACGGAAAACAATTTATTGGCTTTTGCCGTATTGGAGGGGTTTCCTCTTCGTTGTATTCATCCCAGCGAATAAGCCATTTGGCCAATATTGACTCCCCTCCTTTTCCCTGAAGGATTATCCTAATTGCCTCTTTTCCTTTTTCGAACGTACACAGGTTTGGAACCCCGCCAGAGAGGAGTGCCTGCACACCCTCTCCGGTCACACCAACCGCGTCTACTCGCTGCAGTTCGACGGCGCCCACGTCGTCTCGGGGTCGCTCGACACCTCCATCAGGGTGTGGGACGTGGAGACGGGGGCGTGCAAGTGAGTAGTGTGTCGCAGCGCCGCCACATGGCTTGTCTTTATTTTTTTTGTTTTGAATTTGAAATAGGAGCTCTGTCAATTTGCCATGTAAATAAAAAGGTGCAAATATTGTTACCGACTTAAATTTTTTACTCGAGTTCCTTTTTTCGCAATACAAATTCAGCATATCAAACATTTTAAAATAGCGTCAGATGTCAGCAGTTTTCAACACCTTTTTCCCTGCTTAAAATGAAAAAAAAGAGAGAAAGATTTTTTTAACTCCGTAAACTTCGGGATTTCAGACGTTGGGTGGCACGTGGCGCTCAATTTCGCGACAGAGACACTGGCGAAATTCGAACGCTAAACATCTATTTTCTCTTCGTTCCAGACACGCCCTGATGGGGCACCAGTCGTTGACCTCGGGGATGGAGCTGCGCGACAACATCCTGGTCTCGGGGAACGCCGACTCCACCGTCAAGGTCTGGGACATCGTCACCGGGCAGTGCCTGCAGACGCTGTCGGGGCCGTCAAAGCACCAGTCCGCCGTCACCTGCCTGCAGGTGAGAGAATGCAAGAAAAAAAAAGTCCAACTTAAAAAAAATATGTGGCGACAAAAAGTATTTTCGATGTACCCTCCCAGTACCAACTACCTGGCCACATGCAAAGATTTTTTTGTCCTGACACTCTTTAGAGATGTTGCGGCGTTTTTAAGCAAGCTTGCGCAAAGTGTGCCGCAAAAGGTGCCGCAAAGACGCCTCAAAATATCTACGACGTGCCAAAAAAGGCGTTTTAGCGGCGCGTTTCCTGAGAGAATTTCATCAGTTTCCTCCGACATTGGAGCACACGCAGTTTAACATGTTTTTTGTACTATTTCGTCCAGTTCAACTCCAAGTTCGTGGTGACCTCCTCCGACGACGGCACCGTCAAGCTGTGGGACGTCAGAACGGGAGACTTCGTGCGAGACCTGGTCGCCCTGGAGAGCGGCGGGTCAGGCGGGGTCGTATGGAGAATCAGGGCAAACAGGCAAGCTATTAATTGCTCGTAACGGAATCAAAGTACTTAACTACAAATCTTGAAATCGTAATGTGATTTCAAAATATTATATTTGAATTTGCACACAGGCAAGGCTGTTCTCCACTTGTAAATTGTAATGGCATGACACTAAAATAATTAAAATTGTAAAATTGTAATACAGTATCATTACATAATTTACATTTGAATTTCCTTACAGGCTTCAATTTATTCATTTAAAAATAAAAATTTTGATCATAGTTAGTGGTTAGTGAAAAAATGAATAATCTTTGTATTTTTTAAATCCATAACTTTTTTCTGGATAGCTAGTTTTACTAACTATTTGCCTTTCCATTGAGGGCCTCATTCTGCTGGAAAAAGTTGTTTGTAATGTGATGTTATTACCATCTTAGAAAACTATTTTTTATCATCTTTTTTCCCCAACAGGACCAAGCTGGTCTGCGCCGTCGGATCTAGGAACGGCACGGAGGAGACCAAGCTGCTGGTCCTGGACTTTGAAGTGCCGCCGGGTCAGGGGTATGGTGGCTCCAGGGGCATAGAGTACCTGGTGAGTGAGTTTCACACACTTTTCGGACGGGAGGCGATAGAAACGTGTTTCAGTGACAGATGCTACCTGTGGCAAATGGGTTGGTTTTTTAAATGCTTTTCTTGGCGTTCCCGGGTCAACCTTGGCTTTGCAACCTGTTGGTGGCCTGGCCCTTGTTTCACTTAGGAGACATTTTGGATACTACTCGGATTCAAACCAATGACCTTGTGATTGTGAGTCCGGCGCTCTACCGTAAGAGCTACCTCTGCCCGCTTTGGTACATGGGTTTCCCTCCATTTGTTGGACAAAAAAACTGCACAACTGTGAATGCCTAGACGAGATTTCTATTTCTATTTCCCTTTGTTTTTTTTTTTCAGGACGAGGAGGCCGCTGACTGCGCCGGTTTCTGGCTTGATTCTGACAGGGAGGACGAGGATGAGGAAGAAGTAGGGGAGAGAGACGCAGAAATGGCCGCGGAGCAACAAGATGTACCTCAGGAACAACAACAACAGCAGCAGCAACAGGAGCAGCAGCAGCAACAGGCGGCCTGCAGCTAGGAGAGCCCGCCAAAGTGATCCTATTTCGCACAAGAGAAAAAATAAGGAAAAAAACGAAAATTGTTCATTCCCACCTTGGCAAAGTTGTTTCTTGTTCTCTCCTAAGCAGCAAAGGAAAAAAACGTGTATTTTTTTCTCTCTCATGGACAGAAACAGTTCTCCCCCAATGCAACAACAAGCAACCCTCTTTTGTACAATTGGAGAGATTTTTTTTGCTGCGCCACCCTGTTGTGTTCTTCCTCCCACCAACCCAGCAGCAAGACATTCATTTAGTCTATTTCTTAGCATATAGGTACATACATATTCATTCTCCCTGCGACACACTTAGCATAAATTTGGTTAAAACTTATGAGATTCTGTTCAATATACTTGCTCCTTCTAAAACACGCCTAGAAAATGCCGCCCCGCTTACTTCCCCAAATAAAGGCGGGTTTTCAATATTTTTTGAAGTTTTTTTGGGGAATTGCCTCACCTTTTTTTAGGCGGTTGTTCGAAAAAGAAAACCACGCAAAAGATTATTTTTCCGCTCAAAAAACTACGCGGGAAAAACAGAGGAGGAGGCGGTCGGGTCAGATTTTACGGCGATACCTAAACGAACACAACAACACACAAGCAAAAAAAAACATCGTTTTTTTCTAGAGACTGAAGATAATGAAATAAAAAGGAAAAAAAAAACATTTGCGACCAATG
>JAAUXV010120121.1_pt1 | contig 11257 bp, 18 predicted proteins | sample 7278181 | NCBI WGS metagenome assembly JAAUXV01 (sample SAMN14350114, study PRJNA611818) | marine sediment metagenome | isolation source: surface marine sediment (2.1m) | place: French Polynesia: Moorea | collected 2018-08
ATCTCTCTTTGAGTACAGCCTAGTCATGATGTTGTCCGATCCCTCGATCTCCTTTCTCCCTCGTCTTGAGTGGCAAAAAAATCCAGAGGGATCTTGTATCGCGTAGCAAAAAACAATACTGCCTTCATTGAGAAGAATGCATTGTGTTTCAATTTGATTTTTGCCTGCTGTATACTGTATTTTAGGAAAACTCATGTCCACGTCAGAGCAGACTCTCCATCATACAACTTTTTTTACTGGATACCTGGCGTAGAACGAAATAAACGCAAACGATACACTGGAGAAAAAGGGTTTTCCCATTCATCTTCCTCCTCCTTCTCCGTCTCCTTCCATCCTTGGCATATAATATTAGGGCTCGGTGGGGGGTGACCCCATCCTCCCTCTGCCAAAAGGGGGGAGGCGCACAATGGTTTGGCCTGTTGGAAGCAGGACAAAGGACATTAATTAAAGGGGATACGAAAGATATACCTACCGAGACAGTACAAATAGGGCCGAGAGGGAAAAAGAGCGTCTTGATCTTCCAGTTGGAAAGTCGAGAATCTTTCCTTCCAAAAAACGAGAAAGCACCGTGGGAAACTGTGCGCCTTAGACGAGAGCGGATCGGGAAAAAAGGAATATTTTCTTATAAGGGAGCTAGGAGACCGTTTCCATCAGGCAGACCTGAGGACACATGGGTCTATTTTTGCTATATCAACCTTGGCATAAGCACAGGCGAATTCCTGTGGGAGATTGAAGTTCCCTTCCTTCCTTCCTTCCTCCTTGCTTGCGGTGTCTATCCCGCTCCCTTATGTGTGGCAGGCGGTCGGGCGGGGGCGGAATGTTGATGGGATGGATGCCTCTTCCTATACTTCCTCTTTCTCCTTCTCCCCCTGGATGAATAATGACCTGGTCTCAAGAGCAGAGCAGGAGGCATCCTCCCTCCTAGTGCCATGATCCCTCTTAGTCTGTCTCTCAAGCTCCAAAGATGTCGCCAAAGGAAAAGGGGGAAGGAAGGGTTTCGCCATAGGATGATGCTGAGTAATGTGAGAAAGCTACAGTTGCGAGAAAATGCCTTTTTTTCTTCCTATGCACGAACGTGCTTGGCTTGATATTTCTTTTGAGTCCCTCCTGTGACTTATTCCTCCTGAGTCAGGAGGAGGCCTCTACAGGGGAAGGAGAGAGGTAAAGGACTGCAGCCGCGAATTGTGCAAAGGGGGGGGAGGCTCAAGTATGGAGAGGGGATCGGTTTCATAGAGTGTTCTTGCCTTTGTTCCTATATATGTTCATAATTTAAAACGTAAAGTTTCTCTCCCTCCTTAAAAATTATGGTTAAATTTGCATCTGATCTCCTTTGCTTTTATAAAATCTACCCCTTCCAGAACAACACTGCGCCAAAGCCCCCCTTTTCCCCTTTCAGACACATCCAGGCCCACCGGGTAGGGATCCCCCTCCATAAAAAGTAGGAGCATGCTTGCAAAAAGTTATAAAGCTCCCCCTGGCAACCGTCCAACCAAAACGCGACCGGAAAGGATATTACGACCAAAGCGAAAAAAAACCGAGTCTCTTCTCGTAAATATGCTGCAACTACGTACCTTTGTCCTTGGTGTGGTGTACTTTGGAGCACAGATATGTCGAGGATATCTTTTTTTATCTCCCGACGTTCGATCGCAGTCCCATTGTCTCTTCCTCCTCCTCCTCCGACGTCTAGCGCTGGAATAAAAATCTCATGGGCCTTCCTCCCTCCCCGACGAACCCACAGCATTGTTTGGTGCACTTTTGTACATAGCATATGAAGGAAAAAACGATGATCGTACAAAGTTGCAAAATTGAACCAGTGTCGAGTGAAGCGTGACGTACGACGTTGTTACAAAGCACTTACGTAGTTCTTGACAATGCAATAAACGCTCAGATTTGCGGGCCTGTGGCCCGCGATGCAAGAACTTTGTAAGAGCATCGTAAGAACATTGTTAAGGTTATTGTACCAAATACCCTTTTAATGTGACGGAGGACATTGCATGGACTATATAATAGAAACTACTGGAACTTTGCGTGCGCTTAGCATGGACATTGTAAGACACATTGTACACGCTACCTTACGAGAGAAACCGAATAAAATGTAGGAGTATTGCGAAAGGCATGCTTAAAAAATTGTAAGAACTTTGTATGAGCATTGCAGAAACCGATGGCCCACCGTTGCAGTAAGCAACTGTGTAACAACTACGCAACAACATTGTTGTCAGAATTTTCCGAATATGGTATCCTAGGCATGGCCATTTAATAAAGTTACTTTGCAAGATCTACGTATTAGCATTTTTGCAGTAATTGTGCAAAATCCTTCGCATGCGCTTCGTGACAGAATTGTCTTAATAATAGTAAGAGTTTTGCAGCCGGCAAAAAAAACCCCTTTACCAGTACATCGCATTGAGAATGGCTTCGCCGCAAAATTGTAAGGAAATCGTACCAGCTTTGTGGCAGTAATTGTATTCTTTACGGTTTTATTCCGCATTGCAACGAGGTGAAAATATCAAAAAATGCATTGTACTACTATCGTCACTGTATTCCTGCGAAATTCTCGCAATTTGTAATCAAAACTCTTCTTTTCCTCTTAGTTGAGGGCGGACGGGTAGTTTGGACGCCTGATCCGGTCCTCGTGCTCCCTCGCCAGGGACTCGGCCAGCGCCCTGTCGCGGCGTTGTGGCTGAAATTTAATAGAAAATGCATTGTAAGAGAATTGCAGAAGTTTTGCCACAATTTTATTACCGGCGGTCGGTTCTTCTTGGTAATGTACGCCTGCTTGATCTTGTCGGCGTACTCCTTCACCCATTCCTCCTTCTCCCACTCCATGTTCGTGCCCTTGAACGGCGCGGTGGAGGTCAGGAGCTTCAGGTTCGCCTCGTCGTGCACCAGCACCCAGTAGGCGACCAGGTCTGTCGGCTCCCGGCGATGGAGGATGGTCTGAAAAAAATGCATTAATTAAAGTACGTCACAATGCCGCTGCAATGCCGCTGCAAAGTACCTGAGCCATTGCTCCTTGGTCGAGGCGGCGGGCGTCAAGGAAGACCTTGAACTTCTTCTTGGCCCTGGCCCGGACCTTGGCCACTCTCTCCTTCTCCTCCTCGGTTTTGGGGTGCTCGGGGAGGTGCTCGCCCATGAGCGTCACCTGGTGGTCGACGAGGGCCGTGACGAGCTCCTTGGGGACAAGGAAGTACTCCTCCCCGTGCGACACCATCGGGCGGTTTCTCTTGAAGCTGAAAAGTGCATTTTTTAGTATTAAAATGCAATTCTGTTACGTAGCTGACGCAATACGTACATGCTCGGCCAGTCGAAGTAGATCCTCCCGATAAGGTACCCGGAGAAGAGGGTCTCCATGCTGATCCTGGGGAAGGTGTCGGCGTTGGCCTGGATCTGGACCACCAGGAGCCTCTGCAGCATGAGGAAGCGCTCCTCGTTGAGGACATCATGCTTGAGCTCGTCCATGTTTTGCCAAGGGACCTTGAGCTTCTTTGACATCTTCTCCCTCTCGTTGTCTACGGAGCGGTCAACGGCAGCTTTCTGAAAGGATGCATTGTAAGAAAATTGTTGCAATGCAGATACAATCTTGTTACAAACCTTTGCATCCTTCTCCACGACTTGCAGACGTTCCTCCAGCTTAGCGACGGCGGTCTTGAGGGAGCCGACCTCGGCACGTAGGCCGCGGTTGGTGTCGCGGTACGCCTTTAGGCAGCGTTCTGAAATAATGCATTGTAACAACTTTGTTGCGGCATTGTGACAATTACAGTACCTTGGTAGCACATGAGGAGGTGCGTGTTCAGGTCGGGCGCCTGTTCCCGGAGCTTGGGCCTGGTGAGGAACTCGCACCTGCAGTTCGGCCCGCAGAGGTGAGCCTTGCGCTTCCTGGCGTCTTCGTCGTCGGAGACCTCCTCGTCAGCGCCGTCGTCGTCCAGCACCTCCTCCACAGGTCTCTTTTCAGACTTCTTCCCCTTCTCCGGCTTGTTCTTTTTCGGCTTCTACAATTAATGCATTGTAAGAAAATTGTGACGAAATTGTTGCAAAGTTTAAACAACCTTTGGCCTGCCCGTGGACCTCGCTGGGGCAGTTCTTTCCGCCGCGGTCAGGGCTGGCAGAAGCGCCTGCGAGGATGAGGCGGTGGCGCTCTTGTTCGCGGCAGCGAGGGCCGCCCTGCTGGAGGCACTTGTAGAAGGAGGAGGAGTTGGTGTCCTCGTGGGCGGAGTGGGCGTCCTTGTCGTCGTTGGGGTAGGAGTGGTCCCTCGGGAAGGCGGCGGGGTCGGGGAGGCGTTGCTGGAGGAAGAAGTGGAGCGATGGCGGTGTTTCTTCTTCTTCTTCTTCCCTTTCTTGGAGGGCGCAGGGCTTGGAGATCTGTGCCTCTTCTTCTTCGATGACTAAAATATGCATTGTATCAACATCGCTACAAAATTGTACTCATGTATTTAAAATCACCTTGTGCCCTTCCTTCTCGGCCTTCCTCTTTCTCTTTTCCAGGCGGGCCTTCTCCTTCTCAACGACGGCCTGGAGGAAGGCCTCCCTCTTTTTCTTGGCCGAGACGGCCTCCTTGGCGGCCTTTGCTGCGGCCTTTACCGCCTTCTCCTTGGCCTCCTTTGCCTTCTTCTCCCTCTCTCTCATTTCCCTTTCTTTCTCCTTCTCAGCCTTCTTTCTTTCGGCCTCCTTCTTCTCCGCCTCCTTCTTCTCCGCCTCCTTCTTCTCCGCCTCCTTCTTGGCGCGCTCCTCCTCCTTCCTGCGCTCCTCCTCCAGCCTCTGCGACATCAGGGTGACAATGGACTCCCCCGCGATGGTTACGTTAGGCTAAAAAATGCATTGTAAGAACATTGTTGCAAAATTGTTATAATACCAAGACAAACCTCTTTAGCTCCCGGGGGTGTGGGGCTCTTGTGAGGAGTCTTCGGCTGCTTTTTCTTCTTTGTTGGTGTGACCTGAAGTGCATTGTTTTTATTGACAAACAATTTTGAAACAATGTTGCTGCAAAGTACCTTGTCGTCTGGCTTCTTTTTTTCCGGGGTCTTCCTCGGCGGGCGCCCTCCCCCAGAGCCACCAGCGGCCGATCCGCCCCCCGCGGAGGTAGCTCCAGTTGTGGCCGACGTGGCAGATGTGGCAGCCGTTGCAGAATTGCCGCCCGTCCCTGTGCCTCCCGCCGCTCCTGTCGAGCGCCTGGTGTTGACGGGCACTTGCTTTGCGGGTATCTGTAGTGAATTTTTCTTTATGAATATACAAAGCTACAACAAAGCTTGTACAAAGTAGTACCTCTTCCGGAAGAGGCGCCGCCTGGTCTCCTCCAGCGCCGACCTCGACCTCGGCCCCAATCTGCGGTGCTTCGAGGCCGGTCTCTGGTGCCGCGCCAGCTTCTTGGGGGAGCGGTGCATCTCCAGCCCGGCCGACAGTATTCTACAAAATATTGCATTGTACAACATTCGCCGCGGTTTTGTTGCAATGCTTAAACGTACCTCGTCATCGGAGTCTTCCCCAACCGTAACCGCGCGCTCGGCCTCAGAGTCCACCTCCTCAGCGCCGGAGTCGCTGCCTGTGGCTGTCGCGGACACTCCGTCCAGCACCATGTCCACGCCGTCCTCCTGGGCAGCGATGGCCTTGACATGCTGCAGGGATGCATTGTTGTTTACCTATAATCGAAAGTTTATGCATTGTAAGACCATTGCCACAAAATTGTTACAAAGCTGTTACTTACATCTTCCTGCTGCTCTTCCTCCTCGTCCGAGTCCGAGTCGCTGCTGGGGGAGGAGTCCGAGTCGCTGAAGTCGTCTGAGGCTGACGGGGCTGTGATGGACTCCAGGAGGTGAGCCTCCCCCATCATTGCCATGCTGCGCAGTTTGTACCGCTCCGTGCGCTGCAATGCATTGTTTATTGTACGTTGCAAAGTTGCTGCGATGCCACTACAAAGCTATACCTTAGGATATGTGTAGCTTGTAAAGACGGCGTCGGGGAATCGCTTTAGGACCTTGGCGTACGCGTCCAGCTGTTGCATCCCCTTGCCGATGTAGTGGCGGTAGTAGGCTGAGACGCGATCAAGGGCCTTGTCCAGGTCGTCAGCGTCAACTCCTGCCAGGCAAATATTCATCTCATGAACTCTAGTCATCTCGTACGTAAAATGATTATGGTATAAGGAAGTGCATTAAATATTAAAGAACTGCAATGTCGCTGCGATGTTGCTACAATGTACGTAGGTATGAAATCAAAATAAACAATGATGTTGCAAAGCCAATGCAAAACACACTTAAACGGGGCAAAATGCATTGTAAGAGCATCGCAGCAGGCCCGTAACAATTCTCTTACCTTCCTCCGCACGCCCGAAGACGCTGGAATCCCAAGTGCGGAGCGCTCCCCTCCGGTACCTGATGACCCTCTCCTGGTACCTTTGCCCGAAGTTCATCTTGCGGTCCGGCTGCACGTCGACGGGGACCTCGGCCAGCTCGGACAGCGCCACGTGGCTGAAGTGGTCCGGGTCGGTGGCTGGCTTCTTCCCTGAGAAGAGGAGAAGGCGGCCCATCTTCTTGAGGCTTCCAGCCCTGATGCGGGTCCGCTCGGTCTGGGCCTCGTCCGCCGTCCCCCCGTGGCCGGACAGGTCCACGTCGAGGTCGGGGCAGTTTGTGTAGGTCGGCATTGTAAATTTGAAAGAGCAGAGGAGCACGTCCTCGCCCTTGGGAGTGAAAACGCAAAATGACGCAAAAATCGGCTTTCCTCCCTTTTATATGCGCAGCTGCTGAATTCAGAGTTCTCACGCAACTTCCTAATTATAATTACTGTCATTGTATCAGCATTGTAACAACTACGTGAACAGGCTGCCACAATGCGTATACATTATTTTAAAAAGACGGAAGATTTTATTTGGTAACCCTAAACGCGGACGGAGAAAATTATTTTTTTAAAAATTTTCCAAAGAGGGAAATCAAAGTGTTTAAAAATTTGAATTTCATTTGAATTTTTTTGGCAACCAAAGAAGACGTACAAGGAAAACAGCAGGAAAAACAAGTCGAAGATGGACTCGGACAGGTCCGACTACCTGGAGGCCGTCCGGGCTGCCACCAAGACCCCTCCCGCGAGGACCAAGCGCTTACCAAAGGCGCTGTGGGGCACGAAAAGCGCCGAGGACAGGAAGAAGGCCTGCAACAAGCTCAGGCAGCTCAGGAGGAGGGCCAGGTTAAGAGCAGAGCAGAGGATTCGGGGCAACGACGTGTCGGATGAAGACGAGGAGCTTCCCCTGCTGGATGACCCCGTACATCCACTGGAACCACCCCTTCACGGCGACAATCCCCATGCCTGGGCGAACGAAGAACTGCAAGGAGAGGATAGGGAAGTCGTGGCTCGTAGGAGAATCGTTACGGAGCAGTTGCAACAACCATACAATGCACCAAGAACGTATCTGGACGACATCGCCGAAGTTGGCGAGGAATTGGCAAAAATCAAAGTATCAAGCAACATCAGCGACGCGGCCCTGGACAAGCTCTTCAAATTCTTCTGCGCCCACCGAGGCACCGTCTTCAAGCTAGTCGATGACGGCTCAGTTCATCCCAGCTACTCCAAGGGCTTCAAACCCGCCCTTGTGGAGAACCTGCTGCCCATCTTCTGCTCTGTCGTGCTCAAAGAGGTAATTGCTGGAGCTCCGCCGCAATACCGCCACATTGAAGAGCTGAAATGCATCCCGGCTGAATATCTTAACCTTGGCGAGGACGACTCCACAAAGCTCCTCCGGCAAGACACTTACGTTCACGTTGGGGACGTCAAGAAGTTCTACTTTGACACGCATGGTGGGAGAAGCGAAACGACATTGCAACGTACGCAGCACAGTGCACTATCCGTCGACGGGGTAGCCGAGTCAAAGATGGGCAGCAGAACCTTTTTCATCGTCAGCATCAGGTTCGGCTGCTGCCTGTACTTGCTAAGGATCTTCAATACCTTGATAGGGGTTGATGAGAGCAAGCCCACACCTAAGGAACTACTAAGGTACTTTGTTTTTACGTTGCAACAATATCGCAACAGTAATGATACAATGCATTTTTAGCCAAATCGTACGCGAGATCAACGAGGATCCTGAAGTTAGCCTGGATTACATCCTTTGTGACATGCCTGCGCGAAGACACCTGCAAGGCTTCAATGCGCCCCAATCTACATACGGATGTGGCTACTGCACCCAAGCCGCCGATAAGAGGGGCGGAATACACTGGCAGCACAAGGTCCAAAAGGCACCTCTTCGCACAACGGAGGAATCAATGTTCTACGCAAGGTATTAAAATTTGTGCTGTTCTGCTGCAATCTTCTTACAATGCATCATTATGCAGGGTCAACCCTTTGGCATCGGAAGACTTGCGTAAGGGGGTTGTCGCTGACTCCACCCTCTATGACTTGGTACCCCCATTTGACACAATCTGGATGCTCCCTATTGATGTCTTCCACATTGCCTTTGAGGGGATCACCAAGACAATGCTGAACAGGATGTTTGTCTTGCGTTGTACCCGCGAGTCCAGGGCGGTACTGATGCAAATAAACTACCTGTACAAAAAGATGAGGGTGTTCAGCGAGACTGCAAGGAGCTCACGCACAATCAGGCCGGCCCAGCTGAAGGGCAGCGAACTAGCAGTGGTGACCTTCACTGTGTTCATCACGCTTGCTCTTCAAGTCCTCAACGCAATGGACAACCATTGGTACAATTTTGTTGCAATGCTCGTAAAATGCATTTTTTTAAAAACTTTACCTCTTTCCGTAGGAGCCACATGAGGGCCGCCATATTGTACTACTCCTTCCTCCTACGGCTGTACCATGAGGAGGATGAGGTCCTCCATGCCGTGGAGGCAGACCTGCAAGAGACATCTAATGCTACTCTGGAAGACATCCACGATCTCTTCTACATTGAGTACGAGATGGGCTTCTGCAGGATCAAGACCAGCAAGGGAAAGGCTATGCGGCCTACAATCAACGTGCACGTCTTCCAGCACCTACTGGAGTCGCGGAGGCGCACAGGCCCCCTGCAAAGGACCTCCACGGAGTCATTCGAGGCATTGTACAGCGTTCTGCGAAGATGCTACAGAGCTGGCACAAAGAATACGCCAAAGCAAGCATTCGAAAACCACTATATGAGGCAAAAGTAAGCAATTTTGCAGCAATCTTCATGCAATGCATTTTTTTAATACAAACAATCATTCACATTAATGTAGGTACTCCCATCACTGCGGGAAAGAAACACCCACATTCAAGATTGCCCCCAGGGGCAGGGGCAAGAAAGTTGGAGATGACATTGTCGTCCTCCAAACGGGCGAGATCATACAGGTCGACAAGGCCGCCGACGAAGACACATTCTCAGGACTAACATTGTGTCTGAGCCCCGTCCAAGCTGGCACAACGCACATCCCTCTACCATGGAAGATGGTGGGTGTCCACAAGTACGAGGGGATCGACATTAACAAGAGGAGGACCTTCCGCAGAAGGGAGGCTCGCTGTAAGGCTATGATTTGTGGCGATTACGTTTACGAATGGAGGAACTATATCTCTATGAGCAAAGCTGACGTTTAAAGAAGTGAATCGTCTTGTTGTGACTATGAAACGAAATTGTAACAATGTTGCTACAATGCACCTTCTTTGTAGGAGAATATTTTTAAAAAAGATTTCAAATATGTGACACGAACACGGTCGAATAAATGAATATACATAATTGGACAACACCAGCGCGGCACATTCTTCTTACAATTTGTATCAACAATGACCGTGCGAAGTTCTTACAAAGTTTGTAATTTTGAATGAGAATACTTGAATTGTTTGTCAAGCCACTTGTGATACTCGTACGAAATATTGTGTGCAATATGTACACTAAGACAGTACAATTATGCTCAACAATGTCTGTGCGGAGCTCTTACAAAGTTAGGTAATTTCAAAGTTGATGGACAGCAGCTTGGGGTAATGCAAGCGACGGCCAGACAAAGTTATATCACGTAAAGTTATTACATAGCTCTCACTAATTGATTCCACAATGCCCAGGCAAAGCTCTTGCAAAGTTATGTCTAACAAAGTTATTACATTGCTGTTGCAATACACGTCGACAATGCCCATGCAAAGCTTTTGCAAAGTTATGTCATGGTTTGTTATTACATAGCTCTTACAAATAATACTGACAATGCCCATGCGAATCTCTTACAAAGTTATAAGGGCAACATTGTTTGGTGCAACTTTTCCATCTTTGTAAGAGCATCGTTTGCCTCTCCAGCATTGTCTGGTGCATTTTTAACATCGTAGAAAATTGAAACTTTGGAGAACTTCGTCTTTGCATTGTAAGAGCTTCGTAAGCACATTTAACAATGCATCGACAAAATTTCCACAATAGCCCAGGTTCGTCGGGTCCCTCCCTTTCTCTCTTTAGCGGGTGCGGCAAGCCGCGATATCCCTAACCGTGGACCGCGCCGCCGCCGCCGGCGAATTGGGATCGAGGCGGCGGCGGCGGCGGCGGCGGCGAGCCGCGGCGGCGGAAGCGATGCCCCCAAGAGATGCGTGTATTCCCCCTCTCCCTTCCTCCTCATATGCCCATATATGTGTGTGCCCATATGCCTGTACTCAGTCCATGGGGGTCGCCGCTCGTCGCTGCTTCTAGCCTGGCTCTTCTTATACATGCATAATACCCCCATGCCAAAAGAGAAAAGCGAGGAGGGGGATTCTAATATGTTGATACGCGTTCATACACTGAGCGTACAATATGCACCAAAAGGAAGAGGGGGAGATGCAAGAGCCAGCGGGGATACAGTGGGGCGAGGACGAATAAAAGAAGGAGGAAGGGGGGATTGGCGATCTCTTTCTCCCCGGAAGAGATTTTTAGCCAAATCCAAAGGAAGACGAAAGCGTGGTTTCACCAATGTGAAAAAATTATTTTTGGTGTTTTAAAAGTCCCTATAGTGCCTCATTTTACTTAATAGATGTATATAATGTTCTTTGCGATTTCGGTGGATCCCCTCCTTGTTTGTCGCTTCCGCTCTCTTTGTACGGGCAAGCTCCTCCTGTTTCTGTAAAACACTCTGAAAAGGAGAGTTATCCCTCCCCGCTCTCTCTTTGATGTTGTACTACACAGCGAAAGCTCTCTTTGCTACCGTACAGTGTTTAGTGCAGAGGTCAACCAACTTTTTTCTCTCGATCTCCCAACGCCCCAAGGCGTCTTCTGAGAAAACGTGATGAAGCCAAGACCTAGTTTTGCCGACTGTCTTTTCAGTCTCTCTCTCATAAATAGATTTTCCTTTTCAAGGCGCTCCTTTCAAGA
>JAAUXV010019373.1_pt1 | contig 11255 bp, 9 predicted proteins | sample 7278181 | NCBI WGS metagenome assembly JAAUXV01 (sample SAMN14350114, study PRJNA611818) | marine sediment metagenome | isolation source: surface marine sediment (2.1m) | place: French Polynesia: Moorea | collected 2018-08
CAACCCACCCAACCCAACCGCTTTTACTGCTCCTCTCTCTCTCTCTCTCTCTCCCGAGGGCCCAAAATGCGCGCCGCCGACGGAGGAGGGAGGAAGAGCGCCGCTACCCTCTCCCTCCCTCCTTGGAGGGGCCCCCCTCTTTTCCATCCCCCCTGTGTCAGTGGCAGCGACCACCGCCAACCATCCATTGCAGCAAGAGAGAAGGGGCTCTTGCAGGAGTAGAGCCCCTTCCTCCCCCCACCTTTCGCTCTGCTCTCAACCAAAGGGGGGAAAGGAGCACTGGCTGGGGAGGGAAGAGGAGGAAGGGGGCTCCTCCATTGAGCAGGTAGAGGAAGCCTCTTTGAATGGGGGAGGGAGGGAGGGAGGGAGGGAGGCACAGCACCAAGGAGCACTCCTGATGGCAGCCACGGCCGGCGAAGAGGGGAAGAGAGAGAGGCCCCTTCCTCTTCTTCCTCTTCCTCTGGCGTGAGTGTGTGCGTGTGTGATCTGACCATTGCAGAAGAGAAGGGGGAAGGCTCCCATCCCATCCTCCCTCAGTCGAGTGGGGAAGGGCCAACACACACACACACGGGCTACCTACCTGCCCTCCTCCGCCTTGCTGGCTGCTTGTGCCTTCCGTTCGTGCCGAGACACTTTCACACCTTGTTTAGCATGACCGCCGAGGAGAAGGAGGAGGAGGAGAATCTGCTGGAGTAGGAGGGGGAGATCCCGTTTGGGGAGGAGTGCTGCCAAAGAAAGGGGGAGGAGGAAGGAGGAGGAGGGCGAGATTCTTAGCGGAAAAGGGGGCTGGGATTGAAAACGGGAAGCTTCCCTATCTGTCTGTGGCCCCTCCCACTAACCACAACTGCTCTTGTATTCGGGGCATTTATCTCACCGTTCCCTCCTCTCTCTTTTCATCCCAGGCCGGATCAATGAGGAGGATCTGTCGGAGTGAGCATCCAAGAAAAGAGGAAGAGGATCGCAAAGTTTCCTTCCCCTTCATCTACTGGAAGGCCTTGTGACGAGTCAACGGACGGAAAGGCCATGATTTAGTGCAAAGAGGAACCCATATAGAAGCGGCTGCCCCCTCTGGTGCTGTAGCCACCATGGCAGCCGCGGCCTCCAGTGCCGATCTTGCTTCGGCGGCGGCCTCTGCAACCTCAACGACGGAGATATCCCTGACCACGTCGACGGCTCCTCCGTCGTCGTCGTCGACCTTATCTGCCGGCGTATCCCGCGCTCCCGTCTTCGCCAACGCCAACAGCCGCTCCGTGTCAATGGCCAGCGTAAGCTCGGACGGGAGCGCTGGCAGCCAGCAGCAGCACCGTAAGGAGCAGCAGCAGCTTCTACAACAGCAGCAGCAGCACGTTTCCGGCTCCTCCGAGGGCGGCGGCGGCGGTGGCTCCCTGACGGTGGACGTCAAAGCCTTCAAGGAGGCCCTGAGCGGACTCCGGCGGACGCTGATGGAGGCGGAGGGATACAGGGAGGCAAAGGTCTCCAGCCAGGAGTGGCTGTCAGAGGTGCTGAGGATCCTGCGCGGGCTCTTCGACCGGTACCCGTTCCTGCAGTGCCCGGAGCTGGTGCACCTGCCCAGGGTGCTCATCCAGCACATCAACTCCCTCAACGACTGCGAGTCCTTCGAGGAGGTGGACCGCCAGGAGATCGTGCAGGCGCTGGACAACCTGGCCATGGCGTTCAGCGGGAGGGTGTCGGAGTACCTGGCGGGGGACCTGGCAGCGACTTCGGCAAATCCTAACGCTGACAACTCGGCTGCCTCCTCCGCCTCCAGCTCTAAAGACAGGGAATGTTTTGCCCTCGGCTTAGAGCTGGATGTCGCTGCTGCTGGGGCTGGCCAACAGCATCACCACCCTCATCTTCAGTCTCTATCAAAGCGTCGCTCCGGTGGCGATGGCGGCGGCGCTTCCCCTCGCTCCCCCCTTCTCCCCCCTGTGGGCCTGGCCGGGCATTCCCTGACTGCGGAGGAGGTCGACGACATCCTGATGCGGCACCCCAAGGGCGTGGACAAGGCGCTCAACTACGCCAAGATCTGGGACAAGTACGCCAAGTACGTGATGGACTACGTGGAGAAGCGCGCCAGCCTGGAGCACGAGTGGGCCAAGGGGCTCTCCAGGGTGGCGGTGCAGACGAGGCCTGTGCTGCAGGCCGAGTCCCACCTGCCCTACCAGAGCCTGTACTGCACGGCGCTGGACCAGGACCAGGAGATGTGCACCAAGACCCTGGCCACGTGCAGCGTCCTCCAGGGCAGCAAGTTCATGGAGCCGCTGTACGCCAAGCTGACCGAGCACCAGAAGACGAGGAAGTCGCTCAAGGACCGATGGACGGCCGAGCTGAAGCAGGTGCACAAGAGCGTGGCCTACCTCAAGAAGACCAAGGGGCAGTACCACGAGAGCTCGAAGGACTACGAGAGGAACCGCCACTCTGTTCGCATCGCCCAGCAGGGGGCGGAGATCGGGGCCACGGGAGAGAACAAGGTTGACAAGAGGAAGAGGCTGGAGGAGGAGTCGCGCCTCAAGCTGCACGACCACGAGGAGGTGTACAAGCGGTGCGTCCGCGACGCCAACGAGCGCACCAGCCAGCTGCTGGAGGTCAAGGCGGACGTGCTTCGGCAGGTGCGGGAGCTGATCCGGGAGTGCGACCAGACCATAAAGACGGTCACCGTCGCCTACTTCCAGCTGCAGCACGACCTCACCCTGCCAGTCCCAGTGCAGTTCCAGACGCTGTGCGAGCGGAGCAGGCTCTACGAGTCGGGATCCTCCTACACTGACTTTGTTCGGACGCTGGCGCAGGAGGCCCCGCCGGCAGAGTCCATATCGGCAGAGCCGTTCGTGTTCGAGCTGTATGCGGCGTCGGCGGCGGAAGGAGGGGGCAGGGGCGGAGGCGAGGACTCCTCTTCCGCCGCCGTCCACTCCTCCTCCTCCTCGTCCTCCAACAACCCTCGCCGGTCCAGCGTCTCTCAGGACGCCGCCTCTGGAGACGACTTCTCCGGCGGGTCCTACCGCACGCGGCCGGAGAGGACCTTCGGCAGCCAGGGGTCGGAGGGAGGGGCGGGGGGAGGACCCATCCTGGCGTGGTCTCCCGCCGTTGGGACAATCGAGCCGAGTGATACCGAGTCCGGAGACTCCAGCCAGGGCAAGTCGAGAGACACCTCACCCTCCGCCAGCCCAATGATCAACTCGCGGCAGATGCCATTCATGTCAGCGGGGAGCGGGGGAAGCATGTCGTTCCCGGAGGAGGGGGAGTCTGTTTGGGACGGGACGAATGCCTCGGCGGCGGCAGCGAATGCGGCGGCGGCAGCCACGTCAAGTAGCACCGCCGCTGCTGCAGCAGCATCCTCATCGTCGACAACGGCAGCACCGCCATCCTCCTCGCAAGGAAGCGAGTCGGCCAAGTCTTCTGCGGCCGAAAAGTCTGAGGCCGCCCGCACCCACCACTTCCGGAAGCTTCGGACCCCCCGCAGCTGCCGCGAGTGCGACAGCATCATCATGTACTTTCAGGGCCTGGAGTGCCAGGAGTGCGGCCTGTGCGCGCACAAGAAGTGCCTGTGCGACGTGTCGCTGCAGTGCGGCTTCAAGCGCCTTGGCAGGAAGGTGGCCACCTTCAAGGTGGACCTGGGGCAGCACCTGCTGGAGGCGGGCGCGCAGGTTCCGCCGCTCGTATGCAAGTGCGTGCACGAGATTGACAAGAGGGGGATACAGGTCAGGGGCATCTACAGGATGTCGGGGGTCAAGCACAAGGTGGAGAAGCTCTGCCAGGACTTCGAGAAGGGCCCCGAGCTCGTCGTCCTCTCCCACATCCACCCCAACGTGATCACCAACGTGCTCAAGCTGTACCTCAGGCAGCTCCCGGAGCCGCTCATCAGCTTCGACCTCTACCACAGCTTCATCAAGGTGGCGAGAGACCGGCCCATGGCGGCGGCAGCGGCGGCGGCAGCAGCAGCGGCTGGAGGGGGCGGAGGAGGAGGAGGAGACTCCGATGCCGTCGACGGCTCCGCCCCCGCCCAAGAGTCCGCCGACGAGGTTGCCGTGCAGGAGCTGTCTGCCCTGTGCCGTCGCCTGCCCAAGCACCACCTCCGCACCCTGGGCTTCCTCTTCCACCACCTGCACCGGGTCTCCAAGGAGCACGAGGTGAACAACATGCCCGCCTTCAACCTGGCCATCGTCTTCGGCCCCACCCTGATGCGGCAGCGCGGGGAGGACTCGGCCAGCCTTTCCAGCATAGTGGACAACGACCACCAGACGCGCGCAGTGCAGCTGCTGATCGAGCACGCCGCGGCCGTCTTCGGTCCTCCGGAGTCTGTGGTGCCCAGCGACTACGACAAGTACACCAACCCCATCCTTCCCCCTCCGCCCGGCAGCAAGTACGGCAAGTCAAAGGGAGGGGGCAAGAAGAACGGGGCGACGGCGGAGAGGAGCGCATCAGTGGCGGTGCCAATGTCGTCGTCGGGGGATGTTGGAGGCGGGGTCGGGCCAACGTCTTCGAGCGCGGGGGCGGCTTCCTCCTCGTCTCACCACCACCACCACCATCACGGGGAGAGGAGAAGCTTCGATGCTGGACAGGTAGGAAATTCGCCAATTACGATAGAGCAGTTCTATGTGTTCCGCTAGAAACGATTCAAGATTAGCTGCGCACACTTAAGCTATTCAATTAGTGTCACAGTGCGACGTTCAATTACGACCCAGTATTTTCAATGACCAGCTCAAAAACAAAACTAATTATCTCCCTTTGATTTTCCTTTTTTTTCCAGGACGACTTCCACGGAATCCTTGGCGGCGTCCTTCCCGGCCACGAGAGGGAGCGCGAGTCCAACGAGGACTACGGCGCCTCCGACGAGGACGACCCCGACGCCGACGCCGAGGCCATCCCGTCGTGCTGGATCCAGCCTGGTCCGGACGAGGGGCCTGGCGGCGGCGGCGGAGGGCTGGGGGGCGGCGGGGGGCACGGGGGAAAGACCAAGAAGTCGCCGCTGCTGGCGCAGCCAAAGATAATCAAGGTGACGCTGGGCAAGTTCACCGGGGTGGAGGGGGTGACGCCGGAGCGACTCAGCACCCAGGACAGCCTGGAGAGCGGGCAGCGGCTGGCAAAGCAGCCCTCGGCAGACGTCTACCAGTCCAACGCCGCCTCAGCCTCTTCCTCCAATGCGCCCCCGGCGGTGTCTTCCCGCAAGTCTGTCCCTCAGGAAGGAGGAGGAGGCATCCCGCACCTCCACCGTCAGCACCACTCCACCGTAGGGGGATCGGGAGGCGGGCGGGGTGGAGGAGCGGACTCGCTGTTCGCCAAGATGGGCAAGGCGGGGAAGAAGCACTCGTTGGACGAGGACTACCTCTCTCCGCCGCCGTCGGCCTCGCCCGCGACGGCACCCATCCACCCCCCGCTGTCGGAGAGGCTGTCGGGAGAGCCACCTTCCACATCCTCGGAAGCGGCGGCTGCGGCCTCCTCCTCGCTGCCATCAGATGCAAAAGTCTTCTCCCCTCCCCCTCCGCACAACCAGAGTGGCGGCGGCGGCCGCGACGAAGGAGGAGGAGGAGGAGGAGGCGGTGGTGGAGGAGGAGACGTGTTGCGAAGCAGCACCTCCCCCGGCAGCGGCCGCTCAAGCCTGGTGATAGGGATCGGGAGCCAACTGCAGCAGCAGCAGCAGCAGTCCGCCAACCGGTCCGGCTCCCTCTCGGAGGACGCCTCAGGGCCGCAACAGCAACAGCAGCAACTGCTCCCCACCTCAACTGCCGCGGCCACGGCTGAGCAGAGGCGGCTGTTCCTCTCCTCCTCCACCTCCACCTCCACCACCTCCTCCTCCGCCTCTGGAGCGGGGGTGACAACGCAGCAGCCGGAGCACAGGGTGCGGATACAGGTGCAGCAGCAGCAGCAGCAGGGGTCCTCCTCCTCCTCCGCCTCCGTCTCCGCTGCCTCCCGGTCCCACCACCACGGCCCCGTCACGAAACAAACGTCGATAGACAAAGGTGAGAAACGAATTTTAATTTCCCTTTTATTAAAGGTGGATTTCATTAACCTGGTTTTTCTCCTTTCTAAATTTCAGAGGACGCTTAAAACGGCAACTTCTCATTACCTCAACTTTATTTTTTGTCGCAACAACCACCAACCATCACCACCGACCCAGAACAGAAGAGAGGGGGGGAAGGAGAGTGGGGCTAACAAGCGACCGACCAAGAAGGAGAGCCCCTGGCAACGAAAATGCAAAAAAGTAAATCCTCCTACGGCTCTGAAAAGCGAATTACCCCACCCAACCCAACCAATCCTTCCCCTTTATTCGATTCCGATTCACACAAACACCTTTCCTCCTCCTCCAAACCTTTTCCCGCCGCCAGAAGCGCACAACCAAGAAAGAGTTTTTTTGCCGTTGGTCAAACAAAGGAGAAAGCGAGGGAGGAAACCCCCCTTTTCTGTTGTCGTAGCCTCCCCCCCCTCTCTCTTTCTACCCTCCCCACTTCTCTCGCACGAACATATAAACTACCAATAGTGCGCCCGCCGTTCGCACACTGTTTCTTTTTTTTCTCTGGAGCAAGAAGGAGCTCCCTACCACACTACTTGGCATATATTTGAAGAAGAAGAAAAAATGAATGTGATGAAATTTGCAGCCATATACAAGTGGTATGGAAAAAGAAGCACACACACCAAGAAAAGGAAGGAAGGAGGGGAAAAAACGAACAAGAACAACATGCGTTAGTTGCTATCTCATGTAGAATCCATATTATTATTATTATTATTATTCATTATTATTATTATTATTATGTGTTAAATCAGGCCGCCGTACTCGTTCAAGGTAAATGTGTGTCATCACCACCGAGCAAAAGGAATCCTTGGAAGAAGGATCCATTCCCTCCCTCCTACCCTTCCTTCCCCGTTTCCCCCCCCCCCCCCCGAAAAACGAAAGAATCGAAAGAGAAAACATGATGAGTCTATTTGGGAATGGAGGTGAGACTTTTTTTCGTTTTGAAGATATGAAATGAAAGTGTTGATTTGATCTTGGATGCGGGATCGTGAATAAAGAGCTATTCTTTCGTGTATAGAAAAATCGTTTCTCTCGCTTAGGATTTTCAACACAGTTCCGTTTTATTTGGGGCCAATTTCTGCTCTCTTCTTCCGTCGTCCTCTCCTCGATCGCAGTAATACTTTTGTATCTTCTTTGCTTCATCCCACATTCAGAAACGTTGGTATGCTATACAACACAACTGGAAACCGCCGCCGCCTTCTTGCTAGACAAAAAAAAACGTTGGTCGCCGATTCGGCAATTTCCAATTCTCACTTTCGCCATAACTTCCAATGCTGTTTGCATTTCCATTTTTACTCCTGCTTCGGTATCACACTTGGCCCGAGAAATCTTCTTCCGTCGAAAGTGGCCAAGTACGGGTATTATTGCTTAACTACACTGAATGGCGTATAATGTATGTCCAAAGGTGTTTTTTCCCACCGGTTAGCGCAACTTTTATGCAATTTCCAGCGCCGCCCGCTCAGTTCATCACAGACTAGGATAAATGTCCCACCACCCTTATCACCTCCTCCTCCGCTCCCTGCCTCCCCCTCCTCCTCCGCCGTCGGAGGAGAAGGCGACGGCGCCGCGGACGCTGTGGCTGGACTCATTAAGTCCGCTTCCTCCTCCAGAGTACCTCGCCGACCGTGCCCTTGTAGGTGCCGATGAGGCAGATGACAGGTATCCGTTCTCTTCCCCGTCGTCGTCGTCCTCCAGCCTGTTCTTGTAGTCGCTGTACTTTGTCCCTTCCCCTAGAAGTCCCTTGCCTCCGCCCCGGTGTGGTTTCCTGGTCTGTGATGGCCTGTCTCATTCGTCCCTGATCCTCACCCCGCCCAGGGTGTCGGAGAGCGAGGAGGAGCCTCCAACCGCCCCCGTCTCAGGGCGCTCCGATGGGTCGTAGCTCTGGGTGCTCACCGCGCTGGCAGGGGGCTGAGTCCTGAGAGCAGGAAGAGTTGCGGTGTAAACAATATTTTTTGCAGCTACACATCGTCTTTACCCACACTTAAAAAAATATTGCTCACCCAATTCAAATATGAATTTTGAATATTCGCATTATCCACCCGTCCCATATAATGAAATCAATTTTCGAATTTCTTCCTTACCTTTCGTACATCTTCCTGGCGACCTTGTGTACGTGTGCGGCGTCCGGCCTTGCGTCCGGGTCCTGGCCGATGCAGTCGGCGACCAAACGCCTCAGCTCGGAAGAGTACCTGTCCGACGGGAGTGGTAAATGAAATTCGGCGAGGAAAAGCATTCAAAAAGTTTCGGGCTCTCTTCCAAGCATTTGCTGGTGATTCAAGACCGTTGTCGACGAATATAAACAAGGTTAAGTGTCACAGACAACGTGGCTTGTGAATCTGCATGTCTTTTACATCCCACTTAAGTAGTGCTCCAAGTCGCAAAGATGTGTCAAGCCAGGACAGTGGATCACAGCATTGCACGGTATATCTGGAGAATGAATGCTGAACAAGCCTTCAAGTTCTTGTATGAAGTGCGGTACCTGACACTGGCTCCTAAAGTACTAATCACCCCACCTGTCCGATGGCAGCGGCGGGTAGTCGCACTGCTCTATCTTCCTGCAGAGCGAGTAGAGGTTCATCTTGTCTCCGTAGAAGGGCGACTGCAGGGCTGCCATCTCGTAAAGCAGGCAGCCAAGGGACCAGATGTCAGACTTGAAGTTGTAGCTGTGAAATAAAAGAGCATTTTTATTATAAGGGAGCCGGATCTAGTCCTCTTCTGCCTTTTTATTCGGCGCAATTTGGCAAATTAAACGCCCCGCGGGCAGGATTTCTGAATTCGGCGGCGGCGGGAGACGAAAATAGGCAGAGTAATCCTCTTTTAGAGGTTTGTGGGAAAAGAAGTGGGAAGGAAGATTACGTCTCCATACATGATTTTGAATTAATTGCCTGCACGAGGCACACATTTCTCCCTGCAATATTTTTTTTTGCCACAATCGTACCAAATCTATCGGTTGTGCTTGGCGCATAACAAAAGCTCTTGGCTCTGGAGAACAACCAATAAGGCTGATTGCTCTCTGTTCCCTCATTTCCCCATATTCTGCCGAATTTAGAGTTATGTCTCATCAATCGCACCATTCATCGATTGTATACACTACAGAACACATTCGAAATTCGCGCATATCCGTAAGCGAAAAGGGCATGTCGGGAAAAAAGTCACGCCAATGGAATATTTCCCCTTTCCTTTGTAAAAAAAAGTTCTAGTGGGAGTTTTTGTTAAATTTAAGGACAGACATGTAACTGCTTCCCTTTTCTTTCCAGCCAAAAAATAATTGCGCATATACCTCTATACTTTTCCTGACAATGGAACGAAACTTCCACCATTTTTTAATTCACGTACCCCTTCTCGTGTATCCTCTCTGGCGACATGTAGTATGGCGTCCCCACCAGCGACTCCGCCGCCACCGTCTTGGAGGAGAAGAACCTGCCCAGGCCAAGGTCGCCCATCTTGACAACGCCCTGAGCAGTGATGAACACGTTCGCAGGCTTGATGTCTGAAATAGAAAAGAAAATGACAACAATAAAAATATATTTGTCCACAAAACAAGAAAATAATCAGGAACTTGTCTGACATATAAAAAATCGACATTGCGACGTTCAAAAGATGGGAAGGTAAAAATTATTTTTAAAAAACTATGATTTTCCTACAATTTGCCACACAAATATGAATTTTTTCTGCTATATCACAGCTCACCCCTGTGCATGACCCTCTTTGAGTGCATGTGTTCCAGGGCGCTGCAGATCTGGACAAAGTACTTCCAGACGGTCCTCTCAGGGATCAGCCGCTTCTGCTTCTTGAAGTGCTTGATCATGCGCGATAGGTCACCAGCGTCGGCCAGCTCCAAGACGATGTTTAGCTCGTTCTCCTCGATGAACGAGGCGAGGTACCTGGTTCGAGAAAGAAAAGTTGAATTCAAATTCAAAAACAAATCATTTATTTATCTCTTGTTTGGGTATCCGCTTGCCTGATGACGTGCTTGTGATCTAGCTGTTGCAGCAGCTGTATCTCCTTCATGCAGTCCAGCCTGGCCTTGGCATCGGTCATGGCGAAGATCTGGACCTTCTTCAGAGCCACGCTCACACCGTCCTTCTTGCATCTGGAAACGAGGGAAAGCAATTCAATTATTTAAAGTCGGTTTAACGGAAATATCAGGGATTTTTGACACATAATTCTGCTGTTGTGACTATTGCTGCCAATTTATTTTTACATATTGCAGCTACAAATTTGTTGGTGCTGTTGCTACCACTTTTGGTAAGGTTGCTACAGCCTCTATTCAACTTCTTTTCCCCACCTTGCCCTGTATACGACGGAGAACTGTCCCTTCCCGATCTTTCGATCAATCTCGAAGTTTGCCAGTCTCCCGTAGATGGAGTCTGAGGAGGAGAGGCGGAGGAGCTCTGCGGTGGCGGCGGCGGCGGCGGCCTCAGCGGAGGAGGCGGCGGCGGCGTTAGAGGAGGAGGAGGTGGAGGACGTCTTGTGCTTAGGCTTGGGGGAGGGGGAGGACATTCTGGAGGTGAAGGGGGGTCTGGAAAAAAGATAATAATTTTTTGAGAAAGAACTTGAAAGACCTTTTTTAAAACAATCTTTGCTCTTTTTCTCAATGCTAAAAAAAACCATGTAGGTTTCCAGGAGGTTTATATTTTTGAAAAATCCTCTTTTATAATATTTTCTTTCTCTTTTAACCTTAACTTTAGCCATTTGCCATTATAACGACCGTGCAAAGCAGCTCTTGAAAATGCTCTTTTTCCTACACACTCCTGCTCTCATTCGGCTACGTTAGTTGTTTGCCAATGCCAACCCATGGCCATACCCCACCATCGATTTTCAGGCGCGCATTGCGCATGAATCTTTTATGAGCACCTCCCTCGACCGTTGGGTTGGGTTGGGTTGGGTAGGTGGGTATGAAGGGGGAAGGGAGAGACTTCGATTGTTTGCCAGGTGAGGGGGTTTGAACTGAACATTATTGTGTGACGGCGGCGGAATTTGAACGACTCAGGGGGATTTTTTTTGCTTTCTTGTTTTGTGGGGAAATGAGTGTTTTAAAGGAAAGTTTAGCCCTCACGGCGTCGCCTAATTTACAACGTATTCGAGCTCAAATTTGCAAAAAGAGCAATTATTGAGATCCTAATCTCGCCCGGGTTTTTTTGGGGGAGAACAGAAAGGAAAACACATTTGTACAGAAAGTCGGAATTGTTTGCGAATAAAAACTTTTTTGTTGGAGGGGGGGAGGGGGGGGGGGGATATGGTCCAGGTC
>JAAUXV010025849.1_pt1 | contig 11245 bp, 11 predicted proteins | sample 7278181 | NCBI WGS metagenome assembly JAAUXV01 (sample SAMN14350114, study PRJNA611818) | marine sediment metagenome | isolation source: surface marine sediment (2.1m) | place: French Polynesia: Moorea | collected 2018-08
CCTCGCCCCCTCTCAAATCCACCGCAGACCAACGGCAACAAAAGTTGAAAAAAAGCTTGCACTCTATTATGTGTACTACACGTATTACACACACACATGGACGCGGATCGAGGGCTATTCGTACAAACACAAAGAAAAAGAGAAGCGTGCGACTATGAAAAAAACTCTCGTTCGAACATTAATACAAGTGCGCCGTTTGAATTGACGCCATTGTCACTTTTTCGAATCACAGCACTTTTTGCTGAAAGTTGTAGCTTAAGGGACGGAAAATTTACGCAAAACATCGTTACAACGGGGATCAAGAATTGACGCGAAGGTGGCTCATTTTACACCGTTTTTTCATCCATTCATGGTGCGCCCACGTGTGTACAATACAATACGACGCCACATATTGGGTGGTTGTGTGGTTGTGGGGTCATCCCCCATTGCTACAAGTTGTGCTGTTGTCCAGCAACAGACGAAAAACGAACCTAAACGACAAACAGGCTTCTCCGCCCTCCCTTGCAACGAGAAAAGTGGTCCCCACACATGCTATCCAAGGGGGAAAGGAAGGAAACAGCAGTTTGGGCGACGGTGCAAGAGGTTTGGGCTGTGGAGGAGGAGGGAAGGGGGACCCCATTGCCATTTACATTGAAAGACCATTTGTCTGGATAAAAACTAAGAGAGAAGGAGGGGGAGGAGAGGAAAGAGGAAAGGGGGGTATTCCATTCTTAGACGGCGGTAGGCTCTCTCCGTGGAAGAGGAAGCCAGTCCCAAGAACTGGACTTGGACACAATACGGGTCTTTTCTTTTTCGTCGCAACGAGTACACAAAATTCTACTTAGAGATAATCTGATGATAAGAAAGGGACTTTTTCAAGTCTGTCGAACCTTGCTGAAGCACTCGAAAAATGGGACGTCCTCTCGTTTCTTCGACTGACATCACTTCGAGTCGCCACAATTTTCTACTCATTGCAACAACTTAGGCCTGGAATTGCTGTAGGGCCAGAGGGGAAGCACGGGCAAGATTATTCTATTGTTCTGTCAAGCAGGCATTCCAGTTGTTAAAAAAATCAGGCTCATGTTATCTTCATATTGTACAGTTTCCCGTTTGTTCTTTTCCACAAAACTCTTAAGAAATAAAAACATTGTTTCTATGATCCTATTTTTTCTGATATTTCCGTTCCAGGTAAAAGCCAAACAACGACGGCGGCATCGAAAACAGGTCTCCACCGCCGACATCGACGAGAAAAGAAACCGGTGAGAGAGAAAGTATTATTGTCGTGGATGAGATGTTGAGGCTTGTTTTTCTGCAGAATATCTCTTTAAAAAGTACTAAGTACTCAATTCGTTCCTTTTTTGTGTCTTTGAAGTCTCGTAGAAAACGAGAGTGCGCAGACCGTTAGTGGGGAAGTGGTGTCTTCCGCCTCGTATACGTGTCGATCCTTGGAGCACGGCAACATTTTTGCTTGCCAATTGCTCTCCCTTTCCACCAATTTAGAATTTCTTTCCTCTTTCCCGCGGTCGCACAGAGGAGAGAAAAAAGATCCAAACTGTGATGCTAGCTGGTCTTGCTTGGGATGAGAGAAAAGAGAAGAAACCCGCGGGAGGTTTTCTTCCCCCTTCCTTCCCTTCCCTTCGAATTTGAATAGCCTCTCTTCCTCAGCCGCAGGAGATGAGATGAGCCAGGAAGGAAAAAACCCTTTCCCCTCCTGTTGCTCCTTCAGCCTGTTGAAGTGACTTGCTATAATATTGACAGATTACGGCGGTGGTGGAGGGAGAGGGGGGGTTTCCCGAAAATAATGCTTGCGCCGTTTAGAACCCCGCTGGCTTTTTTGAGGGCTTTCCCGCGGCGGGGGGGATGGGGAAAGGAAGAAACGGAGCGGTTTCATGAAGCATCCGTTATGTTTCTCTTTATTTTATGCTTGCTACATGAAACACATCGTGACCTAGTATGTTTAGCCCCTGTTTTTTTGTGCGATACTTAATTTCAATTTCGGAAAAGTTTTTTTGTGAAACATATGAATCAAAAGCTGAAGACCATAGTGAGATAAGAAACTATGTGAAAAATCAGAACAAGGTTATCAGTGCTTCTTGCCAAAAAAACGCCAAGCAACGATTTTTCAAATTTCTGCTGTATGAAGGATATTTTATGAAACCTCGCCTTTCCCATGCATGGGTCGTTTGGTCGTTCCTTCGCCGTTCCACGGTCGACCGACCGACACCCCCGCGGAGAGCGTTTTAAAAGGCATGTGAACAGCAAGGCAGTGTGTGTGTATGCAAATGAACAAGCATTATTTATAGGCACTCATGCCAGCGGGGACCAAATTACACAGCAACATTTTTATCTGATCATAGAGATGAAGAGGATTGAGAGAGACAGGGGGCCGAGGAAAGAGGCATCCTCCTCTCATTCATTCATTCTTCCTCATCTCCCTTTTTGAGCAAGTACAAATGTGCAATACAGAAACCAGCACGCATCGCATAGCCTCAATTATCCAGCAAATCCTATACCGTAGTTTCGTCTTCAAAAAAAGAAATGGAAACCCTTGTAGCAGAAATAACTTTTGCAACCGCGGCAGACGACGACAATATGCAAAAATGCTCCCTGACGACATTGTACATTGTACCCAGTCAATTTCTTGCTCTCCCCCTCCTCTTATTCCGACTGAGTCAGACATGTCTTGGTAATTTCCATTTTCAGACACACTGATTTCACAGACAATTCCTGCTTCACAATTCCCAAATGTATTCTTAGCCCACCAGAAGAGAGAACCTCCCCGCCGCAATTTCCCTATTTATGCACCCTCTTTCCAACTCCCCTTCCTTTCCCTCCTTGGTTTGACAGCTACCAGAACTGAACTTCACTTGTCGCTTCCCCTTCTCCCCTTTGGAACGGAGAACAAAATTCACCCCCCATCCCTCCAAGTGCAAGAAACTCCCCCTCAATTCCATCCACTTCATATGCGCGAAGAGGGGAAAGAGAGGGAGAAACAAGAACAGACTATGTTCGTATAGTCTGCGGCGATGTTTGAACAGTGTCCCTAAAAGCACAAAGTACTTTTTAAAGCACTGAATTTCGTAGTTTCTAGAACAAGGACAACAACACATTGTTTGGTGTAGACTTTGCCGCAAGCAAAAAAAGGAGTGCGGGGCTCTTTCTCTCCTTCGTTCGTATGTGTGTTGTACTGGGGGGAACATTCCACTTGTATGCAAATTTGCCGAGGAAGAAAAAGCGAATCAATCTTGAACTTGTTCACTTTATATTGTCAAAGGCGGAGGGAGGAGCGAAAGGGGGAGAGAACAATACTCGGAACACTTTTGCGGAAAAGAGAGAACTTTTAAGTTGCCCCACGAGGCCACTGAAAAAAGGGGGAGTAAGAAAAGTGGAGGAGGAGGCGATTCGACTTGAGGAAGTTTGCTTAGGAGAGGATCCCACTGAGAAATAGGGAGGAGGAGGAAGAGGAGACGAAAGTAATTTTTGGCTCTTCTTGCTTCCTCGATTTGTACAGAAGCAGTCTTTCCTCCTCCTCCTCCTTTTCTTCTTCCTCCTCCCCCCTTTTCCTCTCCTCTTCCCCGTTTCCTGTGGTCGCTCGTAAAGCGCAAGGAAGAGAAAAAAGAAGACGCAACAATCCATTTAGTGGCGCTGTAATTGCCACGGGAGAGACGAACTCTCATAAAACTTGACAACATAATTATGCCACTAACGGCTTTTTTTCGTCTCTTGTCTCATCATATAAGTCTTCCAACAACTATGTAATGTACACGCCGTTGTACAAACGAGGATTGCTGCCCGCAAAAGTTGTTAAGATCCAAACTTCCTCCGAGAGAAAAGAAATTCCCCCAACCCTTTTTCCTGAGATGGATCTTTACTCCCCGCTTCCTCCCCTCTCTCCCGAGTCTAAATTTCGTCTTTTTAGTCTGTTTTGTTCGGAGGAGGACACTGCAATCATTAGCGATTTGTTTCGGGCGATATCCTCCTCCTCATCATCTTCCTCCTACTCCTTCTGTGTCGCCGCCGCGACGAATCATACAGCGGGGAATGTAGTATATAAAAAATTGAACAGAATATTCCAAACACCAGAAGTTTTTTTCGCAACAAAAGAAAATTTACAAAGATTGCCCAAAGTTTTGAAATGCAAGTTGTTTTGAATAAAAGAAGCAAAGGGATTTTTCTAAGAAGCCCATTGAGCTTCCCCCCCCTCTTTTTTAAGGCCAGATTGTTTAGAAACAGGAAGTTTCCCTATTACTGCGTAATTCTAGGTAATGGCCGTGACAGGAAAAACCGACCAAAGTTGGCTGTTCGTCGGATCTCAAAAGAGAAGTTACCTCAGAAAACACTGCAGTATACACACTGAGAGGAAAGCCCAGACAAAGTTACTAAAAGTGTTGCTTTTGTGGTGAACAATAAACCACACATTCAAATAGTTGCTTGCCAGTATATCGAAATTATTTAGACTTTTTCCCAAGTAACGGTCTTTTGCCATCTTCCCCCACAAATGCAAATTTGTCTTAAAACAAAAGGGATCGCTCTCTCGATGGGACAACTGCTAAAAAGGAGCAAAAATAGCCTATCCGCCCAACTCTTATTCTACACCAGCAACAGAGACGGCCATGGTATATTGTAAAAATTACTTGAGTCGCGATCCTAATGACTTTTTTGCCACTGCAGCCAAGGGAAATTTCCTCCGCCGTCATTGCAGCAGCAAAGCGCAAAAAAGCCTTTTCCCATATTACGTACACTTTTTTGCCCCTCCCCTATAGTGGAACTTGGAATGAATGGCTAAAACAATAGAGGACGAAAGCCTTCTTTTTTTGTCGGCTTTAATGTCCCATGGCAAAAAGAGGAGAAGGAGGTCTCTCATATCCAACCCCACGGGTGGCGGCGTCGGACGGAGGGGGAGCGAGAGCGCCTCAATCTCCTCTTTTCTCTTTTGCATCTCTCATCCTTTCCTTTCCCGCATAATAATCAGGGGAAATAATGAAGGAAGAAGAGGTAAAAAAAAGAAGTTTTTCCCACCGTCGCCTTCTGCCCTCCTACTACGAGTATGGGTTTGGGGGAATGAGTTTTTTGTGCTCTGCTCAACCCTTTTCGCTTTTGCATGTGTCCCATCAAGAGGAAGACTCCCCTTTTGTTTTTGCGAGAAGAATTCTTTCCCTTGTTCGCAATAGATATAGTGTTCCTGAGTATTTGTTGCCCGGAGTCTTCTTCTTCTTTCCATGTATGCCTTCAGGTCAAAAAATTTGTTTTTGTGAGTGTTGAAAAACATTTAAATGACGGGTCTATGTGATATCATACAGCAAAGTTTAACTAAAAAATAAAGTATGCCAAAAGACCTGTAATTGCTACTTCCAGGTTACCAGAGAAGTCCTCTGCACTTTCCACATACAGCGACAGCAACAGTAGGAGCAACAACAACAACAACAACAATAACAGCCTGTTGCGCCGCTCCCTCTCGGTGGGGATCTGGGTGCAGTTGGCCATCGTAGCAACATGGTTCATCATCTGGTTAGTAAAGTGCTTGTATACTGTATATTTGTACAAAAAAACTTTTTTTTTCACTCAACGTAACGAAAGTAACGAATAAATATGGCACAAAACGTAGAAATTGATGAAAGCGGGAGGAAAGTTCCTTGATATTGCTGTGGATTAGTTTGGGAGAAGTTCGTAAATATTTCTTTGTGTTTTTGTAGCAATGACCTATGAGATTTTTTTAAAGGAATTTTGCCCTAATAAAACTTTTTCAGGCTCCACGAGCCCTCTTGCTGCTCTTCCGGCGAGGGCGGCGGCTCGCGCGGCGGCGGCGGCGGCGGCGGCGGCCTGGGCGGCGGGGCGGCCTCCTCCTTCATTGAGGCGGCGCTCAAACCAAACTTCCAATACCTCAACGGGCCTCCACCCATCTAGATGAAGAAAGAAGAGAACGAACAACACTGAATTGTAGCGAAGCCGTCTCATTTTAAACGCTTTTATTTCAAGAGGAAACAGGGTAAAAGGAGTCTCTTTAACGCACAAACACCAACGGTATTTTATATACACGTACACGAGATCAGTATAAGAATTAAAGGACTGATTTTATGGGAAGAGACGATGATGGTACGGCAGACATTTCTTCTTGATTGTTTTGCGAAAATCTTAGATGAAAGGAAAGGATAGGTAGTCCGGACTTGCTTCGCTTTTATAAAATGCTTGAATGATGAAAATGTAGCGTTTGATTCGGGCTACTTAATTGATCTTGTTGTCCGCCGCCGCTAGGGCCGCCGCCTTTCTCTTCTCCCCTCCGAACGGTCGGCTGCGGCGCCATTCGCCGTTGATCTCTTCTCTCGAGGGCGACGGCGCGAGAGTGGGCGGTCCTTCGCACAAAGAGAGAGAAGGAGGAAGGGAAGGGCCCCTCCGGCGGCGGACGCGGCGCCGCTTAGAGAAACAATTTCCCCTTCTTCTTTTATCCTACACTTTTTCCCACAATATCGACGACGGCAGCAGTCTGGCCGAGGAGAGAACGGAGCTAGCACACACTCAGCGCAAAGAGTGGGGAAAGTGTTAAGAAGTGCTTCTTTGTGTGTTTGGCAAAAAATAGAAAGAAAGAGTGTCACTCGTTCAGTTTCGAAGGTGATGCACGTTGCCTCGGCTTCCTCCAACAATTCTTCCTCTTCTTCCTCCTCCCCTCCTCCTTCGTCTTCGGTGGCGGCGGCGGCGGCGGCAGCGGCCTCACCCATGGACCTCCACGTGCCGCAGCCGTTCTCCTACTACAGGTTAGCAAAAAGCTAGGGATAGAAACAAGTCCAGGTTTGAGCTCTGAACTCTCTCATTACTTCCGGGATGGGTCCGGCTTGGGCTCGAGCTCGATGCCTTCTGCCTCTGGCACCTTTGAATTTGGGGGAATGCTTGTCATTGGTTGCTGAAGAAAGGCCTGTGTGGCGCCATGCACAGGTCCTTTTCTTGTCACTCCAGATGTAATGCAAATCTTGAAATTGGAATCCCTGCTTCACCTAGTCAGTTTTCAATGAGACACCCCGCTTTTGTTGAGTATTCTTTTGTCTCTTCTGCGTGTGCTTGGATAAACTTTGTTTGTCCTTTGTCCTTGTCAAGGACTGGCAACACTATAAAATTTGCTGCAATACGTCGTCGCACTCTTAAATCTTTTGAATTAAAAAAACTTGTCAAAAAAATTACTGCAGACATTGTTATGTAAAGAGGATTCGTTCACCTTTTCCTTCCCTCTTAATTCAGCTGCATCATGGATAACAACGTGTTCAACGCGGCGGCGGCCCAGCAGCAGTACGGAAAGATGTACCACCACGCCGCGGCGGCGGCGGCGACGCAGGCGGCGGCCGTCTCAGCGGGGTCGGCGGCAGCCGCGGCGGCCGCGGCGGCAGGCATCGACAACGGAGGGAGGTAAGGCAGAACTAGAAACAGCAGAAACAGCAGGATCGAGCCAAACCGTATCTTGTATCCAGAGCAAAATCGGCGAGCGTAGTAGAACAGCGTAATGTTGAACACATGCAGCGAAAATTAAAAGTGACTTAAAAGGAGGGGATTTCCTGCGCTGCACTGTTTCTAGTGACCCAGTGCTTGTTTTCAGGGGTGAAATGGAACAGAGAAGACAAATTTTTGTTAATTAAAATATGAGTTCCTGTTCAGTGACGGCGATGTTTCTTCTCTCAATCGCCGGTCGATTGAGCTACGTTTCAGAGGAGGGAGAAAACACAACCAGCTTCTGTCTATGTAGGTGTTACAGCGGACAAATCTGTAGGCATTTTCAAGCCGAAGGAGAGGGGAGGGTTTGTTTTTTGTAGGATGTGAAAAGATGGCTCTTCTCACTTCATGGTGCCAAAGAATCATCCCATGTCGTAATTGAAAACAGATGATGCCAACCCCGCCTCCTATATAGGAAAATGCGGGGTGCACTGTTCGAGCATGGTCTAATCTGTTGGAGAGCTTGATGTTAAAGTAGCATTTGTCAATATATGACTGATTGTCGACGGTGCTTTTCAAGTAGTCAAGAAAAAGCTTTCTAAACCTCTTGTTGGGCCTTCCTTTTTCAGGATATTGGAGCTCCGCAAGGAGAAGAGCCGCGACGCCGCCAGATCCAGGAGGGGGAAAGAGAACTACGAGTTCTACGAGCTGGCCAAGATGCTCCCGCTCCCCACCGCCATCACGTCGCAGCTCGACAAGGCATCGATCATCAGGTGTGTAGTAATGGACTCGGGCCGGGATCGGGACCTGATGACAGAGCCCGGAAGCGATTTTTACTATATGCAAAGGAGGAACACTGGTTTGGAGATTCGGGAAAAAGGAAGTCAAACTGTTGGAGGAGATAAACTTTTCGATTTCCGAACAAGTTCCAAGCACTCACTTTGAGCAAATTTTTGAAAAAAATATGATAAAAAAAACAAAAGTCTAAGGTATATTGTACCAAGTTTAATCTGTGTCCCTCAGGCTAACGATCGCTTACCTCCGCCTCCGCGAGTTCGCCGCTGGCGGAGAGCCCAGCTGGATAATGGACAACAAGGCGGAGATGCAGCAACACATCATGCAAGGAGGAGGAGCAAGGGGAAACAAGAAACAAAAGGGTGAGGGGACTAGGGATGGAGCAAGGTCAGAGCTCTAAGCTCGAAGGCGGACTGCTGACGTAGAAGCAATGCTTGATATTTTTTTGGATTGGTCAAAGTTGTTCTTGTCGTTGTTGTTCTTGTTGGAGAGGGGGCAAGAAGCTGAAGAAATGTATCAAGCTTTATTTCGACGTTTTGGATTGGTCAAGTAGAGCAGCAGAATTAGAAATAGGCCCGAGCGTTTGATAGGGGTGGAGTTCGATTCCCCTACAAAATTGTTTCAGAGGATAGTTGTCATTTCCCCCACACAGATTACATAAGTCTTCCATTCCCCCACAGGTATCATTGCAGTTCCCCTAAACAAAATGGCATTTCCCCAACACATTCTATGCTTCTGTCAGTTACCCTGCACTTCTAAAAATATTTTTATACCCGGTACGTCAAAGTATCTCTTTACATTTCTAGCACAAGTCACAAGGGAGAGAGAAGACCCGGCTATTTTAAAAATATGATAAAACCAGGTGGAAAGGGAGCTGGTGGACAGGGGGAAGATAGTTTTTTTGCATTCCAGGAGGACTTCTCATTCATTGCCCACTTTCTTCGACGCAGTCCCTTTGATAGAAATGTGTTCAATAAAGTAAGGAGACTTTTCCTTGAGGAGGGGGAGAATGGCTATATAAATAAATTACTCATCCATTTGTTCATGTCTTCCAGGCCTGAAGTCCAAGCTGCACCACCACCACCACCACCCCTCCTCTTCACACACCGACTTTGTCTCTGAGGTGTTTGAGGAGCACGAGGGGACGCACATCTTACAATCGCTGGACGGGTTCGCAATCTCGCTAAACTCGGACGGGAGATTCCTCTACATCTCGGAGACAGTATCAATATACCTGGGGCTGTCGCAGGTACGTTTAACATTTGTATGATTCCCAAGTAGTGGTGGGCCAAGTCTTAGACTTGAGCTTGAAAAAACTCGTCTGCACTTAGATTCAGCCAGCTACATGAGACCTGCAAACACAATAAGTGAGAAAAGAATTCCGCCATCTAGACGAACTCCAGGCCAATTTCCCTCTAGAATTCCTCGAATTTGTTGGTGGAACTGGACACTACAAAAAAGATACTCAAACTGTCTCTTTTTTTGTCTCCCCCTATTCAGGTTGAGATGACCGGGAGCAGCATCTTCGACTACGTTCACCAGTCCGACCACGTCGAGTTGGCGGAGCAGCTAGGGGTCACCCTCGCCCACCACCACAGCCACCACCAACAGCAGCAGCAGCAGAGGATCAACAACAACACCGAGATGGAGGCAAAGGCCATGATGGGCTCAATACCATCCATACCTGACGGTGAGAAGCTCACGAGAAAAATTTTCCAATTAGGGCATTGATGCGTTTTTTTGATAAAATCAAGGGGGGAAATATGGCCGGTCAAGAAAGGCACGAAGAAAAATTTATCCTTTGCCCACGTAAGCCTTACCTTAATCCCTCTCATTGCCCATGCATGGTAGTGGCAATAAGCTTTTTTACAATATTGTGGAATGGAGAGGGGAGATCAAAAATAGGACCGACGAGGACGGGATGGGAGTGGGTCATACATGGGCACGGGGGGTACCTTCCTCTTGAAGGCCAAAGTCCGAGTCCCCCTCCCTGCCGGGCTCTTATGTAGTAAACCACACACACACCCTGCTCTGGAGAATTTTTGTCGGGATTTTCTTAAAAACCTACCAAAAGCCATTCTTCAAATCTGCAAAATTTTCTTTGCTTTTAAAAAAGTTTTATTTTTGGGCCCTTTTTGACGACTTTTCAAGCTGTATCCCCCCTTCCCCCCTCCTGAAGCCCAAAGTTCTTTCCCTCCCCTGGAGCCAAAATATATGCCCCCCCCTGCCAGACCGATTCCTACCCCCCTCCTGCCTCCAATCACCGCGCCCAAGTATGGAGTGGGTCCTTTGTGGCTTAGTTGGTTAGGGCGCTGCGAGCGAGATCGAGATCGAGAGGTCAAGGGATTGAATCGCGCGTCCACTCAAAAGCCAAGTTGCATGGCCGCCTGTTTTTACCTGCGGCGATAGCCGTCAGGTCAAGTAATGGTCCCAGTTGTTGATGTTGTTGTTGTTGTTGGGGGGGGGGGAATGTACTTTTTGAGCACCTAGATGACATCGTAGCTCAAAGTCATAGCAATAACTTAGGAAGATCTTCAAAAGTTAGAACAACTTTTCCTAAATGACCCCTTTGTGTGACCAACCAGTTTCAAGAAAACCACCAAAAAAGATTTAAATCTGAAATTTAAGGTCTAAGAAGTGCTCAGACAGAAAATTTTATAAAATTGAACATCTTGGGCACCCCCAAATTATGTTGGGCGGATCAGGTCAAATTTGAGTTTTGAGGTCTTTTAGAGGTCAAAAAAGGTTAAAAACACAAATCGCTCAAAATCGGTGAATTTTTTTTGATACTTTTTGATGAAGTCCTTTAAAACTGCCAATCTTTGAAAATCTTCTGTAATTCCTAGCCGCAGGTCGTAGAACTTAGTCTGTTCTTTTTTTACATGCGGCGATAGCCGCCAGGTCAAGTAATACTCCAAGTTGTTGTTGTTGGGGGGGATTTTTGTTTACCCCCTAGACGACCTTGTAGCTCAAAGTGGTACTAATAACTTATGTAGATCTCAAAATTCTAAGAATCCTGACCTGAAAAAGTTTCTTTCTGTGACCAACAAGTTCCGAG
>JAAUXV010274142.1_pt1 | contig 11238 bp, 11 predicted proteins | sample 7278181 | NCBI WGS metagenome assembly JAAUXV01 (sample SAMN14350114, study PRJNA611818) | marine sediment metagenome | isolation source: surface marine sediment (2.1m) | place: French Polynesia: Moorea | collected 2018-08
ACTCGAGAAAAAGTTGGATGGCTTCTCCACCGCTGCTGGCACGGTTTCTCTTTTCCGTTGCTAAGGAAAAAAGGGAGCCCGCCTCGGACCCTAATTGAAAAGGCGAGGAAAAAGCTTTTTACTCAATGTTGTTTTTGTTGTCGTTTCCCAATCTTTTCGCTTGTATCTTCATGTACTGTATTTGGACAACTCTGTTTGAAAGCTTTCATCGGAGTCGCAAAAAATACTGAGAAAATCCACTTTGGCGCTTTCGGTATATTCAAATATGCTAGATGCCACACGTTCTTCAGTCTTCCATAGGTAAAGTGCCCCTTTATTACATACATACAGTCAGTTTTATATTTAGCTTTCCCGTCTGTTGGCTTCACTGGTGGAGTGGGGACGATAAGTCCTTTTTTCGTCTCGGGGCCAGAGTTGATTGCCGCGCTAGGGGGGCGGGGGGGCAGTAATTACCTTGGTAAACTGCTTCTTCAGTCATGAAGATCCAAGTCCGTGCGGTGCGCAAGGGCTGAATGACGTCTCTTCTGGCTCCTTCATTTTCTATATACTGTATTATTTTCCTTACGCATCAGCCACTGCAATGTTGTTTTGTAAGGCTTCTTCTCCGCCTGACAAATCTAGACTTTTTTTCCATGTAGAAATGTGACGTAAATCAATCTCACTCGTTCCTTAAATTTTTCTCAATCGTTTTACAGAGCCCTACTGGTATAGCCTCCTCTTCCTCCTCCAGCCATGAGAGGCTCCTCGGACGGGGCCTCTTCGCCCAGCAGCGTGGGGAGCGGCGGCGGCGGGGGCAGTGGGGGAATGGGCGGGGGCGTGGGGAGGCCCGGGAGGCCCGCCCCGAGGCCGGCTAACAGCATGGAGCAGGTGAGGGGAAGGAAGAAAATGTGTTGTATCTCTGTATCATCCTCTTGGCGATTTCCCATTTCCGCCTAGGTGCAATTTCAATTTGATAAGTTGAATGTTGGAAATATCTTTCCAGGACTCTTTCGACTCCTTCGAGGACGACGAGTCTGAGATGGCCCAGATGCAGCAGCAGATGGGCGGCCTTCGCATCGGCGGCGGCTCCGGCGGCATCGGCGTCCCCGCCAACGGCCTGGGCGGCTCAAACGGCTCCGTCAACAGCGACCGCGGCGGCGGCGGAGGGGGAGGCGGCGGCGGCGGACTCAGGCGGCGAGGGCTGAACGCGGAGGAGGAGGACGAGCTGCCAAAGTCTGTCATCGTCACCAACGTCGACCTAAGCGTGTTCGACACACAGGACGGAAAGGTGAGCTGAGAAAAAATACCTACACAGTTCAGACTATCAAGGAAGGAGGGGGGGGATCTTTGCGTGGTTTCGGGCCCTTTCCAATACCCCCCACGCCACGCTCTTTCTTTCTCTCTCTCTCTCGCTTCCCTGCTTCGTCGTGGGGGGGGGGGGGGGAAGGGAGGGACTCTTTCTGTAAATATTTGCAGTTTGCAGCGCTTTCCCGAAAAAGTCGCTTTGAGGCCCCCTTGCTCCTCCTCCTCCTCGATCCTCTCCGCGCGCTTGGAAGTGACTCCCTTTCCCGTCCGAAGTCCCAAGGGAGCGCCGCGGAATCTGTTGGGTCGCTCGCTCGTTCGCTCGGTCTCCTCCTCGGCTTGGCTTTCATGCTTTGAAGTCCCCTCCCCCGGCTTTGAAGACGAACGGGAAGGGAAGGGAGGGACCGAGACTCGACGACTCCCGATACACACCGATATATTTTGTTTTTCCTCTTTCATCCTCCTCCTCGATCCCAGCAAGAGAGGCCTCATCCGGCCTCGGTCCTCCCCGCTCCCTTCCTCCCAAACACAATCATCGGGACAAACAAGCCAGGTTCTAGTCCACGATCGCATTGCTCTCTATACAGCACACTTGGGGGGGGGGGAGGCAATAGGTGCGATTGCGCTCGGGCGGAGGAAAAAAACACGTCGACCGACCTAGCTGCACAAAAAGACGTCATTACGACATGGCGCCGCCGCCACCAAGAGGAATCATTACGGGCGGCAAAGGAGAAGGAGGCCTCCCCCGCTCGCTTTCGAGTAGTGTAGAGCAAGGTGTTGTGCGTGCGTGCAGAGGGGGAGGCTATTTTTAGAAAAGGGCTTCTTCCCCCCTCCGTCCCTTCGGATCGAGCAGGAGCCAGCCTGTCAGCCTGAGCGTCGGGGTGGGTCTGGCGATGTGCGACCGACGACTGGGGAGGAGAAGGGGAAAGGGGATCCGACACCTCCATTCGTCTGTTGGTCCGTTCGCTCGTTCGTTCGGGCGACGTGCCAGCAAACTATTCCTCACGGATCCCCCCACTCCCCACTTTCCCGAGCGAGGCATGGGAGGAAAGAAATAAAAGGGTGGTGGAGGAGGAGGGCCGACAGCCATCAGGAGATTCGGGCTTGGAAGGCTCCCCGCCGCCACCAATGGAGCCAATTGAGTTTTTTCTCCCCCTTCTTCCACCGATCCTGTTTCCCCCGCTTTCCAAAAATAACCTAATCTGTGTGTACACAGCGGTTGGGAGGGCTGTTGTACGGTTTCTCTCCTCCCCCGGCGGCACGAAGAGTGGGATTGAGATAGGGGCTTCCGAAGGAGGATCGACGGTTATGGATGTGATTGATATGCCTGACCTGAGACGAAATCTGAGAGATCACGAAAGGAGGACAAGGCCCCCCCTTCTTACTCGAGTACTGGACGGCGACTGCTGTGTACACGGTCCCAGTGCGTACTTTTCACCCGTTATTTTTGGCTGTATTTGGCCGGTACTACAACCGTCACGCGAAGATGTTTTTGGCCATTTCTTGTCCTGCTCTGCTTTCGGAAAAGGCGGCCCGGCGCCAATCTTGAAGGGTCGTCATAAACTGTTATCGGAGCGCGAGGGAAAAAAGTCAATCGAAAGCTTGTGTGTTGAGATCGCTATGGTCTACTAGAATGTCGGCATCACATTTTCGACCTTGCTCCGTCGGGGTGTTAAAGATTCCTCGTATACTACCACCAGAAACTAGGGAAACCATTGGCGGCGTGTGTGTGCTATTCTGCCCAATTGGACCGAGAGACCGACGCCCCTCTGATGACTGGGTAATGGACTTGGCAGGGGTTTCCTTTCTCCCTCCTCCTCCTCTTTTTTTGTCCCCCCCCATCCCACATACACGTCTCTTCATCTCCCTCTCTCTCTGTGTTTCAACACTGATTTCCCCCGGGGTGAGAACGGGAGGAGGACCACCGAGGTGAGCTCCTGCCTTCCTCCTCCTCTCCTCTGCCTGTCTTTCGTACCTTGTCGGGGGGGGGGGGGGGGCGCGAACCCACCACCCCCCTCTTACAGAAAGTTTCCGCCTCCCCTTTTCTCCTTCTCTTTCGGAGAGATGGGCGGCGGGAAAGGAGGAGGAGGAGGAGAGACAGAGTTCCCGGAGACGAATTAGACAGCGGCGGCGGCAGGAGAAAGGGGGCTCCCTCCTCCTCCCTCCAAACTTTTATTTCATTTTCTCTTTCTGCTTTCTCTCTCGCTCCCCGGAGGCTTGTGGCGAGGGCGGTGTGACGTGTGTGACGACTGTCTCCCTCCTTATACAAAGTCCCACGTCCTCCTCCAACTTTGACCCGGCCCAAAAATACACCATAATGGGACATGTGTATACATACACGGATGTGCAGTCTCGTGACTCCATGTTTGCTGTAGTAGGAAAGGAAAATTGAAAGAAATTACCGCTGGTGACGCAAAAGAGTTGGCCGCCCTCCCTTCCCCTGTGAATGAATGGATGCAGACCGGAGAAAGGCTCGAGAGATACCCGAATTATAGCCGCCGAATTCCCGAAAAGCGGACGAATCCTGTCCCCCATTCAGAGAAAAAGCTGAATACGGGGGCGAAAAGTTATACAGGTTGTATGGGAAAACCCTACCTTATTGGGAAAGGAAAGGCGGAGAAGAACACCGCGATATCAACTTTGAAAAAATGGGGAGACCATAGAAACTCCTTCTAAATGGGGTTCTGCAGGAGTACGAATCCCTACGCAGGGCGGCTTCGGGCGTGATCGGAAACATTGATTTTTCTGTCTTGGAGGCCCATCACTCTTCAAGAAGCCGTGCACACCTCAGCACAAGGCTCTGACGGAGGCCGTTGCTTTTGACCCGACCTCAAAGGAGGGAAGAAAGTGGCGGGGGCGGTCGGGCTGATTTCGCAACCAGCGCCCTCGTTTCCCGGAGGAATAAAAGTGTAGTAACGGCCCTTACACGCCAATGAACGTTCTCTATGACGTACGTACGAGAAGCACTCAAAAAATTCCGTTGCCGGGAGAGCCTATGGAGTTTATAAATCTACGTCTTTCTCTCCCCCCCCCCTTTTCTTAGGCCAACTTCGAGTCCATGTTCCGCGAGTTCGAGCCTACGGCGCTGTTCCACTACCTCCGCTCCTTCCGGCGGATACGCGTCGACTTCGAGTCGCACCTCTCGGCCTCAAAGGCAAAGGTCAGCATGGACAACACGCCCGTGGGGGACTCCATCATGCACTGCTACTTCATACAGGTGAGGAAGAAGAAGACGAGTTACATTTCTGTGCACGTGTTCTGTGCAGCCTGGCAGGGGGTACTTCTCTTTGCCGATACGGCTTATCCGTCGCAAAGCCAGTACGGGGTGTATCTCTGGGTTTGAAATGTGGCGTTGGCTGAGCAGCAGCACGGCCTGATATAGTAGGGGAAATTTACTCATGCTCCCAAAATTTTGGTCTTTATTCCCCCTCCCTTCCAGCTTGCCTAAGATTGGCGTCGTCGTTGATTTGGTGGAGAAAATTCTCCCCCTTGCTGCTGCACAGGCAAACCAACGTTTCAAACCCACGGGTACACGGGGTACCTGTACTGAAAGTATCCTAGCTGGGGGGAAATGCACGACACGGAATACAACGGAAAACTTTGTTGTCTCCAGGTCCTTTCTCCGTGCGCCTCCGAGGACGCGTACCTTCGCGCCCCTCCCCCCGAGAAGCAGTTCCTCATCTCCCCCCCGTGCAGCCCCCCGGTCGGGTGGGAGCAGCCGAGGGAGGACCGGCCCGTCGTCGACTACGACCTCCTGGCGGCCATGGCGCAACTGGCGCCGGGGCAGAGGCACGAGCTGCACCCCACCAAGCAGATCAACGTGCTGGGCAAGAGCGTCTCCACGCCATCCATCGTGGTGCACATCGCCACCGAGGAGGAGGCCGCAGCGGCCGCCGCCGCAGCCGCGCAGGCCGCCGCGGACGGCGGGGAGATCCCCACCATCAACATCAACGCGCCCATTGGAGCGGGGGGCAACTTCGCGGTGGGGGAAGAGGACGACTTCGGAGGAGGGGGCAGGAGGGGCAGGATCAGGTGGGAGTAAAAGCACTAAGAAAAAGTAAAGGTGTGGTACCGGTATTATTTTTTAATTTCTTTCTTCCAGGCCTACGCGGTGTCCGGACAGACAAAGTTCGCTCGACTGAAGTGAGGCTCCCCCACCCCCACCTCCACCGAAAACCATTATCTTCTTCCTCTCTTATTCCCGGGACCCCGAAAATGTGCAAATGAGAAACAAGAAGAAAGAGAGGAGGGCGACCGTCGTTCAAAATAATATTCGCCCCCGCGATCGTGCTCGATCGGCAAACATCTCAGTACTCCCCCCTCCCTCACCTATTATTATGCTACATCCACGTACGGTATACATCCAAAGTATCCAGAGTAGAGAAAAGTTCCTCCCCCGATCCGATCAGACCCTCCCGAGCTCTCTCCGTATCTGTTCGTCAATGATATATAATGTGATTTGGTCGCCGGGAAATTTGTTGAATATCTCTCTCTGGGTCTGGACGGTCTTTATCCCCAGCGGAGGTCTGTGTAGGTCTGGAAGGTAGAAATCAAGGAAGCTCTTCTTACCCCAGCGTTGGAGAACAGAAAACGAACTTGAATTCGCGAAAAAACTTGTAAGTCTAGATAGAGAACAGGGGGGACCGCAATAACATCTCCTCCGTCGTCTCGTTGTTTTAGCCGTTTCTGTTGTTTTACTTTATGTGTCAATTTGTGCGGAAGGGGCATGATGTTATTTTGGTAGTGGGCAAGGAAAATCTGTTGAAAAAGGAGATTGGCGAAAAAATTGATGTTGTTTGGCCGGACGCTCCAGCGCCCAAGATCCTTTTTACCACGACGGCGGCGGAGCTTTCTATGCTGGAAGATAAATCTTGTCGTACGTAAGATAGACATGAACCGGCATTATTTCCCCTCCCAAAACTTCTCTAGCATACATCCCGGCACCCTCCCCGTCCCCAGTGTACTTCTGCTACCACTACCACCACTCAATCAAACGTTTTGCGAAGATGGTTAGCTTACTATACGGTAGGAACCTACAAGCAACAAAAGACTTCCCCTCCCCAACCACCTATCCCCTCTCTCCGCAAAAGTAGTCAGCCCAATGAGAAAACCCGAAATATATATTCTTTCTAAGAGAAACACGGACTTCTACTTTTCTTCTTCTCAAAATTCGTCTCGCACCGCGAAGACTGCGACCCAGTATAGTGCGGTGAAGACGAGGAAGGCGACGAGGAGGACGATCGCCGAGATCTTGTCCAGGTTCCAGGCTGGCGGGGAGGGGGGAGTCGCAGGGGGAGGCGGCGAAGCTTCTCTTGGGCTGGGGGACACAAACAGGTGGAAATGGAATTAGACGAGAAAAGTTTTAAAGGGCCAAAGTTTCCACCTCTCACGTAGCGAGGAGGAGGAGGAGGAGGAGGCGGATGCCACCGTCCTTACACGACGCGAAGAGGACAACCTGGGTTTCTTCTCTTTCCTGCTTGTACTTTTATGTCTCCCGAAGCAGCCGGGGATCCCATTATTGTCGGCGAGGTGGAAGTGCACGAAGACTGCGGCGGCGGTCTCGACGAGGACGGCGGAGACGAAGCAGAAGCACCCGATGATCCACGCGTCCAGCCTGGTGGTGTAGGCGACGGCGGGGGTGATGACGGAGAGGGCGCCGAACATGGAGGCCAAAGTCAGGAGGGTGGTGATGCTCAGGGCAACGCGTCCTAATATAACGGGAGTTTTTCGCAATAGGATTAGGAGGGAAATTGGGTAAGGTATACAATAAGTGAAATTAAAAAGCGCTTCCCCCGCTTGTTTCGTGAGACAACTCCGAGAATAGAACGGGTTTGTCTCGTCTGTCTCTCGTCTCATCCCCTCTCTGCGCCCCTCCCGTCCCACGGGGATGAAGATCAAAAGCCGCTTACGCCAAGTCGCCTCTTTTCCTCCCCCCAACGGTACGAGGTACATGTCGGGGTTTTGCAACCCTGGGATAAGGGAGGCAAGAGGCGGGGCACGTAATTTGATTTTTGAATGCCTGTTCCGGCTCCTCTCTCTCTGGGGAGGGTAGTCTCCGCTACATGTGAAGGCTATGAGCGTGTTTTGGAATAGGGCTTTCGTAAATTCTGCGTCTATTTTTACCTGGCAGCAGCTCTATGGGTATGAAGAGCGAGAGCCACGCGAGGGCGACGAAGAGGAAGGAGGGGAGGTAGACGCGGATGAAGTGGTAGTTGAGGCTGCGGCGGAGCTTCAGCCTCATCACCAGCGCGGGGTACACGCCTGGACGTGATGAAAGCAGGGGAAAGGGATAAATACTGGCTGCAATTAGGTGTAGTACAGAAATGGTCTGTACTTAGCAAGCTTGATTGAGCTGCCTGCTGTGTTCTACATACAAAAAACGTTTGCGATGAAGTTGAAACAAGTACTTATCTCAAGTCCAAAACCAACAACATTAGCGCATGGGTTTACTACAACAATGAGGACAACGGTTAAAAAAATGGAGCGCGGCAAAGCAATTTTTTGTTAATTATCTTGAAAATTGGCTCTCTATCTTCTTCCCACCTGTCTGGTAGCCCACTTCCTTCTCCACGAACTCTACCTCCAGCTTGTGCTGGTTTAGCCCGATCCCCGGGGAGACCTCGGTGGCGTTCCAGGACATGCGGGCGGCCTCAACAGTCATGCCGTAGCTCTCAAAGTTAACCTCGCACACCTTGATTCGCAATTAAAAAGTACGGTCGGGTTTTTGTTCTAAATTTGAATTTATTACACCTGCGTGTCAACCGGGTAGTCTCTAAAGTCCGTAGGGCACGATACGTCGTAGTTGGCGAGGGCGGAATAGATGATGTGCCCATCAGGGTATATGCGCAGGAACCCTGGGGCGGAGAATATGGCCGGCCGCCGCAGCTCCTTGGCGTGGTTGACGTACACGTCCGGGTACCAGAGGTCGTCCTCCACGCCGCCGCCCTCGCCGCGACCGGCCGCGCGCGTCCGCAGCACGTAGCCGAGCGGGCCGCCGCCCGAAGGAAGCGTCGCGTTCACGCGGTGGTCGCGCCAATAGAAACGGAGAGTGGTCTCCTGAGATAATTGCGAAAATTCAAGGAGGAGGTATATCATTTAAAAAAATGCTGCAAAAAGAGCAGCAAAGACAGTCAAATTTCAGCTCAAAGGTATAAATACCAGGCTAATCATCTGCTTGGGCTCGTCGATCTCGTAGATGGACCCGAGCGTGAGCGAGACGCTGATGTGGAGCGTCTGCCCTGGCTCGGTGGGGATGGGGGGCACGTTCAGGTCGTAGTCGGGGGCCAGGTCCACGGAGCCGGTCTCCCCAGCGGCGGAGGCGACGAGCAAGGCCGAGACGTAGGAGACCAACTTCCAGCGCCTCCTCATTGCTTGCTTGGGAATATGGACTTCACTCCTTGTTCAGCGCACGGCGTTCTTTGTGCGCAGTACCGGCCTTCGCCTCTTCTCTGCACGTATGTTTCGAATACGCAAATTGAACACCGCATATAGATCTTATCTTTCGTCTCGCGACCCTCGCGACTGGTAGGCATTTGTCAGTGCCTTGAATACGCAAGTACGTCTCTCACTTCACTTTTGCAAATTTGGCTCAGAGTGGTTCCCGGGAATACAATATAGATGGAGGCAAGGGGATAGAGAATGAAATGTGTTCTTCATAATTTATATGCAGAATATCTCTGTTTGGGACACGTCCCACACCGTCCCCACTTTCCAATCGTTGATTGGACACTGCACGAAGCATACGGGCTCCCTCCCTCGCATATAAGAGACCCTTATATCACCTTTTCATTGTCAGCCCCGGGGCCCTCCCGCTGGGCTATTGTGTCGCGGCCAGACCTCCTAATTTATTAGCAGAGGATTTTTTCAGTTGTTTGCCTTCCTGCTTGCTCATTATTTTGAGCATGTACTCATAGAGGCATATTGAAGGTTGGTCATGGTCTCACACCCACCGGCCGGGTGGTCTGTCGATATCTTCTGGCGCCACTTGGTCCTGGCAAGCTCACCGAATTGCAAACCGCAGTATCGGGAAACGGGACATGAACACGGACAGAAATGTATGTACATATTGTAGGCATAGCTGGGCGCGGACCCCTCGAAATGTGAGGGCTAGGGGGGGAGGTCTACTTGTCTACTACATAAGTACATAGTACGTACATACGTTACTACCCTGGTATCTGGAGGCTGGGGGGGTCGGGAGGTTCATAACCCTGACCCCCTGCGTGCCCAGGTATGATTGTAGGTAAAAAAAAAGTGGCGAATCCGGTGCTTCTGTTTGCTCAACGCGAAAGAAATCCATCATCCATCATGAGATCAATATTCGAGCAAAGTTTGGGGTCTGATAATTGCACTAGTCTAGAGCAGGAATGCCTTTAGCTTTTATTTTTGCAGCGATGGACTGTCGACTAATTCTGCTAGGTTTCATTAATATGCCAAACTAGTCGATTCTCTCGTCTTCGACGTCCCTCAGCAGGTCTACCCAGTAGACAAGGCAAAATACTGCGAATGCCGCCATCGAGACCGCCGCGAACCACTTGTCCGCCCGAGAGGCAAAGTCCTCCCGGTTCTCTTTGGCGTCGATCGAGGACCCTGGCTGTTGCTGTACCTGCGTTTATCACAATGTAAATATGATACAGTATTACCTACTTTTACATTTAAAAATTTGACTGCGCAAGCTGGAAGGACAGAGGACAAGCGGGTGGTTATTTTGTGGCTGGGAGATAAATCACCTTCTCTTTAGGTGACGTTTTCGATTCGGCCCATGCTTGAAGGGGACCTAGTAATTCAGCCAGAACGTCGGATTACACATTTTAAAACACATGCGCAGTTTCCTACTAACCTGTGGAATGGATGGTTGAGGAACCAACGCGCCCTTGGTTCCAGAATTGCTGGTGCTTGAAGTAGACAACGGCCACTGTCTCGACAAGAATAGCGCACACCAGCAGAATGCACCCAAATATCCATATGTCCAGCTTTGTTATGTACGAAATTGGCGGCGTAATCGAAAGGAGAGAGGAGTACATTGAGGCCAGGGTGAGCAAGGTTGTTATGCTAAGAGCCACTCGCCCTGAAAAACTTTTTTAAGCAAAAAAACGCGAGTAAAAATATTTCCCTTACCTGGTAGGAGGTGGCTTGGTACAAATACCGAGGCCCAAGCAACAAGAACAAAGAGGGCCGAAGGAATGTAGGTTCTTGTAACATGAAAGTTTAGATTTCGCTTGAGCTTTAGATTAAAGATGAGAGTTGAAAAGTTTCCTAAATGCAATTCCAAGATTTTAAATATTTGCATCGTATTGCCCTTGTTACTATTTCTACCCGTTTGATATACTCTGACGACTTTTGAGAAGTCCGTGTCAAAATCATGCTGGTTCAAATTAATGGCGTCTATGTAAGTCTTGTTCCCCCACTGGAAGTCCAACACGTCGGTGGTGGAGCTGTAGCTCTCGAAGGCCACCCTGCACACCTGCACGTCCACCGGGTAGCGGGAGAAGTCCATGGGGCAGTTGACGTCAAAGTTGGACATGGAGGAGTGGAGCATCCTTCGATTCGGGAACACGCGCAGGTATGAAGTGGCCAGTCCGACCGCCGGCTTGCGGGACTCGTGGAGGTCGTCCACGTAAATGTCCGGGTACCAAAAGTGCTGGAGGGGCTCGCGGGTGAGGTAGGCATATTTCAGGCGGGTGTTTACTGGAAGCGTGACGTTTACCCTGAAAACGAGATAAAAAATATTTTTGAAGTACTTACCCGCATGTCTACATTTGCCAATTTGCAAAAAAACCCTTATCACAGAACAACCAACCTTGGCTCCTCCCATCTCAGCCAGAGTATCATCTCCAGGCTGATTCTCTGGTTTGGATCGTCCACCTTCTGAATGGCTCCCAGCCTGAAGTCGACCGTGACGAGGGTTGGCGCCGACCCGTCCGCCATCGGGGGCACGTTGGTGTCGTAGTCGTCCGGGAG
>JAAUXV010127246.1_pt1 | contig 11233 bp, 9 predicted proteins | sample 7278181 | NCBI WGS metagenome assembly JAAUXV01 (sample SAMN14350114, study PRJNA611818) | marine sediment metagenome | isolation source: surface marine sediment (2.1m) | place: French Polynesia: Moorea | collected 2018-08
AGCGCGAAACGCGCCCGAACTCAGCGCGAAACGCGCCTTAAACTCAGCGCGAAACGCGCCCTAAACTCAGCGCGAAACGCGCCCTAACTCAGCGCGAAACGCGCCCTAACTCAGCGCGAAACGCGCCCAAAGCTCAGCGCGAAACGCGCCTTAAACTCAGCGCGAAACGCGCCTTAAACTCAGCGCGAAACGCGCCCTACCCTAGGTCGTCGGCAGCCGCATTGGGTGCATCGTAACGCACGCCGCTCAGATAAAGCCCCCAAGGGGGTGCCGACGGGCCACAGGACTTGCGCTCTGCCTTTTCAAGAATCGCCTTGATCCATTCGGGAGGGCGCTTACCTTCGCCGACAAGACGCAAAGAGCCGACCATAGCGCGTACCTGACGGTGCAGGAAGGAGCGCGCCACAAAAACAAGATCGATTTCGTCGTCCCGGCGACTTACCCCTGCTGCATCCAGTGTTCGAATCGGGCTTCGGGCCTGACAGCGAGACGCTCGAAAGGTCGTGAAATCATGCGTGCCAATGAGATAAGACGCCCCTTCCGACATGGCCTCAACGTCGAGCGGCCTTCGCAGGTGCCAGACTCGTTGGCGTAAAAGGGCCGATGGGGCCTCACGGTTAAGAATACGGTAGGTATACCGACGCTCCCGCGCGCCAAAACGGGCGTGAAAGTCCGCACCGACCTGCTTCACCGCGCGGACGGAAACCCCGCTCGCGCGCAAATGCGCATTGAGCGCGCGCGCAAGTACGGTCGCATCCCACGTCTTGACAAGATCGGCATGGGCGACCTGTGCGCACGCGTGAACCCCGCTGTCGGTGCGACCCGCAACGCTCAGACGTACCGATTGTCCGCTCGCGGCCTTGATCGCCGTCTCGACGACATCCTGAACACCCCCACCCTTGTTTTGGCTCTGCCAACCAAAGAAAAAGCTCCCGTCATATTCCAGCGTGAGCTTATAGCGCGGCATCAATCTGCTGCCAAAGCCTCTCCGCCTCCCCAATCGTGGCCACCGGACCCTGATAAGCATCCACCGCCTCAATCAGCTCACCGATGTGCTGATCGGTCGTCGAAAAGCCGCAAAACAGACGCACAACACAAAGATCATCAGGAACGATCGGCGCATTCGGTTGAAGCGAGTAGGTCGTCCATTCGTAGGCCATCAAGCCCATCTGACGAAGATGGGCAAAAAGAGCGCGCGGCATCAGAACGAAACTCACGTTGACCTCAGGCGGCCAGACCAGACCCATATCGCGCTCGCGCAGTGCCTGTGCAAGAGTTGCGTTGGCCCGGTTGGCCGTTTCAGCCAGCTTCCGCCACAAATCGTTCTCTAAGTAGGCCTGAAGCTGCGCGCCCGCCACCCAGGACTTGGAAAGCAAGTGACCGAAGCGCTTGCGGCGAAAGGCAAAATCGCGCGCCTTCTGGGGGTCGAAAAAGACCACGACCTCACCCATCAGGCCTCCGTTCTTCGTGACCCCGAAGGTCAGAACATCGACACCGCAGCGCCAAGTCAAAGCCGAAGGCGTTTGTCCCGAAGCGACAACCGCATTCGCAAAACGCGCGCCATCCATATGAAAACCGATCTGCGCCTCACGGGCAACCTCGCCGATCTTCTCAAGCTCGTCGCGCCGGTAAAGCGTACCAAATTCGCTCGGCAAACTCACCGTGACCGCTCCGCGCTGCGGACTGTGAACGTGTCGCGGATCAAAGCGCCTGATCTCCCGCGCAAGACGCTCGGCATCTATTTTTCCCATCGCCCCGGGGAGTCCCAATAAACGTGCGCCGCCCGACATGGCTTCTAGGCCCGCGCATTCGTCGACGAACAGATGGCTTTCCCCATGACAGAAAACAACGTCGTAAGGACCGATCAATACCGATAAACCGAGACAATTCGCCGCCGTGCCCGTCGCAACGATAAAGACCTTCACTTCGCGCTCGAAGATAGAGCTTAGCGATGCCTCGATCGCTTGCGCAAAGCCATCCGTTTCGTAAGCGCCGTGAAACCCCTTCGAACTTGCTTCAAGTGCTGTGAGGAGCTCCGGGGCTACGCCATGAAGATTGTCGCTACCAAATCGCATCGCGCTTTTCCACGTGTCAAAAACCCTGCGTAAGCCCTAATTCCTAACCCGACCCCCGTCAAGGGATCGGCGTGCTTCTGGCCACCCAGCCGACGGCACGGACCACAAAAGTTACTACGATGTTAATCGTCCCCAACCGACTTCCCGTAAAAATTAACCTCATGATAACCCTAAATTAAGCTCAAGTTTACTTATTGACGATAGCTTTAGGCGATCATCATCTTAAGAGTTGAAAAACCATGTCCGAAACAATTCATCTGGTACACGCGAATCCACACATCACGAAAACATTTAGCCACGTCCTTTGCGCCGCTGGATTCGAGGTTCACACCTTTGCCGATCTTCAGCAGGTTCCCTTTTCAGGACATACGGGAAACGGAACCGGTAAGCTCTGCATCGTCGAAGCGCGGCAACTTCTCGCCAGAGGCAAGCTGCCCACTCTTGCATCCGTCGCCTTCCTGTCCCCAAGCGACGCAGACCTGATCGAACCCTTGCGCCAACTTGGCGTCGCAGAGTTCATCGAAGAACATGCCGACGAGCGAATCCTCATTCACCGGATCTCGCGACTCCTCCAAAGCAAAAACGACCATGCCGCCTTGAAACTCGTTCCCGAAAGCGGCGAAACCGATGATCTGGAATCGCTCTGGGAACATTCTCCGGGACTCACGCGCGCGGTTCAGCAGGGTATTCGGGCGCTGCGCACGCGCATTCCGACACTGATTGAGGGCGAGGAGGGCGTCGGGAAAAGTCTTTTTGCGCGCGCTCTATGCCGCAATAACCGTTCGCGGCGCATCGACGTCGAAATCGACTGCCGCGAGATGAACGACAGCGCCGTCAAAAAACTCCTCATGAATGCGTGCCATATCAAATCCTCTCGGCTTTCAAATGTCCTTATCGAAAACATTGATCTCATGTCGCAGGAGGTTCAGGACTACCTTGCCAACCTGATCGACGAAAAGAAAATCGCCCTCGAAAGCAACAAGTGGCAACTGGTCATGACCTCTAGAACCTCTTTGCTTGAAAAGGTCCGAAACCATACCTTTAACGCGCGGTTGTTTTATCTTGTCAGCGTCTTTCCGATCAAACTCGCACCCTTGAGGGACCGGCGAGAGGATGTCGCGCGTCTTGCAAAGCTATTTCTAAGACGCGTCGTGCGCTTCAAAGGCGGCAGACATACACAGATAACGCCAGAGGCATACGACCTCCTCTTCAACTACGATTGGCCTGGCAACATTCGCGAACTTGAAAATAAACTCTATCGCGTCGCCCTGCTCAGCGAAAAAGATCACCTGAGCGCCGACGACTTTCAAGCCATGCTCGTCAGCGAAAAAGAAGCCCAAAAGCGTATCAGGGAAAACAAGTCCGCGGCGCCGGCGACTCGGAACATCGCCGATAAGGCCATCCCCTTTCCCAAAATTGTCGTCGATCACGCAGGCACCCCTCACTACGGAAAAATCGATCTGCTGGATGCACAAGGACAACAACGCCCCTTGCACGTCGTCGAGCAAGAAGCGATCCGATTCGCCGTGCGACATGCCGAGGGCAATTACTCCATCGCTGCACGCGACCTGCGTATCGGACGCACGACCCTCTACAGGCGGCTGAAATCCGACAACAGAACCCAACTCGGCGAGGAGATGCCTGAACTCAGAGAGGCGCACTAGCTAAGGCATAGACCCCTTACCAACGGTTCTCGATCCCGTTCATGGCCCCCGTTCGCCGCCGCGTTCTCGATCCCGTTCACGGACTGATCTCCTTCGACAGCGACGGGCTTGAAGACATCCTATGGCAGATCATCGAAACGCCTTCCTTTCAACGGTTGCGGCGAATCCAACAGCTCGGATTCTCCTCGCTGGTCTTTCCCGGCGCGACACATAGCCGCTTCGCTCACGCCATCGGCGTCTTTCATGTCGCCCGGCGTATCCTAAAACGCCTGCGCGATCTTCATACCAACTTCGATGAACACCGCGCCGACTGCGTCCTTGCATCCGCGCTCCTGCACGATATCGGTCACGGACCCTTTAGCCACGCCATCGAACGGGCGTTCGACGATCAACTCTCACCCAAGATCAAAGCCGGATTGCCTCGCACGATCAGGCAGACCAACGAGCAGAAAAGTCACGAAACTACAGGACTCTACATCGTCCTGAATACGGAAATCCGAGACATCCTCAATCGCCACAGACCCGACTTCGCAAGCGAAGTCGTCCATTGCCTCGCAGGAAACCAATCCCAAATGGACCTCTATCGGCAAATCGTCTCAAGCCAGTTCGACGCCGATCGGATCGATTATATCATGCGCGATCGTATGATGACCGGCGTGCAAAGCAGTGGTTTCGATCCCGCCTGGCTTATCGAAAACTTGGAAATCCATGACCCAAAACCCAACCAGGAGGGCAAAAAAACCTTTGTCTTTTCCAGCAAAGCGCGATACCCCCTCGAAAACTATATCCTCGCCCTCTTTCACCTCTATCCCAACGTCTACTTGCACAAAACCGTGCGCGCCGCAGAATGTCTACTGGTCTTCATCTGTCAGCGCCTGTTGGAACTCGCTAAGGAACCCGATGCTCACGGGCAAACGGGTCTCGAAAAGAACCATCCGCTGATCGCCTTCACAAAATCGCTCGCCGCCCCCAGCGAACCCTTCGATCTTGCCGCCTTCCAGCACCTCGACGATAGCCTGTGTCTGGCAGCTTTACCCCTTATGACGAAGGCAAAGGACAAAAGTCTGGCCCGAGCCGCAAGCGGACTCCTGAACCGAAGACTGCCAAAGTGCCACGACCTCTACCAGCGCCTCGGTCCCTACGTTCATACCAAAGACATCAACCGACTTTGGAGCCACCTGCAAAAGACCTTCAAAGCGTGGGATCCGTGGGAACAACCGCTCATTGACAAGGATAATCGCAAAGTCTATCAGGGTGAGGGTGCGAACCCCAATGTGCTTCCTCTCTTCGTGCAGGCTGGTTCCGACCAAATTCTGGACATCGCGAAACTTTCTCCGACTGTTAAAGGGTCCCAGGATTTTCGTTTCTGGCGCCTCTATACCTTTCCGGAGCAAAACCGTGCCGAAAATGAAATCAATAAGATTCTGCGTCAGGCACGCGAAAAGTCTTGAAGCATGACCGACACTCAGAGCAAAATCTCACGCGAAACATCCGCCGGCGGCACCATCGTAACAAGCCACCCCCCCGAAACAAAGCAACACCTGCCCCCTACCTTCCAAAACCCATGCCCCACGTCCGGTCTGCATTGGGTCTTTGCTTACGGTTCGCTGATCTGGAAACCCGATTTCCCTTTCGCCACCTCTTCGCGCGCCCAGATGCCCGGATATCACAGACATCTATGCATCAAGTCCTATGACCACAGGGGAACACCATCGCGACCCGGTCTGGTCTTCGGCCTGATCCCCGGAGGGTCTTGCGGCGGCATGATCTTCGGCGTCAAACCAAAAGACTGGGACGGCGTATATCGAAAACTGCATCAGCGCGAAATGAGCCGAAAGGTCTATACGGAAAAACTGGTCTCGGTCAGGGCGCTAAACGGTAAAGCCTATCCCTCGCTCGCTTATCTCGTGCGCGAAGATCACGACCAGTACGTTCTGCCTGACGACGAGGAAACGATAACCATGATCCTGCAGGGAGCAGGAAAAAGCGGATCGTGCTACGACTATGTCCTCAATACGCACGCCTGTTTGAAAGGCCTGAAAATCGCAGACCCTTATCTTGATCGCCTTGTCTTGCGGCTTAAGAGCCTGCATGACACCCCCTCATAAGGAATGATCTCCGTTCGTTTGTCAGAACAAAGCCGCCCATCCGTTGCGTTGATTTTTCATAAAAAAAACGATAGCGCTAAAGCATGACCCTCCATGACCTACCCCAACGGCGGCAAAGCCCCTTCTTTTTCAATCTTCTGGAGTTCGATATCGCTTTGCGCTACTTGCGTCCTGCGCGACGGGAAGGCTTTGTCTCGATTTTTTCGGCGATCTCTTTTCTGGGCTTCTTTATCGGCGTGATGGTGCTCGTGGTCGTCATGGCGGTCATGAACGGCTTTCGCGCCGAACTTCTCGACCGATTCCTAGGCATACAAGGGCATCTTGAATTGCGCACCTACAAAGGAGAAAGCGCCGATTTCGATAGCCTTCGCTCGCTCGTCTCTTCTCATCCAGAGGTAACGCGCGTAACCCACCTGATGATCGAGACGGCGCTCTTTTCGGCCCCCGGAGGTAAGTCGGTCGGGTTGTTGCGAGGGATCGATCCCGAAAGCCTGCGCGCAATCGCCCCGATCGTCGATCACCTCGATTCGGGGTCGTTGGAAACGTTCAGCGCGCGCGGCAAAGGTCTCGTGATCGGTAAGGAACTCGCGGACGATCTTGGGGTCCGCGCTGGCGATACCCTTACGCTTACGACCGATGCCTCGCTTTCTACCCCCTTCGGTTCGGTGCCGCGCACGACCTCGCTTCCTGTCATAGCGGTTTTTGCCTCCGGCTCCCGCTCGGCCGACCGAGGCTACGTCTATCTGCCGCGCCTGACCGTCGCCGAATTGCTCGGCAGACACCCAGATTCAGGGCGCCTTGAGATTTTTATGGAAGACCCTGAACAGGTCCATGACCTCGTCAAGGACTTGATGCCGATCAAACCGTCAAACCTCTACTTTCGGACATGGAAAGAACGGCATAGCCGCCTTGAAGCCGCCTTGGCTCTTGAGCGGCGCGTGATGTTTCTGATTTTGTCGATGATCGTGGTGGTCGCGGCGCTCAACATTGTTGGATCGTTGATTATGCTCGTTCTCGTCAAGTCGCGTTCGATCGCCATTTTGCGAACCATGGGCATGGAACGGGGCTCCATCATGCGTTTGTTCATGCTCATCGGAGTTCTGGTCGGTATTTTCGGCTCGCTTAGCGGATTCGCGGTCGGCCTGCTCATCGCCTACAATGTTGGCGCGATTGATACCTTTTTCCAGCAAAGCCTCGGGATCAACCTTCTGCCTGAATACTACCTGCGAATCGAGACCTTGCCCTCGGTGGTTCTATGGTCTGACAACCTGCGCATTTTGCTTCTTGCGCTGGCCCTTTCGGCGCTGAGCACGCTCTATCCGGCCTGGTGGGCTTCCAAAACCGATCCCGTGGAGGCTCTGCGCTATGGATAAGACCCTTGTCTCGCTAAGGGGCTTGCGCCGCTCTTATGCGCTTGGCTCGGAGCGCGTTGAGGTTCTTCGCGGCTGTGACCTCGACCTTGAAGCTGGCGATGGTCTGGCTTTGGTATCCCCGTCAGGCTCTGGAAAATCGACCTTCCTTCATGCGGTCGGCCTGCTCGAAAAACCTGACGGCGGTGAAATCCGTCTTGGCGGACATCTGGTCAGCGAACTGCGCGAGCGCGATAGAACGCGCTTGCGTTGTCTGCTTATTGGTTTTGTCTACCAGTTTCATCATCTCATTTCAGAATTTTCGGCTTGGCAAAACGTCGCCTTGCCCTTGCGTCTTGCGGGCCGCGATCTGCGGGCGGCTCGGGAGAGAGCTTTTGATCTGCTAGGTCGTATGGGCCTTGAGAATCGCCTAGAACACCGTCCTTCCGAGCTTTCAGGCGGCGAAAAACAGCGCGTAGCCATTGCCAGAGCCATGGCAAATGGCCCTCAACTTCTGCTCGCCGATGAGCCGACGGGTAATCTCGACGCCAAAGCCGCTGATCTGGTCTTCTCGCTACTCGATACCGTGCGGCGAGAAGAGGGTATGGCCTTGATCGTTGCGACGCATAACGTCGCCTTGGCTGCACGTCTTCCGCGCCGCATGTGTCTTTCGGAGGGTTTGCTATCGCCTTTGCCTTGAGCTTTCGACGCTGGTATTCCTTACAGCTTTTTGCTATCATCACTTGTGGGCTGTTCTGAGCGATCAGGAAGGCTGACCTCGGGGCTAAGAAAACCTGGGGAGCTGTCACTGCCTTGGCTCGTGGGCCTTGGCAAACGGCGCCCACCTGATCGTCAGGCACCCAGGACAAGCAACTTTCAACGCCAGAATGGTCCACATCTAAGGGGGGCCTCTCGCAACGGAGAGTTCGTCTGATGGGTGCGGATAGCGAAGATGAAGACCCTGAAGGAAAGTGACCAGAAGACCGCTCAACGCAAAGCGGCTCGCGAGCGCCGCGACAAAGTGTCGCGCACCGCGCGACAAAGTGCATCTTTGCGCATCTTGGCGCGCGCTCGAACTTTCGTTCGCGATAAGAAAATCAAACGCCTCGCGCTTTACCTGCCCATCGGGAGCGAAGTCGATACCTCAACCCTCCTGAGCGCCCTCCATGCCGACGGCATCGCGCTTTCGCTGCCGCGAACAACTCTGAACGGGCTCGATTTTCACCGCTTCGCATCTGGCGACGAAATTCATTACGGCGAATACCGCGAGCCTCGTCCGTCAGCACAAGCGCCGCGCCACGAACCCCAGATGATTTTCGCACCCCTTTTGGCTTTCGACAAAACCGGCGGGCGTTTGGGATGGGGCGGCGGATACTACGACCGCGCGCTCGCCGCCCGAAGGCGCAACGCCAAGGCTCCTGTCTATGTCGGCCTTGGATTTGCCGCTCAGCAGGTCGAAAGGGTGCCAATGGAGGCGCACGACCAAAAGCTCGACATCATCATTACCGAAAAGGCTCTGATCGTAACCGGTAAAGCCCCTTAAACCCGTGCGAGCGCCCGATCAATGAGATCACAGGTTTGTTTGATCCCGTAAAGCGCGACAAATGACCCAAAGCGCGGACCGTGATCCTGTCCCAATAAAACCTCATAGAGGCCGGTAAACCAGTCCTTGAGTTTGTCGAAATCACCCGCTTTCCCAATCTCGTAGACTAGCGTTTGTATGGTTTGTGCGTCGGTATCTTCGGGCAGACGCCTAAGCTCGCTTCGGAGCGCTTGTAAGGAAACAACCTCATGCGGATGGGGGGGGCGGAAAGCGCGTCTGGATTCGAGATGGTTGCGAAAAAAGGCAATCGCATAGTCGATCTTGCGATCAAGTTTCGGCGACGTCGCTGGCGAAAGCGCCCCGTCATAGCGCGATACAAAACCCCAGATTCGGCCTTTGTCGCCGTCATTCAGCGCGCTGACAAGGTTCAGAAGCATCGCGAAGGAAAGACCGTGGGCTTCGAGCTGCGGTAAGCGACCTGCGTGGATATGCCACAAGGGGTTTTCGAGGCGCTCGCGTGGACCTTGTTGATCATAAGCGGCGTGTTGAGTCGCGTACTCGTCGATCAGGGGGCCGATTATGCCGGGGTGCAAGTGGCGCGCTTGCGTTGGTTTGCGAAACATGAATAGCGCAAGACTCTCCGTCGGACCAATTTCCAGCCATTGTTCGATCGAAAGTCCGTTGCCCTTCGTTTTGGAAATTTTCTGGCCATGCTCGTCTAGGAATAACTCATAGGTCATGCCCCCAGGCGGCCTGTGTCCAAGAAGGCGCACGATCTTCGACGCAAGCGCGCGCGACGGCGCCAGATCTTTTCCAGCCATTTCATAATCGACGCCAAAGGCAGCCCATCGCAATGCCCAATCCGCTTTCCACTGAAGCTTACACTGGCCGCCTCGCGCTTCGAAGTGGCGGCTCTCACCGCTCAGAGGGTCGTGGTAGGAAAATACCGCGCGCTCACGATCTACAAGGCGCAGCGGAACCTGCAAAATGCGTCCCGAGTGCGGACAGATCGGAAGAATCGGCGCATAGGTCTCTCGGCGCTCTTCGCCCAAGGTCGGCAGCATGATCTCCATGATCTGCTCGTAGTGCGCAGCAACCCGACGCAAGAGACCATCGAAACGACCGCTCGCATAAACCGAACTCGCACTGACAAACGTGTAGTCGAAGGCAAAGCGATCAAGAAATGCGCAGAGCCGAGCATTGTTCGCTGCCGCGAAGCTTTCCGCCTTGCCCTCGGGGTCGGGAACCTGCGAAAGCGGCTTCTGTAAATAGGGATGCAGCTTTTCGGGTGCGGGTGCGTCGTCGGGAACTTTTCGCATACCGTCCAAGTCGTCTGAAAAGCAGATGAGACGCGTCTTGATACGGTCCTTGCTCAGAAGACGAAAGGCGTTGCGAACCATCGTCGTCCGGGCGACCTCCCCGAAGGTTCCGATGTGCGGACGACCGCTAGGTCCGTACCCGGTCTGAAAAACGACCGTCCGGCTTTCGTCCTTTAGCCTCGCGCGCAAAGCACGCGCCTCGACAAAGGGCCACGCACGCGCTGTTTCCGCTTCCCGCGCCCAATCCGCCTCCCTCACGAGGGAAACCTTACAAGAGGCGGTAAAGAGCCTAAGATCGCGTCTACATTGCCTCCGCTCTTCAGGCCGAAGGCGGTCCCGCGATCATAGAGAAGATTGAACTCCACGTAGCGCCCACGCCTGACGAGTTGTTCGTTGCGCTCAGCGTCGGTCCAAGGCGTCGAAAACCGCTCGCGGACAAGCGCCCCGTAAGCGTCGATCATCGTGTGGCCCAGATCCCCCGCAAAGTCTAGCCGCTCATCAAAATCGCCCTCGGTCATTTGGTCAAAGAAAAGCCCCCCAACGCCACGAGCCTCCTTCCGGTGCGGCAAAAAGAAATAGGCGTCGCACTGCGAAGAAAAACGGTCATAGTCGGCCACGCGCTCGTGCCGAGCGCATAAATCCTTCAGCGCCTTGTGAAAAAGTTTCGCGTCGGCATGGTCTTTAGACCGGAAGGCACCAAGCATGGGGGTAAGGTCGCCGCCGCCGCCAAACCAAGCCACTCGGGTTACGATAAAGCGCAAATTCATATGGAACGCGGGCACATAGGGATTCACTGGATGCACAATCACCGAGACGCCACTTGCCCAGAAGCGCCCTTCCGCATCAAGACCCGGGACATCGGCGCCGAGTTTGGCGTCGATTTTGCCGCTTAGCGCAGAAAAGTGGACGGCGGCCTTCTCAAAAAGACGCCCCTTTAGCACCGAAGCCTGTCCGCCACCTTCTTGCCGCTTGTCCGCATCGCGATACCACACTTTGCCTTCAAACCGCCCGGGCACACGATCACCACCGACGTGCCGATCCTGCACCTCATCTTCAAGCAATTCGAGTGACGCAATCCACTGGTCCCGGATCGACATAAACAGCGCCTCAGCTAACGCTTTTTGGCGCTCGTCTTCGTTTTGCGCCTTGCGCTCACGGGGGCCGCTTGATGGGTG
>JAAUXV010059221.1_pt1 | contig 11223 bp, 14 predicted proteins | sample 7278181 | NCBI WGS metagenome assembly JAAUXV01 (sample SAMN14350114, study PRJNA611818) | marine sediment metagenome | isolation source: surface marine sediment (2.1m) | place: French Polynesia: Moorea | collected 2018-08
CCAAAAAAAAGCCAGTGTGCGGCAGGCTTCAGCGTAGGAGGAGGAGGAGGAGGAGGAGGAGGAGGAGGAGGAGGAGGAGGGAGGCCTACCCGATCCAGCACAAAACACACACACACGGTCGCCGCGCAACCAAGACAACCAATACACAACCAGGTTTGGTAGGAGAGGCGGCGGCGGCCCGCAACAATGAATGAATCCCGCCGCCACCACCGAACGAACGAAAATGCACTGCTGGTGGCCGAAAAGAAAGAGAAGAGTTTTGGACCTAGCATCCCGGTCCCACAGTAAGCCACAAGAAAGCACATTGCCCTCTCCTCCCCTAGCCACGTCAGGTAGCACAGTCAAAAAGTGCCTCGGTCCCTGTGAATGCTTGATCTGCTTTTGGACTGGTCGGCGGTCGGTTCTCCGGTCCGATCTTAAAGCTTGGACTTTTTGTTTTCCCACGAGAAGGGGGCTATTTCAAATATTTCAGCATTCCTCTCTCTGGCGCCTGGCGGTCGAGGAAGGGCCTGTTTGTGATTTTGCCGCGCACCTCTCTTACTTCATTCACGACCTGTGTAATTTCCCTCCCTACACCTCCCGCGAAAAAAAAGAACGAATGGTCCCTCCTCACTCTCCTCCTTCGCGACCGCCCGGCGCCACATTACAGACCCCTTTTTGCCACTCCGCCTCCCCCCCTTTCCATCTTGAGAGAGGCGGGCAAAAAAGAGGTAAACAACACAGATGCGGCGGCGGCTCCTTGGGCGAGAGCTAAAACCGCGCTTAAAAAAGAAAAGAAACGCCAGCCTCATTCTTGGGAGGAGAAAGGGGAAATGCGGTGGGAGATCTTTGCGCCGATAATGCAAGAAGTGCAATCCTCCTCCTCCTCCGATTTGGGAGATGCCGCCAATTAGGGCAACTTTTTTTTCTCCTCCACCCGCGAAAAAAACCGGGAAACAAGAATTTTTGCTTTGCTCAGCTAGGAACAACTTCCGTTTGGGGAGGCATGACGGCATCGATTTTGCTAGATCAAGAAAATCGGCGGGGTGTGGACAAACAAGGAGCTGGACACAAACAGCAGCCGGCACTCCCTGTTCCTCAGGTCTCTTATCAATTAAGCAAAGTCCAATCACCCCTCGTAACTTGAAGCGAGCGACAGCGGCATGTGCACGGCTTGATTCCTCGACACGGAGGAGGAGCTCTCTCGTCATGCCAATACACATTCCTTCTACTTCTCGGCTTCATTCCTTCAGGGCACACGGACTGTGCTTCAAGGACTTTTTTTTCCTCTTTGACCTGCTGGCGCCACAGAAGGGCATAATTCACCGCCAATCAGACAAAATTGTCTCCCCCGGCCAGTTCGCCTGCGCCAAAATAATAAAACCTGTCACAGTCGTCGGCCTTCGATTGGTACGAAAGGAGGTTTGCTTGCCAGACGGGCAAGGGCAAACAAAATGACGGGGGGAGGAATTCACTGATTAAATATCCCTAGCGTCAGACCTGTGGTGGTGGTGTTGGCCTGCGCGACCCTGCTCCAGTGGTAGGGGTTGTAGCACTCCACTTCACCATCGCCGCCCATCCGCCTCCGGCAGAATGGCATCCTCCGCAGCTCCTCTCCTTCGCCAAGATCGGGCCAGCGAAGGTACCTGCACGTCAGAGACACCCGTTCCGTCGTCGCCCAGTCCGGGGACGACGACGAGGGCTCCGGGCGGCGCAACAGCACGCAGTTGGAGCCTCCTCCTGTCCCGTCCCCCTCCGCCCTTCTGGTAGCCACGGAGACGGTGGCGTCGACGGCGCCCCGCGTCTCCAGCGACCGCGCCAGCGCCTCCAGCTCCGGCTCCTCCAGTCGCTTGAGCAGCCTGGAGAGCTGCCTCCGGCGCACGGGCAGGGCAGGGCCGCCCACATCCCTGGCGAAGAGGAGTATCCTGGCCAGGAGGTGTCTCCGGCGGCACGGGCGGCGGAGGTCGAACATGGGCGGCCGCGGCGGAGGGGCGCCCTCAGGCCCGCCGCCGCCTCCACCGCTTCCTTGTTGGTCTCCGCCTCCACCCAGGCAGCATGGCGTGGCCCAACCCCGCGCAGGGATCCTGAGCAGCCTCGTCCTCGTCCCTGGCGGGAGACCAGGATGGGGCCCTCCTCACATGTCCCTGTCCTGTTACCCCTTTTCCTGGCCTGTGAGGCGTGAGTGGGCCTCTCTCCTCCCCTGTGCTCTCTCCCTCGCCCCTGGAGGTTGTCAGCCTGGCGCAGGCATCACAACAAGGCCACAGGAGTGCAGTTAGGCCTCTTGGCCTCACAATCGAACCCCTCCACTCTTTTTCCTTGCTGCTTGTTGGGCCTTCCTTCCTGCGTCGCTTGAGCACAACACTCCTGCTTGCCAAACAGCAGCCAACACACAGAGCAACACACATAGAAAAGAAGAGGCAGGCTTGAAATCTTGGGGTTGGTGACACAGACAACGTCTTTTTATGTTTCTGATATGTTCTAATTACGCATCTTGAGATATTATTACTGCTAGAGATATCCACTATTTTAGTTGCATTCCCCCCTTTTCTCGTTATTGTCTATGTTGATATGGTGTTGCTTTCCCCCGCGCGGGCTCTCCTCCTCCTCCTCCTTTTCCAGGTAAGCAAAATGCAATCAAGGCAGGTGCGAGAAAGGAAAGGGAGAGATCATGGAGACATCTGGCGGGGGGAGCGTTCATTTTTACAACTCTTCTATGTCACGACTATACACACAAATAAAAAGACTTATCTGAGCTGTACACTGTACTTTGACGTGCGGAAGAATTATCTACAACATGAAAGCGCCTATTCCTTATTATGTCGCCGTGAGCACCCCCGCCACGCAGGAGAGGTTGACTGGGGCGGCCCACTCCGGCTCCCACCGCCTGAGGGTGCACGTCCACGAAGGGTCGGAGCCCAGGAAGGCCGAGTTGCCCTGCTGCTGCGCCCTGGAACCGCTCACCTCCACGTACTCTAGGCAGACCATGCAAGCGAAACCCAGCAGGATGAAGAAGGCCTGGAAATATCAATAGAAAGTGCAAAAACGGTAGCAAAAGGAAGCATATCGCGAAAACAATATAAACGGCGGTTTCCCAAACGGAAAAGTAAAAACAGTGGTTTCTACGTCAGTACAAAAATTACCTGCAGCATTCCATTGGTGCCTTTGTTCCTCTCCTTTTCAATGACCTCAAAGAAGACGACGTACAGCAAGGTGCCAGTAGCCAGCCCCTGCAGCACAGTGACGGCAGCATTCTGCAGTGATGCTTCCGCTTGTGTAGGGTCCAGTGCCGCCAGCTCAGCCATGGCGGGAGATGTGGCCGACATCACGAGGCCGATGGCAGCGCCCAGGGGAGAGATGAAGGCAAAGGTGGCAATGTACAGTGCGGAAACGAGGGGACGCACCCCCGAGGTGACAAACTGTGTGCCCACGCAGAAGGAGATGACATACTTGTGCGATGCAATGGCAAAGAAGATGAACCAGACGGACTTGATGGAGCCCGTCAAGCCTAGGGCGATCCCTTCAAACACCGCGTGCAGGGAAAGGGCCAGTATTACCAGAAAGCCACGGAGAGTCGCCTGAGAGATGATAATTTGGAATTAAACCAATAATTCCGATAGTACCAATATTAGAAGCACCTCAAAAGTGTTTTCTTGTTCCGCGTACTGCAGCATGTCCTCGTGGTCGTGGTGCCCCTTGACGGCTGCACCGTCTCCTCCCTTCTTGTCCGGTTGGCACCGCCCGAGGACCGCGTGGGTCACCTCCTCCACGATGTAGATCATGAAGAAGCCGCACAGGACGAGTATTTCGGCCAAGGGCATGCCTGGAAAGATAAATGTGGTTTTCTGCGGAGGGAGGTGGAACATTGATTTTTTTTCTCTCACCGGTGTTTGGCATCTCCCCCTTGGCGATGTTGTTCGTCAGCATGAGGTTGACCTCCGGCAGCATGTGGGTGAGGCAGGTCGTCAAGACAACACCGCCGCCGAAGCAAGCAAGGGCGGATATGAGCTTAGCAAAGGGGGAATCAATTAAATTCAAATTTTTGGCTCGTTGTCCCAGCCCAAAGAAAATATTTGGAATAATTCTGCTGTCAGGAAAAAAGCAGACCAAGTAGTTTTTTGCAATTTACCAAGTGCTCACCAGATCTTTTATTCCCCCCTGTCTCGAACCAGTGGTGAGGCATTTCCGCATGAACAGAGGCGCCAATCCGCATAAGAACGACACCAAGCCCAGCAGGGACATGGACAGCGCCTTAGCCACCCAAAGCTCCATGGCAACGGCAAGATGTCACAGTTCTTTTTTGAAGAAAAAGTTTGTAGCGAAACGTATCAAATCCCGCCTGCAGTCTGTACGAAACGGGGTTTTCTCTGCGGCGAGACGAAGTGTGAGAGAATTTGTTTGTGCCTTCCTCTCTTCTGGCGAATATAGGCCGGTTTCCGCTCCATCCTCCATGCAAGCACACGCGCGCACAACTCGGACGAGGGTCCGGAAGGGAAAAAAAATCTCATTCCCCCATCCATCCCCCCCTTCCAATTTCCCTCCCTCGCCCTCCATCCTTTCATTGTTCGGGTGAAAATTGTTCTTCTCCCACTTCCTATTCCTCGAATTATGCTAAGGGGAAGCGGGGGTCCATATTTCCTCCCAACTCATCCAATTCTTGATCTGAATTTTATTGTTGCACTGTAAAAAAACCTTGCAAAAAAACCTACCCTTTTCTTTACACCCCTTGTATGCTCTAAGTCTAAAGTGCGGCTAGTGCGACCGGGAAGAGGAAGAAACCCGTTCCTGGGATAACCTTGGCTCACTTTTGTACCATACCTTGGCTCTTTTCCCCGCGAAAAAGTCGTAATTGTGCCTACAACAGGAGAGGCATTTTCACCTACCTAACTGCGGAATTATGCATTTTTCCATTTGCCGGGTATCCGCTGTACCCTCGATGTCGGAATTGTCCTACCTCCAGTGCAAAACATTCATATGTTACCCTCTAGAGACTTCGGTTTTGTACAAGAATGTCCCAGTTGGCATCATCGGAAAAACGAAGACTACTTTCAAACATGAGATCTACGTCTCCCAGTATAAGTTTCACCCATCGTAGCGGACTGCAAAATGCAACTTTTCCCGCCAGATGTCGTCAGGCTCCTCTCTCTCTTCTCCCGCCAAAGACTTCTCTCCTCTCTTCTCCCTCTCCTTCCTTCGGATCCTTTTTTTTCTCGCATTGTTTTGCTCCAAATTCGGAAGAAGAAGAAGAGGAACAAGGAGGGAAGACAGGCCAGAGAGAAAAGGACAGTGACCTCCAAGAGGAAGAAGAGACCGGCATTCCGCGGAAAGGGGTCAACAAAAGATTCCTTTGCTTCCACCTCTTGCACCGAAACTTTCGGCAGAACTTGTCATTCTCGTTGTCCAGTGTCCACGCTGACTCAAGGAGCCGAAAAGATCAAAACAGACAACAAGGACAAAATTCGAACTTGACAGCGACGCTGGCGGCAAGAACGAAAAAGGAAAAAGAAAAATTGTAACAAAACAAAGTGAAAGCCTGTCCCAGGAGGAGGAGGAGGAGGAGGCATCAGGCAAACAGGGCATCTCACGGGCGAGCATCAAGTGCGTGTCCTCGCACAGGTTGTTCAAGTCGAACGGTGCACGTGCATTCCAGAAGATCACAAGGCCCCGAGATCCTGATCTGTGTGCGGGCCATGCTGTCCTCGGCCTTGGTCCAATTGGGAGACCTCTTCAGGCTGTTCCTGCTGGTCCTGGGTGCCGCTTTCGCCCTGGCCGCCATCGGGGAGGCAAACCAGGGTGAGGCTCATGCCACACAGGATTTCGATTTCAATTATCTTGTCGTCGTCCCCGCCCTTGACCCCCTCATCGATTGGCACACATCCGTGTATTGTAAAGGCCCCCTGCACCGGGCACATTGGCGAACAGAGAAAGTGAGCTGAGGAGAGGTAGTCATGTGCATTGCAACCGGGGAAATAAAGAGGCCAATGAAAGAGAAAGCCCTCCTGGCCTCACTCATGTCCCAAGGGGAGCAGATTCTAAGGACAACCACTAAGCCGCAAAGAACACTCGTCTCCTTTGTCAGCCTTCTTTGCCCAACAATCAATTGTGACCCTTCTTTCGCCTGTTCACGCAGGTGAGGTGGATTGACGTCGTCGGAGGGGCCCGAGAGTCCTCCAAAGTGGGTTGACGAGAGGAGCCATGGCCTCTTCGGGGTCATCCTCTTCCTCCTCGCTGCCTCAGGAGGAGGCAGAGACAAACGACGGGAACGAACATAAAGAGCAGGATGATGAAGGTGAGATGAAAGGGCCCTTTTCACATTCCTTGGCGTGATTATCTTCATGTGTCCCTGCTCTTGTTCCAGTGCCCGACTACACAGCGCCCCTCCGCCCCGTCCTCTCCTCGCCCTCCTCCACCTCCTCCGCCTCCTACAAGACGGCGCTGGAGGGAACGGCGGCGGCGGCCTCCCTGGGCGTGGGCCTGTCCGCCACCGCCTCCTCCACCGCCTCCGTCTCCTCCATGTACTACTCTGCCGAGAGCGCGGACGGGGACGACGAGGGGGACAGCAACGGCTCCTCCAACGACGACGACGACGACGACGACTCTGACGAGGTGGATCCGGAGACGGTCCGCAACGCTGCTGGGCGCGGGGGAGGGGAGACGACTCCCACCGGAGGCGGAATGGCGCGCTTCAAACAGGACCTCCTGGCCGAGCTGAGCCAGCAGGGGTCGACGGAGGAGGTCTCCACCAACTCCCCTGATGACCCCACGGCCACGGACGACACCAAGGAAGACGTATCGGAGGAGAGACTCAGGAAGAACGGCTCGGAGGGTGACGACCTATTTGCGGACTCTTTCCCAGGTAACGAGGATATAGAAACGAAGTCATTTGTGGGAGAAGTATATGGATATCTTTTTCAGACGCCGCCGTGCGCCGAGACCGCCTCGACACGGTGGAGGAGGTGAGCGAGCCCCTGTCCTGCTCCCAGGACCTCTCTCTCCCCATGGACAACGCCGCCAGGTTCGGCAGCAGCGGAACGGCTTCCTCCGACTTCCAGTGGGACTCGCTGCCGCCCGACCACCCGGCTACGACCGCCGGCATCAACCACCAGCTACCTCAGAACACAGCAGGTGAGATTAGCGGAAATATCGACCGGATTTCCGCTTTCGCCTTTCGCACTTTCGTACCTGGCTGGAAACAGCGCGGGAACAAATATCGATTATCCGTGTCTCTTGCATGGTACTTGCAGGCTGTTCATCCCTGACAGGCTCGATAACCAGTCGGGAGGAGCTCATGAGCGTATCCGAGATAGAGATATCTCACGCGAGGCGGAGCAGCGAGACGGTATCGTCCTCTACCACCAAGACCACTGTTACCGCCACCGTCAGAGCAGGTACGTAGGTTAGACAAACATGAGGCCTCCCATCAAGGTTTAGGGCCCTAAGCCACAGATTTCCCCCCATTTCCCCAGCGACGTTGCCTTATGTACTCTTTTTCTCTCTCCCTATCCCCCCTTTCCCCCCCTTCTCACGCACTCTCAGTCCAAATGGAAAAAGGAAGTGGAGTGGATGATGATGATGAGGGCGGCGGCGGTAAGCGAAAAGATATTATCGCCGCAGAGGCCGAAGACGACGACCGGTCTGGCTCTTCCTCCTCTGCGAGCGAGGGAGCAGGAGGCGCGTCGAGGAGGGGGTGTCGCAGGCAACAGCGCTCTCCCCTAGCCCTCTTCGAGGACCTCACGCAGTTCATGCAGCCCGAGCCCCCCCACCTGGCGAGGGGGAGGCTCCCCAGGGAAAAGGAGGGAGGGGAGGGGAGGAGGGCTTTCAGGTCGGAGGGAGGAGAAGGAGGGGGAGGAGGCGGGACTCATTTGTCAAACGATTTGCCGGAAAGGGGGAAGGAGAAACGGATCCGGAGCCTGCAGCAGGGTAGGTGGAGGGTTGGTCGATTTCTTTGCAAGCGGAGTAGGTGGATATTGCGGCTTGCATGCATGTTGTGTAACAAGGAAAGGGAGGGAGAAAGTCAAGGCACTTTTGCATAAAGAGGGTGGCAGTCTCACTCTTACTCTTAGTCGTGGTGCACGAAAGTCCACTCACTATGCACTTCCTACACAGTGCAGATGCACTCAACCCTTTTCTTTCCTTTTCCTTGGGGGTTCATGTGCCTCCCTTGGACAGAAACGAAATTGGATATTGTACAGTATAGTCATGTTTTTAGTTCGTTTCTTTGTCTTGACATTTTATTGATTACTCATTTTTAAACGGATGATTCTTTTGCTTATTTGCAGAAGGCGACTTCGACAAGGATTTCAACTTATCATGGGAGCCCGAAGGCTCGAACAAGAAGGGTGCCTCCGGCGAATCCTCCTCCTCGTCCTCTGGGGCTTCGGCGCTCCCCCCTCCCAATCCTGCCATGCTCAATTCAAAAGACTTCCTGCCCCCTGAAAGCCCTCGGAAGGGGGAGAAGCGGAAGCAAGAGGGGGAGGGAAGCGGAGTGAATAGACAAATTGACGCCTCGAATCAACCCTCCCCCTCCCGCCTTCCTGCCGACGGCGACGCCTCGACTGGAAAGCACTCCGCTGGAAGACCTGTCAGTGCGCATAATCCCAAGGGTGAGCAGGGTAGATTTTTTTTAAAAAAAAAGCTGTCGGATCGAAACCCGCTTCCTTTTGTCTTCCTTTACAGATCCCGACCAGACTACGCAATCTGAGGAGGAGGAGGACGACCTCAGCCTCAGCGTCTCGCTCCCCAGCGGGGGAGGAGGGGAGGCAGGTCACGGGGGCGGAGGAGGGGACGAAGGAGACGGCACCAGCGAAGACAGCTCAGACGAGGAGGACAAGAGGAAGCTGTTCGAAGTCAAAAAGGGAATACTCAAGATCCTCAGCACCGACGAGGAGGAGGAGGAGGGAGAGTCGGCCATCAAGGTGAGCGGTAATATCATTGGGGCCAACTCTTCGTCATGGCTTCACAGTGCCAACCTTCTCCCCGCAGATTCACCCGGTATCTGAGACCCTTCCAAACCACCAGGCTGTGACGGGACCGACGGGCAGGGACCGACGGTTCCTCGCCTACGTCGTGGGAGGCCAGGGCTCCAGCGAGAACGAGGGCGGTAGTCAGTCGGCCTGGGACCAGACGTCGTCCAGTCAAAACTTCTCGGAGAAACACGAATATGAGGTAAAGGTTGGATTGGAATTGGCCAATTTGTTTTCGCTTCCAACTTTAAATATTCACTTCCATTCGATTTCAGAATGCGGAGAAGTCGCTTGGTGGCACAAAAATGCCTCCTGTCGCCCAAGAGGGACCACGCAGCCCGGACGGAGCGAGCTTAGGACGCGAGGCGACCGTCGAAGACATAGAGGTATTGCGTATTTCATACTACGCACAAGTATAGCTTTATTTCAAGTCTGGCCTGTCAGTCAGGCAAGTTGGGGGTGGGATTAAGGTTAGCCAGGAATGCATCGAGTCGGAAGTTTCAATCTCTTTAGAAGTAAGCTTGTGAACTACACAAAGGGGTAGGCATTGTCTGTTTTCACGTCTTTATTGCCGGAAGAGGTGATCCAGAATGACAATCACACGAACAGGATGCGCTTGGTGTCACTTTAGATTTTTCTTCACCATTCCCCTCCAAACTCTGGTTGTATTTTCTGCTAAATACTTCGAAGTAGTACGACGCCCCGTTCCACATTCCTATGCCGAATGCGACAAACAGGTAGGCCGCGCTAAGCCTTTCGTTGTGGAAAAGGAAAGGGCACGGCAAGATTGTGATGAAGGTAAAGGCGAATTGAACGCATGCGAAGATCATTTTCGTCTTTGGCTCATCCGGGTCTAGTACCTCTTCGTCTCGGATGGCACCAATTGCCACGAGGATCTTGCGTATGCCGATGACTAGGTACGTCTTGTTGTCTTTGGCCAAAAGGCGCAGTGATGTCACCAAATCTTTGTCCCTTGAGAAGGTTTGGCGAAATAGCACCTCCGTCACAAAGAAGTAGAGACCTTGCCAAACGGCATAGAACAGGAGAGCGTATGGCAGTACGCTCAAAAGTTCTAGGTTCCTCTCCATCGACAGTCTCCTTGTGGGTATCTTGTTGAACCTGTACAAGTGGAAGACTATCGCCGGCAGGCCGTGCATGAAGATTGACGTGATCTTGTCCAGGCTGTGGAAGACGAGGGAATTTCGCCACATGGGAATTGCTACGCAGAGCGGCCCCATGGCGAAAATGTAGTTGAGCTTGCACCAGGTGAGGTTGTCCTGCCATGCCAGAGTCTGGGCGATGCAGGAGGCGTTGACCGCATAGCAAAAGTCCATGAGGAAGAACTGCGCCTTGCTCTGGAAGTAAAAGAAAGCCCTCATGATGATGAGCAGGGTGATCAGGGACTGGTAGTAGAAGGGGAACCACTCGGGGTGCTTGAGGAAGATGAACTCTGAGAAACAAATGATGGACACCCCCATCATGAAGGATATCTTGTCCAGAGTCTTGACGTCGGGCTCCCTCTCGATGAAGGCCGTTAGCTGGACCGTGGGGTTCACCAGCATGAGCTGGTTGACGTGCGCCAGGCCTTTCCCTACCTTGCCCCCCAGCCGTTTCTTGGTTTTGCTGATGTGCAGCGTCGTCCTCTTAATGCGAACTTTGCCATCCTTGCCCATGTTGAGCTTAAATGCCTTCTTGCTCTCAGGGTCCAGCTGGGGGTTGTGGAGGACTGTTGCTCCTCGGCAAGAAGCGGATTGTCCATCTTTGCCTTGCGCTTTCTCCTTTTCTTCGCTTGTTTTTCTTGCCGAATCTTCAACCATGTCACATTTAAAATTTTAATTTTTTCACTGATATTTTCCCAGTTATGGGTATAATTCACCAAACATTGATAAAAATCAATTATTCTTTTTTGTTTAATAATGTACTGCAATTTGTAGTTGTAGAGGCTGATGTACAACATAGGGATGGGTTCGAATCAAGATTTTGCGAATGCGAGTCGAATCAGAAAACTGCGAATTGCGAATCAATTTGCGAGTTGAGGCCAAAAAAGAGGTTTTTTTGGGGTATTTTTGTCCATTCGCAAAAATGTTCAAGAAAAAAATTTGGCCGAAAAAAAAATCTAATTATTTTGCTTCTTTTTTTTATTTTCAAGGTGGTTATTTCTTCCCATTTCTTGATTCGCCAACTCGCAAATCGGCCCTTGCGAATTGCGAGTTGGTGCGAATCAGCAAAATAGGCTGCGAGTCTGCGAGTTCGCGAATGCGAGTTCGATTCGCACCCATCCCTA
>JAAUXV010133870.1_pt1 | contig 11222 bp, 12 predicted proteins | sample 7278181 | NCBI WGS metagenome assembly JAAUXV01 (sample SAMN14350114, study PRJNA611818) | marine sediment metagenome | isolation source: surface marine sediment (2.1m) | place: French Polynesia: Moorea | collected 2018-08
AGATGACATTTTTACGTCTAGTGCAGGCATGTCCTTGCTAGAAAATGTGTAAAATTTGTTTCGATGAAAATATGTATGTGTTGTTTTTCTCTCTAAACTCCTCCGGCTCCTTTCACGACAGCGGCCTGATTTTTCCCAAACAATGTTTCTTTTTTGCCGCGAAAGTCCCTCCGCATGTTTTACGCCGCCCATTCGTTTCCCACAAAAGAAAAGGGAAGAAAAAACTTTTTCTTATCCCTCAAGCGGAAATAATGTATGGGAGGGAGTAGGGTAAGGCTATGCCTCATTTTAAGTGCCTCTGGCTGCTGCTTTTACTGCGAGGAAAGAAGAAACATAAAAGTGGCACCACTCTTCCCTCCCTCTTCTCTTCCAGAGACAGTTCCAAGACAGTACCTCCCTGCAATATTTGTACAAGCCGCTTTCCCTCCCTTCTCCTATCCCGTAAACCACTTCCATCTCTCTCTCCGTCTACAAAAGAAAATTCGAGAGAGGCGGAGCGGCGGGTTTTGTAACCCGTCGCTTGAAGACACTTAATCCTTCAGTACCAAAAGCAACGCAAAGCCTCTCCTTAGTGTCCCCACGCTGTTTTTGTGGATTCTAGAAAGAGTTGTTGTACTCAATTCGAATATGGAAAGCTTGTCTTTCGCATTCACAGCTGGAAAATGCATTGCGAAACTCCCCAGATCCCACTCCCTCTCTGGCGAACTACACAACAGCAGAGGGAGGAGGAAGAGGAGCCTCCACAATCCTCTCTTCCCTCAGACTGTCTGTTCGCCCTTCTTGGTGGTAGTAGGCGGTTTTTGTGTGTTTCTTCTTCCTTCTTCTCCCCTCTCCACCCCTTTCTCCGCCCACCATCCATCAAGCAGTTGGGAGGCGACCTACATCGCAAAACTTTGCCACACAGAGAAAAGGACTCTTTCCTCCCCCTTCTTTCCAAGAGTCTTAGTCTTTGGAATATGAACCAGACGTGAGATTGTCTCCTTCCACCATAGTCAAAGGGAAGACTTGGCTTAGGACTCTCTTGGAGTACATCTGGAAAAGTTGGTCTCTCTTTCTTTTGGGAAGGAGAGATTGCGGAACTGACTCCTTTGTCAAGTCCCCTTATCTGCTGCTGAGGTCAAAAACGTGGGGAAGAGAAGTGAGGATGCGGCGAATGTCTGCGGGTGGTTGGGTCTCCAAAAAAAGGAAACCTCCAAAGTTGGCAGAGTCGGGATGTAAGAACTAAGAAGTGGGCTAGACAACAATGGGAGAAGGAGGAAGATAGAAAAGGTTGGTTGCGAGCAAAAAAAAACCACCGAAGGGGAGGAGGAGTTGGTGGTGGTGGAATGGCGGCGTTGGTAATTGATTAAGTGGCAAAAGAAGGAAGGAAATGAGGTTACATCCCTTTAGTGTGACTAGAATTGGCGACTTGTTGTCATTTGAAGCATTTTGGAACGGAGTTTTGTAAGTAGTAAATCTGCACTTCAAGTACATTCACCTAAACCACGTTATTTTTGGTCTTTTCGACCAACCTAAGCTCTGGTCACTGATGCCCCCGACAAAAGGAATTATGCCACAATGTCCCAGAATCAAGTCCGTTTCGTTCAGTGCTGTGCCTATTAGTTCCCCCTCTCTGATTACACAAGGCGATAGGGCACGCACACTTCACCCCAGGGACAAGGCGAGGAGGAGGAGGAGGAGGAGGAGGTCCCTTTTTGCGAGACTGACACCCCCAGAGCCCCTAAAGTGATGATGATGTAGCATTTTTGGAGGAGGAGAAAGAGGAGGAGGCCGAATGAGCAAGATGAGAGATGGGATAAGTGGCGCCTTCGGAGGAGGAGGAGGAAAAGAAAGCGAGAAAAGATCCGGCTCTGGCACGAAAAAGAGTCTCTTAAAAATAGTCGGGAGTACAGTGTTCGTCTATCCTTTCCTTTTTTGCGAATTCTCTCTTTTCTTTTTTGAAAAGAGCTAAATTTTGTGCGAAGAGAAAAGAGAGCGGCCTTCTAGCTAGTCCCTTCTTCCCTCTTTCTCCCTTCCCTTTTCCTCTCAAATGCCCCCCAGGCGCCAACTCGGTCTTGGATCCAGCGGCCTAGCACCGCCCTCTCCCTCTCCCCTTTTCCTTTGAGTCCAGAGAAGGGCACAATGAAGAGAAAAGAGGGGGGGGGGGGAGAAGGCCCAAAAGGGAAGAAGAAGAAGAAGACTTGACTCACTTTCCCTAACTGTATTGTAGTGAAGGGTTTTGTACAGTCTGCCAAAAAAAAGAAGAAAAAAGTGTTGCTCTTTTATTCTTTCCAGTTTTGATTGGAAATGTATCCCGTGCCTTTTCCATTTATCCGAAATTTAGCACCCCATTTCCATTCCTCCATCCCAAACCGCCCCTTTTAAAGGGGCGACGGAATCCATTGTTGTTTCAAGGGATCCCTAGCTTTCAACTTATTGGGAGGGGAAGAAGAGGGCTTTTTGGGCTTGGCTTTTGGGCGGCGATGGAAGATGCATGTTTACTGCCCTCGAAAATGGGGAGGAAAGGAAGGGGAAAGAGGAGAAAAATCGAAAAAGGAAGGCGGAGGAGGCGGGATCGATGGAGGAGGAGAGGGATTTTATGGATGAATAGGCGTCGCCTCCTTCTTCGGCGGCCTTTTATCCGCGGTATATCTTGCCTCTCCTGTCGACTTGCCACAGCCGAGATTGATGCCTGATCACCTTGGGGGAGCCAAGAGGGAAAAGCGAGAACGAACGGGGAGAAAAGAGAAATCCGGGTCTGTTCCGTTCGTTCGTTCGTTCTCTCGACCTGGTTTTTAAGCCGCCGCTACCTCCTTTCCTCCTCCTCTCCCAACGTGAAATATCGGCTACTCCGAATGGGGAGGAGGGGATAGGGGAAAGAAAAGGGAAAGAATGAGGGCTTCTCCTCTTCTCCTCCTCCATCTTGAATAGGTTTCCGATGTGTCCTTCTATACCAAGACTCCCCATGCGGCTACAGGGAAGGAGTGATGGGAGAAAGCACGCACGGCCTTTGAGAAAATTAACTTTGTGTTTTCAAAAGGGAAGTTTATTTACGTGCATGGCTTCAACGCATATTAAAATTGGGCGAATCTCTATGCTGAAGGATAGGGGACGCGCCGCCTAACTTGGAGAGGTGGAAGAGGTGTGCGCTCGCGGTGGATAGGGTTGAGTTGAGGGGCCCTTCGGGGAAAGAGGGGGAGGGGGCCTTCCCTCCTCCTCCTCCTCCTCCTTCTCCCAGCCATGCCATAACTTCCAGAGGATCTCATCCCCGTTGCCTCTTCTTTTGCTGGAGTGGATTGGGTGAGGGAGCCACGTACGTAGGTGCAGAGGATAAATGGAAAGAGGAGGAAGGAGAGAGAGACTTTGCAGCTCGGTTTCTGTGCACGGGAAAGTGTCTATCCCTCCTTTCCGTGTTGTGAACTTTCTGTGCATTCAATTTCGTAGAATTCTTTATGTACCCGTACAGTGGCGGATCTACTATTGCAGTGAGCGATATTTCACCATGTACGAAGGGCCTCTTTCGTTCAAACCCTTCCATTCACATCTGTGTCGTTTCCCATGGGCCTTTGCGTGATCAATTTCGTGCCTTCGTCTAGGTACGAAATGATGCATCGAAAAATGTCAGCAGCAGGGCCCGAGAAAGGAGCCCTTAATATGAACCTAAATTACTAGCGCGTTCGTTGCCATGGAGCATTAGGTCCATAAAATGGAATGAGTCCCCCCTGGGAGAGCAGCCACAGCTGAAAACACCGACGCTCACTGTATATAATATTCAACTCAGGAAGCCAGGAATACAGTAGTAGGGAGAGGGAGACGGGGAAAATCTCCACAAATCCTCCTTCTCTCTCCGCCAACCGCAGGGGAAGCGAGAGAGAAGGGGAATAAGTAATGACCTTCAGTCGCCGCCGCCGCCGCCGCGGACACAAGAACGAACGCGGCGGCGGCGGCGGCGGCGATGACAGCGGTTCCGTACAGAACAGTACAGTCACAGTGGATCCCCACATCCACAGAGAGAGAGAGAGAGAGAGAGAGAGAGAGAGAGAGCTGGAATTGGGTTTCTTCCCCTCCTTGTTCTTCCCCACATTTCCCTTTTCTTCGTCCCGTCCTTCGCGAGGGTTTTATAAAGCCCCGGAAGAAGGAAGTAGATTAGGAAGACGGGTAGAGAGGGGGAAATTGAACAACTTTCCTTTGGAAATGGTCGATGTAGACCCTGCTTATAGTTTTTATTGCTAAGTTGGCGAATTTTTTGCCAAAAAGACACTTATTCACAGATTAAATGAATCTACCATTGTTTTCGACTTGTAATTAAATATTCCTCCCCTCTTCCATTTTTAGGCCTTTTTAGAACAATGCCACTGCAGAAGAACGAAACATTAATTAATGTGTTTCCCCTTTTCTTCCAGACCGTCCGCTCCTCGGGCAAGATGCGCTTCAACAAGCTCGAGGTTGCCTCCCTGGCCTCGCAGCCCTCCGGTCGCTTCGAGAAGGAGGGGGTCCTCTTCGTACGGGAGAGGCAGGAGGGATTCTTCAAGAGGACGGAGAGTGAGTTTCGGATCAGGAATTAAGGGAAAGTAAAAGTGGGCGGCGGCGACCTAATTTCCAAAGTCGGCTGAAACTGGGGAGGGGGGGAAAGTCTTGTACGTGTGTTTTAAAAGAGCGGCCGCTGCTGCATTCTGAAGTGCCGATTAAAGTTTCGGGGTAGGAGACCGGAGATACGTGATGTGAATGTCTAATTTCAACCAACATCCGTTTAAACGCTAAAGCCGACAAACAAAGAAAACCCTTTCAGTTTTCGTTTTCTTTATTTTGCATGTTTCGTTTTATTTTATTTTTACGCGACCGATTTTCAGAAGCGCCCTCCCCTCCCGCAATGAACGACGGAGACGACGAACAAGCGCCGCCACCTTCGGACAAGAAGAAGGCCAGCCCTCAGCAGACCAAGTCCAAGTCCAAGATCCTGGCCAAGTCCTTGATCTGCACTGGGATGGTGGGGAAGGCAACGGGAAGAGGTAGTGCTTTCCAAAAGAAGACGAGTGTATGAGCACCGCCGTCACCCTTCACGGTTGCACCACTAACCACTTCGACGATGATGTGCGGATGGAGGAGGGATCGGTTGATGCACTACCACCACTGCCACTTCTTCTTCTGCTGCTCAGTGCCCACCTTGTTCTTCTGACGTTTCTCCTTCTCCTCTGGTGATGGATCACGGCTCGGTGCCTACTTCGCAATCCTTTCTCCACTTCTTCCAGATTCACCAATTGTCGCGGGAATAAACATTTTTATATAAATATCCCTAATTTTGTACTTTTTTCTGTTGTAACACGTCACAATTGGCGAATTTCGTACTACTGCTTTGCACAACTTGCTTTCCCCCCAAAAACCACCTTCCTTCCGCGTGTGGTCTTTTTCTTGCACTCGATTCTGGGAAATGCGCACATGTACCGAGAAGGGGGAATTGGGTCGGAAAAAAATCTTGACCACACGAAGGTCGCTCGGTCGCTGTGGCACAGTATACAAACAAGCAAGCGACCACAAATCATTTATTTTTCCCCGGAAGCATGTGGTTGGGGAAGCGAAGGGTTGTTGTTGGTTCATCCTTCATTAACTCTGATGATTGACCGACCGGAAAGTCGGTTCTTTGCGGACGCGGGATAATGACGTGTACAGGAAAGAAATATCATTACCAACGAAGGGGATATTTGGTGGAAAACTAGCCGCTGTACGACATACAGTAACTATTTCCTTAAAAAAAGAAAACTTTTTAAGTCAAGCTCGGCAGATTCAAAAAATTATTCCCCCCCTTTGGGCAGCCATCTGCGCGGATGCTCTTGCCCTGAAAAGTCTCTTTCAACTTTTAGTTTTCCTCCCCGAATTAAAAGTTCCCCTTTCCCCGCGCCCAAAACTTTTTAATTCCCTCATTGCTAAGGGAGGAGGAGGGAGGAAGAGGCCCTGTGTGCAGCCGCTGAAAAGATGGGAGAGGGTAGGAAATGCCTGGGAGATGAGTCAAAAGTTTTGGCCTTTTTTTAGAAAAATGAGAATTTTTCCCCAAAAAAAGTGCCTTCCTTCAAGGGCGAACTCATTAGTTGGGGCGCCATTTGGCTTGAACGCCAAAGTTTTCCCCCTCTTCTTACACTTCCTTCACACATGATGCTTTTTCTATTTTTGCACAGACTTTTTTCACGACACAGCTTTCCTTCTTTTCAACAATATTTCTTAGAAGTTTTTTTTAAAAAAAATATTTGTTTTCAGTATCCGTCGAGCGTTGGTGCCGCCTGCGCGGGAACCTCCTCTTCTACTTCAAGTCCCGCGATCACCTTAGCGACCCCGCCGGCCTAATCGTGGTGGAGGAGTGCAAGGTGGAGCAGGAGGACGACGACGGCATAGACGCCACCTTTGGGATCATACTGGTGGGTTAATTTTTTGTCTGAAATATGGGCCTTTCTCAATATTGCGCATTGGCATTTCCAGGACTTTGGCAACGGCCTCCGCCAACACCTGGCCACCTACACCCGGCAGGAGCGGGACTCCTGGGCCGACGCCCTGCGCCGGGCCTCTCACAGGGGGATGCGTCGGCAGCTGGCGTCTCTGCGCCAGCGCCTGTGCGCCAGGCTGAGCGCCAACCCGGCGCTGCTGGCGGCGCTGACGGGTGGCGGCGGCGCGGCGGCGGCGCACGAGGAGGACATGGAGGCCGCCGTCGCAGGGCAGTCCCCGGCCTCGCCAGGAAAGAAGCCATCGGCTGTGATAGGTATAGAGACAACTATTATATTTTGCGGGAAATACCAAATTTAAACTCCTCCGTTTCCAGATCCCTGCGAGCCTCCCCTCTTGGAGGTCTCTGTCTGCTGCGACAACCTCCTTTGCGACGCTTTGGGCCGCGCCCCCTCCGCCAGGGTTGTGGTGCACGTGAGAAATCCTCCTCCCTCTCCAGAAGAGGGAGAAGGCGGAGGCGGAGGAGACCACTTCTGGAAGAGATTCGCACAAACAGAGGTCGTGGAGGTGAGAAGAGAATACCATTTGTTGCTGTAGTTTTTTAACCATTTCAAAAGTTGATCCTAGCACTACCACTTGCCGAGATTTGGCCACTCACAGCAGTGTTGGTCAAACGTGTTTGCCTTCAATTACGAGCGCAGGGGCGGACGGCCGCTCTCATCCCTCGCCAGACTATCCATCCAGACCCCTTTACCCCTTTCTCTTTCCTCCTCCCACCCACTCGCTTTTGTCCTGGAAACTGAAAAGAGGGGAGAGAAGGGGAGGGTCTTTTGGTGGGCGGCTCAAGCCCACGCACACATAGAAGAGAGAAGAAGGATTATTTGCGTAGGAATTAGGGCAAACCGTCGGTCGGTCGGTCGGTCGGTGGGAAAAAGTGGGGGGAGGGGGAAGGTGAAGAGAGGCAAAAAAAGGCAGACCTCCAAACCGGAGATTGAAAAAGAGAACCCAGAGACTCCGGGACTTTTTTTTTGCCGAAAGCACTTTTGGCAATTAGCAAGGCAAACTTATAGGATAGTGTGAATGGTCCCTTGAGCTCTTCTTTACCCACCCCTTCCTATTGTTGTGTGTGTGCTTTTGCTGCGGCGGCCTTATCCAAAGGAAGCATCTGGAGCTGGAAACCGCCATTGTCTGTGCAAGATGAAGAGGGAAAGCTTACTTTCTCATGCCGCCGCCGCTGGTTTCATTGCATCTCATGAATCTGATCCGAATTCGCGAATAGCAGCAGCCTTCTTTCCCCCTCTCCCCAAGGGCTGGCTGTTTGTTCAGGAGAGAAAGAGGAAGAGAAGAGGATATAGAGGAAATTGCGAAATCTCATTCAGCCCCTCCTCCATTTCCTCCACTCTTCGCTCCTCTCTAGGGATTTCGTGAATGTTCGTTGGCCCCATTCTCTCAAAGCTTATTTAATCCCCTATCCCCCATCCCTTCCTTCGGCGAAGAGATTCGCGCGGATCATTTTTCATCCCGACTTGATTGTCCCGAAGTTTTTTTGGGGGGGCCTTTTCCCTTTGTCTGTTCGTTGAATCCATCTTTGGCATATATCATAGCAGGAGAATTTGACCCTTCAGAAAATCCTTACAGTATCTTTCATCCAAGCCAGTTAATTTTAAATCGCAATGTTTTTTTCTCCCTTTGCAGAAGAGCAGCAACCCCACTTACCTTCGCACCGTTGCTTTCCGCTCCTCTGAGGGTATCAGCGAGAGGACAGAGGTCAGGGTTACCGCGTACGACCTCAGGGAGAGGTTCACCTCCACATGCTCGCAGGTACAGTATAGCTGACACAAAAGATGTACATTTTGCTCTTAGAGGTATTGAGTACGGTTCAGTATAGAAGCAGTTTCCGTTCAATTTGCCCCAATTCCCTCTCCAGATCGGGCGCGCCTCTCTGACTGTGGGCCACCTCCGCTCCGAAGGTAGGGTGAGGCTGACGCTGGAACCGCCCTCCTCGGACGGGGGAGCCAAGGCGACGGCGACGACGACCGGCGCAGGGTTCGTCTCCCTCCGCGCCTGGACGTTCGAGTCAAAGGCGCCGGGGTCAACCGACTCTACTCCTCACCACACGTCCAGCAGCAAGCAGCAGCTGCAACAACAACAGTCGCAGCAGCAGCAACACAACCCGTCTGGGACCGCCTCTTCCGTCATTGCCAGGTACACACCTGACAATCTCGATATAAATTTGATTAGAAATAGTTCGCACTTTCATCCCCAGACACCGGCGCGGCCACCACCACGCCAACAAGCCCCAACACCGTCGCACCCAGAGCCTCCCCCCCGCCACCCGCTCCCCCGCGCAGCTCCCCTCCCACCGCTCCCTCGCCATGATATTCTCCTCCCCCTGCGTCCGCACCTACCGCTTCCACTCTGGCCTCGCGGGGGACATAAACGCACAGGAGCTCATGGCGGAGAGCAAGCTCAGCTTCAGCTTCCCGCAGCAGCTGCTGTGAGTCCACTCGTACAAAATAAAATGGACTTTATTGCACCTAGCCAATTCAACAAAGTTTGTGACTTTGTTGTCTTCCTACGTTTTTGATGTCGAAGCGACTGCTGTTGGGTTGTTGATGCTGTCGTCGTTCCTGCTTCTGTTGCTGCTATTTTAGTTTTGAAAGTAATTCCACTGTGGTCAATACTCATACATATTTTCTTAACAGTTCTCTGTGGATCTGCGAGGAGAAGGAGCTCGTTCACGAGATTGCCGGACTCGGCGAACTCAAGTCCCCTTGGCACGAATGCCAGATGACCTGGCTGCAAAACCACCTGGAAATCATCAACACGTACACGCAGGCGCTGGAAAACTTGGTGAGCAAGAGCAAATTTGCATCTTGTTTGACACATTTTTTTTAAAAAAAAACTCCTCCTACCAGGACGCCCACCGTTCCCGCTGCCCTCACCAGTCTTTCCGCCGCAGCACGGCCAAGGGCGACCGCGCCACCGAGTTCGTCCCCACCAACCTCCACCTCCAGCGGATGTGGGCGGACAACGAGAGTCTAAGGAAGAGCGCAGCCTTCGACACCTTCACGCACGGGGCGTTCACGCAGTTCGCGCAAAAGTCACCGGGGCTCATCAAGTGAGGTTATAGGGGTAGAGTGGATCCTGGCCCGAGCTTGATCGTGGGGCTGGAGGTCATGTTGGCATATTGCGTATAGCAGCAGCGTGTTGAAATTAAATTCGACTTTTTATCCTCCCTCGATCCCCCGCCGCCCCTTTTTGCGCACTGCAGCAGATTTTTCATTTTGAGCGAGGAGAGGAGAAGGCGAAGAAAGTTGCCTTTTTGTTGCCCCCGTCGCCTCCTGGATTAAGAAAGTCGTTTCTCTTCTTTTCTTTCCCCATGAAAGAGAAAGAGTGTGTGAGCAAAGGTGAACCAGAGCTTCAATATTACGACACTTGTTTTTTAATTTAATCTTTTTATTGGGCAAATGCTGCAATTTAGAGGGGGGAATCCTGAATTTATCTGTTTATTTTCCTCTTGACACCCTGTAGTGCTCTTTTCCGCCCCGCTGATGAGAGAGACGTCAAAAAACTTTTTTCAGAGCTCCCTCCCTTGAGCGTCGTCTTCGTCGTCTTTCTCTCTCGCTTTTGGCACATGACGGGAGGGGGAGAGAAAACCCGCCTCCGCCCCTTCCCCCGTTTCCTCTTCCTCAGCCAACCAACCATCCACCATCTCTTTCCCCTCCTCCCTCCCGTCTGGGGAGAAGAAGGAAGAGTAATGAATGCGCCTCATTTGTAACCAGAGCGCCGCCGCACAGGCTTCTGCGTGGTGGTGTATGAGGGGAGAAGGGAGAAAGAATACGCACGGGTACTACAAACACCGCTGAAAACAACACCCAGCTAGCACAGCACTCACATAACTGCTGTAGTGCCAACATTGGGGTCCCTCCCCATGTAATATAGCAACTTTGTTGTGTCGCGGGGAGGTACGGGCTACGGGGCCATTGCCAAAAACAAGGAAAAGTTTCCTGATCCGTGTCTCTTGCTTTGACCTGCATATCAAAACTTTCCACTGCTGCGCTAATTAATTTTCCGCCCTGATTACGGAATGAGACACAGCGACGTTTTCACGTTTTCAATTTGTCAGATGCCACCGGAAAACGGGAAGCAAGCTTTGTTTGATAATTGTAGCCATTGCAAAGAAGTACGTACATCTACAGACGAAGGAGGAAAAGATGAAACTGTCTCGATTTTTCACAGTCTTGACAATGGCTTGAGCAGGCGTCAAAAGAATTTTTGATTGCGGGAAAGTACGTTTCGCTATTTTTAACTGTTTTATTTGTTTGATTCCCAGGATGCTGAAGGAGCTCAAGTCCCCTCAGAAGGACTCCCGCGCTTGGTGCTCCCAGTCCGATCGTCTCCAGATGGCGGAGGACACGCTGTCTGCGGTGCGGAGGGTGCGGAGGGAGGTGGTGGACGGGATGAGGCAGCTCATGAAGCTGGGCAAGGAGAGGAGGAGGGAGGGGATGTTCGCCCTGGTGGAGGACATGCTCAGGAAGACAAAGTGCCTGTGCTCGCTGGTTGACACCCAGACGGTGGAGGAGGCATTCGCGTTCCTGGAGGACAACCGCGTCCGCACCAGGCCGGAGAGGGACGAGTTCAGCGAGTCCGTGGCTGAGTTCATGCAGAGGAACAGGCTCAAGATAGAGCTCAAGCTGCAGCCGCCGAGGCCGAGGCCGGGAGCGGGGGCGCTGCACGGAGCAACGGGCGCCGGCGCATCTGAGGGCGCGTCCGGCGGCGCCGGCGCCGGGGGACTCATGGTCGGCGCTGCC
>JAAUXV010011501.1_pt1 | contig 11204 bp, 12 predicted proteins | sample 7278181 | NCBI WGS metagenome assembly JAAUXV01 (sample SAMN14350114, study PRJNA611818) | marine sediment metagenome | isolation source: surface marine sediment (2.1m) | place: French Polynesia: Moorea | collected 2018-08
GTGGCCGTCGGTGGCCTGCTCGGCGGTGAAGTTGTTGAACACCATGAATATGACTGCGTCGCACCCGTAGGTGCCGGCCTCCTTGATGTCCTCCTGCAGCATCTCCGGCCGGGGGTAGGGCAGGTCTGCGTCGCGCCTCCTCCAGGGGCCCTGCCAGGTCAGGGCGAAGTCGTTGTTGTACTCCTTTCGGGCCTCGTCGACACGGTCTGAATTTTTTTAAGAAATTACAGTAAGATGCAGCAGGGAAAGGTGCAGCAGAAAAATCAATAGCAGCAGCAGTAACAGCAACAGCAGCAGCAACAACAGTACCAATAGCAGAAGCAACAGCACCATTAACGCCAACACCAAGCTGCAGCAAAGCAATAAAAAATATCAGCAACAGCAACAAAGCAGTGCATTACAACAGTATACAGACGGCAGTTTTCACATTTGAATATCTCACTGAGGATTTTGTTGGCGTGGAGGGTGAGCAGGTTCACGTAGGTCTTGAAGGCCTCCTCGTTGGGCTCGTACCAGGGGAAGTAGGGGATGTGGCTGTCGAGGACGTCGTCGCCGAGGTAGTAGCAGAGGTCGAGGGTGACCAGAGGGGGGATCTCCTTGTCCGGCTTCTGAGGGTGCGCGGGGGGCACGTAGTCGGGCGGGGGAGGGCGGGGGGGACGGTTGTTGATGGGTCTCTCCCCGCCGGGGTTGTTGTTGACCGGCCTCTGCCCGCCGCCCCCGATCGGGGGAAACAGGGCCGGAAGAAGGCCACCCACTCCTCCTCCGTTTTGGGGCCTCTGAGGCCTGTTTGATATTTTCTGTCCGCTGGAGGCCTGCTGCGTTGGCAGCGCCGGCCCCTTCACCCCGCCTCCGAAGAGCTGAGAGAGGTCGAAGTTGACGAAGTATGGCTTGACGGAGAGCGTCTCCGCGGCCTCGGTGGGCCGGTACTTGGGGCCGCCGGGGGCGCGGGGCACGAAGTAGGTCACGGCCGGCTTGGACCTGAAGGCGGGCTCGCCGCCTGGGAGCAGCAGGAGGAGAGAGAGGAGGAGGAGAGGTAGGTGGTGCGTTGCCATCTTGGGACGGGGACCAAAGGTGAATGATCTTGGAACGGAGGGGAGGAGAGCGGGGCCGTAAAAAAGGTGGAGGAGGAAAGAAGGAAAGGGAAGAAATCCTCGTTGATGCTTTTTTTGGTAAGTAAAAGATTCCTCCTGCATGGTGGGGGCTATATCTTGTTTACAAGGGGTTATTGTGAAATTTATCCGATACTTTTAATGCCAAACCAATCTATTTGGGGAAACATTGCGATTATGTTTACACACACACACTCCCAGCATGTACCGTGAGTATGTATGAACGGACGCTGATGTCATTTTCTCTCGTTCTGTGAGATATGGACCCTTCCATCTTCTTTCTTCCTCTCTCGGCCCACCTTGCCGCCACAACAGGCACGTTTGGGGCACACATCGAAAGAAGGAGGGGGAGGAGGAAGGTGAGCTCGGACCGACAAAAACTCTCCGCTTTTGAGGGAGGGGGAAAACACATTAGCGGGTCACGAGGAACCGGGGAAGGGAGCTGGAGAGGAGGAGATGGTCGGAAGCGCAGTCAGCGCGGTGCGCACAGGTAGATTCTAAAAATGCGAGCCCTGTTGCCCACGGTCCGCACAAGAACGACTGAAAAAAAAGAACTTTGTGCAGGTATGCTATCTGATGGTATTTTAAAGTACTTTGAAATATAGGGGTAGAAAGCCGTTCTAAATTCCTTTTCTCAACTCAGTGCTGTAGCTATGATCGTACTAACAGTACCGTAAGAATCATACATACACGTCAACAAAAATATCAAAAAAAGAATCTCCGATATTTTCGGTCGATTTTTTTGTTTTCTCTTTTTGTTTCTTATTTGCTGTGTAGTGTACCCGTTCAAAATCTAGATCAAGAAAAAGCTTCTTCATCGCAGTCATCGGAAAGCTAATAAATGTCGGCCAGGCAGGTTCATGTTGCGTAAATATGCCCACCCGGGCTAGTTGTGTAGAAAAAATGCTAAATAATCACCTGGTCTGTGTCATGCGCCATTGCCCAGTTCACCGAGATTCACGATTTTGTACATGCAATAATTATCTACACCAGTATTATCAGCTGGCCGGTAGTCCGATCAGATAACGGATCCAAAATCTGAACCACACTGTTCGCAGCGCATCTATCATCCGTCAGTACCTTTCCGTCCGCCGAATAAAAGAGTAGAACTAGACAAAGTTGTATACATGATGAGATTGTTCCCCTTTGCCGTCCTTGTCCTCTGAGCAACTGCTGCATCACTGTCTCTACCATTAAGGTGGACTCCTCGGTGATGCTCCAACAGGCCGTCCGCGTCTTCGAGAGCCTTGGTGCAAGGTAGATCATATTGTAATTTGCAGCATTTTAAGCCTTAGGAACAATTACTATTGATCTTCAGGTCAGTCTTGCTTGTCCTGCCAGAGGGCGGAGGCGATGGAAATGTAGAAGCTGTCCTTTCCCTCCCAACTGTGACTCTAACTCCCGACCGATTGCAAGACCTCCCCTTCATGCCCGACTCCGTCGTGGTCATCCTCGACGGCGGCGAAGCACCAGGAGACTTTGGCTGGCTCCGGGAGATTCCGGCCACGGCCAGGGTGATCTTCGTCGCCGACAGTGACGGGCTGCTACCGCGGGACGGAGAGGACGACTTTGCCAGGGCAGTCTATTTCGTGGCGGCGGCCGAAGGAGGAGAGGGGGACTTTGGGGCCTTCGTGAGGGAGAGGGTAGATGAGCCGATATCACCTCTCAAAAGAGTGGCGAATTTCAGAAACGGAGTATTTTCCCAGGTGCTCATTCTACTCTGTCAAAAAATATTAGTATTAAAACTATTAATAATGCAACAGAAGTGTCAGCATTACTTGCATTTTTTTTTCAGACTAACGGCGCATCTAATACCTCCTCCCTCTTTGAAGAAATTTTCCGAATCAGAACCGACTTTGGTGGAAGGACTGTCCGCGCAGTAACGTTCAACCTCGCCCCCTACTCCAACCCGGACTTTGCGGGATCGGCGGACCACGGCGGGTACGAGTACGAGATCGCCGCCGCCGCCGCCGCCGGGATCAACCTCAAGTTAGAGGTGCGGCACCCCTCCATCGGAGGGTGGTGGGGGGACGACCTGGTCAATGGGAATCACACCGGTACGGAACATTCTGTGTTGTGCAGGCATTTGTTAAATTTTGTTTGTGGTGACCGACGATTTCACAGTGGTTGGTGCTGATATCAATGTAGGGGTTGGTGCAAAAGCTGTTGTAGGTGCATTGTTGCAACTGAAAGGTCATCGGGTTTTTTGAAAGATCGTTATCTTTTAAAATTTTAGGCCTGGTTGGCGACCTGTGGCGCGGCGTGGCCGAGATCGGCTGGGCCAACATGTTCATCAACGAGCGTCGCGGCGCCATCCTCGACTTCACCGACTGGTACCTGGTGGAGGAGTCCTGCTTCCTGGGCCGATCCCCCGAGCCCTACGTGGGCATCTACACCCTCCTCCTCCCCCTGGAGGCCAGCGTGTGGCTTTTAGGCCTGGCCTCGCTGGGTGCAATCGTCGCCTTCTATGCCGTCGTCTCCTTAACGGACGTGCCGCCCAGGGCCAAGTTCGACTCCCTCGTCTTGTACGCCATCTGCGTCGCCTTCAGAGAGTCTCACAGGAGCACCTACACCATGCAGGGGAACGGACTCAGGTGATTATCCCACTTGAAAATGTACGAATTTCCTCAGATGAATTATAAAAAAACTCCCTTACAGAGTGTCCAACACTACGTTCCTGTGGGGCATGATGGTGCTGACCTCCTGCTACGCCGGATCGCTCATCTCCTTCTTCTCGGTGGAGGTGTACCCTTCTCCTCCGGCGACTATGGAGCAGCTTCGGACGGCGGTGAAGGACGACGGGCTGGAGGTCATCTTCTGCTGCGACACCATGAAGGAGGGGATGGAGCAGAGCCTGGTGGACAGCTACAGGGCGCTGGGAGAAAAGGTGGGAAGGAAACAAAAAAAAGTTAAGTTTCACTCTGTTTTTTTACGTAGGGCTACCTGGCCACCGGCTGGAACGAGGGCTTCTACAAGGCGGTGGCAGGGACAGACGTGTACGCTTACACGAAAAACGCGCTTGAGATCGAGAGGAGGAAGCATGTCCAAAGGTGACTCTCGCAGCACGCATGTTTCACTCTCCGCTCATTGAGGTTTATTTTTCTTCCAGCATCTCTTACGGCGACCTGTACATCATGAGGGAGTGCTTCCTGCCCATCAACGTGGCGCTGGGGATGAGAAAGAGGAGCCCCTACAAGCAGGCAGTAAACCTTAAGTTGGGGCAGCTCAAGGAAGGAGGAATTGTAAGTAGAAGACTTTCTGCTCTGGTAAAACTGCCGTGTTGTTGTTATTGCTGTTGCTGCTGCTGTTTCTGTTGCTGCTATTGTTGCTGCTACTTGTGGTGTTGTTGCCATCATTGCTCCTGCTGTAATTGCTGTGTGCTATTGTTTGTTGTTGTTGTTGTTGGTAATGCTATCATTGCTGCTGGTGCTATCATTGCTGATGCTGGTATAGATGTTGTTAGTGTTGTTGCTGCTGGGTGATTGTATTGTTGTTGTTGTTGTTGCTGCTGCTGCTCATATTTTATACTGCAATAAGTCCCGCTAGAATGGAGTACATTCTCGTCTATCTCTGTCTCCAGGTCGACAAGTTCATCCGCGACGGCCACGACTCCGTGGCGGCCTCCCGCCAACTGGAGGTGCACAGGTCGAGGGAGATGAGGGGCCAGTACGAGCTGTCATTGGGGGAGGCCGCGTAAGGAAAAAAGAGATATGCTTTTTTTAGTCTTTCGTAACTTGACTTTTGCATAAGGGAAAGGCGGAGTAAAAAAGCATTGCGTTTCCGTATGACATTGTAACGTACAATCCTGTTGTACATTGTGCCGACTTCTATTTCTGTAATTGAATTTTTTCCCTTCTCTCTAAAACAGCGGAGTGTTCGAGCTCAGCGCGGGTATTCTGGTCCTGGCGATATTGGTAAGCTCAGTGCATTCCCGGAAATTTCATTTCGATACCTGTAGACTAACGAGTCGGTGTATCTCCTCGCGCAGGTGTTCCTGTACGAATGGAGATCGCCTTCGGGGAGGACAAGGAGGTCCAAGAGCAGGAAAGTTTCGATAGAGGCGGAGGAGGAAAGGAGCGCTGATCGGCAAATGGAGCTCAACTATGGCCTCCGCGACGACGATGACGCCTTTGTTGAGGCTTCCTCCAGCGCCGTCCCGAGAATGACCAGACGAATCTTCAAGTGGAATGCTATGTAACATTTACAACACTATGGTTTTTTGTTGGTTGAAATTGAAATGGATGCAATCAGAATGTCATAATATAATATTGTTGAATGGTACTGTATTAGTGCCATTTCTACCGTAAAGTACGTTCAGAATATTTAAATGAGGTTTGGCGATTTCCCTTCCCTTTGGGGTGCGCCAAAACAAAACACGACGTTTTGCGCGACCATTAAAAAGTAAACAAACAAAAAGGAGCCCGACGACGTCGACGTGAACCCCGGCGCGCCCGCTGACACCAACAGCTTGCACTCGTCCCCCCGCCCTCCGTCCGCCATCATGCCGTTCGGCGCGGGCGGGTTCCTGCCCAAGAAGGCCTCCCTGGCGGCGGCGGTCGAGTCCGCGCGGTGCCAGAAGTGCCTGGAGCGCGGCCACTGGACTTACGAGTGCCGGAACTCTAGGAAGTACCTCCACCGCGACTCCCGCACCGCCACGCTCAAGAGGAAGATGAAGGAGGAGGAGGAGGGCACGCAGATCAAGGCATTGGCGGGGGCTAAGGACAAGGGCAGGAGGTGAGAACTGGGTCCAAGAGCTGGAGAGACATTTGCGGTGGTCACATCATTTGCAGCTCTGTTCACTAGCCAATGCGCTTCATACAGCATAGTTGTGGTAGATAGTTTTGTCTGATTGAAGGCTTGGAGAACAGTGAGTTAAGTTTACCTTTGTTTTGGTTAAAATTGTGGAAAAAAGTCCTCCTCTTAATTTGCCAGCTGAGTAAAGAGAGTGGGAATTTCTCACAAAGTACAGTGTAATTGTACTAGTAGAGTATTTACTGCCTTGATCGGAGCCGAACGAGGGCGTTTCTGGCTAAGGTTGTTACGCGTTCCCCGATACAAATGATCATGGGAATCCAGAGTGACTACCAAGCGTAATTGGTCACACAGTCATCGGTTCGTCCGTACTCCCTTCGCAGTTGGATAGGACTCATAAGAGGTAGCTTGGAGCCGGTTATCGGCTAGTTTTCAGGGGACGGAGTTCTGGGATCGACTGCAAGAACGACGACATACCAAAGGAACAGAGATCGAAATACAGCAATGAAGGGAGGCCGACATGCAGGCTGTCGATTTTCTCTCAGTTTGTCTATTTTGGATAAAAAGTCTGTCACGAATTATGAGCTGAGATCGACAAATAATTTTTTCTGACTGAATGAAGTTCCACAAATTAAAAATCTAAGTGTACAGAGATCGTCATTTAAAAACTGAACCAAGATCGACAACGTAAAATATTTCACAAAGTAGAGGGGACTTTGCCATTCTTCCTTTTAAGCAAGGAAAACTCTTTGGAGCCTTTCAATTGGTCCGCGGCACGATGGGCAAGTATTGCTGGTGCCAAGTACCCTTGGGCCACATGACTCACACAGGCAAGTGTGGAAGCATGGCACAACCGCGAGAGTGTACCTGTTCACCAGACAAACCACACACATGTTTGGAGGGCGGATGTTCTCTTGATCTGGTGATGTGGTCTGCTGGGCTTGCTCTTCCTGCTGTGATGTTCTTGGCTGGTCGTGCTCTTCCAGCTGTGATGGCTCCTGCTGGGCTTGTTCCTAGACTTGTGCTTCATCTTGAGGCTGCTGGCGCCTTTCCATCTGTCTTCTTCTGCTTCTGGTGACTGTAGGAGATGAAGGAGGAGGAGCCTCACGCACTCTTCTGTGGTGGGAGTTTTGTGGATGCTCCTGCTGCTGTGAGGGCAAAGGGTCTGAGGGAAAAAAGTAATGTTAGAAACAAAAAAACTGCAGGAAAAAGCATATTCCACCTTGAATGTCCTCTCCACTGCTGGGGTCATCACTCCCATTCTCACTCTGGAGGCCACCATCAGTCAGTCTTGTTGCATGGACGTCCATGGCCTTGATGGTGAGCAGGAAGTAGCGCTTGTTTAGGCTACAGACCTTGCAGAGGAAGTCCGAGTGGTGCATCCTTCCCAGGTGGACTGCTTGTTGCCATCTTGCAATTTTTGTTTCCTTCGCGCTGAACATGTTTGTAGCATCTCTCCTCACCGGGTTTCCACGTGCTAGAGCAAGAATGTCGGCTTCAGTCTTCTCCATTTCATGCGCGATGACGTTGGCGAAGGAGAAGGTGGAGGGATGAGCGATGCGAGCCCTCTGATTGAGAAGCTTATTGAAGTTCTCAACGGAGTTATTCGTTCTCCTTGGAGCGAAGGCAACCGAGAAGACTTCTGGCCCAACTGTTGTCATCCAGTAGCTCTGGAAGTACCTCTTGAAGTCGGTCCATTTGCTCTGCTCGTGCGGGGATAGCGATGGAACTGTCTCTGCTTTGAGCTCCTCCCACGCCTCGGTAATGACTGGAGCGGGCAGTAGAGGGAGGTAGAGTCGATCTCCATTCAGTTTGCTGCATTTTATTTGTCAATCTTATTGCAATGAAATATTAGCACTTGTCGATCTCTGTACAGCCAACATTTTCTACCTGTCGACAATTTTGCAGTGTTGTTTTTTACGGGTTTGAACTTGTGTCGACATTGCAGCAGTATTGCAATCTACCTTCATGCAGTTTTTTTCGGTCTCCCTTCGTTTTTGTCGTCCTCCCTTCAGTAATTGCCTTTCGGTCATTATTTCATTCGATCCCAGACCCTCGTACCGTTTTCAGGAACGGAAGCCATTTCTAACTACGTATCGAATTGTATAGAAGGCTGTTAGACTGAGGATCTCGAATCCTATCTTTCATACAACGACGAAAGATAAGTGGATGGTTTCACAATCCAACCTCTATAGGTAGAAAGTACCCTTGCCGCGAAATCTCGACAGATTGCTGCAAATTGTCACACTGGCATCCCAAAACTACGTCTTTCCTTTCTTTTGTTTTCATCCCCCTACTATAGGGGCATCTGCTTAGCCTCTCACACTCCTAAGCAAATTGGGCCAATTATTCTTGTCCGCTTCCCACCGGCTTACTGCAGAGAGAAAAGAAAGAGGAATTTGGGGGAGGGAAAGCAAATTGGCCTGGGACGGTGAAAAAGTGGAGGATGGGGGCCGCCCGGATAAGAGGGGGGGGGGAGAAGAAATAGAGAGAGGTCTGCCCATCCTTGGACGGTGGCGATCTGTTTTGCCAGGAAAACCTGGTGGTGGTCACTTTGAAAGAGTTTCCACCACTAAAAACTTTTTCCCTATTGATTCTCGTCTGTGGATGGAGAATCGCATTAGTCTGTGTTAATTTTTTCTCAATACTCTCGCTGATGAACTGCGCAAAGGCTCGCTCGGAAAGTGCTCCTCTTCGAAATCCCTGATTTTTGAGGGAAGGTACTGTAATGTTACGTAGTGGATGGCGATCGGAAGTCCTCTCGTCCCATCGAGGGGGAGGGAGAGGTTTGACGCAGCGGGGATCGGCCCCGGGGAGGGGGAGGGGAATATTGGATTACCCATTACTGTCGAGTCCCTGCCCTCCCTCTCTTCTCCCGACCTAACTGTGCTTCCCCATCCGAGGGAGAGATCGGTCGGTCTTTGATTGCAGCGTCCGACTGAACCCGACTAATTTTTATTTGAGGAGGCCTAACGAGGGAGGGTAAGGAAAGGCTTGAATTGCCGCCAAGGTCATGATGCACATTTCCATTTGTTGGTGGTAATTTCTCATATCCCCGCGACTTTTTGCCCTCTCGCTTTTCCCCAGGAGTAGAGTAGACCGAGCGAATTGGGTTGGAGTGTCGGGGGGCAAATATTTGAAGAGTAATAGCCAGGAGGAGGAGGGTGGTGGTGCAGCGGGGGGGGGATCCACCCGTCGCTAGACTGCGACTGAACCGTACGCCGCAGGGCGCAAGGGACCAATGCAATGAAGAGTAGAGAAAAAGCGGGGGAGGGGGAAAGCTTTTTTCTTCTCCTCGATGAGGAAGGGCATAATTCGGATGCCGCACGAAAAAAGAAAAAAAGGAAAAGAGGAAACGGGATCGAGGAAAGGCTCTGTTGGCCTCCGTCTCTAGAAGGGAGAGAGGCGGGTCGGGTCCAAACGAGGCCGTTTCTAGCCGAGGCCCACGGGAGGGCGCTGACATGGGATGGGGGGGGGGATGGGAGGCGGGGCGCATCTTTTTATGTGGCGTTCTTTGGAAATGAGACGGGGCGGGGCGGGCCAATAAAGACCCTTTCGGTGATTCGTTTTACGGCCGGACAGTAACGCATCGTCAAGAGGGAACGAAAGAATATGAGGATTCGTGGAACGAAACACACGATCGGAGACCTTGACAAAGAAATGTATTTCTTTTATGGTGTCTTGAAAGAGAATATCTTTCGATTTCTCTCCTCGCCCCTCCTCCTTTGCAGTGAAAGGTACCGGTGTGCGAAGTGGGAAAGAGGATTGCAGCGTTTTTTTTCCTTGCTTCCCCCTCACAACACTTCCTCTTGTTGCCCCGCACCACCGCCCAAGCCCCCGTTGGCGCCACCGATGCAAGTCTCCTGCAACTTTATGAAGTCAGTCCACGACACTTTCGAGGACGAAAAGTCTTCCTCTTGGTCCAGATCGCCCCCGTCCACGCTCCCCTCCCACTCCAGCCCTCCCCCGTTGACGAAGGGCCCGTCCGCCGCCGAGGCCGCCGAGGCCGCAGCGCCCCCCAGGAGATCGTCCTCCCCGCCGGCGCGGTACCAGGCGTCCTCGCACAGGAACGGGTAGGAGTAGGACTTGAACCTGAGCAGGCGGCGGTGCTCGGGGGTCAGCGGAGGCCAAGGGTCCGGGGAGCTCTCCTTGACGGGGGACGCGGCTTCTTTTTCATCTGCAATTGGAAAGTAAGGTAACATCATCCTTGTCTTTCTTATTAGGGCTCTTTGGGAGTACCTGATTTCCTCTCTGCGGCCGCCACCGCCTCCATCATGACGGCGTCCAGCCTCTCGTTGACCAGGTTCAGCCTGACGACGGACTGCGCGATCCTGGCCACCAGCTCCGACCTCAATCGTATCAGCGCCTCCACCTCCTCCTGCCCTCCCAGCGGCGGGGGGAGGCCCGTCCCGTCGTCCCCAATGAGGAGGAGGTCGGGCGTCGTCTCCGCCGCCGCGTTCCGCCGCGAAGGCGGCGGCGACGGACACACGTAGCTGCCAAGTACAGGAAGGAGGAGAGGTAGCAAATATAAGCAGATAGATTAGATGTGGCGACAGGTAGAATTGCTTGGCTGCTCGCCCGAAAGTTCAAGGGGCTGGCGAAATTGTAAGGAGAGGTAGACAAGGACAAATTTAGACTCGGAGGGGGGATATCTTTTCCCTTTTGCTCTCCGCGGGGCGGAACGGGAAGCCAAAGGTCTATTCTTGCTTTGTGCGTTAGCACGGATGATTTCCTTAAATTCTCTCCGCCCCCCTCGCCCTTCCCTCCATCTGCACCTCTTTCTCCATTCTTTGAAAGTTGGGCGGGGTGGAAGAATGGGCCATGAGTACCTCTGGACCTCCCTTCTGCATTATCTCTCCCTCCCCTCCCTGAGCGAATACCGAAGTAGGGAGATTAAAATTTTATAACTTTTCGTCCCCTTTCCATCCTCCACTTTTTTGTTCTTCCTTTCTCCGGTGGGTACGAAGCATAGGCAAAAGAGCGCAAAGACGTCCAGCGCTGGGCAAGCCCAGCCAGATTTTCCTCTGCAGCAGCAGGGACAAGAGAAGGAGCTTATTACTTAGTGGCGCCCTCTCTCCATGAGGGAGTGATGAAAACAGAGAGGGAGGGAAGGAGAGGCTGGGCTAGCAGGAGGGGGAAAGAGGGATAATTTTGTAACTCAAAATACACAAAACTGACTTCAGAAACCGCCCATTTTGACTTCAGAAATGAAATCTTCAACTATTTTTACATAGTATAAAGCCCCCTTCTTTTAATTTTGACACACTTTGTAACACACTTTTTTTGGTTCAAAAATTGCGCATCCGTGCGCACCAGCCAGCGTGCCCAAAGGGAGAAGGGAAC
>JAAUXV010081397.1_pt1 | contig 11198 bp, 19 predicted proteins | sample 7278181 | NCBI WGS metagenome assembly JAAUXV01 (sample SAMN14350114, study PRJNA611818) | marine sediment metagenome | isolation source: surface marine sediment (2.1m) | place: French Polynesia: Moorea | collected 2018-08
CGCCCCTCCTCCTCCTCCTCCGTCGGCTCCCGCTCCGCTCCCCTGCGTCTGTGACGAAATGAGGGAGGGCATCCGGAGGAAGGTGGGGTTCCTGCTCATCCCCCCTCCCCCTCCCCCTCCCGAGGAGATCTGCCTCTCCGCCAACGGGTCCAGCTTGTCGATGTACAGGATGTACTTGGTGAACTCGCCCTTGGGGGCGTCCCAAAAAATCTCGACCTGAGTGGCAAAAGTACTCATTTGTGGGGAATTGTGGCAAATTTTGACGGTGAAAAAAATCCAGTTATTTAAGCACCTGCGGAAAGAAAATATGTGCATTCCAACAACACCAACAAGAAGAACAAGAACACCAGTAACAGTAAAAACAACAGATGGAGCAGTAGTGAAAAAGAGACAGCATCCTTCACCATTCCTAGACCTGTGTTTCTCAGTCAAGAAACTTGCCTGGTCTGTGTTTGCTGTCTTCTGCATTCCACCCACCGGCATTTCCGGTCCGTAAGGAACAAGGTTGGTCACCACCTTCTCGCCCTTCATGCGGGACTTTCCTAACAGTGCAAGTTTTTTTTTAAAAAAAGGGGGGGATACACTTTGTATCATTGTTATACCAATCATGCATGCGATGGTGACGACGTACTCCGTCCTGCCGCCCTGCAGGTCGTAGAACCAGGTGTGGTAGTGGCAGGTGCCGTCCTTGAAGCTGGCCGGGTCCCTAAAACAGTACTATTTTGTAGGGAAAAGTGCCAAATTAAATTTTGAAGAACATTTTACTTTGCTGCCGGCATTGTCTGCGTGTTCCTGATTGACTCCGCCGGGAAGATCGTCACCTCGTAAGAATCGATCTCGATGGAAGGAGGGCGGTATCGACGGCGCCTGCTACAAAGAAACAATCAGTTTCCCAAAACACAAAGTTAAATTCAAATCCCCACCTCACTACCATCCCTTCCTCGTCCTCCTCGTCCTGTTCGAACCCAGTGTGCCCGTTCTGCTGCTGCAGCCACCGCTCGATGTCGGCAGACCGCCAAGAGACCTTGATCTTGTCCTCCTCCAGGTGGATTGAGTCCTTCGGGTCAAGCTTTGGGCGGCAGATCTGGTAGAACTTGTCGTCAGAGTGGGTAAGAACCCTGCAGGAGAGAAAAAAATACTTGCAAGTTTATTTCTACAGCAAACGTACAAGCAACAGCGTACGTACAGATAAATTAGCAGAAGTTGTAGCAGACCCAAATAAATAGTGTAAGCTTCAGCTAACAAAGCAACAGCAACATTAAAAACAATAGAAGCAGCAGCAGTAGCTATTAGTAGAAGTAGCAGCAGCAAAATATCTAAAATATGTCTTTCTCCTTCTCCCTCACCTTAGGGTTGACTCCAGCCCGCATCCGTGCGCAAGGAGGTCGAAGAGGAACAAGAAATCTTCTCCCTCCTTCTCCGACACCAGGGTAGTGGGATTGTCCTTAGTGTCCTTGTCCAGATCGTCCCTGCTGGCAGCCCAGGACTCTCTTCTCGCCGCCTCAATCGTCCTTAGCAAGTTGGTCACCGAGCGAAACTTCCAGCACCAGATCAGGGCGCACATGGACAGCAACAAGTAGACGGCTGATGGGATTCAGTTTTTTTAATTGATTCTTTTTGTGGCTATTATTTTTCATTACCAAGCAGGGCTACTTGAATCCACAGTGCTAAGAGGAAGAACGACTTCTTTTTTCCCTTGCACTGGAAGACGGCCAGGCCGGGCTCGTCCACCACGCCGGGAAATGCCTTTTTTAAACAATAAAGTGAAAAGCATTAAAAATATTAGTGGGAAATTAATGTCATCATGCATACCCTTATTGGAATTTCGCACTTTGCGCTGTCCTCCCTCGGCTCTAACGCGAAGCTTACGTTTAGCACCAGGCAGAACGAGGCTAGGAGACACTCCGCCACGTTCTTGCCGATGTAGACGCGGTGGATCACGCTGCTGCGCTTCAATGTCACGCAGATCTCGTTGCGCTGCCGGCGCCTAGGGGGAAAAAGAAATAAAAGGTACCGTTAAGAAAATGGTTGTTCCCAATTATCATCAATGCAAGTAAATTAATGACAATCTTTTTGACGAGCAATTTGCTTGACTACCTACTGAGGCATTCACTTTTATTTATCCCTTTTTACACTACAGCAGAGATAATGGCTTCCCAAAAAGTGTATACGCATATATATTCCTCCTTGCCTTGAAATAGCCTCAGTGCTCGTCTTTGGATCAGTGACGTCCTCCGCCACGTCCGGATCAGAGCCGAAGAAGGACTCCTCAACGATGTTCTTGTAGAAGCGCTCGACGCGCTGAGCGATACGGGGGATCTTGAACGTAAACTTCTCGGCGATCACCAAAACTGGAAGAAAGGAAATTCAAATCAAATTGATATTTTTGGGTGGTATTTTAAGGAGAAACTTTTGTTGCATCTTGCAATCGCAAATTTTAGCGTTCAAATTCGAGCGAAATAAAAAAAGATGCTCACTCAGAGTCTGCAGGAGCAGTATGTATGGAAGGTACTCCATGAAGTGGTTCCAGACGCCCCTGATGCAGGCCTCCTCGGTCTGGGCGTAGGCCAGCATGCCGTGGGTGCCCCCAGTCACGTACGGGAGAAGGGAGCCTTGTTCTGTGGCGTTCTCAAGGCCGATCATCAGGCAGGCTGCGATCAATTTCAAAAAAATTAAAATTTGAATTTCCGTATGTACGGTAAGTTATTGCCCCACAAAAAAAATTAACATTTCAATTTCAATTTTCTCCCACTCTCCCTGTTTTCTACAAAAAAAACTTGAAAAAAGACAATTGAATTTGAATTTTCTGTCACTCGACATACTCCCACAAAAAGTAGCCAAAATATATTTGAAAATGCTTCCTTACACAGCTCCCCCGTGGATAGCGTTGTGATGAGCCTGACGGATAGCGCAATCGCCCCCACCGCCACCATGACGTAACACACGTAGTCCTCCAGCACGTCCACCGTGTGCTTGAACACCTTCTGCCAGGCGGGGTCAGTCAGCCAGGTGCGGGCGACCTCCTCAAGGCTGCTCATGTTGATGCTGTGGTTGACTCACTGTGTTTTTCCTCTTTTCAGATTCGCGACGGCATGGCAGTTAACGTTCCCTACTACTCCCCCCCTCTTTTCCTTTAATTTTTGCCGGCACATGATCGTCGTTGCTGCACGCGCGATTTGTTCATTAGCACCGGGCTTCTAAGACTCTTTGTGCGACGCTTCGCCGCGCAGCAGACAAAACATTGGCTTGCGATAAAGCGTCGGTCGGCAAACTACATCAACGCATACATGACAGCGGCGCCGGTGGAGGCTGCAGTCGTCATGCAGAAGAAGAGAAAGCAAACAACGAATTCGAGGCCGAAGAAGCCCCTCGCTTATGTTGCGCGCAGCCTCCGAGGACGTGCGCGGACGTAGAGTGAGAAAGCAACGTTAAGAATGCAGGGAAGAATTGAGAATTCTGAGAGAGACGACGACGAATTCAGATCTAAACAGCAAATGAAATACACGTTTGGTCAATCTTTGCTCAGTCAGACTGTATTTTAAATCTTCTTCTTCTTCTACACCTTCCTGAACGGCGACTTCAACAGCGGGTGCCAGGGCACCAGCTTGCCGTAGTTGACCTCCAGCCTCTTGATGGAGGGGAGCCTCGAGTCCGGGGTGCTCCTCTTGTTGATCATTACGGGCGCCCGCTCAAAGTGCGGGGCGGGGGTGTCCTCGGGGACGAACTCATCGGCGGAGTACACGCCGCCGTTGGCCGCCACGTCCTCCACGTAGGAGGGGGGCTCGTAGGAGGCGCAGGGGACGCGGTTGTAGCGGGTAGGGTGGCGGGAAAGGTGGGCCTTCCAACGGTCGAACCTGAAAGGGGAATGAAACTTTATTTTCAAAAAAGCATATCCAGTGCACACTGGATCATACCCAGACGAGGTAAAATTGTACATTTGTCGTTCATGTTCATTTCATGCTCTACGAGTGCTACGAGTTCAGTGTTTAAAGACAAATTACTGACGATTAAAAAAACCCTTGTTTATTTACCTGTACACGTTGTTCCCCCTCTGCCTGATGTTCTCCGCGTTCTTCCTCTTCTTGTGGAGGTGGTCAAAGTAGGAGAGACGGTTGTACTTGGCGTAGGGGTCGTCCGGGATGTGCCTGGGCTCCTTGACCTCGGGGGCGAACATCCTGTCCAGTCGCCGCACCATGTAGCGAGCGCAGAAGATGTGCTGCTCGAAGCGCCAGAGCACGGGGGCAGTCTTCTTCCAGTGCTTCTTGGCGCGACCGCCGCGGGGCCTGGAAAAGATAACCAGAGGGAAATTTGTAGAGCGTCTCGGAAAGAATTTTGTTATCATGAGAACTAGGGGGGGGGAATGAAACCAAAAATCAGCCACCATACCTGATGTACATTCCCCAGTCGAGCCTCTTGAACCTCTGGTGTGCGAGCGGGTATGACTCCCTCTTCCCGTCGTTGGGGCTGTAGAGGCAGAGCCACGGCCCGCCGTGGTGGCCGTAGCCGTTGCCGCGCCAGGACTTCTTGTGCCACTCCAGGGGCTGGGAGGTGGACAGGGACCGGCAAGACAAGGAGGTCGAGGTCGGAGTGGCGAGGCTGAGGCGGGACAGGGAGGAACGAAGGGATTGCAGAAGTTGGGACATTGTGACGGGAGAGGATCACAGCGATCAAAATGTCCGGGGAATTTGTGATCTATCGCGTCATGGCACTGGGAGAGGCATCCGACGCCGCGCTGACCTCGAAAATGACCTCGAAAATAGAGGTCAAGCGGGAAGCGGTCTTGTTCAAGTGTCTCGAAAATGTTTTTCTGTTCAACTGTTGTTGTCTTTCCGCAAATTTAGTTTTCACGCTGACTTTCGCAACCTCGGGAACCCAAGAGCTCCGGAACCAGAGTAGAATATGGCACAAACGAAACTTTTATTTCTGCTGTATCGGTATGTGGTATATGCGTCACTTCTTCATGGAGTAGGTAGGTAGGCTCAACGGTAACAGAAATTAAAAAACTCATCGTACTTTACAAAAAAGACACTCTTGAGTCACACAGAGGTCGGGTCGGGGTTGGGGTACAACGGGGGTAACGATATGGAAGACCGAAATTATTGCTAGGGTTGGGGGAAGGAGGAAAACAGAGCTTCTTAATTACATAACAGGCGTTGAGAAGGGTGTAATAAAGCTATCGAGAGGGAATTTCAGCAAAGCAGCAGGGTAGGTATAGCAGTTTTTCGAGCCAGAAAACTCAGAAGAGATGCTTTTTTGATTGACACGTTCTCGCTCGCCCAAATAGATTCTTCTTTCTTCTTTTCTTGCAGGATTTGACTTTTTCCCATTAAATATATCCGCCGCCCGCTGTTTCTCACAGGGGAGGTGAGAATGGTGAGAGAAGTAGATGTAGCACCTAGGAATTCTTGCCCTATTCTTGTTGTCAAGAGACTCTCTTCTTCAGACGATGACGTCCTTGTCCTTCTTGCCCGAGTTGGAGGCCGAGGCGTTGTTGGAGGAAGAATTGACAGAGGAGTTGTTGGACTGAGATCCTCCCCCTCCTGATCCCGAGGCCCTGGGCCGGTAGCAGTTTGACATGGCGCTGTAGCACTGCTTGATCGCCTCCTGGCAGTCGTTGTATTCCCGCAACGGCCTGGAAAGCAGAGAAAAATGTATAAGAATATAGCATCTTCTACGTACTGGTACGTATGAAAGAATTCTTCAACATACAGGCGCCGCAATTTAACATTTGCTAGATAATTGTACTTGCCCTAATCGTCGCAAAAATATCTACAAAGCGGCGTTTTCGCGGAGTGTTTTTTATAACGCCAATTTTTTTTGGCTGAGCAAAAAAAAGTTTAGGCGTTCGCTCACCTGTTAATTCTCGAGTCTAGGAACTTCAGGTACTCTAGGAGGACTGGTAGCGCCTCCGGGAAGTGGCCCTGGAGGACCATGTCAAAGGAGCGCTTGTACTGCTTAGAGAGCCTCTGGTAGTCCTGCAGGGCCTGCTTGTGCTCGGCCGCCGTCAGGGAGTGGAGAGGGAGAGGGGAAGCGTTCAGGGAGGGGTACGTCACCCACCTATTAAAAAGAAAGGAAATGTTGCAAAACATTGCACTTTACTAGGTTGACACTACAACACATAGTCCCCAAACGCGAGGCAATTTTCGAGCCCACAAAAGAGCAAAAAAATGTCAAGAGTTCCTTTTCTAAAAGGTCTCAAAAATATAACATTTGTAGACTTATTCACCTGTTCTTCGGGTCCGCGCAGGTGTGGCAGGAGCAGTGGAAGTAGTACTGGTTGTGCAGCTTCCTCTGCCTCTCCTCCTTTGGCATGACGGCGTAGTGGTAGCCGTAGTTGTCCAGGAGCTCCTCCCCCTTCCGGATGGTCCTGATGGCGCGGACGGCGGCGGTGGCGCTGTAGTAGTGGCGGACCACGTTGGGGTCGCACGAGTGGTTCAGCAGGCTGAGGACGCCGAAGCAGGCCGCGCCAATCTCGTGAACAGAAGAGTCCCTAAAAATCGCGGAGATTTGAAATTGTAAAAGTTCGGAATATATTTATGGTTGTATTGTACCTCGCCGCTGTCCCCATTATGGATCCGTTGGCGGAGGTATTTGCAGAATTCGGCGCCAGCTCCATCTCCGACAGCTCGTGCGCGTTGCAGGGCAGGTTCTGCAGGTGCTTGAGTATGACGGCGCCCATGGCCACCTTGTCCTGCAGCTTAACGTTCCTCGGGTCGGATCCGCCGTTGTAGAAGAAAGGGGTCATCTCCAGCACCCTCAGCAGGTACAGGGCCATGAGCGAGCGCTTGAATAGGTCCCCCACGCCGCGGTGCTTGGAGTTGGCCACCAGGGTGTAGATAGTGCGGTAGTCTGCCGCGTCGTAGCAACCCTCCTCGTTGAAGCCCGTCTGGCGGGCGGCGTCAGGGCGGTGGCGACGGGCCTCGCCCTCCTCGCGGAGTTTGTTGATCACGTACCTGAAAGATGTGGCATTTATGTAGGAAACCGTAATCGATAAAATCTAATTTTATCTGTTTTCCTTACTCTAAGTAGATCTTTCCCGACGACGTGAGTATCCGCATGGCCAGCATGGCGTTCTTCCCCACCCCCGCGTCCAGGATTAGGTTTAGCTGCTGGCACTCCACCTTGTGGAAGCGCTCCCAGGCCTCTGACCTGCACTCGTCCGAGCAGAACCTGACCTTTGCGCAGCACCAGCAGGGGATGGGCGCCACCACGCGGCAGTAGCAGGTGCCGCAGTGCGTGCCGTAGAATTCCGGCAAGAGGATGGACGAGTAGGGGTTCTCCACGATGAGGACCTCGCCTGAAACGGGGAATTGCATTGTGCACTTTCAAAGAAAAAGTTTTGTCTAACCTGGCATGATGTCTTCCGTGGCGACTAGGTGCCTCCCCCTCTCCTCCGTGTAGGCCAGCCTGACGTCGCACCGCACGCCGGGGATCTCCTTGCTCTCCTCCTTGTCCAGCGTTGGCGCCTGGTTCTGTATGCTGAGCGGCTGCATGGACGCCTTCTTAGCCTCGGCGCTCTCCGAGAACTCGGCGATGGTCATCTGCGAGACCTTCTCGTCCAGCTGCTCGATCTGCTTGGCGATCTCCTTCTTGAAGCTGCTGGACTTGGTCTCGGACAGCGTGGAGTACTTCATCCACATCTCTGCGCTCTTCATGCTCTCTAGGGCGCGGGGGAAGTCCTTCAAAGCCTTGAGGCATCGCGCCTTGCGCTCGAACAGTTTGTACATGAGATTGTTCGGGTAGCTGTTGTCGAAGGCCCGGGTAATGTCGCGTATGCACAGCTCGTACTCCTTCATCTGCAAGATGTTAAATAAGAGTTAAATAAGAGTGGTATCTCGCTGTATCAAGAAAAGTTGGGAATATGTTTGCTGTAAAACATTTCATGAGCCCAAGAACTCAAGATAGGTACCAAGAACTCAATAACAGTTTGCTGGTGCCCACTGACAACAAGAAGAGGCTGGTCAGGATCGAGCTATCAAAGCTTGAGTGCCCAGTGTTTGCCAGGCTGGACCAGAACTGTTATGTACCGCAACTGATGGAAGATCTTACCTGAAATAGGACCGCCGACCTGTTTGCGTACCCCAGCGCTAGCTCCTCGTGCGTGAACCCCCCGTCGTCCGCCTCGTTCTGCATGCCCATCATTCCCCCTCCGTGCAGCAGGAAGGAGTTGGGCGGCGGAGGGTGAGGGGCGTAGCAGATGCTCTGGCTGTAGTACTCGAGGGCCTCCGGGAGCTTGTTCTTCTGGTACACCTGGTTGCCCAGGTTCCTCAGCCTCTGCGACTCGGCCCGGTCCTTGTGGCTGAAATTGAAGTCCCTCCAGGAGCCCCAGGAGGCCAGCCCGCCGCCGCCCGGGGGGTTCCCCCCGCCAAAGTTCCTCTCCAGGACGAACTTGAGGCGCTCCTCGTCGCCGCCCAGGGTGGCGAACAGCTTGGACATGGAGTGCACCTCGCCGCGGTTCTGCAGGTCGGAGCACACAGAGTGGTAGAAGGTCTCGAAGTCCTGTCCGAGGGGAGGCACCGGGGTGGCGCGGGCGCCCCCGCCGGGGCCGGACCCGGAGGGGACCCCGTTGGCGCCGCCCGACGTCATGGCGGCGGAGGAGACACCCGTGGAGGGGAAGGTCCCTTTCGGTGAGCCCCTGTGTCCAGCGCGTTTTTGGTCCCTGTGTAGGCCCTTGTGTGTCTTGTCTTGAGGTCACCCCGCTCTGTGCAAGGTCAGAGAAAGTGGCCTTGCAAGCCCGAGGTCACAACGGGGTCCTTCCAGTTCCAGCCGTGCGGTGCTGCCGTGCGGTCACTGCGGTGCGCCTCTCCTCCTTTTTTCCCTCCTCCCCCTTTGGCCTCTTTTGGGCACAACGCCAAAGATTGATTGACTCGCAAAGGCAGAACAGAACCCCGCTGGAAGAAACAGCAGAAATCAGCTGTTCGTGGCTGAGGCAGGAAATGAAAAATTGAAAAGAAGCGCCTGCGCGTCAACGTCGCCGGCTACTTCGCCATCATGTCCAAGACGGTCTCCTTCGACGGGTCCGCCCCCGGGGGACCTCCCCTCATCTCGGGATCTTCCACCGCCCGCGGCAGCCGCGGACTGGAGGTGCCCCCGGACGTGGCCCGGTCCCTCTCCGAGTCCGGCGCCACCCTCCTCCTCCTCGACTTCCCCGTCGGCGCCGAGTTTGGCATCGACCTCTGCTCGTGGAACACGGGCGAGCGATTCAAGGGCGTCAAGATGATCCCGCCGGGCGTCCACTTTGTCCACTGGAGCTCCGTGTCCCGGGTGGGCGGCGCCGTCGGGCCCAGGACCGGCTTCTTCAAGGAGTTCAAGAGGGGCGAGCTGGTCGTCAGGAGGTTCTGCCCGGAGACGGAGGACGTGGTGGAGGACGTGCCCGAGCAGGACGTGGCCAGGATGCGCGGGGACCTCAGGAACCTGGACCGGAACCTGGGCCCCTACCCGTACGACGAGTGGAAGCGTTGGGTGTCGCTCACTGACAAGATCTCCTCGTCCACTCTGTCCAGGCTTGAGCCCATCAACGGCAAGGTTCAGTCCGTCACAGAGCTCGTCCCGGAGAAGCACTTCACGTCCAGGTAAGAAAGAATTTCGAGGCTTTGTCTTTTTTTGTGTGGAAAAAACGCATTTTTCACGTTTGCCACACAAATTCACTGAAAAATCATTTAAGCTATTTTTGAAACTGTTTACAGGAGGTCTCGCACTGAACAGTCTGGCTCAACCAGCAGCACCGAGCCCATGGACGAGGCCCAGACATCCTCCTCCTCCACCTCCTCCGTCTCCCCCGGCAGCAAGAGAAGCGCACACGACGACGACCAAGACCATCATTCCAGCCTTGGCGAAGACGCCAAGCTCCCTAGGATGCGGCACCAGCCTGGCACCGAGATCCGCTACACCTCTCTGCCCACGGCCAAGTACCCGCCCGGTGCCACCCCGCAGGAGATCACCAGGCACAGCATGGACGCAGGATACAGGCTCGAGCAGTACCTCCTCAAGTTCAAAAAGTGAGTGAGGTTGGCAGGAAAGTTTAAAAAATATCCAAACTTTTTTAGCATAGGAGAACAAAGCAAAGTTTCTACTGATTTTCTTCATACACGAAATACACCTCGACTATTTCCCGTTCTCCCCTGATAAATTTCCTAGACTTTTCGAAACAGACCTTCTTCATTTTACAAATACTAAATCTTATTCCATTTCCAGCATGTACGGCGACCCGGTGTCCTCGTCGATGGCCCGGCTGAACCAGTCGGACGAGGTCCTTGGCGAGCTGCAGTTCTCCTTCGTGTGCTTCCTGGTTGGCCAGCACTACGACTCCTTCGAGCACTGGAAGCGACTCACCTCTCTGCTCTGCGAGTGCGGGGAGGGGGCGGTCAAGGAAAACGAGGGGCTGTACCTCACGCTGCTGGGCGACATGCACTTTCAGGTGAGAATAGCATTCGTCCATTTAAGGACATCATGTTCGAAACTTAGTGCATTTTTTATCTTTCCCAAATAGCAAAGAAAGTTCGCTACGAGTTAATAACTGACTACTTTTTGTGGGACAAAAAGGTTTCATTACACCTTGGATGGGGAACTGTTTTAAGGCAAAAAAGTACCTAAATTATTTTTCCCTTCCAGATCAAGGAAGTGCCCGACGACTTCTTCGTGGACATCGTGTCCAACAACAACTTCCTGGTGACGGTCCTCTCCAGACTGTTCCAGACGCTCAAGTCCGCCGGGTTGGACTCTAAACTGCGCTCGCGGGCGGGCGCCTTCCAGGCCAGCCTCAGCAGGAAGTTCGGATGGGACTTTGACCAGGACCTGGAAGACGAGGCGCCGGTCGTAGTCGACCTGGGAGAAGCCAGCTGATGACTCGGAAATAAGTTGTATTTTGTAACGTGCGTGCCTAAGAAAAGTTTGAATTCATTCAGGTTGACTCAAAAATAAAAATATCATTGCGTGAAAGAAATATGAAATGTGCGCAAGTGGGCAATTTCTTCTGTGAAACGGTACCTTACCGTACAATCTGCGTACTACAGTAGAGGTGCGAAGGTGGGAAAGACCACCCGGAATGAGAAGGAAGTAGAGGAATTGGGTGCCGCCGCCGCCGGGCGCTTATGCCATGTGCAAATAATAAGTCAGGAGGGGAAGGGGGAAATTTTCCCCCACTTGAAAAATGCGCAAGTTTGGTGGAAGCAGGAGAAGGAAGAAGAAGAGGGAGGGAG
>JAAUXV010133796.1_pt1 | contig 11187 bp, 10 predicted proteins | sample 7278181 | NCBI WGS metagenome assembly JAAUXV01 (sample SAMN14350114, study PRJNA611818) | marine sediment metagenome | isolation source: surface marine sediment (2.1m) | place: French Polynesia: Moorea | collected 2018-08
ACAGCACATTTCTGCCGCAGAAACGGTTCAGTAGTACTTTTCTTCGTTCCCTCCTTACTAGCATCTGTATTTCCGTACAAAAGTACGAAGGTTTTGCTTAAGCGTTTATTTAAAAAAAGCTAGAAAGTTGAGCGAAAGTTGATATTTTGAAACGTTGTTTTACTCTACTACACTAAAACAGTAGCTAAAAATTTCACCCGTCATGGCATGAAGTAAAATAATTGAAGCCAACAAACTTCTTTCCATGACTTTTATTTCGACAGCACGCCTGAATGAGAACAAAGGCTACCAGAAATACTGCACACTGTAGAAGACGTAACATGTACAGTGCTACGAAATATTCAAAAATATTTGATGGGCAGTGGGTGAGCTTCTTCGGCGATCTAGCGAATGAATAATTGATTGTACACAGCACTAACATCAAAAGTGCACAGGTAAATCGTTTCCTTTCTTTTCCGAAACCCGACGATGCAAGACGGACTTCTTGTAACGATATGCCGAGGCATGGCCAAAGGGGGAAAGTATGTACTGTACGTGAACCAACATCACAGCATCGCGGGTGCTATAATTGCAATGAGCTAATGACAACCAGTTTTCTGTGTTTCACGCGTAAGACGGAGTGAGACTTGATTTTTTTAGGCACCCCTCACTCGAAGTTCATCTCACTCTTGACTGAGGGAACGGGGGCGGCAGCGGTGGGGGACACCTCTCCGAGGCTGTCCGTGATCGTTTCCGGGGAGATAGGCCTGGGTGGAAATTAGAGCGTTGAAAAAATAAAAAAAAACCTGGAAGATTTGACTCCGGTTTTTTCACCTGCTTCGTCCGTTTCCTGACGAGGAGGGGCTGCCTGCGGCAGCGTCGAGGTTCCCTAGGCTCTCCACGGACGTGATGGAGAATCCAAAATCGTTGTTTTCCGTCTGAATCAAAGTCGACAGAGAGGAACGCTGTATTAAAGTTCTAAGACATTTCACCTCTTCACAAATTTCAATTTGGTTGTTGTTGCTGCTGTTCCTGTTGCTGCTGTAGCTGCTGTTGCCTGTCTTGCTTGTTTTGGTTGCCATCGTACAAATTTTCTAAAATCCCTAGTTTCCAGTGCATTTTTTCATTCCGTCATTTCGGGGGTCAGGTTTCGCTGGGCCACTCGTTACGAGTGATGTCAGGAATGTGAAAATATTTCCGAAATTCCATACTTTACCCATGCCACTGACGTATGGGAACCAATAGGTAATCACATTCTTACTTGTAGTTCGGCAATGCTCTTGTCTCCTCCGCCGTCGGTCTGCTCCTGCTGCTTCCACCTCCTCTCTCCCTTGGAAGAGGGGTCGATGTGCTCGGCGTAGTAGTGCTCCGGCGCCAGCCCCCCGTGCGCCGACGCCAGGTGCGGCAGGATCTCGTCTGCGTCGTGCACCAGGCTCTTCCCGCACAGCGCGCACGAGAAGAGTCGCACCTCCACCGCAGGGTCGCCGCGCGTACCCACGTAAGAGTCGTAGTCGGCGACGGAGTGCACCTGCTCCAGGTGCTCGCGAAAGTTGGCGAGGGAGGTGAGGCGGCCCTGGCACTCGGCGCACTCGTACTTGCAGCCGTTCATCCAGTCGGAGGACGGGGAGGACTCCAGCAGGGCGGAGGAGGAGGTTGACGCTGGCGGCGGGGGAGGGAGAGGAGGAGGTAGGTTGTCTTCTTTGGAGTCTGGCAATTCTTCAGCGTAGTCGCGTTCCGCCTGGGAAGACTGCGGAGCGGATGGAGGGATGGTCTGCTCGCGGCCTTTGATGAACTGATAGTAGTAGTCTTGAACACCAAGGTCGTGAATCTTCATGTGTGATAGGAGGTTCATGTAAGTATGGCTGATGCTTCTTCCACACAAACAACAAGAGTGCATTTTCCTTTCCACCTCGGTAGAGCCATATTTTTCGGTATATATTGGCAAACTCATGTCGTGTCTTGTATTGAGGTGCAGGGCAATCTTTCTGGCAGAGAAAGACTCAAATTTGCAAATCTTGCAGAAGTGCCTGCACTGGTCTGCCCATGTTGTGTGTTCCTTGACCTTCCTACCCCTTTTTTTGGACTGAACGTGATTACCCGCGCCATCGCTCCCCTCTCCGCTTTTCTTAGGCGAGTCCGGCGAGTCCAGGTTGTTTGTCAAAATGTAGCGCTTGAAGTAATTCTTCAGACTTACCCCGTGTCCGTTCGTTATGTGCTTCGTGAGAGACGCCTTCAGGTGTAAGACTTTCTTGTGGCACAGGAGGCACTCATGTAGGACCTTTTTGCTCATCATGGATCCTCCATATTCCTCCGTTGTCTTCCCGTGGACCTTGCGGATGTGCACGCAAGCGTTTTTCAAGTACTTCATGTCCTCACCGCACAGGCGGCACACGTACTGGCAGCGGGTGGCCCACTCTCTCAGCCGTGCGTCCTCGCCTCCATCGACTGGAGGAGGACGGGGTTTCTTTTCACTCACTCTGTCTCCGTCTCCTCCTCTGTTCAGTGCCGCGGTCTCTTTCTGGAAGAGTGTCCTGAAGTAGACGTCCGGCGTGGTTCCGTGATCCTTAGCGTGGTTCCTCAGCGCCGTGGGTTCGTGCGGGAAGATGGCGTAGCAGGACGGGCACTCCAGCTTGGACTCCTCCACCCTGGGTTTGCCGTGCGTCCTCCTGTAGGCGGCGGGGGACATCAGGTGCTCCTTCAGGGCGTGGTTCCAGAACGCGGTGGAGTCGTCGCAGAGGAAGCCGCACATCTTGCAGGAGTACTTGCAGGAGCTGCGGAGGAATTCCTCCAGGCAGGAGAACTCGGGGTTCTTGTCGTCCTCCTCCTCCTCCTCCTCTTTCTCCTTCACTCCTTCCTGGTTGACTAGACCTTCCTCCTTTACCTTTTCATCTTTTTCCTTCTTCCTATGCTCGCCTTCTCCTCCTTTCTTCTTTTCCTCGTCCTTATTTTTAGCCTCCTCGGTTTCGCAAGCCCCTCCCTGGCTGACGATGTCCCCCACCATCATCTCGCCGTCCGAGTTTTCATCCTCAGAAGACAACTCGTCTCCATAGGCGACCTCCTCCTCCTTGTTGGACGAAGACGATGACGAAGTCGAAGCTCTCTCCTCCTCCTTCTGCTCCGGCTTTTCCGAGACCTTTGTGACATTGACAGAGGCCATCCTCTCCAGGGACAGCTTGAGCACCTTGACAGGCCTAGCATCACTGGGAGTGGCGGAGTCGGCTTCTTCCGTCTTCCTCTTTTTGCTCGACTTAGGACCTGGCTTCTCACCTTTTTCGACCGGCTTCTCCTCCTCCCTCGTCGCGATACTGCTGCTCTCTTCGCTCAAGACGGCCTTCTCGTACATGTTCAGGGTCATCAGGTGGTTCGACTCTAGGTGGACCCGGATGCTCTTCTCCGTGTGCTTCATTGTCTCACCGCAAATTCCACACCTTCAAAAACAATCATTAAATACAATGCTTCAAAATGTATCGGATTTTCATCTCACTTGAACTTTGCCGACGTGGTCTCGAAGCCGCCGTGCTTCCTCTTGTACTCAGCGGTGTTTACGTCGTGCGCCCTCCTGAGGTGCGTCACCAGCGGCTCCAGCGTGAGGTGGAGACGGTCGCAGACGCGGCAGCGGTACTCGCATCCGGAGAACCACGGCCGCCGGCCAGCCCCTGAACCCGGACGGCGGTGGGCACCCTCCTCCGGTCTCTTCTTCGTGCCGCCGGGGGTGGACGGGGCCGGAGTGGCGGGCCGAGACAAGGACGAGGAGGTGCAGGAGGAAAGCGAGATCCTCCGAGACGATTTGCCATCCATATCCTCGCAGTTATTCCCGCCCAAAGATTCCTTCTTCATTGACGAGGACTTTGATGAAGAGGGAGATTTGGAAACTTTGGCCCTTTTTCTTTCCTGGCTCTTCCCGTCCTCTTCCTCTTTGTTTCCTAACGTCTTGCTGGAGGACCTTTTGCGCTCGTTTCCTCCCTTCGGAGGCGGCTCCTCCGACTTTGGTTTTCCAGAGATGGCGGAAACGCTCTCCGAGACCAGGGAGGGTGCCGACGGCCTCCTAGGCTTGCCCGACCTGGTGGTGAAGGTGAGGGCGGCGGCCTGTCTCTTCGTCAAGTTGGCGGATGAGGTAGTTGAAGAGGATTCCCTGGAGCTGGACCTCGAGCTGGCAGGGCTGGGAGAAGGCGAATAATCTGCAAGACGTTGCTGCTGCTCCTCCTTTTTCTGTTGCTGCTGCTTTTCCCCTGCGGCCTTTTTACCGACCTTTTCACTGCCAGACGAAGCTATGGAAGAACTCCGCGACAGTGCGTTGCAGTTGCCGTCCCTCCTGCGGGAGCCGTTCTTTTGCATGAGCGGGTCCAGGAGCCTGCTGCTGACGACGTAGGGCCGGGTCATGTACTGCTTGAACTTTACCCGGTACTCGTCCATTGTCATCCCCGAGTGGCGATCTCGGAGGTGGTTACGGAAGGAGAAGAAGTTCCTCTTGATCTCCTTGCCGCACTCCTTGCACTGCGCGTGCTCCGCCTTGGTCTCGAACACCCTGTGCTCGTCCAGGTACTCGTCCGGGTCCCCGTGCTCCCTCCTCACGTGGGAGCGGAGGTCCTCCACGTAGAAGTACGTCCACTGGCACACGCGGCACTGGTACTCACAGCCAGCGTAGAACGGAAGTCTAAGGGTGCGCTTTTTCCCTGGCCGACCGGGACTGGGCTGATGAGGAGGTGGAGGGGGCAACTCCTCCGCCTTTTCCTCCACCTTTTCCTCCTCTTTCCGCGCAGGAGGAGGAGGAGGGACATCATCGTTCTCCTCTGACTTTGGGGCATCCTCCTTGATAGGGCCGTCGCTCTTGGACTTCTCTTCCTCTCCCGACGGGCCGAGCTTTTTCAGGATCTTGTTCTGCTCGAAAGACTGGCGATGCCAAGGTCTCCTGGGCAGCAGCTTGAGCGGCGGGGCATCCAGGAGGTTTGCCTGCGCCCCAGCCTCCAGCATGAGCTTATCGTCATCGTGTCGGGCGGGGAACTGGGCGGTGTAGTGCGGCAGCTGCTTCCTCAGGGTGCGGTCCACGATGGCGTCGAGGTCGAACAGGATGTTGTGCTCCTTGACTGGAAGAAGACGAAATGATAATTTAAAAAATTCACCAAAAACAAATGTCGACTTACAGAGGTGGTCGTGGTACCGCAAGGGCGGCAGCCCGGCAAAGTGTATGCTTGCCTGGCAGTACAGGCACAGGATGGTGTCGACCTCGCCCATCCCGGGTCCTGAAGCGGCGGACTCGGCAGCAACAACAGCAGTAGAAGCAGAAGTCGTCGCGGAGGGGTTCATGCCTGCCGCTGTCCCTGGAAAAGACTCTTTGTTGGGGACGATCCTCCTCCTACGACAGCCCCTTGCAGAGGGCTTCCCAGCGGCGGAGGTGGAGGCGGTGCCGCCAACCGGCGACGAAGCACAGACGGCCTCCCTGTTCACCTCTTCCTCTTCGCTGTCGTCGTCGGACTCGGACGAGGCGGACGAACCTGCGGAAGAAATAAATAATGAATCAGTCAAAGTGATGTCGTGGAAGAAGGACGATTGTAAACTGAGCAGAGAAACAACTTTTATTACCTTTGCTACCTGCCGCTACCTGACATGGACCGGCAGCTCCCAATTCCCAATAGATCGATGTTGTTGTACTCAAGAGCGAAGGGACAAGCGTCCCACATTGTTTAGCAGCTTTCGCGTTCTGTAGCAGCTTGGGAAGGATTCGCATCGCATCGCAGCTTTGGGAAACGAGAGTCGAAGGAAGAGGCCAAGAGGGGAGCAAAAGAGGGAGGAGGGAAGCTGCCGGTGGGGAAATGTACTCGTGGTGTTTATTGGGTACATCATGTGTTGCGGAGCGTGTGTGCCGGAGTACCGAGTAGTTAGGAGTTGCAACGGAGGGCTTGGGTTGGATAGAGTAAAGAGTTTTGGGAACTGGCTCTCTCTGTATACCACGTTATATACCCGCGGAGGTTGATTGGGTGCTTTCAACCAGCGAAAAAATGCCAGCGAAAAAATGCCAGCTCATCAACGAGGAAAATCCCTTTTATGAGCTTGTTTTTCTGCCTGCCGGCAGGCAATGAGTGATTGATGCAATAAGACAAAAGGTAGCATTTTTTCTGCTCATAAACCAACACTCAATATTACTCATTTGGGCGACTGTATCAAATAAACTCACTTTGATAAAGGGCCCCGTCGTCATCCCCTTTGTCTCCCCCGCCTACGTCTTGGGTGTCATTTCTATATTCGTCTTCTTTCTTGCCCATCCTAGCCCTGACCTTCCTGGCCAGCCTTGACCTCCCATCCAGCCTCCAGCAGAAGGTCACGCGAGACCCAGATCCTTCCAGGTCCGGGCGGAGGGCGCAGCGCTCGAAGACAGGGTTGAGCCTCAAGGTGTTGTACAGCAAAGTCTTGCTCGGCCTAAGCACAGGGAGAAACAGAAGTTATGAGGGAGAAAATGACAATAAGCCAATTGAATGATCCCTGCCAACTTACAAGTCCCTCTTGGCGAATGGCCCCCGCGCCACCCTGGCCATCTCCGGCACAGACATCCTGCCTCGCCCGTCCTGGAGGAGCACCCGCGCCAACTCCTCCGCGACAGGGTCGGCGTCGGTGGCGTCGGTGTCGGAGGCGGGAGAGCGGGGACAGGACATGACGAGGGGCGTCTTGGGAAGGGTGTCCCGAAGAGGACCCTGGGAAGGGCGCTGCCAGGAGGAGCATGGATCGGACCAAAACCGCAATTGATCGATCAGGAGGAGGATCAGACAATCTCCTGCCCCAGCCACGCTGCCCCAGGACCCAGAACCCAGGTAACAGGTCCTCAGTGGGTCAGTTTTGGGGCTTTTGGAGAACGGTCTCTCCCGATCTCGGCGTCGGCCTCCTTTTCTTTTTGGGTCTGAGGCTCTGAGCGAAAGCAGAAAGGCGCCCTCCCCTGAGTCCCCTCGCCCCTCCACGGAAAAGGGCTCTCACATCTCAATTCTCAACAGCTCTCAAGTGAAAAGAAACAAGAGCGAGGAAAGTGAGCAGTGGGCCAACCAAAGCAGGGAGGACGCCCGGACCCATAAAGCGTATATGTAGATGCTATCAGGTGCATGCTCATATGAACGTATTATTTCCTTTCCCAACAATTATTACCCATTCCTAGGCCGCGATCCCAGCAATAAAGCAGCGTACACATGAAATCAGCTGACTACGCAAGAGGATGTTGGCTCCGTCGACGCCACCGACGCCACCGACGCCGTGCACTGCCGCAACGACGTCAGAGACTTCCTGCTGTGCGCCTTCCCGCCCTCCGCCGTGCCGAGACTGCGGCGCGGTCTTCCCCACCCTCCCCAAGCTCAAGTATCACCGCTTGAGGTCGCACGGCGCCTGGGCGGGGCACAGGGAGTGCCCCAGGGACGGGTGCACCAAGAGGTACGCCACAGACTCAAACCTGAGACGACACCTGCGAAGGGACCACGGAGAGAGGGCGGAAAAAGAGGGAGCAGAAGTTTCGGTGGCCGCAGCCGAAGACAAGAAAGTGTGCCCCGTGTGTGGATTTGCCAGCGCAGACAACTTCCACCTGGCCGTGCACATCAGGAAGCACACAGGTACGGTATCAACACTTGTCAAAGCCTACAATCAAGTACAATGTACAGTACCCTTTGTTGTTTCTCTTTTTCAGGCGAGCGCCCGTTCTCCTGCTCCAAGTGCCCATCCGCCTTCAGCAAGCGCTCGGACCTGACGCGGCACGAGGGCAGGTGCCAGGGCCCCAGGCACTCCTGCGACAGGTGCGGGACAGGGTTCAGGTACCTGCGCGAGTTCCGGCACCACGCGCTCTGGTCGGAGGGCTGCGGGGCCATGAGGGACAAGGCGCCGCCGCCGCCGCCAACGACGTCGTCAAATCCGTCTGAGGCAGGGGAGGAATCCACTTCGGTGGTGAGGATCGACATGGGGCGGGGACGCTCCGTTGTCGGGATAAACTTTGAAGAACTGGTGAGGGGAGGACTGAATTACTAGGTGTCATTTGCTGTCATACATCGACGACTCGACGTATTTTCTCCAGATCGACCCCGAGGTGTTCTCCCGCGGCAAGAAGCGCTCCCGCTGCGGCCTGTGCGATGGCTGCGCCCGCGGGGAGAACAAGGAGCCCGACTGCGGCTCCTGCCGCACCTGCGTGGGCCCGTCAGAAAGGGGAGTGATCAACAGGAGGGCCTGCGAGCGGAGGAGATGCCTGAACCTGGTGCCGCAGTACAGGATCAGGAAAGGGAAGACGTGCACGCTGGACCTGGGAGACGGGGAGGAAGGGGAGGAAGCAATAGCCGGGATAGAGACTGAAGTGGAAGAGGAGGAAAACCTGTGAAGCAAAAGCTGGTGATTCTAATGTGCAATCTGGCTGTGAATATTTCTGTACCATTTACCAATCGATGGATTGAACACACTAAATAAATGCTACAAAAGCTAATTTAAGCCATTGTCAATTTTTTTATTATGCTGAACATTTTTTTTATTCGTGAACCGTTTGCTGTGATGCGATTTCAGGTTATTTGGAAGACGTTTGGCGATTTAGTTAGTGTACTATGCCAGGAAGTGCATCGAAGAGAAATTCCCGGGATTGCTCTGACGGGTATTTTACCCCTCCCGAAAATATTTTTTTGCCAATCGGCAACTCGGCCTCCAAAGAAGGAGGAGGGAGACAAGCACTTTCAAGCACTAGTATAGTTAATTCTCAGACATGATCCTTGCTCCGGTCGCGTTTTAGTCTTATGAGTCACTTCTGTGTTGTGTTGGACGTTGGGAATACCTGCTTTACAAAAATTGTTTAAGAATATTAAAATTGCGATACAGTACTTCTTAGGCAATTACTGTACAGCAAAAAAGAAGGTCTGGGCATGGACACTACTTAGGAACAACGGCGCGGGGAAGCCCGAGTGCTGAGAAAACAAAATTAAGAACCGGAAACTCCTTCGAAAGGAGGGGGCGGAGAAACTCGAGGAGATATGACCGGCCCGCGTACGCCCCGCCAGTTGGACACGGGCACAGCGCGACGCGACACTCGAGAAACGCAGTCTTGAAAGGGCGCGAAACGAGGAAAATCGCCGCTTCCGTCCACGATCGGCACATTTTTCCTGCAAGTTAATAGCGAAAATGAAAAGGGGACGGGGAACGTTCTTTGCCGGCCGGAGGAGGAAGGTGAGGAGGACAGAGAAGAAGCCTCAGTCGTCGTCTTCCTCCTTCGCCGGGCTCCCGAGGAGGGCGGCGGGAAAGATCCGGGGGATACTCGACGGGGCAGCCAGGCTGATTCTAAAGTCCTGCTGCTGCTGCTTCTCCTCCAAAGGCGACAACAGCTACACCAGCATGAACAGCAGCGACACCTGTAATGATGGCGGTGACAACAGCACCAACAAGTACGGCAGCAAAAACACCAACGGCTACAAGAACAGCAACAGCAGCGGCAATCAAGGGGCTCCGCTCCTGAATCTTAGAGGGAAAGGCAGCGCCCAGGCCGCTCCTGACCCCGCCGCCACTTCCGCTTCTGTTGCCGCCGTCGCCGCCCTCCTGGACAAGTCCACCTCCAAGAACGGCTACTTTTACCAGGGTACCTTCGTCCAGCCCAAGGGGTCTCTCACCGAGGGAGAGAGGGCCTTCATGAGCAAGATCCAAAGCGGCGGCATAAGCGACTGCAGCTACGAGGAGGCCGGCAGGAACGCCCTGCACGTCGCCGCGGAGGAGGACGACCCAGAGGCCGCCAGGGAGGCCGTGCGGAGGGCGATGGAGGTGCTGCACCAAAGAGAAACCAACCTACTTGGAATTGAAAATGAACGATAATTTCTTTTCTCCACTCCATCCAGAATGGAGGCAAGGAAGCTTTGAAAGAGCTGCTGCGCGGGAGAGAACCATCCAACAGGTATTTTTTTAAAAAAATATTCTGGTCTGTAGCTTTGCTTCTCAAGAAACATTGTATTTCCCCCTGAGGTGGACCCCTCTCCACGTGTCCGCCGTCCGCGACCGCCCAGCCGTGGCTGAGGTGCTCCTCCTGGCGGGGGCGGAGACGGAGCTCCTGGCGGGGGCAAGGTGGACGCCAATGCACTTCGCAGCAAGGAACGGGAACGTGGCCGTAGCCAGGTGAGGGAGGGAGGAGGGGAAAAGGGGGGGGAAACAATTATACTTTTTTCCGCCTTTTGTTTTTCTTGGATGCTGCAAGTAATAAAAGAGGGTCGGAATAGGGAAAGAAATTTGCCGTTATTAAAAACGATGACGGCTTTTTTGTCGCTGCTGATGGTGGGGAACGATTTTTTTTACTCCTTTCCTTTCCATTCCAGGACTATGCTGGACCACGGCGCTGACCTTGAGTCCCACACCAAGGACCTTTGGACGCCCCTCCACCTTTCCGCCTACAACGGTCACGTGGAGTTCGTGCGGGAGCTGCTGGAGGGGAGGGGGGCAGAGGTCAACGCAAGGGAGACCACGCACGGCCAGACGGCGCTGCATCTGTGCGCTAAGGTGATTTTTTTATTTTTTAAAAAAACCCTTGGAAATGTCATTGACGCGTGTCATTACTTGCAGCGGATCCGCAGCCACCAGGACCTCGGCCGGCTGCTGGTTTCGCAGGGGGCGGACGTGAACGCGGCGGACGGAGAGGGGGACACAGCCATGCACCTGGTGTGGGATTCGCCAAACTGATGAATTATATATATATTTTTAATTGCTTCCACTCCTTTTCCAGTCCGCTACGAACAACCACCTTGGCATGATCGAGCTAATGTATGAGAGCGGGGCAGACGCGGACGCGAGGAACAAGGCCGGGTGGACCCCGCTACATTTCGCCGCCGCCAGGGGGAGGAGGGAGGCGGCGGAGTATGTTAAATAGGGTTTTTTTAATTTTTTGCATGATGATGGTAACCTTGACAGGTGTCTTTTGAATCTCGGATGTTCCGTCGACCCCGCCGGCAACTCTGGCGAGACCCCGATCGGCCTGGCCGCCAGGTGCGGACACGTAGGACTGGCCGACCTGCTCAGGGACAGGGGAGCAAAGAGGGTGGAGAACGACAAGTAAGTTTTTTAATAAAAAAAAGTTTTGCCTTTTTTTGCATTTTTTTTGAAAAAATATCCGAAGTCAGCACTCAGCAGTCTCCTTGTATTGTTATTTTTACCTGCGGCGAAGCCGACAGGTCATAGAACGGTGAGAGTTGTTGTTGTTGTTGTTGGGGGGGGACTACTTTGAGGTCATGACCT
>JAAUXV010017698.1_pt1 | contig 11181 bp, 11 predicted proteins | sample 7278181 | NCBI WGS metagenome assembly JAAUXV01 (sample SAMN14350114, study PRJNA611818) | marine sediment metagenome | isolation source: surface marine sediment (2.1m) | place: French Polynesia: Moorea | collected 2018-08
AAAATATTCATTTTATAGTATTCTTCGTTTCCCTTTCAAATAACCGTTTAATGGTCCTGTAAAAGTGTGTCAAGTCAAGCGGCTGTTAAATCGATTCCTTCCACCCAACTGCTGCTACAACAACAGGGGTGACGTGGAAAAAAGAGCGAGAGCAGCAGTCAAACGTTAAAAAAAGTTGGGCGCAAAAAAGAAGTGACGCAAAAAAGTGTGTTGGACCCGAGTGACGTCTGTCACTTTAGAAGCATCAAGAAGAGCAAGAGTGCTGTGACGCAGCTGGGAGCGAAGGAGGGGGCCCTTTGTCTCCTCCTCCTGGTCCTGTGGACAAGCTGGGAGAGGAGAATCAGCAGCCTGGACGAGGAATCCAGGAGAGGAGTCTGGGAGGAGAGATCGAAGGCCTTTCTACGTCCGTACGACGCAGTTAGTTCGAATTACACAGCTAGCTACATTACGGCTTCTGACTCAGGATTCCCCAGATAAGGATAGAGAGCCGAAAGCCGTCAGCTTGAGCTTTGTGTTGCGAAAAGGGAGATAGATTACGTGGGGAGTATACGAGCACTCATCGCAACATCCACTTCAACAAAATCGCCAGGAAGATGTCCTACGACAAGAAGTCCCCGTACCCTCCGGCGTCGGCCCCCTCCGCGCCGCCAATGGAGCAGGCCTCTCATGTTGGAGCGGGAGCGGCCGCCCCTTACCCTCCCTCATACCAGGAGTCAATGCAGCATCAGACAGGTTTGAAAGAACAATAGAGAACAACGGGAAATAGAAAAAAATACTATTGTTGGCGTTGCCTGCAGTTCCCTCGGCGTACCCGCCGCAGCAGGGGGCGTACCCGCCGCCCGCGGCGGCTCCTTACCCGCCGCAGCAACATGGGTACCCGCCGCGGCCGCCGCAGGCATATCCGCCCCAGCAGCCGCAGCCTTACCCACCACAGCCGCAGAAGCAGCCCTACCCGCCGCAACAGCAAGCCTACCCGCCGCAGCAGCCAGCTTACCCAGGAGCGGCATCCGCGGCACCCTACTACCCGCCGCAGCCGCAGCCGCAGCCGCAGCAGCCGTACCCTGCCCAGCAGCAGCAGCACGTCCGCGTCGTTGTTCCCGTGCAGGTCCAGCAGGGCTCCTTCGACGCCGGCGCCAGGTTCACCCCCTACGCCCCCGCCTCGGTCCCGCCGCCGCCGCCGGGGGTGGCGCCGAACGCGCAGCAGCTCATGGCGGCCGGCGTCCAGGTGCGACACGATGTCCCGCACACAAGAAGTGCATAAACGTAAATAAATGAATTTCAAATGATCAGGTGCAAGGGGCGACCCAGGGGGCGAAGAAGAAGAAGGGCAACTTCTGGTCCGGCACTGGCAGCGGAGGATACACTTTCTGGTGATCAAGTTCTTCCCCCAAAGCGCGGAGAGAAGACAATTTATTCTGGTCCACGTCGAAGAAGAAGACAAATACTCCGAACAAGCAGCTTTTATGTACGTTCAACAGCTTCGCTCGTTTTCGCGAATATATTCCAGCAGAATAAAACTAGTTTCCGTTAATTTCCTAGTCGTACTGTATTGTACATAGAGCAAGTGCTGTAGCTGGCATGCCATTCATGTCAATTTCCCCTCATTCCCGAGAAAAAAAATCTTCGGGAAGAATGCGTCTGGAATTGTTGTTTCTTCAGTTTTTCGGGAATTCGTGTTTCTGCAACTTGTTGGCGAAGGGGGGGGGAGGCTTGGCTAGACAAAAGTTGCTGATTTCCCCCGTCTTGCCAGCACATTGGCACTGACATTGGGCATAAATTTCTTCCTTCCTCCTTTCCTTGAGACGGCGGCGCAAAATGAAATGTCGCGAAAATATTGCGACTAACTAGAGAACAGAAAACAGTAGACGTAAGCAAACAACTCCCCCCCTCCCCCGTCCGATGTCCGATTCGGTGACGCATTTAGTGTGCCTTGCAGGATCAGGATCCTGCGCACTTTGGTTTCCAGTCGCTGCTGACTGCTGAGCTGATAAGAGAGGGCGAATAAATGAAAGTAGGGCCACACTGGAATGTGCCACACTTAACTATACACGGTACACATTTGCCGTACTTTCGAGAAATATACAATTAGATTATTGTCGATGTAAGGCAAAGGAGTGGACTTGTTCAACTTTTAGAAAATCCGCGTTCAGTTTGGCCAATTTCGTACTTTTCTCTAAAGTGCGACTTCATTTTCTTCTTCTCTCTTTTTTCGCGGGATTGTGGTCAGTCGTCGGCCGTTGACCGAATTTCTTCTCTCGACTTTTTATTTTCTCTCAGACCGCCCAGTCAAGCACGTGCATTTCCCCGAACTATTCTTCGTTGTTTCACACAAACAGAGAAGCAAAATATTTTCCAACTCCTGATTTTCAGAAATGCAATTTCTGCGCGACCTTCTCCCGGCGTCGCTGCCGCGGCTGGACCCGACGAGGCTCTGGCGCCAGCTCAAGCCAGAGGAGCTGGAGCGGCAGGCGGCGCAGGATGTCGTGGACGGCAGGACGCTCTGTCAGAAGCTGGAGCCACACCTGGTCAGGCTGCAGGTAAGTTGTGAGGGGGGGGATATGAAAAAAATATTTTAAGTGAATCTTGTTTGTGTCGCAGGAGCTGTCCCTCTGGACCGACCCCAAGATGTCCGCCCTGGCGCTGGCCTGCTTCCACCTGCTGCACCAGCACCTGCTCGCGCTCATCCTGGGCGGCACTGTCGTCAGCGCAGCGGCAACTCTCGTCATGGCCGGTGAGCATTTCTCGTGAAAAACGACAAATTTAAATAATTTTAAAATTGTAAAACGACGTTCGTTTTTGAGAGTACATGCTACTGTATTTCTTGAATCTGCGGCGGAAAAAAAACCCCTCCTCCGTGCCCTTGAGATCTCTCTGGAAATTTATTCTGCACTCGTTTACCGTTTTTTTTTTAAAAAAATCATTTCAGCCTTCTTGCACCACACCTGGTTCGACCGCGTCTGGCCGGTGATCCGCGTGGAGGAGACGGCGGCGGAGAGGGCGGAGCGGGAGGACAGGGGAGGGCCCGGGTTCACCACCATGCGCCCGGAGTGCCTAACAGCGCCGGAGATGGACAGGTGAAAAAAAGATTCCTTTTTTGCAGGTCGCAAAATGAAAACTCGCTGAAATTGTCTCCTGCTGGTTGTTTTGCGTTATTGAAGACGGACGGTTGTCACTTCTCACTGTGCAACTCTGGAACACTAACAGCAAAATAGAAAATTTTTTTTGCCTTTTTTTCCCCCTTCAGGGCGTTCGACTCCCTGCGCCGGCGCCTCCTGTCCTGGGCGGACTCTGCCCGCGCCCTCCGGCGCGACTCCCCCGGCGCCTTCTGCCTGAGGGCGTGCGCCGCCTGCGCCGCCGCCGCCTACCTCGGCGCCGCCGCCTCGGCCTCCCTCCTCACCTACTGGTGCCTCTGATATATATTTAAAATTGTGATGTCTTTCATTCAGGAAAAAAAAACCGAAAACATCTCAGGTTCGGCGTCTCCTTGCTGACCGTGCCTGCCCTCCTGAGGCGCCTCGGGGACCACCCAGTGGCTGGGCCGTACCTGCGGAGGGCGCTGGCAAGAGGGGGAGGGGGAGACGAGGTGGACGGCGGGCCAAAGAGATTCGAGGAGGAGGAGGAGGAGGAGGAGGTGGAAAAGGACACGGCCTCCGCCGCCGCCTCTGCCTACCTTGAGAGGTAGGATCAGCATTTGATTGAGTCTACACGAGATTGCAATCGTTTGTAGCTACAAAATGAAAAATAAAAGAGCCGGGGAAAACTTTTATCATTTTCCGTTGTGTGACCGGTATGTGTTGGCTGCAATCAGTCTCGCCCCCCCCCCCCTTTCAATTCTCGTTACGGATATATATTCATGGTGGCTAAAGAGCTCTTGGTCTCGTAAAGATTCGCGTCTGGAGCTATGGCCTTGGTCAGGAAACATGGAGGATGGCTGGGACAGTCATAGTAGCTAAAGTGTTTTCCTTCTTGAAACACGGCTTGCCGCAGGATACCTACAAATGTTGCTTTTTTAAAGTGCTATGCTGTAGTTTGAGCCCGAAGCAACCATACTTCTTCGTCTTTCAGCATGTCCTCCGGCCTGTCGCGAGGCTCGGCTTACGTCTCGGACCTCGTGACGACCGCGGCCGCGTCCTCGGCAGCCGCCGCGGCAGCCGCGGCCTCAGCGGCAACGGCCGCCGCCGCCGGAGGCGGCGACGGAGGAGGAGAGCAGCAGCTGGACAGCATGGAAGACTTCTTGCCAAGGTGAGGCATTTATTACAAATTTAACATTACAATTCCTAGGCATCTTTTGTTTTCTCAGAATCGCCCCACCTTCTTCGTCGTCCGGAGCCGCCCCTCCCAGCGGCGAGCACCAGCTGGTGCAGCTCTCCTCCGCCCAGCCGATGCCCTCCCACGAGGAGGAGGACGAGGCCGAGGGATTCTCCGACAAGTACTCCGACAAGCCCCCGTCCGAACAGGAGGAGGAGGACGAGGACGAGCGGTTCCTGCCGGCGGACAGGGACCTGCCCAGTCTGGGCGCCGAGGAAGGGGAGGAGGAGGAAGAGGAGGAGGAAGACTCCGAAGGGGCCTTCGACCTGGCTCCGAGGGATGAGGAGCAAAGTGTAAGAATCTTGCAAAACTTGCTGCATAGTTGTCTTACTACCCAGATTGGAATTTTTTTGTCCATTTCCAGGCTCCGCCCCTCGTGGCTCCGCCGCCCTCTTTGGACCCTGTTTCTCCGCCTAAGCCGGCCTCCTCCTCCTCCTCCTCCTCCTCTTCTTCCTCCTCTTCTTCTCCCTCCTCCTCCTCCGACGAGAGGCGGAGGAGGGACATGCTGCAGTCTGCCCTGCAGGAGGAGGAGGCCCTGGCGGTCGGGGGAGGAGCCGCCGGCGGGGGAACGGGGTCTTCCAGAAGGTGAAAATACCAGTTCACAAATAGTTTTTTAAAGTTTTATGACCTTAATTTCCCGTGAAAAAAAAACAGTTCTGAGGTGAGCGCCGACGAGTTTGAGCTCATCACTGAGGAGGAGCTGAGGAAGGTGGACGGGCTTCAGTGAGGACAGAGAAAAAACCCAGAAACAGGTTGGGATTATTCGTTTCCCTTAAATTGTTTCTCAACATATACAGTATGTCGTTTTTTAAAGGTACTCTTCTGCGATGCAACTTTACGTAAGGCGCCTTGGAAAAAAACCGACGCAAAAACCAAATAAAGGAGAAAAGCAAGACCACACAAGGACCGGCGGCGACAACTATCGCGACACAAAAACCACTAGATGAAAAAAAAAATGCTTTGCCCCCCAAAAAGAATCTAACCTATAAAAAAGTTTGTTTTGCCTATATCCTTTTCAGCTCGACAAGATTTTTTTGTATATTTTTTTCTTGGATCCGTTTTTCGAGAGAAAGAAAAAAAAGAGGGTTTTGGGGTTGTCTTTCACAGCAAGTACCCGTACTACTGTATATTGGAAAAAAGTTTTAACCCTCTCGGAAGTATTGGGGTTCCTGAAAGAGCTCGGCGGAAAATGAGAATTCCCATTTTAATCAAGAGCAGCCTCCCCGACAGTTTATTTACATCCTTTTATCCGAGAAGGAGGATCGCTAGTCCCAGACTTGAAAAAAATTCCGTCGTTCATTACTTACACAAGATGGCGGATTCGGAGATTCAGTGTGTATGTTCATCAGGAAATGTGGAACCCTTGGTTGCTACTATATCTATGGCGCAGTGTCTCCCACCCGACCGGCGGAGCAAATAAATATAGTAAAAAGGCCTCTTTTTTTTCTATGCGAAATTACTGTTTGCGGCATTTCTTTCGATTTCAGTCCGTGCTAGGGCTGGGAACGGTTAACCGGTTAACTCAAGTTAACCGAAAAATTTCCTTAACCGGTTAATTTAATTTAAAATTTGGCCTTTTTTTGTGACCAATGAAGGACTTTTCTCGAGTTATTCAAGCAAAATAAATTATTTTCTAAAAAAATCTTTTGGAAAATTGGTGTAGAAACAGGTTTTTCTTACAAAATTCATATTTAGTTTTCCAAAAAGGTCGATTCCAAAAATATTTGTTAATAAAAATGCAGTAGAACACAAAATTTGGAGTTGTGAGGTTGCTATTAAAATTAACTGAAGTTTACCGGTTATTAACTTAACAGACCTCCCAAATTGACCGGTTGACTGAGAGGCGAAATTTCAGTCGAATTCCCAGCGCTCCGTGCGTTCTGTACAGCACGCGCCCAGTCTGTTCTTGAAAACGCAATTATTTCCCTTGCCAAGATTCGTGCTTACTTTTCCCGGTTTGAACCGAATTGTGTTCAAGTTTGCCCGCAGAATATACCAGCTTTGATCTTTCCATCTCATTTCGAAGGTGTATCCGTAGCCGTAATGCATTTATTTCACTCTATATTTCGCGCCCTCTTTTCGCAACACAGGCTGCGGGCGCACATACTGTCGTCGGGAGAGAGACACAACAATAGTACATCGCGGTTTTAGACGAGAACACTGCACGACACTATTACGTCTCTACTTTAGCGTTCTTAATTTGATTGACAACAGGTACGAGTTCTTCCTCGCGATTCCAAGAGCAACGTTTCCAGGATTCTGTTTTTTTGCAAGGTTCGTCAGTTTTTCTACGCAGACATCTCAAGACGACCTGGCAAGATTAAATCTTGTTCCCGCTTTTCGAACGGAGATATGGAACTTTCACCCTCTCTTCTCCAGGTCCTTTGCTATGTCGACCACTGCATACTCCTGAAAGTACAGGGAGGGAGCATTATTTGCAGTTTTTGAAGATACTACACTTTCGACAATTCTTAAAAGACTACTTTTTTCCCCACCTGGTCACCTCCGTTTTCTCCGTCGTCCTCGCCGCCCCCGCCGGGCGAGTAGTAGACGGAGGCCGTGACCAGGACGGTGGTGCTGCTGTTGGCGCCCTTGGGAGCGGCGCAGGAGGTCACCGTGGTGGAGGAAGAGGAGTGGTTGGTGACGGAGGCAGGCGTCGTCAGCCTGGGGTTTTTTAGGGATACATTTGGATACAGTACATGTGAACTGTAATTTAAATAGTAAAATCAATATTGGATTAGTTCGATTCCGTGCATACGTTTCTATCCTCAAAAAATACCTTCGTATCAAGTGTGCCGTAGAAGTAATTACACGTGTGTTTCTATATTCTAGATACGATTTGTGTGTGATGTTTTGAGCATTAGTATAAAAAACTAGCTGCTTGTGAGTGTGTGTGTAAAATACTATTTTGGCCTAACAGGAAGGCGGCAGTACTGTGGTTAGTGTGTGAAATTCAGAATTAAAATTTTTCATAGGCGTGGCATTTTTGATACCGTTACACAATAGCTTCCATGCTCAAGACATTAGTTTCTTAAGACGCTGACTCAACTCGCTACCCACGATTTTTTTTTTAAAAATAGGTTCTCAAATCGTCGTGGGTTCAAAATATTTCGGATAGACGGAAAAGAAGGAATTCGTTTTTTTGTTTGATTGATGAATAGACTTGGTGCGTGATACATTGGCAAAAAGTTGTACTTTCTGTGGTCGTTTGTCTTTTTTATTCGGACAGTTTGTATTAGTTTTCTCTCTCTTTTTATAACCTGTTGTTAGACCGCCAAGGATTCGGTCAGGAACCGACTGTCATAGAAGCTGGAAAAAGGGATTTCCGAAAATGTACACCTCGTTCTCATTTCCGCAAGTATCATACTACACTTGTTTGACGACTATTGGATATATTATAAACTTTTTTGCTCGTGTCGCGCGGCGACTTTTTTTATTATTTCGCACTAGTTGCAATGATGTACACTGTATTCCGTCGTTCGGGAAGTGGCAATATTGTTATTAAACATCTTTCTTACCTCGTGACCTCGTCCCTGCTGACGCTGTTGGCCTCCCTGATGTCTCCCCCTAGAAAGCGGCCTCTCCCCCCGTCCTCGTCAGAGGTGGCCTCCTCCTCCTCCTCCTCGGCCTCCTCGGCCTCCGCCGTCCCCCGCCGCGGCCTCAGGCGGAGGCGCCTTAGCCGACGCAGCCTCGCCTCGAACCCTCCTCCTTTCTTCTTCTTCTTCTTCTCTTTCTTTGGCTTCCTCCCCGTTGGGGGCCGAGGGTGGCGGTGGCAATGGTTCAATCTGGGAGGAATTTTCAGCCATTATTTAATTGATGGAGTAAAGAGACATACTCCATTTAACTTAGTACAACATCAGCCAAAGCACCAGCAACAGGAACCCAAAAAGCTGGACAATGTTTTTCACCTCTCCGCCATTGCAAACTCCGACTCCATGTCCTCCTCTTCCATCTCCTCCTCTTCCTCTACCATGTTCTCCATCTCCTCCTCGTCCTCCTCGTCCAGCTCCAGCCGCTTCAGGAGCCGCCGCCGCCGCGCCGACTCCGCCGCGGAGGTCGTCGTCGTCGTGGCCGCCGTGCAGCCCGCCGCCGCCGCCGCCGCCGCGGCAGACGCTGACGCCGTCGCCGCCGTGCTGCTGCTGGCGCACCCGACGCCCGCGCCGCCGCCATTCCTCCGCGAATCCGCCGCCGCCGCCGCCGCCGCGCCGGCCGCCGTCGACGTCAGGCAGTCGCTCGCGGCCGCCGCTGCCGCTGCTCGCTTCCTCTTTCGACTGAAAATTATTTATAAATATATTTATAAGAAAATAAGTACCAACACATTGCTCTCTTTCACTCAATCATTTTAAACACAGAATGTTAGTCTTTTTTAGCTTCTTAGAGAAGGGGTTGAATACGGTGTCATATCCATTCATATCTGTATCTGAGCAGCTACTACAACACAAAACCCCAAGCATCCGGGCTAGCAGTAATGGACTCCCCCTCTAGGTTACCACATCCGCCGCCGCCGCCGCCGCTCACAAAGCCAAGAAAACAGGCCTTAACTTTCCCCTTCCCCCTTCTCGAAAGGGGGAGTAGGGGAAAAAAGTTTTGAGCCGATGGGCGGAGTACCGAAGAAAAAAAAACTTTCCGTTTCCCTCTTTCGCATTCCATAATCTAGAAAAATAAGCCAAAAGCGAGCGCAGCAACAAGGACGCGCCGAAAATTTTGGGGAAATTTTGTGTTCCGTACTTCTCAATTTCTCCGTCCGCCGCGGATAGTTGAGCGTTAGAAAGCAGGAAAACAGTGTTATTATCCCCCAAATACTCGGGGTGTAAAAAAACGAAACCCTTACCCCGATGGACCAGAAAGATGAGAAAAAACTGTCGGAACAAAAAACCCCCTTTTTAAAAAAAGGTAATAAAACAAAACAAGGACTGACAAAATAGCGCAATTTAGCAACCCACCTCCTCTTCCCCCCTCCTCCCCTGCGGCCGCCGCCGCCGCCGCCCCTGTGACCCCCGGCCCCCACCGTGCCTCCAGCTGCCCCTCCTCCTCCCCCTCCGCCGGGGAAGCACCACTTGAACCTGTTCTGGAACTCCTTCTTGAACTTGTCGTGGCAGAAGAAGTAGACGAAGGGGTTCACGGCCGAGTTGGACATGGCCAGCCAGTGGGAGCAGAACCAGACGATGTTGATGTACTTGAAGTTGTTGACGTCGCTGTTGACCACGCTCGCCACGGAGTAGGTCTGTGAAATAATAGAGACGGACAAAAGGAAAGGTAAAAAAAGTCTTTTCCTGGCAATTTCTTTTGCAGCATTTCAAGATAGTTTTTATTTTATTTTATTTACTATAGACAGGATAGCGTGTCAGCTCGGGTAATTCCTCCAGACCCATAGATGATCATGTAGGGGATCTGTGGTAATAACCCCCTCTATAGCCTCCGGATCCCATTGTAGTAACATGCGAACGGTATTTTTTTTACTAGACCCCCCACCCCCAAGCCCTCAAAATCCGAGACCAACTTGATCGCACTATGTCCAGAAGAACCCCGCATAGCTAGTTAAAACGGCACCGTACCTGCAGTGGGAGCCAGCAGAGCGCGAACAGCCCCACGACGAACATGAGGACCCTGATGGCGCGACGCTTGTTGCGCAGGATGTTGGCGTCCCTCCGCTCCTCGGCCTCGCCAGGCGCCTTGCGGCCCCAGAGGTTCTGGGGGGGCGGAAGAAAAAAAAGAAATATGGGGGCATGAAATGATTTGTTAGTGCGTAAAAACTTTTCAAGAGTTGGGAAATGAAAGTGATTGCAAATAGATGTGTCTGAAAATTAGCCAAAATGGTGGAATCTGATATCCAACATTTGCTGATGGCCTACAAATCTCTGGGGAGAAAAAGAAGCCAGGAAAAGTGTCAAGATCATGTAGGCAACGTATGGATGGCATCCCCTTCATCTCCCAGCAACAGGTGCTAAAGTCTCAATGAGGAGTCAAGCGTACAGTAAAGCTGTCAGCCATGGAGAAAGTTCGATGTCCAGTGTATTGTACTTTTAAACGTTCTTGCTCACATGGGCCTGTAATAAAACCAAAGCAAACTTTTCAAAGACTCACCAGCGCGATCCGCGCGTAGGCGTAGCACAGCAAGCAGAGCGGAACGAAGTACTGTTGGGGAGAGATTTTTATATAAAAAAATATCCTAGGGTTTTTGTTTTTGTCTTCCACAAAGGCAGAATTCTCGATTTTGAACCCTCTAGCATTCTCCTGACATTGCTTACCTGTACGAAGCACAGGGAGAACATGTACCTGCAAAGACAAGCAGGAAGAAAACTTCTTGAAAAGGCAGATATATAATTTCATTGAGATGCTTCCCCCCCATGCCCCCTAGTGACAGGCTCATATTAATATGGGCACTTGTTTAAAATGCCCAACGCCCAGCTTCAAAGGGCCTACCCTATACATCACATCAACTTCAGTTGAGTGGGCCCTTTGTGCACCAATTAGTTTGCCTATTCAGGAGAGAAAACACCCGCGCTTAGTAAAAAGAACACTCTAATCATGGATATACTGTAAAGAGACAAGAACAGACTTTGTTCAAAGACCTGCGGCAACAAGATATTGAAATAAAAAAAGATGAGACAAAATAGGAGTTAAATCTCTCAAATGGATTTTTTTAAATAAAAGGAAGCTGAATGATCAATGGATCCCACCCCGAAGAGAAATCTGGTCTAGGACTGCTGGATCCCACCCCAAGAGAAATCTGGTCTAGGTCTGCTGAATCCCACCCCGAAGAGAAATCTGGTCTAGGACTGCTGGATCGTACCCCAATCTAAATCTTGTCTAGGTCTGCTGAATCCCACCCCGAAGATAAATCTGGTCTAGGACTGCCGGATCGTACCCCTC
>JAAUXV010324620.1_pt1 | contig 11175 bp, 6 predicted proteins | sample 7278181 | NCBI WGS metagenome assembly JAAUXV01 (sample SAMN14350114, study PRJNA611818) | marine sediment metagenome | isolation source: surface marine sediment (2.1m) | place: French Polynesia: Moorea | collected 2018-08
CACAATACACCTTTTGTGGTTTTGACATGATTCAATGAGTCTTAGATATGGGTCGCAAGGTTGTTGGTGCGGCCGCCGCAGGTAGTGAGGCCAACCTTGAAATGGCCTCACTCGGATTTAGTGGGGCCAGAGGTGAGGCCGCTCCACTAGGGTGGGGCCGATTTGTGCTCTCATACCTTTAATGAAGCATGTCATGCTTGTTGATATACATGTATTGACTCTAAACCAATCCTTCTCAAATGGTGGCCTCCCGGACAAAATCTGGTATGCTGTGCCCTTCAAAGTGGCTCGCTGCTGAGCACTGATACAAGAAAAAAATATAAGCCTAATGACACGCGTCATGTACCTGTCAAATGACCCCCTTACTTTGGACAAATCTACACCTACTTTACCCCCGTTTCAGCAGCCAAAATACACCAAATTACCCCATTTAAAAAAAAAAATAAACATAAAACATAAAATCTAATAAGTTGCCGAGCTTTGCGCGCATTCTAACACAATTGGACAATTTTATGGTAAAATAAATAAATTTTTGAGTACCGTGAATGTCAGACATAGGAAATTTTGAACTGTATCACACCACACATCAAATAACCACATTTCCGGCTTTGCCCACACCAAATGACCCCTTTTTCTTAGAATTTCTACACCAACAGACCCATACTTTCGTAATCCAGAGGTGGGGTGGGGTGGGGGGCATGCCTGTTCCGAGCATTTAGTCATTTTGCATTTTGATGAAAACAATTTGGCCCTTGCAAGAAATTAATTGAGAACCCTACTCTAAACAATACTTAGAAACATAACTTTTGACAGAGACATGACCTTGACCCAAGCAGCTTCTAGTCAATTTTGTGACATATTTGGTAAATTTTCATCTTACTCTCTCCACGAATATGATACCTTATTGTCACAAAGTGAAAATTTAACCCTGTAGAACTCTGTTAAACCCCAAATCATGTTTTATTGCCCAAAATTCAAATACTTTAATAGAATCTGTGATTTGTTTTACCTTTTGAAAGAATACTCCAAACTTTTGTCCATGACATAATACATGTATGTATTAAAAGTGCCTGACATGATCCACAACATCATCCCCCCCAAATTTTTTCAATCCCACTGTGATTTTGGTACCAAAAGTTTCGTCATATTTTTCTGACTTTTGTGGTGAAATTTGGTGTGAATATTTCAAATACTTAAGGAGAAAGCAACAGAAATGTTGCTTGGAAATTAGAAAACGTGGTCACCACACTAAATAAAACAATAAATAACATAAGCTTTATTTTCTCTTTTTACAAGTTTGTATTTTTTTTCACTGTGTGGATAAGATATTTAGATGAAAAGTGATAAATTTGTAAAATTTTTCATGTCAGGCACCTTTAAGTATTCAACCAATGATCACTTAAGATCATTTATGACCATTTGTGTGGCTTCTCTGATGTGGTCTTTGGTGAATACAACTTTATGTGTTTGTCCTCCACTGTATTGCACCACTCTCACTCTTGCCATCTGCATGGCCTCGACAAATCTTGCGGCAATTCCGCCATTGTTGTGTGCTTTCATGCACTGCTCCATGTTGGACATTGCCTCTAGTAAGAAGCTGGTGGATTGCAGCTCTGCGCCCTCTTCTCTCACTTTCACCTGAAAGATACCAATTAAAGATAAATAGATACATGTAATGAACTTGCTATTTGTAACACATTTTCCCTATGTAATACTACTGACCTTTCAAAATGCTGTTTATATGGCACCAGATGAAATTATAGCAGTTAAATGTACTTGCTCCAATCCACGGCCTCATCATACCACTATCTTTGTTTTCCTTTTTCTGTTTTTTCCCCCTTTCCAACATATTGGGTTTATGATACCAGATTTATGATGCTACATGTGAATTCTTTTATTTTTTTAAAATCTGATTGCTCCAAACGGATTTGACCACTTTTGGGTGATATATGTATATTGGTTGGCAAGGAAAACATATCTGCTTCTTGTAAAGTTTCATAGAACTTTTCTAAATTGTACACTTATGTGGAAGTTTAAGAGTACACCAGTACTGAAAACACCGATGTACATTGTATGTGCAGTGAACATGTAAGTGTACAATTTGACAATTTATGACCACATTTCTACCAGTCTGTCTCAAAACATATCTGCTGCTTTGAAGAAACTCAAAATTTATCAAGTTCCACAATGATTTTGAAACAGTAAGCATAAAAGGGATATTCAGAGATGCTCTGACCTAATGTGCATATTTCTTCACGTTACACTTTTCTTCCACATTTAGAAAGAACTCTCATACAATATCATCACTTCAACAGGACTTCTGCTACAGAAACTGTACAAATATGTAAATCTTTTAATTTCTGATGTGCAGGCATCTGAACTTACAGTACAAAATTCAACGGAAAAGTATAATTTGTGTTATCCTGCATACTTAATCTCTGTGAAACCATACCGAACAACATAGTCGATTTTGGGATGTTGATTCAAGGTTGAATCGACATTGTAATTTTGACGTCAAAATATTCTTACGTCTTTCAACACTTTTTTGATAGCCAATAAAAAATTAAAATATCTACATCGAATCAATGTCGGATGTTGTGACGTCAACATTTCAATGTCGATTCTTACGTTTTTCAACGTCAAAATTTTGATGTCAATTTGTTGATAAGTAATATGTTACAAAATAAATTTTCCTCCAGAAACTGCTCATTTTGTACCCTTAATTTGTAATTAATCAAGTCCGCACTCATATAAGGGGTCACAATTTCAAATCTGGCAAGTTTATGGTGATATAATTAACAGACCTCTGCGGGATTTATCATCTACATACCTCACTTTTCTCCATAAACCAGAAATTTTTCACCTTTGACACTGATCTATGACAAATGATGCACTCCTGAAATCTGCAAATTTCAAAAATCAAGTCAAGGGAAATTTCAAAGAGTCTTCACCACACAATAGACCCAATTGATCACTGCTCCCGGTACCGTGCCCATTCAAATTTGTGCAGGTTATTCAACCCTGTTGATTACTACGCCGTTCTATGTCAATACTGAGAGGGTGATTCTTTTGTGGTATGCATGGCAATGTTGCTATCAAAAAAATCAATGCGTGATATTTTTTTCATTTGCAACTTTTCAAACTGCATCATGTTCAAAAATCAGTGTCAAATGTGGACAATTTATGGTCTGTGTGGGAAAATGATATATCAAAATGTAGATAAGAAAATTCCAAACATCTATGTGTAAATTACTTCAACTTACATTAGCCAGATTTGACATTATGACCTCCCATTCAAGTGGGGACTGTCCTTTGTTTTGAGGTGTGTATTGTAGCATGCATACATGCATGAACTTATTCTATGAAAACAATTTGATTGTTAAATGTGCCATTTCAATAAGCTCACAGCACATCACTTTGTAATACACACATATTAATAATAATTATATTCATCATTCTTTGAACAATATATATGCCTGTTCATGTCTTGTATAATGACCATCGTCTAATACATAAATACCACATACCTGTATTATCTGCACTAGCTCTTCATCTGTGAAGGGCTTGAGCTTCACAACCTTCACCCTCCTCTTCATTCCCTCATTCAGTTTTATGAGGTTCTCCATGTCACCCTCATAACCTGCCAAAATCATGACAGGATTGTGAGGGTCATCCATGAGGAACATGAGTTCATCAAGTGCCTCTGGTCCATAGCCTTGGCTACCTCTCTTGACGAGAGAATATGCCTCGTCAAGGAAGAATACACCACCAATGGCATCTACAACAGCTGCCCTTGTCTTTTGCTTTGTCTGTCCCTCATATACGGCCATGAGGGACCCAGCACTTAGTGTAGCAATGTAGTTTCGAGGAATTATATTGAGCTGGAACAGTACATCTGTAACACAAAACAACAGATAGGAAATTAGATTTAAGAAATACACATGCATATCACATTTTAGTAGCCTTTTGATGGCAAAGTTGATAACAAACAATAAGAACTTGAAGCTATATATTGGCAAGACGGAAATTACTGTAATAGTCATATGGTATAAAGAAACATTAATATGGAGCATTGTTGGACAACAAAGGCAATATGTTGATACCAATGCAAAGTCAAAACTAATGGAAATATGCAAAATAAGATGTTCTACCCATATGTACACTGAACAAGTGTAACTTTAAACTACCTTTTCTTATATATTTAATTTTTGTAATGGTTCTTCACTTAGGCTTAAACCAATACCATAAAATTTTAAGATAAATAAAAGATTTCACTCTTCCCTTATTTTAATGCATGGGTGTACTCAGCGACTGTTTTGTTTAAAACTGGCAATATCATAACATTTCCTATTAAATACATCAGAAAAAGTTATACTTAGATTCAGGTTAAGGACAAGTAGATACACATTCTTGCATGACTGTAACCCATAAGATTTCATATTTTCTATTCCAAATGTCATATCTCTTAATGATAGAAAATTGTTTTTCAATATGTACACAGAGGTCACAATTATGATCATTTCTTGTAAATGAACTTAACTAAATTTAGTGTACATCATTAATCATATTTCATCATTATGCTGCTTCAGTTTAACTACTTATTTTTAATTACTGTGTGTTTGTGATCAGGTTAAGTTACAACATTCCGAAATTGCTTCCAAAGTATACTGATTACATCTATCTGATTAAAAAATTAATTCAATTCTTCACAATTGTACACTTTATACCAATACTCATGTTACATAGTTGCAATGACAAGTTTTACATCTCTTATTATTTGTTCATACACATATATGTTCTGTTGTGTAAATAAATGAAACAAAGAAAAAAATGGTGCAGCAAATTATCAAAATTTTCAATGATGATAGAAATTTAATATTTTCTGTGTAATAAACACAACTTTTAAGATACTGTTGAGTTCAGTTTCAAGGTGTCCGGGTTGCCTGGACTTGCTATTAATAGATTTTTTTCAAAACATTTTATATTTTAGTATAAACTGACAAAAAAATCATAATTTCTAATTAACCTCTGGTAAATTTTAGGGCTGAAAATGTGTCACTTGGAAGATATCATGCAATGAAAATTAGCACCAAACAGTTTCAACAATTTAAGTGACATTAATTTTGAAACCAATATTTAATGCTTGATTTGAATTTAAAATCTCCATTTGGAGGAATCAGAAATTTCAACTCGCTGCAAATCAATATGTCCAAAGGAGATTAAAAATAAATAAATTGGGGCTAAAATTCCCATGACTCATATGTTTTTACTACCACTTTGATTAATTTTTCTTATGGGACTAACCTTTTATCAACCTAGCACACATGCTTTTTCCTGTACCAGGCGGTCCTTCTAATACTATTGCTGGTAACTTTTTGTGATGTCCCTTTCTAAACTTCTCGTCTAGCACCATGGCACACATATCCTTCAAGTAATTTTTCAGGTGCTGATGGCCTATGACATTTTGGAACACCTTTTCTACAGCTTCTGATGCTGCCTGATATGGAGCTACAAGAAAAGCAAAAAAAAAATATTTAAAAAAAAAATGAACAGATGTAATAGTTCATTCACATATGACACTAACTGTGCAATGGTGTACTTAAAACAAATAGAAACAAAATCACAATATTAGGGGTTCATTCGTAGGATCGAGTGCGTGGTCAAGTGTTAATCCTATTATTGTAAGTATGTATGAACACTCAAGAACAATATATTAAACAGTTTTAAGTATTAAAAGGCTTTCTTCACCATAGGAAAAGTCAATCTTGAATTTTCGACTAGTATCATAGGACTTCTGAGGAGGAGGATGTGTGTCGCAATGTGTGACACACATCCTCCTCCTCAGAAGTCATATGATGTTTTGAATGGATTTGTCCTTTGACTGACCTCTGATACCCTTGGTCAAAGTAAAGGGTGACATTGGGAAGGCATGTACTTGGCTTTTACAAACATGTTGTTCTACAAACCATAATAATGTCATTCCTCAATGCAGCACACAACAGATAAAGTCACAGTATACATACCATATGAAGTAAAGAAATATATAACCACTGTATGTTCATTTGTGTTTACATACTATTTAATACCACACATACATGTAGTAATTGCCAGGCAGCATACTACATGTTGATATTTCCTGATAGAAAGAAATATCTGGGTACAAGGAAGATGATTATTTAGTATGACAATTGGAAATGGAAATGATGTGGTGTAAGCCAGAATTACTCAATTGGGGTCAGGTGAATGGAACCCACCTATAAAACTATATGTATGAAAAGGGGTCAGAGAACTGTAGCGTCTCATTATAAAGAGCTCAAAGTGCAAATTGGCTGTCACCAAAACTGTCCAGAGAAGAGCATTTTGCACATACAACTTCATGCTGCTCAAAAATGATTTGGATAAATCGCTGGGCATGCAGAGAAGCAGTTATCTGTAAAAGAGAGACAACATTGCTTCTGCAGTTGCATGCCCATGGCATTGAAATGAATAATCAATGTGATTTTAAAACAGCTAAAAAAAGTAGGTTTTAAAGATCTAGGGTTTCGGAGTGGATGTCAAGCCCATGTGTCATGCAATGGTCAAAGGGTTTATTCCCTCATAGTCATGAGGTTCCATCACAATGGTTTCCATGAGGTGGTAGAAGGTTTGGATGACTCCAAGCACGCATTTGTGATCAGTGGATTATTGGACGCCAAATTCCACTTTAGGGACAAGTTTATTGTGTTTGGATGAATACATGTTGTTGTATATCACAGTCATACATAAAAGAAATAATAAATGTACCAAAGTTGTGGTGAGTGTACAACCTTTTGGCTTGGTTATATGCACTGTGTGCAGTTGACAGAGGCAACTACATGTCGTAGGTTCCATCACATACAGTCAGGCGCGGACCTACTATCAAACCAATAATAGTTCGGCAATGCGAAACACAAGCGCTGGTTAAAGGGCCTGCGGCAGTATTGTAAATACGCATGCGTCATACGTGCGTTCGGCTGCGTATTTTGCGTGTATTACGCAATACGCGATGGCCCAGTAACCAGCAGTTGTGATTCGCAGTGCCGAAGTTTGTTTGGTCATAGGGACCAACTTTCAGTGACCGCGAAGTAAAGTATCACACGCCACAGAGGGGTGTCAGAGGGGGGATGTGCCCCTTCAAACGTTGACAATTTTTGAAAATTCAACTCTAAATGGAGACATTCAGTGAGCAATTTTCCAGTAAAAAAATCATTAAAAATTGAGGGACGCAGGCTGGTCGTGTTATATTCTTCCGTTTGTGTACAATCCGATCATGCACAACCGTTCGTGAAAGATGGGGAAATACAATTATTTCTTTTATCTATGTGTGATGCTTGAGGGGGTGTCTGAGGGGGATGTTATAATTTCAAATTTTGACCTTTTTTGACCTTTGACCCCTTAACGGTAGGTCGGAAGAAGAGGAAACTGGACATTTTTGGATGTCTGCCCATTCCTAATAGATTTACATTGTTACTTTTACATGTACCATATTGATAATTTCAAATTTTGATTTTCTTTGACCTTCGACATCTTAACGGTAGGTCGAACAAAGGTGTAAAGTGGACACTTTTGCATGTCTGTCCATGTGCAACACGTTGACACTGTTATTTTTGCAATATGAAATAGTTGATTTCTCGGGGGTCCGGAAATGACCCCTTAATGACGTTTGACCCAATAAAAAGAAGACCCTGTATGAAGCTTTAATGGAGCATCATTCTGACTAAGTTAAGCAACTGATAGCTTGTAATTTGCAGGAGAAGAAGCAGTTTGAGTTATTTTCAATTTTCCTTCATATTGCCAGAGGTCAAATGCGGGTCAAATTTATACAACCTAAATGGGAGCACCTAGTTACTATTATGACCAAGTATGGTCAAAATCCTATTTAATATATGTGGCTGCTAGAGCCAAATGAAATGTTGCCGAAAGAAGAAAGAAAGTAAGTAAGTAAGTAAGTAAGTAAGTAAGTAAGTAAGTAAGTAAGTAAGTAAGTAAGTAAGTAAGTAAGTAAGTAAGTAAGAAAGAAAGAAAGAAAGAAAGAAAGAAAGAAAGAAAGAAAGAAAGAAAGAAAGAAAGAAAGAAAGAAAGAAAAGAAAGAAACAGGTGCGATACAAGACTGTATAGTTTCTGTGGCCAAGCATGTCCCTTTTCCTTGCAACTCACCATATGTTTGGTTTGTAGATAGAGGAGCTGTCACACTTTTGTTGGAAGACATTACCTATCAAATAAAAAAACAAATAAAAAAAAAATGGTTGTGATCTAGAATTTAGAACAGAACAGTGAAATTATAAATGAATTCAACTTGTCATTCATTAAATACAACACATAATTTGACTTTAACTCAAATATATAAACTTCCATATTTCTAGGATTATGCATGCAATTTCTTCTTTTCTTTTTTTTTTCTTCTTTTTTTCATGTTAACTTGTCATTTGTATATTTGAAGTTATTTGTATATAATGAATCATTGCAAGCACTGAATTTCTTGTGAGAGCCTTTGTTCGTTTGTTTTTTTCATTAAAGGTAGAATGAAAATACACATACTTTATTTCAACAAACTAATAGTCCATTTAATTTAATATATACTCACTTTATTTAATTTTTGATTATTTGCTTGTTCAGTCCCATCAAATTTCCTACAGGGATAAAGATGTAGAGTAGAGTTACAACATTATAGTCAACAACCAACAAGTTTTTGTACAGGAGTCCAAATTAATTAATATATTATTTTTTACTTTTACTTCATGATTTAAAATGCTTTAGTCATGTTTAATTTTTCAAACTTAAACCATTAACTCAGACTTATAATTTGGGTACCATTTACAGGAACATGAGCCACTAATAAGTGAATTTGTTGCAATTTCAAATTTTTATAATACCTATGTGTATGCATCTTGATATAAGTCCAATCACTGCCGTTGACATTTATAAAATTTACTTAATTCAGCAAGCACTGTTTTGCTTTGTTGCAAATTTACATGTGTAGTCATTCTAAATTCTATGTTACGGTATGTAAATAATGTACATTATAAATATCTGAAAAATAAGTTATAAAACAAACAAAAAAATCCTTTCATGAGCTTTGAATATATTTAAACATTAATGTTTTTAATTTATTAATTTCCTTGGAGAAAGTTAACCAAGAAAATTAATAAATTAACAACATAGACCCAAAGTCTTTGATACGATTTCCATATGTGGGTGAAAAATGAATGAACAGAATGATACATTGCTATATGACTGCTTACCTTCCATATGTATCCAGTTTATGTTTCACATATTCCAGTTTCTTGCGAGGAGGGAGATCCTTCAAAAAATCAGCTTCAAATAAGTCCTACACAGAAACAAAGAAAGAAAAAAAAATCTTGGTGAAGTCTGTTTACGCTAACAGAGGTCTCACGGGTGAATTTTATGGTCAGATAATTGGTCCAAATATTTGTTAAATATGTCATCAGTTGCATAACTTATTCCTCACATATTTTGTGGTTTCCACAATTTCTTGACCACTAGCAACTTTATATAAAAAATACAAAGCCACAGTCTCACGTGACCTTCACTGTTACAGCGAATGGACTTTGCCAATGTACGGGATTTGTACAGAAGTAAACAGATGCAGATACCTTGGTGAATGGATCACGTACATACCTTTCATAACTGAAATTACGGAGGGCCATCTAATTTGCATTGTGACCACTTTGGCTGTTGTTGCATGAGGATATAAAGCGTGCTCTTCGTGATACATCCAATCAGCAATTATTTCCAAATATTATGCCTTAAGTGTTTACAGATTGGGTCAGTGGCAATGTAAATAAACTGTAAAGGTACACTTCTGTGGGTATCCAAATTCAAAATTTAGAAACCGCATCATGGCAGTCACTCGGATCTTCCACAATACATGGCTAATTTTCTTATCAATAAGCTGAAGAATACATTTAGTTGGGCAATATCAAGTTGACATTGAAATCTGCACTATATTTACCCAAATGACACTATAAATTTACAAGTACAATAACTCAGTATCATGAATGGAGGTTAAGGGTGTGTACTTAAGGTGGTTTGGGCATCAGCCTCTCACGTCTAAACAGTCTGTATAGCGTGTCAATCTACATGTATGCTCTCCCGTGGAGAGCATTTTTGTCCAAGTACAATGTACACATCGATCATAATGGGTGATCGCAATGACGCTATTGCATTGTTGCACTTCTGTGAAAAGATAGCGAGCAACGGTACAAAAACAACAATTTTTTTGTCCATTTTGCGTTTTTCTGGATAAAACAAGAACAGTGACCCCATTTTTTACATTAATATGAAGGTTCCTAACTAAATATAAACATAAATACAAATGAGAACAAGTTATCGAGCCAATTTTTCTTTCTCAAAGCAAACTTGGCACAAGATGTGCACTTTTTGTCACTTTTGTCATGTACCTTGCGGTGTAATCGGTTTATCTTGTTGGGAATTAGAGTCGCTTTTGTTTCCATAGAACACACACACACACAAATCGATTGCACGCATTGTCCCAAGTAAAATTCATCTTCAACAATGTCTGGAAATTCTTGAACGGATAACCACCTCCTAGAGATGGTTATAATAAAATGATTATTGTGTGTTTCTACAGGAGCAATTCCAGAAAAGCTAGCCTTGCGCGAATTAATCGATTGGCTTCAGACAAAAGGATCTCTATATTCCCGGCAAGATATAATCCGATTAAACCGTTTTTCTATGGAAACATGCCCATTAATGAACGTATTTCATCAAGATGTACCTGCATTTTTTGATAATTTTTTTTAAAGCTTGTATATAACAAACACAAAGTTGTATTTTTTCAATGACATGGACTCCTGGCGAATGTTCTCATATATATTTTTAAACCTTGTTTATTTATTCATTTATTTTATTTTTTTATCGATTTACTTACTTATTTTTTATTTCTTTATTGTCCTTTTTGCAGTATACAGGTTTGAATAAAGTCATTACTATAAAATGGTATTACTTGGATGCAAACCTCCAATTTATAAACAGAGGGAACAAACACCAAAACAGTGAGGACACGAAGCAAAACATTACCTCACTTTCATCACTCTTGTCATCTTCATCATCAGGTCTGCCCTGTTAAGTTAACCAAAAATAAATAAATAAAAAATTAATATAAAAAAAAATTAA
>JAAUXV010246759.1_pt1 | contig 11173 bp, 22 predicted proteins | sample 7278181 | NCBI WGS metagenome assembly JAAUXV01 (sample SAMN14350114, study PRJNA611818) | marine sediment metagenome | isolation source: surface marine sediment (2.1m) | place: French Polynesia: Moorea | collected 2018-08
AGACTGCCCGACCGCACAAGTTTTCTTTTTCTCTTGCTGTTGCTCTCATGTGATATCACTCTCTTTTCAATGTCTTACGGTGGCTGAGCGGACAAAAAAGGGCGGCAGACTCTCTTTTCGAGAGGGTCATTAATGCGATATCAGGGACTGGGCTGTTAGCGCATAGCTGCAAGATGGCAAGTGCGTACGAGCCCCCCTCCCCCCTCCCCACTTGTATTGCGTGGAAGGAAGGTCAAACAAAACTTCAGTTCATTTTCTTCTTTCTTTCTCTCGCAGTGCCGACTCGAGATACATACTCCCCCAATTATCTCCTTGGCCGAGCGAGCCCCCTGCTTCCAGCGATAACGGTGGGAAAGTGTAGTCTCCCCCGCCCTCGGAGAATATACTACTTGACCAGTCACCTCCGACTCCTCTCCCGAACGCCACCATGATTGTGAAGAGGGAGCCCACGGCCGACCAGATCCAGGACATCAGGGACAGGGTCAGGGCCCACGCCCAGGATGCTGGAAGAGGTGAGGTTTCAGTTTGTCGTCCTTCGTGCAGATTGGTTCTTGAACTCGTCTCGTCCTCTTCCAGACCAGCACGACCCTGTGGACCTGAAGCGCGTCCTGGGCGAGGACGAGTACGTTGCCCGCTTCTTCCGCCACGTGCAGGAGAAGGGCGGCGACCAGGTGGAGATCGCCTCCAAGATGATCATCGGCACCCTCAAGTGGAGGAAGGAGACCGGCATCGGCCACATCGCCGAGGGGGAGCTGGACCCGGACCTGCGCGACCGCTGCGTGCTGTACAGCCACGGAAGGGACGTCGACGGAAAGAAGCTGCTCATCTTCAACGTCAGCAGGCACTCCAAGGGGAAGAACCCGGAGGAGAACAAGAAGATGTTCATGTACTACATCGAGCGGCTGGAGAGGTACGTAGGCTTCAAGTCCCATTGGCGGAGTATTTTCGCTGACTATGTTGGCCTCACTCATCTTCGATGTTCCAGGGAGGAGAAAGGTGGAAAGGTCTCCTTGTTCTTCGACTGCAACGGCGCTGGACTCTCCAACCTGGACATCGAGTTTATGCAGTTCCAGATCAGCATCATGGAGCAATACATTCCCGACAAACTCAACTACATCCTGGTTTTCAACATGCCTTGGGTTCTAAATGGTAAGAAGTTAGTTTTTCTCGAATGTGACTTTTTTTCTTGATAAATAAAGATTCTCGTTTCCCCCAAAACAATCTTTTTCTAATTTTATATGTTTTGATAATTTATTCGTGCGTTTGTACGGTATATTCCAATTATGATGTAGTCTGAATTTTGAAAGACTGACCCGCATAAAATTTCCAGCCGGCTTCCAAATAATCAAGAGGATGCTTCCTGCCGAGGCTCAGAACATGATCAAGTTCCTGAAGAAGTCCAACAACAACGAGTACGTCACCCAGGATCAGCGCCTCATCTCCTGGGGAGGTGAGCGAGAACGTTGTAAAGAATGTATCCCGCAATCCTCCCAAAAAAGTGACGGGACTAGAGCAGCTGGCGTGACATTGCAAACAAGCAACGTGCGTGATGTAACTGTCATTGTGGGAGCGCACATCCTTTATCTCCCCCATTCTTGCTTTCCCTTTTGCTAGCTATACGCGCGCGTGCAAACGCCAGTATGAAAGAAAAAGCGATCGCTAAAAATATTTCTCCCCCTCGCCACCTCCAGGGACCGACGCCTGGGAGCCTCACTTCGAGCCCGAGAAGACGGAACCTCCCCCTTCCTACAACGGCGTCATCTCCGCTGCCAACGGTGGCTCCTCCTCCTCGCTCCCGTTCCAAGAGTCCCCCGCGGAGGCGGACATGGCCAGGAAGGCAGTGCACTTCGCAGGAGGCCAGGATCCCCTGAACAGCAGCGGCGCGGCCCCGATCGTCTCCGTGTCAAGGGAGAAGTCGCGCTCTTCCAAGAAGAAGGACCGGGAGGGAGGGGACGTGTCCAGGGCCAGCTCTTGTGAGTTTCCTTTGCTTTGCACTATTTCTTCCGTTCTGCAAATGACTTTCGCGTTATTTTCCAGTCAACGACGGCGTCGGCTCCAAGAGCAGCTCCTCCGGCAAGCCTCTCCTGGGACTCAACCCTCCGGAGGAGGTCGTGTTTAACCAGAACGACCAGGGCGACCTGATGGGCGTGGTGCGCGCCTCCAACATCTCCCAGGCGCCGGTCGCCCTCAAGATAAAGACGACCTCTCCCGACAAGTACCGAGTCCGCCCGAGCATGGCCTGCCTGGCGCCGGGAAAGTCCTGCGCCATCGAGATCTACGTGCAGACCGGCCAGATCGGCCCCACCGCCTCGCTCGTCAGGGACAAGTTCCTCATCACCGCCGTCATCACCGAGGACGACAGCCTCAGCAACCAGAGGATCGGGGAGATCATGAAGGTACATCACACAGTTAACTTACTAAGATTTCAGAAAACTATTTTCCCTCTTTGTCAGAGCTCAAAGCCCGATGCCTCTTACCGCCTCCGCTGCGTGCTTGCCGCCGCCGTGGACAACGTCCAGAGGCACACGGTCTCCTACAACGAGGACGGCAACAGCTCGAGGATGTGGAGCAGCGACTCCGGAGTCGGCGGCAGGGGCGGGGCCTCTGACGCCGGGGGGCTGGCCGCCGTGGTGCAGAAGCAGGCGGACCAGATTGACCGAATGAGCAAAAAGGTGAGGAGGAGAAATTGGTGTGTGTGGATATGACTTGATCACGGAAATGACGGAATCTCTTTCTCAGATCAACACCATGGCCGACGCCCAGGAGCAGCTGCAGGGCCAGCTCAAGCTCTCCCAGATGGTGATGTTCGTGCTCCTGGCCCTGGCGGTGCTCACCTTCCTCCTGCTCTTCTGGCGCACCTACAACCTGGGCTCCATCTGCAGCGGCAGCAGCGCCGCCGGGCCTCAGGGGGCGGCCTCCGCGCCGCCGTTCAAGGGCCCTAAGGAGCTGTGAGGTACATGGGCGGGCTTTCAGAACGAAGACGATTATGATGAACTGTGATACTTTCAAGACAAAGAAAAGTATATAAGTGGAGTGAGGACCCCGGTTGATGGGGCAGGAAAAACATTCTTTACCTCAATAGCTTGCGACTTTCAAGCTTCCCCTCCCCTCTCATTCTTCCAAGACTTCCGTGTCGTGCAGCAGTGAATGATGAAGACGAAGTTTCTCGAGGTTGTTTTTGTCACATATATTATATTTCACGATGGACACTTTCCAATGAAAGATCGGGGGAGGGAGGAAGAAGTGGGACAGACGAACCATCCACATAGATTGACGGCGAGACGAGGAATATTTTCAGTACAATTCGACCCGGATTTGTGTTTGCGTTTTTGAGGGTAAAGACCGATACATCTTAGTACACATGCCAGAAGGGGAAAAAAGTGGGGGGGGATACGTTGAGAGTGAAGTACGTACTTATAAAGCAATGGACTCTTTTCGTGTTTACGGCGAGGCCTTCCTGCCTGCCGACGCTTACGTTGACAATTGACGCTGAAAAATTATACGTACCGCAATACGCCAGCACATTTTGGGTTTTTTTCGTTTCGCTTTTTTAAGTTTGCGGTGCGCGAGAAATATTGGCACATCCAGTTGGGGAGAAAAATTCCTGTTGGTTGTGTGTAGGAAGTAGCTCACATTTAAAAATATTCGGTTTTACATCACAGTGATAGCAATAGATCCAGACGTCGTGGAGTAGGTATGTAGGTGGTGTTGGTGGCTTCCTCTTCTTGTGGAGCCATCATCACGATTATCTTCGGTCGCGGGGAAAATTCGGTACGAAATGGGGCTGGGATGGGGGAGGTTGCCGGAGCTCCTCGTTTGATCATATTGGTTTTTGGTCCAAGCAGAATGAGCCGGGGGATCAAATTGCTTGATGTTTTTTGGCAACGTTTTACGAGAAGCACAACCACTCACACATAGAAAAAGGACTAATTTAGTACGACTGATGCCGTATTCTCTTGTCTGATGTCACTGTCAGGGTGCAGCAGTTTTGACTAGCTTAAGGGGCTCAGTTGGTTTTGGCCCTACTTGATGACACTTGCGGGACGAGGGCTCGATTTTTTGTCCTGGTCCATCGAGAATCGAAATGCACATAAAAAATGAAGAAAGGGCGCACTACCATGCATTGTTTCCTTTTCGCTTAGAAGACTTGAAAATATTTCACTTTGGCACATTGAGTTGGAAAAAGAATTGAAGGTGGGTCGACTTGGTTTTTGAAGAGACTGACTTTTCCTGAGAAGTTGGGAATTTTTGTTTTATTTGGCCTCTTGCTTTTGGCACACGATTGCTCTCGGGAGGAGGGAGGGGGTGACGGGGACCCCTGGCTGTAATACACATTGTACATTGACAAACAACGAGGTAGACACAGTTACAAGGAAGATGAAAAATTCCCGGGGTCATTTTCTTTCTCGTGTCTTTAACACCGCGGCAGGACGGGGCAGGGAGGATGTGCTCTATGAATCGTGGTGGGCACACTTAGATCAAAGTTCGCTTTGGGACAGAAGAAGGGGTGGGCGAGATTGAAACAACCCCGTTTCCCCCCCAAGGGGGATTGACTTTCGACAGTATTCTCACAACATCATAGTCTTGTTTTTTGAGTTAGGGGAAAAAATGACACTCAGAGCTTTGGCTGGATTTGGAGCAGGTGCTCCAGCTCGTCCGCCGAGCGGAGGAGGAAGGCCGCCGACTCCCTGTACCCGGTGATGAGCTGCCGCACGGCGCCGATCTCAGTCGCGTTCAACTTGTGGTTGAGCAGGGGCGGCTTCTTGAGGCCGTCGAGACCGGCGGCGGCGGGTCCGTTCTGTACCGGAAGGGCTGTCGCCTGCTGCTGCTGTCCCTGCTGCTGCAGCAGGGCGGCGGTGCCGGGGAAGGCGGCGGCGTTCACCTGGAAAGAGTTGGCGGCAGCGGCGGGGGAGCGGTAGAGCGAGGCTGCGGTGCCGGCGGCGATTGGGATGGCGGTGGCGGTGGTGGCGCCAGTGGCGATGGCGGCACCGTTGCCGTTCAGGTTGGCGAAGGCAGCAATGGAAGAGGAGGGGACGGCGGTGGCGGTCACCACCTTGGCCGTTGGCTGCTGCTGCTGCTGTTGGGCTGCTGCGAGAAGGCTGGCCAGCTGCTCGGACTTGTACTCCGACTTGAGCTGCTTCTCCGCCACCGCGACGCCGCCCGCTCCTCCCATGGTGAGGGAAACGCTGGGGAACACACTGAGGGAGGAGGAGGAAATGGCTGAGACGGCAGGGGCGGAGGAGACCACTGAAGTTATGGCGCCGCCGTCGGAGCCGTGTGCTGCTGCTGCGGCCTGGGCGGCGGCGGCGGCGGCCGCCAACACGTCCACCGGGGCGGTGGTGGTGAAGGGCGCTGGCATGGGCTGAGAGATGGGCTCCAGGCCCATGCGCATCCGCTTGGCGTTCTCTGCCTCGTTCTCGCAGGCGCGCGCCAGCAGGTGCTCGGCCTGAACGCTCGTCAGGTGCGGGGTGGAGCGAGACTGTAAAAAATAGAGAAGTTTAAATTGTACTCTAGTATGAATTTGAACCGGAAAAAAAGTACAAACACTCACGTTTCCAGCGTCAAGTCCTGCTTGATCCCTGGTGCGCTTGTTTCTTCTGCACGACTTCAGGTAGGTCCTGATCCTCTTTCTCGCCTTCTCGGCATGCTCTGGGAACTGCCTTGTGCAGGAGTCGATGATGGCCTGGATCTTCTCCTTCGGCTGCTTGGATATGGGGACCATGCGGTCTAAGTTCTCGTCCACGAACAGGCGCACGAACATCTGAAATGAAACGGGAAAAAATTAACTGCTAAGAAGAGGAGTATTTTGAGGGGGGAAATCGTAAAGTTTGCACAGCGAATCTGTACAAAAGCATGAGTCATCCCGACGGGCGGAGGGGACCTGCTTAAAAGAAGAAAGGGGGAGCTTTGGCGGAGCAGAAAGAAAACAGGAAAGGGAACCTTTCTTTGGGGTGGGAGGGAGGGAGCAAGCTTTGCAAAGAAAAGGGTGCGGAAAAGCAAGGAGGGGGAGAAGAGGGGAGGTGGTAAGGGATGTACCCAGCCTCCGCCAAGGCAACGAAAGCTGGCATCTTTCGGTCCTCCTCCCCCTCTCCACACACACACACTCTCTCTCTCTCTCTCTCTTTTGCCCCTCCTTCTCGCCGCAGCCCCCTCCCCCAGGAATGAAATGGTGGGACCGACAAGAAGAGAGGAAGAAGAGGGAAGAGAGAAAGAGCAGAGGGGGGAGGGGGGGATCGAGGCCAAAGATTTCAAGAGGAGAAAGGGGGAAGAGGGACAGGGAAAGGGAAAGGAAGCCCTTTAAGATGCATGGTAAGGGTCTACTTTGCACTTCTAAGCAGGTGCGCTCACTCCCTGAAGGGCCGAACTTTTCCCCCCTCTTGTCCGGATACTTTATATTCAGTCGAAAGGCTTCCCCTCAAGTACGACAATAGCCAATAATTTACTTTTTTACACGAAAGCAACTCACGTTGAACGCCTTCAACTTCTCCGGGTCCTGCCCCTCCGCCTTCTCGTCGTCATCGTCGTCGTCGTCGTCGTCGTCCTTGGCTCCCGCGGAGGAGGAGTCGTCCTGGGAGTTGTCTCCGCCGCCCGCGCCGCCGCCGCCTCCGCCTCCAGTCGGGTCCGACAAACCGGGACTCTGCGGGAGAGAGAGAGAGAGAATCCAAATTGACTTTTTCCCTTCCTCACAAATCTTTTCGCAGTTGCTACCGTCGCATCTCCGTTGCCGTTGCTGGCCGCGTTGGACCTCCCGCCGCTGCTCGAGGAGAGCAAGGCGCTGAGCTGAGAGGATGAGGACCCTCCGCCCCCGTTCTGCTCGCCTCCTCCCCACTCGTTCACCGCGGCGGCGACACTGTCCTTCTTAGCGTCGGAGGAGTCTCCCTCCTTGCTGTCTCCCGTCATTGCCTGTAAGAGAAGAGAAGCGCGAAATATTTACCACGAACATGAAATACACGCTGTTTGACACAAGCGATGCTGCACGTATATATTGACGGGGTTGTATCGACCAGAAATTATCAGAACAAGGGCAGATATCCCTCCCCAAGAGCCTGTTCACGGAGCCGTGAATGATGGGATTATACCTGCTGCGGAGGAAGAGGTGGAGGAGGGTTCGGAGCGGAAGAGGAGGAAGACACAACAGCGGAGGAGGACGAATTTCCCGCTGCACCTGCACTTCCGCCGGGCGCCGCCTCGCCCTTTGAAGAGACAGAGGAGGAAGGGTCCTTCTCCTTCTTTTTTGCGCTCATGATGGCAGACGTTAAATCGCCGCTGCCGCCGAGATTACGGGTATAACCGTGTAGGCAGGGAAAAAACTAGAAATCCCCTCAAAGTGCAGTGGGCAACCAATAGTGCAGTGTAGGGTCTGGCACTCGGCACAACACTCCTTCCCCCCGGTCGGGAACGGAGAAAGGGGGGGGGGGGAGATGAGGAGAGGGGGGAGGGGAGGGAAGGAGGGTGGCGATGCTACCGCCGCCGCCAGAATCCTCCTCCTCCTCCTCCTCTCGTCGCTCTCTTTGTGTGTGTGTCGTCGGGCCGAAGGGAAGGGGAACAGGAGACCCCCCTTTTCCCTCCTCCCTCCTCCTTTCTCTTCTCCCCTATCGCAGTGGCGGTAGTGGTGGTGGCTCTCTTTCCCCCTCTTGCTTGGAGGGAGGAGGGAAAGGGAAGGGGGGTTCGGTGTTCCCCTTCTTTCCAGCCTCTCCTTCTCCCCAACAGTGCCCTTCCCTCCCCCCTCCTCCGGTACATGCTGTGGAGAAGAGGGAGGACGTGGTGGAGAGATAGAGAGGGAAAAGAGGGGCTTCTTTCCCCCCTCCCCTCCATCCCCATCCACCTCTCCTCCCTTCCACTCTCTCCCACTTTCCTCCTCCTCCTCCTCCGCCTGTCCTGCCAGAAAGACCTCTCCCTCTTGTGATGAGGAAAGGAGGGGGGGAACGAGAAGACCCCCCCTCCTCCGTCTCTCTCTCCCTAGCTTTGGCACACAGCCACCGAGAGCGAGACTGAAGCCTGGAAACGACTCTTGCATGAATGCTTCTCGCGGACCGCGATTTCAGCAGGATCTTTTCCTCGGCTTGATGCCGGTTGACACTTTGACTTTGCTGCCATAAGGAATTAGACGATATGATAGCACACTACATTAATTTTAAGCGGCAGATTAAACCTTTCTTCACTGAACGGTGGTTACCGGATTCCCAAAAAATAGTTGATGCTTTCTCCTTCCCGATGCCGGCTTCTCTTACCCTTCCTTCTTCTCCTCTCTTTCCTCTTTCCCACCTCCCCTACCGTTCATACAAACCCTCTCCTCCCCTCCTCCTTCGTCTGCAACGGTACAGTAGTTACAGACAGACCCTTGCTTCTTCTCTCCTCCCGCCTCCCTCATTTCTCGGCCGGTAGTGGCCCGCTACCATGCCCTCACACACCGACCACCATCGTCCGTGGGGGAGGAAAGATTTCAAGGTTTGCTCTTTGTATGTCCAGGGAAAGACTATAGAAGAGCGATAGAAAAGTTATTGGTCCGTTTGTAAAGTTAACTTTGGGTAAGTGTCTTTTGAAACTTTACAGTTTGTCTTGAAAGAAGAAAAAGGCAACCGTAATTCGTGCTCAGTGTCATCACCCAACAGCGGGGACGAGAACGAAATTTTCCTCCTCGAAAGTTGAGAGAGAAGAGGGCAGAAGAAGGCTTTCTCTCCGTTTTCACCACGAGATGTCGGTAGGAGCCTTCCCGCGAGTAGCGGAAAATTTCTCTCCCGGTTAGAAAGCTCATTCGATGCTGACATCTACCTTTCTCAAACATCCACATCATCCTCACCTCCTTGGCATAGGCCCCGTTGGGGTCGAACCCAGTGGCGAGGCCCAGCGCCCTCATGCGCCTGAGGTACGTGCTGGTGATGGGGAGGCTGAGGTCGATGTCGCCTGAGGCGCCGAACTTGGACATGCTGGCCGCCGCGGCTGCTGCTGCTGCTGCAGCCGCCTGCTGCTGCTGCTGCTGGAGATGTGCGGCCGCGAAGAGGGACGTCTGGTGGTTGAAGAGGGAGGCTGCTGCGGCGGTGCTCGATGTGTTTGCAGCAGAAGCGTCTCCTCCTGCACCAAGAAGAGCAGCGGCCTGCAAGGAAAATATACAAGTGATTATAGTAATGTCCAAGTTTCCAAGTTTCCTGACAACGGATATCTTGCAACAAAGGTGGACGATGGAGCTATTGTCGTAATTGTATTTTTGCCGGGGTTTGTAGGCATAAGCAATTGTTACTGCCCCTGTACCTACAAATGTTTTCCCCTCTTGCTTACCTGAAGAGATCTAAAGGGATGCGTAGCGTTCATGTGCATAGCGGCCATGGCCTGGGAGAAGGCGGCGGCGGCGGAGGGCGTCATAGTTGCCACCGTGGTGGCGGATGTGCCTGAAGAGGGAGTGGACGGCGGGCTCAGGCTCCCTCCGCTGGCAACGGAGGAGGAGGCAACCCCGTTGGCCACCGCCGCGGCCGTGGGAGTGACCGCCGCGGCCGCCGCGGCGTTGGCGGAGGCGAAGGGGGAGTTCCTGAGCTGCTCCACCAGGCTGGGCGCCGGGCTGAGCGGCCTGTAGTCTGAGGCGCCGCCGCCGCCCGTGGAGGTGTCGGCAGAGTCGCGCGTGGAAGAGTCCGCCATCATCTCCGCGGCGTCGACCACCACCGTTCCCACCCCGTTCATCTGCTTGGCCCTGACGCCGCCGTTCCTGTGCTCCATCGAGTTCTTCCTCTGGCACTCGATGCAGTGCAGGAGGAACTTGGAGATGGCCTCCCTCGGGATGAAGGCGAATTGGTCTGCGACCTGGTAGAGGGAAAGAAAAGGAGGGGAAAGTTATTTTTTGTTCCCTTCCGCCAATCGTCTCTCTTTCAAGCTTCATCTCTCCTTTCCTTCCCACCCTGCCTATATCGCCCGAGCGGCTTCATGAGAAAATACGAGGTCCTGAAATCTGAATCCCGCTGGGGATCGGGGAGGGGGTAGGAAAAGTTCTCTCTGCAGCCGCCGGCGGGCTTCCACCCGGGCTTCCCCTGCTCCGTTTAAAGAAACGGAGCGATGTGAGGGGAAAGAGGGGGGGAGAAAGTTTTTGGACAGGTCCCGGGATCCAACTCTCTTGTGGCGCGGCGCCTCTGCCGTCCTCGCCGCTCTTCTCCCGCGCGACGGCGACCCATGATGAAGAAGAAGTCATTCCATTCCACTTAATCTCTAGCCCCCTTCCACCCACACCCCCATTCCCCGAAGAAAGCAAGGCTGTCAGCGAAGCACCTTCGCCGAAAAAAAGGAAGGGGGGAAAGCGGTCTTGCTTCGTCGTCGGTTGAAGGCGAGGATGGAGGCAGCGTCGTCGCGGCGCAGAAGTCTCTTTCCTCCTTTCCCTCTTTCCCCGTGTCGCTCCGTCCCCATTTCGCTCCCCAAGGACCGACCTACCTACCACACCATCACCTCCCCCTTCCCCGCCTGCCCTTTCCGACTGATTGGAGTCGGAGTCAAAGAAAATGGATCCCAGACCTCCCCTTCCCCTTTCTTTCTTCTCACTCCCCTTCCCCCAACTGACATTTGCGTCCGTTCGTCTACTTGCGCGTATGTGTCGCTGCACTCACCGCCCTGTAGGTCCTCTTCTGGCCGCAGTGCTTCCCGGCCCGGCCCCTCAGCTGGGTGTCCCCGGCCGCCTCCACGTGCACAGAGTAGATGATGTCGAAGAACTGCTCGACCATGGCGACGCGCTTGTACACGAAGTGCACCTTCCCGTCCAGGGTCTGTTGGAGAAGAGAGGAGAGGAGAGAGAGTAAGTGGGCGCAGTTACGGGTGGGCAATGAGACGGCGAATGGGGTCGGACATCCCAAAGACGAGGAGGGGGCAGAGTAATGGAATTAGAAGGGGGGGGGAGGGAAGGCCGCATAAATCAGGAAGAGGAGGAAGAGGCTACACGGTGTGCCGAAATGGATGAGAAGGAGAAGACTTCTCTCTCTTTGTCTTCTCGTGGAAAGGAGTAATTGGGGGAAGAGTGACTGCGGACGACAGGAGGAAGGAAAGAGGAATGGAATGGGGGGATCGGGACAGCGCCCCGAGACATGGAATAAAAGAAGAGCAGCATTCGCGTTTGTTTGTTTTTTGGCGGACCCTCATTGCGAAAGCATGCAGTTCATGGTAGAGGGGAGGGACTTCATTACACTGTAAATTGGGTTCCGAC
>JAAUXV010017800.1_pt1 | contig 11171 bp, 14 predicted proteins | sample 7278181 | NCBI WGS metagenome assembly JAAUXV01 (sample SAMN14350114, study PRJNA611818) | marine sediment metagenome | isolation source: surface marine sediment (2.1m) | place: French Polynesia: Moorea | collected 2018-08
GGAACTCCTCGTCCATGTAGGGCTCCAGCTAAGAAGGGAAAAGGGCAGGTATGGAAACAATTAAGACATGAAGACTGAAGAGTGAGGAGAAGTGAGCTCTGACTGAAATACCAGGAAAAGAGATGTCTTGCAATAAAGATGGACATAACAGCATGTCAAAGAAATTCCTCGCCTGGACGGGAAAACCCTTTGCTCCCGAGGGAGGGCAAGAGGCTCCCCCCTCCTTTTTTAAGGGCCTCTGGCTGCTCTCCACTTTTGCCCACGTCACCAATGTGCCCGACCCCTGATTTATCCCTGCTTACCCCTCCGATCCAGAGCGCGCCCTCGCGACTCATGGTGGCGGTGGATCGAGACACTCGGAAGGACGCTCAGACCCACGGGAAATCTGTATCCGCGGCGGGGGTGCCTCTCCGGGCTCGGGGTTCCCTCCGGTTCGCCTCTGCTCTGTCCCGGAGTCCCTTTCCTGAACTTCCTTCGCTTGCTTTCGGCGTCTTTGTTTACGTTTTCCTCCAAAGTTTTCCGATGTGACCAGAGGAAAAAACTCTCGCCTTTAAAGGGGAAAATATTGTCGAGTTTTGTGGCTTTTTTCCTGCTTTTCTTTGGTCTTTGGCCATTTTGTTGCTGCCGAGATTCCTTTCCTGCCTTACTCCTGCCCGTCTGCCAAAGGGGAAGAAGGAAGACGGGAAAAACACGGAGAGGAAGTAAGACACTTCACTTTTGCCTTGACGTGACGACTTGCCCAGTTGTTCCCCGTTTTCGGCCCCCGAGGTCGTGACCTCGTATTTGTCGGCCTTTCTTGGTTGGGCCTCGGCCCCTCCTCCGTCGCCACCATGCCCGACGAACCCAAGACCAACTACACCCGCTACCCCGTAGAGGGGATGGACCAGTGGCTGTCCTCGGGCGGGTGCAACGCCTTAGACCCCTACACCTTCTACACCAACCTGAGGCCGCTGGAGAAGATCTTCGGGTGAGTGAAAGCGCCGCCGCCGCCGCCGCCGCCGCCGCCGCCGCACTCTTGGGCGTAGCTCACTTCATTCTTTTCTGTCTTCTTGCAGCTTCCTGACCGACCCTACCTACAGCGTGTGGGACCTCTATGCCGGGGTGACTAAGGCCCCCATCTCTGACACCCCCTCCATCCGCGAGGTGCTTCAGCCGCGCGAGGGCGACAACGTCGCCGTAGAGACCGACCCCTACAAGCCCTACGTGGACCAGAGGTTCCCGCAGCTGCACTACGACAAGACATACTACCCGAACAGGAGCTTCCTGCAGGACTTTTTCCAACTAGAGTGAGGACGGTTCGATTATTTAATATTTAGTGTTGATGCGAACTCGAAGTGTCCTTTTTTTCAGCCACGTGACCCCCGTGCTGTGGAACCCGCTGACTGACCTGGCGGCGCCCTGGCAGGTGAACCCGCAGACCAAGTGCCAGCCGCTGGAGAAGACGGCCCTGGAGTGCATCGAGTACTACGGGCTGAGGCAGGGAAGGATCGTGTGCTCGGACTTCTACGACGACTACATCGAGTGCAGCAAGATGAACGTTAGGGTGAGTAGAAAAAAATTGCTTTTTGTAGACCGAAGAGTTTGGGAACTTGTGAGATGTGCATAGAGATGTAAACGAACCACCTTTTTTCGAACTCGAACCAAACCGAACTTTCAAAAGTCAAACTCGAGTCGAACCGAACTTCAAGAGTCAAACATCGGCATCGAACCGAACCGAACTTTTCAAAAAAATCAAACTTCCTTAGTAAAAAAGGGAGAAAAAGTCAGATTTTTTTTCTCTCCAAGTTTGGCAACCCCTTTTTTTCTTTTTTTTGGCAAAAATTGTCAAAAATTAAGTTCGCGAACTTTTTTCCGAACTTCAAACTTCTTCGAACTTCCAATTTACGATACAAAATCTTGAACTTTCGAACTTGAACTCAGTTCGAATGCATCTCTAGATGTGCAGTGTTTTCAAGAGATGATATGCCATGTTCAAAAGTTCCAAGTCTACTTCCACCGTTGCGTTCATTTTTGGGTTCATTTTTTTCTCTTCAGAGTCTCCGTAGGATGGCCTTTCAGATGGAGCAGAAGAAGCGATGGGTGGAGTACAAGAAGGTAAGTACGAAAAAACTGTTCGACCTCACGCATTCACATAATTTCTTTGCTTCTTTCCCTTTATCAGGGCCTTAGGAAGGACTGGAGCAGCGTGTACAAGCCGAACCCTCCCGTGCACGCCTTCGTCGAGCCCTTCGCCAAGATCAACCAGCCGCACGGGCCGGAGCCCAGCAACAACTAAAGGACGATCTGCCTGTACGAGAAACTCGCTTAGTCCCCGCTTAGTGTTCGCCAGCAAAGTTGAAAGGTGTAGATGCCAGACGTCTAAAGTAATTAATAAAACGAATACATTCTGAAACATTTGACGAATTTATTGTCTGTCTCGATAAAGTTCTTTTTGTCGAGGCCGTCTAGCATTAGACCGTTTGATTTTTTTTTCCTTTGCAAATGTGAGGAGAAGGCGTTTTACGTTTTGTGAACGTGGGAGAAGGGACTCCACAGGGGTGCTGGCTGCGCTAAAAGACAAGCAACTCGCAAACGCAACTTCGAAATTTCAATTATCCAAAAAAGGGAGAAAACCTCAAGAACTTAGAAAAGCTGCTGTGGCAAAAATGCTGTTGTTTTGTTGCTGCTAAATAAAGTATGTCGCCGCCCGGCGACGACTTGTCCGACCCTCGGTCCCAGCGGTCCCAGCGACCTCCCCCTCCCCCTGCGTCTTCAGTCCAAAGCGTGCCCGCCATGGCCCTGGCGGCGGCACCAGCGCCGCAATCGGCCGCAGACAAGCTGGTGAGTGCGTGTTCACCATACGTACATGTACCTACGCAACATGTCCATGTTTCCTCAGCGGAAACGCATTCATCGTCGCCCGGGAGAGCCGCACCAGCCCATCAAGCCGTCCTTCCGGCGCCCGCCGCTCAAGCCGCCGGAGTCGCCGCCAAACTCCCCTGGCCGCAGTAGAGTTGGCCGCTCTCCTCCGCCGCGCGGCCGCGCGGACTCCGAGGGCGGCGGCGTAGACCCCGATCGCACGTCCGCCACCGGCACTCAGGTCACCTCCTTGGAGGAGCGCTGCGGCGACGTGCGGTGGAGCAACTGCGGTCTTGGACACCGCAGACCAGGACTGTTCGCCGGAGCATCGCAGTGGCAGGCCGACCCCTCAGCACCATCCTTAATGTACCTCATATACAGGCAAGAGAATCAACTTTCCATTTTCAATTAGCGAGCAGCTTTTCACTCCACCTGTTTCTTTGGTACACATTAGGTCGGTGGTCTTTTTCTTTTTCGCGTCCAGCTTCTGCTACTACCTGGCGGTGTACACCCACCTGGACCACTTCCTCATCTACCTGACCAACTGGGGCCTCCTCCTCCTGCTGCTGGAGCAGTCCGTGGACTTGGCAATCGCGGCGGTTGCCCTGGTGCGCGGCAAGCACAACTACTATCATCTGATGCCGTTGCAGTACCGCCTCAGCTGGTTCCTGTCCAACGTGGCCTCTGCCGGCGCAATCACCATTACCGTCCTCGTCCTCGTCCTGTGGGCCACCAGGAAGAGCCGCTACCGAGAGGAGAAGAGCTTCTTCGGCCGGGCGGATAAGGAGGAAGAGGAGGAGGAGGGAGAAGCGGTCGACCACAACCTGCACGGAAAACTATCCTACGGTATACGAAACTGTTGGTGCTGCAAAAATGTTAGCGTAAATTTAAAGTTTCGTTTTGTTTCTTCCAGCCAACGTCTTCGCGCACACGTTGATCACTGTGATCGTCCTCTCCGACCTGGGCTTCTCGGCTAGGTATTGCCGGGAAAAAAATGGTGGATCCAAAGTTGATTTTTGTACCGTTTTTCTTTCAATTTCTTCGACGCAGACCATGGCGTTGGCACCACGCATACCAACCCTTCGTCATAGGCTGCTTGTGAGTTAGAAGACTTTTTCTTTTTCCCTCCATTTCAGTCATAAAACGTCATTTGTTTTCACAGGTACACCTTCTTCTCCATTGTGTATTACGCTGCGGACGGACGGGACCCCTTCGGACACCCGTACATATACGAGGCCATGGACTGGGCGCACTGGGGCAGGACGCTGGGCATCGCATTCGCTTCAAACATTGTACGCCAAATGTAGTTTTATCATCAAACAATTAACCATATATTCGTCTTGGATCCTGTAGGGAATTATGATGGTGCACGTCTTCCTGTACGGGCTGTACAAGCTGAGGGTCTTGGTCTACAATAAGGTGCGGGACAGGTTCTTCTCGGAGGCCCCCTTGCCCAGAGCGGTTTCGTCAGACATCGTAAAGTCGAAGCCAGGAAAAGTGTAAAAGATTCATATTCCGCCAACGCCATACTAAACGCAGCGCACGAAAACAACCGATGATACTTGTCTTCGTAAGTTCGTATATATATCTCTGTCCATAGTCTGCAAAGTTTAATTATCTTATGCTTTGGTCTTTTCAAGATTTTTGGATATTCCTCCCCTTTCTCTTCCCTGTCCATAAAGTATACTGGAGTAGTAGAGGACATACCTATTTTGCGCTCTTTTGAGACTCCCGTTGCTGACGTATGAGATTACATTGTAGAATAATATTAAGTTTACTCTCCCCCCTTCCAAAGATACAAAGAGCTAACAGGCCGCAAAGATTGGCCTATATTTCGACGACAGAACGATTAGCTTCTCTTGATCACAGGTCTGGAAGGACGCTCCTCTGGAAGTTGCAGTCCTCCCCCTCTCCTTCCCCGTCCTCCGCCCGGCGTCGCCGGGGATCGGAGGAGTCGGCCCCGAAGCGAAGTCTGTCTCGCAGGATCGCAGCCTAGTTTTGAAACACAACAGAAGCATGACATCGTGCATGTCCTGTGTACCTTGTTTTTCCGACCTACCTGCATCCTTGCCCTGCTGTTGGCCTCCTCCTGCCTCGCCTCCGCTATCCAGTTCTCCATCTCTTCGGTGTACATGAGAAGCTGGAGCTGCTCCTTGGTTCGGGCCCGGAGGCCTTGAAATTTGTATTCGTTCTGCAGAAATGGGGAAAATGATCATCCCGTCCGGAACAACTTGTGCTCATAGGACTCACCCCTGCCGGGATGGTGAGGCTCGTTCCAGTCCGTCGGACGATCTTGAGGATCTCCTCCGAGGATAAGGTCATGTCCGCACAGAGCTTTTTCATTTCTGAAATTTACAGTTATCATTTTTATGATGATCTTGGACAGCGGACTGACGGGAGTTGGGAAATGAAATTAGGGGCAAATAGAGGTTTTACAAAAATTAGCAAAAGTGCGGGCTCCATTCAACCGAAGATTTGCTGGTGGCAAACTATGGCCAAAGACCCATGGGCCGTGGTGATGAAAGAAAGTCATGAAAAGTGTCCTAGCTGCAAAGGCAAGGTCCAGTTTCTATGCTCATCTCCCAAGCTCATCTCCCAACTAACAAGTGCTCCAAGTCGCGACGATGCGTCAAGCAGTGGACCACAGAATCACAAGTCAAACAAGGTGTAAGGAGATACAATCTCTGAACAAGACATTTGCATCCCAACAAACAATTTATGTAAAAGTAGTGACCCCTTGACTTGAACCAATACAAGCAAACAAGCTTGGACAGCTACAATAACAGGGCGATCGCTACCTTCCGCCTTGGTGAGGAACCTCTTGTATTGGATCCTGAACAGGAAGGCCTCCAGGATAAAGGCGACGATGATGGTGATGACGATCATGGTGAAGACGTAGAAGGACATGAAGAAGGATCTGCTCCAGTCTCCTCCCGTTGTGATGGCGTAGCCCTCCATGATGACGTACCAGTTGTTGACCACGGTGAGCTCGAACAGGGTGACGAAGGAGGTGCCCAGGTTCTGGAAGTTGTTCAGGTAGAAAAAGCCGTTGGTAGCGGCTCCCTCGCCATCGTAGTTGTAGTAGGGCTCAATGGAAGAGTTCCTGTAATCGAAACAGTTCGTTTTTACCATCTACCGACAAGCACGGAAACTGTGCCACATACTTGCAGCAGTTGACGAGGTCCACGGAGTGGAAGCACTCCATCCCGATGATGCCGAAGAAGTAGTAGACGAGCAGGAGGACGATGACGGCGGAGACGAGGCGCGGGTATAGTATGACGGCGGTGCCGAACACGTCCCGGAAACGCTTCTTCATGCGCAGAAGGGTGAGAAGGCGGAGGGGACGCAAGATGACGACGTAGAAGAGGGGGATGTCAAGGACCTCCAGTACGAGCGAGAGGATGCCCAGCGCGGTGACGGAGAAGTCGAACATGTTCCAGAAGGAGGCGAAGTAGCGGTTGATGCCCAGAGCCAGGAGCTTCAGGATTGCCTCCACAGTGTACACTGGTGCCGTGAAACAGGTTGTAAAATCTAGAGCAAAAGACAAATGAATGTATCACTCACGTCCCACGAAGAAGTAGGAGACCCATGGCGCGTAGATGCTGTCGGCTTCCGAGGACGAGGGCCCGTCCATGAAGAGCGTCTGCGCCAGCAGGATGACCCCGTTGATGGTGACCAGCGCGCACACCGAGTACTCGAACCACATGTGGGTCACCACCCGGCGGACTCCCATCATGACTCCCTTCACGGGGTCCCAGCAGTCGTGGAACCAGTCCAGGTCGGGCTTGGCAACCTTCCACTTGAACAGGGCGGCGTCATACACGTCTGGAAAGAAGTGAAATGGAGCACACCGTGGGGACAATGGACGAGGTGGCGAAATACTTACGGTAGAATTCGTCCATGGAGAGAAATCCAGTCTTGGAAGTGTTCAGGTACTTGAAGACCAGGTACGCCTCCGTCGTGGCTGAAAGGATTGCGCATACTTTAGCGGCAATGTCTTAATGAGTTTCCCAAGGGGAAAAACTCACAGGTGACGCCGCTGTAGAACCTTAACATGCCTTCAAAGTGCTGGAAGGAAATCTCCTCCGGCCTCTCCCTGGTGGTGAGGAGCCTGAAGGCGTGCTCGGCCGCCCTCCGCTTGTGCAGAAAGAGCCTGCGAAACTTCTCCTTCTCGATGCGGGTGAATGCGTCGTACACCACCGCCAGCATGAGATTCATGAGGAAGTAGAGGTTGACCGAGAGGTACGAGACGAAAAAGATGGCGGACCAGCGGCTGTTGTCGTAGCTCCGCATCATGACGTCGGGGTAGCTGTTGGGAAATAACATTTTTCAGCTACTCTTTTTTAATTGCGTGAAGGAGAGGGGAAAATCGACATACTTCGCCGTTGTGATGAGCACGAACAGGCTGATGAAACTCCCGTGAAGGCTGCCAAAGTTGTTGGGGTCGACGGCGCCAAAGAGATAGAACCCGAACACGCTGCAGAAAAAAATAGTTCGCAATCAAATGGTCAAACTCCCATAATTATGCACCTTACCTGTAAATAAGCATGACGAAGAAAACCAATATCAGCATGTCCAAGATGGGAGGGAGACTCTGAAGGATCTGACGGATGAATCTGCGGACCCCGCCGCAGTAGTGGTTGTCCATGAGGAAGATGGGACGGAGCGCACGCGACACCCTGAAGTGGTTGTTTGACCGCGCAGTGACCACGATCGCCTCGACCACCATCAGGCAGAGCGTGCTGCACTTCAGAAGAGTCCGCTTGTGTTGCAGGACGGTGTTCCAGCCCATGGATCTGGGGAAAGATGCAACTAATTAGACAAATGCACTTCACGTTGGGGCCTTTTATTGGGAGATCGTCACATCGCGTCATCGCGTCATTCGGTCACTGGCTTCATGCACTTCTTCACGTTTATGAACAACATGCGCACGATGGCGAGGCTGACCAGGATCCACTTGATGATCAGCATCGACGAGGCCAGGAGGAAGACGGTGTTGTCGCAGAAGTACTGGCTCTTCTCGTCGTCTGGCGTCCACAGCTGCATCTTGGACAGCACGTAGACCGTGCCCACGATGAGTATGATGAACTCCGAGATGACGACGAGGTAGGCGAAGTAGACGAGCCCGCCCACGACATTGTCCACCGTGCAGTACTCCTCGCTGTCCTTGGTCTGGCAGAGGGCCAGGCAGAGGAGGAAGGCCCCCAGGAGGAAGTAGGCGAGGGTGGCGCCCCCAGACGTCTGCATGAAGACGGCCACGTTGGACATCTTGCAAGGCCGGATGTGACTGAAGATGATGACGACGATGGCATGGGCGATGAGGAGGACACCCACGATGACCAGCGTCCGGTACAGCAAGTGGTTTTTGTTGCACCATCCATAGATAATGTAGGCCGGCACCGATGTCTTGCGCTTGGCCGGACTGTCGATGGTAGTTAGGCGAACCTTAGACGACTTTTCCTTTTCGTAGCACAAGTTGCACATGACATGACGATGATTTATTTAGGAACCAACAAGCATTTCCCTCTAGGTCTATTCAAAAATACCGAAGCATAAAATTCAAATTCAAATCGACGGACATATCCCGAATTCCAAAATGCTTTCAATGGATTTTTTTTGAAAAAAGATCGTTAGCTTTGCTAACGTAGCTCACTTTTGTCCCTTACCTCATCCTGAGGAAGACCTGGAATCCGATGAGGAGAAGTATACATAGCTCTATGGAGCTGTGCACCTGCGTGGGTACGCAGAGCGGCGGCTTGCAGGGCCGCTCCACGAACCCCAGCGCCAATAGGACGAGCGAGGCCGCCAGGTCGATGAGGTGGAACCAGGCGTTGTGCACCATCAGGTAGGCGGGCAGGTCCTCGCAGGAGCGAGGGTGGTAGGTAAACTTCTGGTTGTTGAGCCCCTCGTCTAGGAAGATGGCGGCTTCCTTATAGTTGCTCTCCCAGTGGAAGTGGGGCGCCGTCTGCCGAGGGTCCTCCGGATCACCGGCCGCCGTAGCCCCGTTGTGCGCGTGGGGACGACTGGAGGCCGCGGACCCCGCCCCCGCCCCGCGCAGCCCTTCCCTCGCCATCGTGTCCGCCGCCGCCGCCCTGGCCTCCGTCATCTCCTGCTCCACCACGCCCTGCGCCCCGCCGATCATCCCCCCCGGTGCGGCCTCCTCCATGGAAGTGGGCCTGGGCGCGGTGTTGCCCATCCTGTTGGGCACCCCGGGCCCGCCTCGCCCGTCCAGGTTCCACCCGTCATCGTCCTCCTCCAGAGTGCTCTGGCTGTGGCTGCCGCTGCTGTTGAAGGCGTCCTCCCTGAGCTCTAGCCTGGGCCTGTTGTCCCCTGCTGCGCCAGGATTGCCCTGCAGAATGTCGTTGTCCACCAGTCCGTCCGACTCCATGCTGAGGGACACGCCGCCACGGTCCACGGAGGAGGAGGGGAGGTGGTGGAGGACCACTTGGCTCCCTTGCGGCCTTGCCCCTGTCAGAGATAAGGGATTTGTTTATTTCTCTCTGCCCCTGTTTCCACAGAAAAGCCTTTTCTATGCTGTTTCCCTCCTCCTTTTCTTTTGCGTCTCTTTGCCTTTTGCGATTTGCGTTCCTTCCTCTCAGCTGTCTTTCCCTCCTCGCTCCCCAACGCCCAGTCCTGTGTCTCGTTCGCTTGCCTGGTGGCAGGGGGGCTCTTTATGGTCTTTAACTTTGCCTGCCTTTGGGAGCCACCGGAGACTCCCTCTCACAGCCCTCCCTCTCCCCTCTCAAATCCCTTATCCTTCTCCACATCCACATTGGCTCTTCGCCCCTCCTGGGCGAGTGCCAGGGGACGAAATGAAGCGTAGACTGGCCCCATAGCGCATGCAATCTGAAATCGGTTGCGTGGAGTAGGTTCACGTACGGTTCACAGCATTTTGGCCAATACAAAGGAAGGGCCCATCTCCATTTTGCACGCAAATTCCCCAGAGACGAAAAAGGAGGAAAACAATACATTGATATGATTCACAAGCAAAAATCCAGCAGCTTGCATATTCCATCCGAATTTGGCGAAAAGAACCATTATATTGTTTTCATACTAAACTTCAGCGATATTAGAGGGACTAAACTTTTTTATGAAAATGAATTTGATACGGCTCTAGCGATCGACAGTAGCAGCATAAAGCATAAATCATTAGAGCCGTAGCAACTACCTAAGCAACATCATTATAGATTGGAAACAAAAACAGCAAAAGCAGCAACAACAACAGAAGATGAAGTAGCAGCAACAACAACCAAGGCTTCAGCTACAAAATCAGCAGCAGCATAAGCAGCAGCAACAACAGAAACACCAGCATTCAAATTATCAACAAAGGTAGCAACTACAACAAAGTTGCAAAAGAAGCAATGGAAGTAGCAAGCAACAGAAGCAGCCACTATTTTACGGCAGACATCAGCATACATAAAGAATATTTTTTTGTGCATCCATGTAAAAAAGAAAAAAATCTGCAAAAGCACCGACGCCAGCAATATTTGTCGAGCTGTCCTGCCATCATCGATCCTTCCCCGGTGTCTTTGCATTCAGTCAGACCTTTTCCGCCGCCCTCTTTCTGCTCCCTCCAACCGCTCAAGGGGATACGCATACCTCCGCGCGCTTTCGAGAAAGGAATACCTGGAACCGGAACTGCACACTGGACGGGCAGTTCTTTATGTGAAGACACCATGTTCAAGCCTGTGTTCACCCTGAACCTCCAGCAGAAGGTTCTCCCCGGCCGCGTGGCCGTGGGGGAGTTCGACGGGAGCCGGCCCTGCCTGGCCGCAGCCACCACAGCGGAGAAGGTCTTCATACACAACCCCAGGCTCGGTTCTTCGTCTTCGTCCTCGGCCTCCACCGGCAGGATGGTGGCGTCGGCGGCGTCGCAGGAGCTGGTGCATCTAAACATCAGCCAGGTAATTTCACGATCTGGGAAAAGAAGTGAAGGTGAAAATATTTATTTTCTTTCCTTTTTCAGAGGGTGACCGCCTTGGCCGCAGGACAGATGGACCCAGCGCAGAGGAGGGACGTGCTGCTGGTAATAATGTCGTACGACACATTCGGCATTGGGTTGCAAAAACGCCCTTGGTTTATTCATGTACTGAGCAAGTCATTTCCGTCCTGTTTCCCATTTATTTTGGATCGTCAATCTCGCAGAAAGCGTGGAATGGGTTTCCCTCGTCGTTTGTCCTGTCGCAGGGGGTGTCGAACCACTGCAGCCCGTAGCCCGCCCTGATGTAGGCGCAGTCCTCATTGCCGTCCCCTCCGTCGTTGGGCTCGCCCGTGTACCAGTAGGCGTAGGAGAGGGCGGAGAAGGAGTCCTGCCAGACCCACTGGCCCTCGGA
>JAAUXV010189796.1_pt1 | contig 11164 bp, 8 predicted proteins | sample 7278181 | NCBI WGS metagenome assembly JAAUXV01 (sample SAMN14350114, study PRJNA611818) | marine sediment metagenome | isolation source: surface marine sediment (2.1m) | place: French Polynesia: Moorea | collected 2018-08
AACGCTGAGGCGGCAGCCCAGGGTGGGGTCGGCGCCGCAGCCGCCGGCCAGGAGGGCCTCCACCAAGCGACAGGCGCCCAGTCCCCCTGGCCACCGCGGCGGCGGCCCGCAGCCGGGAATGGTCGTGCGTAGGGTGGTCTCCAGTGACCGCGAGGACCGCAGGGGAGGAGCCGCCGGGTATCCTCGTGTGGTGGCCGAGCGGCGCGTCGTCAGCTCCGACAGGGAGAGGGGCGGAGGGGGAGGACTGCAGCACCCACCTCAGAGGAGGCCGAGGCACGATAGGAGGGCCAGCATGGGAGATGCGATTGACTCCAGTTTCTCAGAGAGCGAGGGACTGACTGCCGATCCGGACCAGGTGAGTGTGGACAGCTTCTGCTAACACAATAAATAATTATTTATTTACCAAAACCACCTTGCCGTAACTAACTGTCTTCGGCCATACCCTATCTATTTATTCTTATTGAAACTGAGTCAAGTAACTACCGTACCGTTTTTTGTCATAAATATTTTAAGGTCAGTTTCGTGCTTCCTTCAAACACTTTCCATATTTCCTGTTAAATCATTTACCCGTGAAATTCTTCTAATTTGTAACGTCTTTAAACTCCCATTGATCATTGATACGTCCTCCCCCCTCAACCCTCAACCCAGTAATTTCAATAACCGTAACCAGTCTTTTGAAACCCCCTTGGCTCCCTCGCAGCGCCCCTGGTCCTCCGTCTCGGAGGAAGAGGTGGACGCGGCCGGGATGGTCATGGTCCCGTCTGACTACGTCGTCGACGACTACTTCGACGACGAGGATTGTTACGACGAGGACGAGCTGGAAGAGCTGGAGGAGGTGGGCGAGCTGGTCTCGGTCTCTGAGAGGCTGGCGCCGAGCAGCGTAGCCTCCTCCTCCGTGATGGCGAGGCCCGTCAGCACCACCTCTGTGGCCACTTCAACCGGCACCGCCGCCACCATCGTGCGGCTGAGAGCGGCGGACCAGAACAGGAGGAACAACGTCATACTTTACGATAAGACACCCGCGTACGGGGTCATCAAGGTAATAAGGGCTGCGGCCCGTAACATCTTCTGTGGACTTTCGTCTTGCGCTTCTTTGGACATCGAAACTTCTTCGATGCTTCGAATAAATTTCTCTTAAATTTCATTCCTAACCTGTAACGGTCTGGTGACTAAACTTCCTAGTCAAAAGCCAAGTAAATATCGCCGCTCCCTTTCCAGGAGAAGCCCCTAGGCGAATTTGGCCGCCGCTGGGTTGGAGGTGGCGCCGCGTCTTCCTCCGCCCACCCGTCGGACATCGACTCGGACTACAGGCGAGACCTGGCCACGAGCGGAGTGCACAACGAGGCTAGGGGACGAGACGGAGGAGTCTTTGACGCTCTGCAGCAGCGAAGCAGGTAAACACTTCAATCTATTAATTAGTAGTTATTAATTAATAATTAATAATCGGTCCTATATATGTATAGTTCCATTTTTGGAAAGTTTCTTTCTTGATCTTATTTATTTTTATTTTTTAGGAGGCTTGTACGTCCCTCGGCGGGCAGCGATGCGTCCCCGTCCGTGGGCAGGAGTTCCAGCTCGGCCAGGGAGGAGGAGAGAAGGAAGGTATTGGAGATGGAGGCTGCCCACGCCAGGAGGGGCTCTCACGGGGGCGTCGTCGCCGGAGGTGGAGGTGCCGCGGTGGGGAGATCGACGAGCAGAGCCAGTAGGGCAACGGCGCCAGCGGGAGGAGGGCGGCCGGTGGTGGTCAGGTCGAGACCGCTCTCGGACGAGAGGGACTCACAGTACTCCGGATACTCCAGCTCCAGCGCCAAGCCCGGTGGTCCAGGGGCAGTGCAGCAACAGCGCCTCGCCAGGATAAAGCGCAGCACCAGCAATGCAACCACGGCCGGGGTTGGTCCCAGGTTCGCTCCCGGCGGGCCCAGGAAGAAGCTGCCGGCCAGCCTCACCTCATCTCTCAACAGCTCCGAGAGCGAGAACGCCGCCAATGGCGGCCAGAGGTCAGTCTTCCTCCACTCTGCCTGCGTGGCCGACATTCCTCCTAACACCGTGGAGAGGAGAGCAGCCGCTCAACAGCAACAGCAGCAACCTGCCGGACCTCCACCGCAGAGGGCTCAGTCCGCCGAGAGCAGAGACAACCTGCTAGGCAGGCCTCAGCAGCAGCAGATGGGCAACGGCACAGGAGGATCAAACCTGCAAAAGTCCAAGAAGATCTCCCGCTCAATCTCTCTGCTGACCCCGTGGAAGGCCAGGCAGCAGCAGAGGGCGGCTGGGCAACTGCAGTCGGGGGAGATCCACTACGATAACAACAACATCTACGGACAGGGAGGCGGCATGGCCTCGTCCTCTGCCAAGCCTCCCAGACCGCCCCCTCCCTCGCAGCGGCAGAGGATCATAATCCCCACCTCCACCATGCAAAGGGACAAGAAGTCTGCCTCTTCTACTAACCTGCTGAGAGACGAGCAGGGCGGCGGCGGCACCCCGCACTTTGTGCACCAGGAGGTGCAGGAGCCCATGGTGATCGGGGAGGAGAGAAGGACAGTGCAGAGGGCTCCGAACAAAGTGTCCAGGTCTGTCTCCATGCCCAAAGACACCAGACTGGCCGGGTGGTTCAAAAGGAAGAAGAGGGTGTGATGTGTAAATGAGGTGAATCAGAGCGAATCAGAAAAGCAAATGAGGCCTAGTGTATCCAACCAGAGTGCCTTGATTAATTAATGTGCGTTCGGCGGCATGATATCATCAATGATTCGTCGTGATTCAGATGTACTCAAAATTTTTGTCAACGGATTTTTTCCGCTACTTTGTCCTCGTGTAAGAAGAAAAGATTAGGACATTCGGACCTCGTCCGGCGAATATCAAAGTGGTGCGCCCTTTCGTGTATGCTGCATGCCACATATGCATGTCAAAACGGTTTGGCCTCTATTAATACCGCATACATCCTGATCATTGACAATATACCGACTAGAAGTTCGTATCAATCATAGTACAGAAACGTTCATTCGAAGATAAATCGGCAGAGCTGGAAAGCGCCTTTCAAGAAATTCCTTCCATCAATTTTTAAAAAAAAAAAATGCGAAATAATTATAATGTAATTCATCATTTTGCAGTTTGCCATTTGTTGAAACTGAAAGTGGACATTATTTTCAAACATCTACGGGTGGCCTCTATTTTTTGTTCCTGCGGATTCATTGGTGCACACTCTGTATTGTGAGGTAGACTGTGAACATATCGCCTATCACCAGAACTTTATTTCCAAGAATGGATTTTGACAAGTCCCTCTTTGTAATGCGTCACATGACTGTTTGCTCAATTCTGATGGTCATATTCTTCTGGACGATGGGAGGGAATGCATCCGCAGACACCGTCAATACCTCATTCACACAACCACAGCAAGGAGACGTGTTTGACAGCAAGAAGAAGAATACAAATACTCCCAGAGATGAGACTTACTCTCACTTCGTCCTCTTCCTGGACCGAAACATGAATTTGGTGTTCTTGGCGGCCGGGTGCACCGCTTTGCTTTTCGTGCCCCCGCAGATGCCCCTCATAGTGGTCCTGATTGTCATGTTGGGCAGGATAGTCAAGTGGATGTGGCGCGCACTGCAAGTAAAGGCCAGGCGTCAGGACGGCAACATTGAAGAGGCCATTGGGGGCGGCAGCGTTGGCCCCTGCGCCCTGTGCGGCGAGGACACAGCAAAGTCCTCTGACATCCCCTGCGCCGAGGACAAGGACCCCCACCGCAGTAGCTACCTGATGCGGTGCGGGCACAGGTTCGGGTTCGCCTGCATAGACTCCTACCTCAGGCACCAGGAGGAGAAGTGCCCTTCTTGCGGGGAGGGTGCAAACTTTTTGCACATTTACGAGAGCGCGTGAAATCAAGGGCGGCGATTACGTACATGCTGCACGTATCAGTGCTTTTTTGTAAAACGAAACTTTATTTGTTAAATCTTCCTCTTTTTTCTCTTATCCTCACATATTACTGTAGTACACGTACGATTATAGAACTTTTTTCAGACGTGGTTCGCAGCATTTTGAAAAATCACAGTTACTCAAACTCATCTTTCAGAATGCGCTTCCTTTCGTCTTCGATCCTGTTCTATATTTCGAATATGAATGGGGATGGGGGGGAAGGGTCTCTTATAATCATTTCTCTCGCACATTCACAGCCTTCCTAAGATTTTTTCCTAAGAAGCTCCCACTTTAGCTTGCGAGCCCAGATGGCCGGGTGCGATTTTTTTCTTTTTCCTTTCAAGAAGGCAAAAATAAGTAAAGCTGCCCCTAAAAATATGGCTAATATCTCTTTGGCTCTTCAGAGGGAGAGATCTACGCATTATGCCTTCTCAATACTTTCTTGTCCTTTTTCGGCAGCGATGTGTGGGAGCTTTCGAAAAACTCAACCATAATTCCAGCGTCCTCTCATGGCTTCACACGTACGCACCCTTTATATTCTTCCTTAATTTAGCCCCACAATTACTGTTAGGTTTTCCCTTTCATTTGCATGCTTTATACCGCTTTAGTGAACTCGTGCTCGCTTTTCACTAGTGTAAAAAGGGGGGTTGTTGAACGGGCGCACAAATCGCTATTGCCCTCGTAGGTTATTACTCGATTGTTTTATGTACACCGCTACCAGTTTCTACTGAAGGGAGAAAGCAAAGATCTTTTCTGTGTGATGACAGGGAAATAAAAAAGGTTAGTTTTTTCAAAGTAGCGTTAGAAAGTAAGACACGGAAGGGAGGGCTATAACAGGATAGGAATGGAAGTGCCATTTGTTGTTGCTCTTTTGTCACCAAGGACTGACTGTAAGATAGGCTGTAACGTACGCATGGAGCATCGATAGATACCGTTATTAGAAAGGTTTTTTCGTTTGGTTTGAGCGTCACCCTAGTAAAGTACGTACGTACTGCTGCATGCATGATCTGTGGTTAAGTACGCTTTTTCATAAATAGTTCTTTTACAGTCTTCTTCTACTAATGTTTGCGAAAAAGGACATATAGAGTCTCGGTAGAAAGGTATCTCTACTCCACGTCAAAGCGCTAACTTAGGTGGCCAACTTAAAGGAAAGGATCGGGAGGCCTAGCTCGCCGTGATACATATGCAAGATAAACAACGGATGCATGAAATCCTCCAGGCCAAGAAAAGGAGGAGCGGGGGAAGGGAAACTTGAAATTCGTTAGAACCACTAAGTTCAGCGCATGTGATGAACGTTCCTCCGGCTAAGTTGCCAAGACGTTTAGGGGATGAAGAGACCTCCTATCTTCCGTCGCTACTAGAGGTGGGGGGGGATTCGGGGAGACAGCGTTATTTGACAAAGAAAAGAAAGGAATAATCTTCGTGTAGCCCTTCCTCGCCAATCTTTGCACGAATCTCACGATATAATAGCACTCAGCACACACATTATCTTCTTCCGCTTTCTACTTATTTCACCAGCTCTCTCTTCTCTGCTTCTTTTTTTCACCGGGTAAATTACATTTCAAACGAGGCCCTTTTCTCTTCGCCCCATCGCGGAAAAACCCTTGCCGATTTTACGAACGAACGAGTCAACGAAAGTCCGTGTGTAGTAGAGTTGTATAGTTTTGCAGTATTGTACAGTACGCAGAAAAGAGATAGGTTCTTCTTCTTCAGCACCATTTTTGTCGACTCCGAAATGCAGCTCTTAGTGTAGAATTTTTCATTTCCTCTTGCTTTTCTCCGCACCGCACCATTTTTTCTTGTTTCCTGTCGGGCCGCGGTTTTTACTCGCGCCTCTGTTCGAGAAAAAAATCCGTCAAAAAAGTTTTGCGTGTCGTTCACTATTCCCCAGTTTCCTCAAGTCTTCGTCTGACGGAGCGATACTACGAGTACACTAGCGCTCCTTGAGTACGCTACGATGGGCGCCGCCGTCTCCGAGATGGGTGGGCGGCGGCTGTGAAAGAGGTGGAAGGAGGGATCGAGGGTGGGGTGGGGGACAAAGGAGAGGCCGAGATGACAAAAGAGGTCCTCTCTCCTCCGGCGGCGGCGCCATCACAGGGGACGGCCACAGCCACCACCTCGATCTTTTTTAAAGGTTCTGTTCTGAGGTCAGGTCGGGAAGGGGGAAAGGGAAAGAAGGAGAGATGGATGTGCGGAGGAGGAGGAGGAGGAAGAAGAGGTAAAGGAAAGGAAGAGTAGGAGGAACAAGGAGGGGAGAGGGCGAAAAGGCAAAAGTGATGGATGAAAGAGAGGGGTTTTCCCCTCTTTGGAGAAAGGGTTCCGGCTTCACCTTCGACGAAAAAGGCCGAAAGAGGAGGAAATGGAGTTGGAGTTTTCTTTTTTTTGTTGGCGGTGAGAGTTCAAACGGTGGGGCCGGAAGCGGAGGGGAGGGGGAGGAGGAGGTAGACGCTGCGCGGTTGCGTCCCCCTCCTCCTCCCCCTTCCTCGCAAAGACGAAGCCGCCGCCCGTGGCAAAAGGTCGTTAAGGCATCTTTTCTTCTCGCGGCTGGCTGTGTGTGCGTCTCTGTGTGTGCTCCGCTCACCGCTGAGTTGTGAGGCAGGGGCACAAAGGCCTCTCTCTGGGGCGCACAAAAAAGACATACCGCGAGGGGGGGAGGGGGAAAAGGGGGATCGAGCGACGAAAAGAAGAGCAGGAGGGGTCGTTATGCGAAGAGGGGCGCAGACGCCATCACCACCTCCATATCCCTCTCTGGATCTTCCATTCCTTTCTCCTTATTTTCTTCCCCTTCACTCTTGATCTTTGCCGCCGTGTGGTTGCCTTTTCGGAGCGCTGCGACGGCGGCGGTAATGCAGTTACATACTACTGGTAGGAGGGCCCGGAAGAAATATGTTCCCCTCTCGGCCACTTTCCATTCGCTTGTCTCTTTTTATGAGTAGATGGTGATGACTTCCCGGCCTCCGCCTCGCACCATGAGGCAGCGGTCGAGGCCCTCCGTAAGGACCTCCAGGAACTCCATGTCTACAAAAGTGACAGAACGTTATTTTCCCGAAAAAAACCAGTTTTTTGTATTGTGCTCACAGCTTGCGTCCCTGTCCGGTCCGATGGTCTTTGGCGGGCTGGGAAGGTTGAGTATGACGAGCTTGGCCTCGTGCGACTTGCTGACGATGACCTCGTTGAGCCTGACCGCGGTGTGCATCCGGCGGACGTTGGAAGAGTCGTTACGGCTGCAAAGAACGACGAACATTGATTGACGTGTATAAGACGACTGTTCATACGTGTGGGAAAAGTTCCCACGCGAATTAACATCATTACCGGGAAGGGAAGGTAAAACCAACAGTTCTCCCATCTCTCTTCTGTGCTTTCTTTGCTTACTTTCCTTATCCTGAGAACGAATGCATTATTCATAAGAAGTCCCTCGTCTCAGGCCCACCCCGGTCTCTTTCGTCCCGTTTTTGTAAGAGCCCTTTTTGTTGTCAATCGTCTGCGTATCACTTACTCCTCGTCCTTCGTACACTTACACCGAGTATGCCCTGCATATCTATTCTGTCCAAGAGGGGGAAATTTTGTAGAAAAGGTGTCGTGCGCGAAGAATCACGACAAAGAGAGAGAAGAAGATACAGTATGTAGCGCAGTACATAATATTCAGTCGTGATGTGATCTCCGAAATACACACACGAGAAACCTCAGTTTCATATGTGACAAAGGATCTCCCCCGACGTGAACGTGCCGCGGACCCTTTTTCGATGTCACGAGAGCTAAAAGTAGGGGACTTTCTCGGAAGCCCTACACAAGCACACGAGAGTGCTGGCGCGTTCAACTGCTAGCTGAAGCGGCCCGGGGAGGGATCGGTTTCTTGCCGGCGAAAAAAAACCCCCTGCTGGCCAAATCGTCTTTGTATCAAAGTACAAAGTGCAGCCCTTTTTCTGCCGTTCAGTTCTCACCTTTTTGACTTGGGGACGTTCAGTGAGTTCTTTCCCCCCTTGTCCTCGCTGCCCTCGCCGGTCTCCTCCTTGCCCTGCAGCAAAAGGAGCAGTCATTATTTTACAGACGAAAAGGCACAGTCGCAAAAACATTGTATGAATCTTCTGTAGGTAGATATAGTACATCCTTTCAGTACTTTTTTAACTTGGCGGGTGTCGCATGTTTCTTAAAGCAGGCTTTTTTAGTACGGTATTTCTACGTCTTGGGGGAAAAATTCAGTGTTTCGTCATGAAAAGCTGCAAGTAGCAGTAGTAGTGTATAATAGTAAGTGCATTTTAGTGCCACTCTTCAAAAGACAAAAACTAAAAAAGGCAAAAAAAGATACCCTTTTGCAAAAAAGGGGGAAGGGTTTAATAGCTTTCTAATCTTTTTCTTGGATCCTCTTTCTCCGTTCGCCGCTCTCGACTCTTGTCACCCTCACCTCTTCCGAGAAGGTGACCTTGCCCGGCGAGCGGCCGCCGCCCGTGGCCCCCTCCCGCTCCTCGGCCGCCTCCGCCAGGGTCTCGCCGCGGCTGTTCTCCATCACGGTCTCCACCTGTTGGCGCGTGCGCAGGACGAGGACAAGGAGGGGAGGGGAAAGGAGGGCATATGTATAGTTAGTCGCGGTGCATGGGGGATATGGAAACGTCGTGTTTGCAATCTTGGGGTGGGAGCAATGGGGAAATGGGAAAGCAAAAAAACATGAAGGACGAGTTGTGCATGCCCCAAAATAACGGTAAAAACAAAGGGTGGCGAATATAAGTTTGTTCATTAGCATGCTTAAAAGCCGGCGAGGTCGACTCTTGCAGTTTTCCGTCGCTTGAAGCAGGTAAAATTTCACTCTACGGTAACTTCGTTTCGAACAAAAAGGAAGGGGTTTTCAAGAATTTGTGGTCGGTATGAAAAATGTGACAAATGTCAGCTCAAAAACTGAAAAACAGTGAGTTCTATCTTTTAACTCATGATGGATTCACATGCGGAGTCTGTGGCCGCTCGCATCGAGCGATTTCCGGGTATATGGTGGTATAGGAATATCCATGGACAAATACCGAATTGCTTTCGGCGACAAAATAAGGAAGAAATAAAAACTATCGACATCTCTCTCTTGAAAATGTGGTAATACCGTACAGATGATACAGTCCTTACAGATAAAAACAACCTCCTTGAGGCCGTTGTGTTTCTCTTCCATATTTGTCATTGTGTAGAAAGGCAAATGATTTAGCTGGCGTGACTCAAATGTCTATACTACATTTACTGTTCAAGCTGTTTTGTATGCGCTCAGATGCGCCATGGGTCCTCGGGGGGCCTCACGCTCTGTTATGCGCATATATGCACGCACGCGGTACTAAGCCCGAAGGGTAAGGGAGGGTCTATCGGTAAGGGTATGATGTAGCAGGATGGATGGAGAGAGGGGAAAGGGAGAGGGAAAACATAGGTAGATACTGATAGTCTGGCCCCACGCTCCTGTCACAGAAGAACAGAAAGTGCTTGCTCAAACCAGGGGTGGAGGAAGAGAGGAGGGCATCCAACTCTCGTCCGTGCATTGATCTGTTGTGCCCCAGCCTCCCTCCTGCGTACTCTAAAAATGCCCCCGCCCAATGCCGCTTCTACCCCATCCCTCCCACGCCTAACTCGCTACCAGTGGGCCCATTTATATGCAAATGAGAGGGGGAGGCGAGAGGAGAGGCTGAGAGGCCGCTTGCCTTCCGCCACGTTTCCTATCTGCTGCCTATAGCTGCTAGGCATGGGGTTGTGCTGCGCACTTTCACGTCGAGCCAGGTGAGGCCCAAGGCCCGGGTGGGTCGACCCATTCTATCGTCGTCGTCTCCTCCGGCCCCCTTCCTAGGCAAATTGATCACCCATCTATATTTCGCATCGAGCGTTAATCAGATTACGTTGGGGGGCCGTCCTTACGTATATAGATCTAGGCATGCTACGTAGGTCTGCGATGAAGGAGAGGGGAGGCAGAGAAAGGGGGCAGGGGATCGAGAATGAAGGAGAGGGAGAGGAAAGTGTGTGTATAGGATACGAATAGGGAGGAGCTGTAGGGAGGGGCCGACATAATTTTCCGTCTTCTCTCTGCGTCCTCATTTTCCCTTTTCCACACGACGTAAGTCAAGAGGGGAAGAAGGGAAGGGAGGTCGTCTTAAGTCGTCGTCGTCAGATCACAAGAGCGATATATGGGGGGAAGGGGAGGCAAAAGATATCCGAGCTACTGAGTGGGAAAAGATAGGAGGGAAGCCAGCGGCAAAAGCCAAGGCGCGCACTCAGATTCAAGAAGATAATTCGTCCTTCTCTCGGTATAAGGGGTAGATGGGAAATGCAATGTCCAAAATGTACACGTTCATCAGAAAGTGGGACGTACTCCAAACTCCGTGCACGTGCAGCCGAGAGACAAGCATTGCGTCATTTTCGAACTACTGTAGTATTGTGGATACGACGCTACAAAGCACTAGCAACGTACTTAGTGGTAAAAATGTGCCCCGATTGTGTGTTTTTCCTTTTAAAATGTAGGCCGGCAGTTCTGGGTTGGACGATTTTTTATCACGCCAAAATTCACTCGGTGTTCTCTGCGACTGCCGAAAAATGACGGGGTCAAAGTACAGTAAATCACTGCAGTTCGATCTATCTACCCCATTTATACTTAGTATGTGGAGACGCCGTTCGATCGTACTACCTGGTGCAACCGCTTCCCGACGATCTTCTCCACCTCCAGGTCGCTCGTCTTCTTGTCCGCGTGGATGATCATGTCATCGACAATCTGAGCGGCGGCGACCGAGGCGAGGGGAACGGAGGAGGAGGAGGAGGAGGGGGCGAACGAGGAGGAGAGAAAAGAAAAAAATGTTAGGGTTGTAGCGGCGGACTCTAAGGGGAAAACTTGGGTATACAGTTATGTGTACTGCAAGACGTGCGGAAAGAACTTTTGTAATCGCTTTTGGAAAAGTGGGAAAGAGAAGGGAGGAGTATCTTTCTCGGCCATTATAAATATTGCAAAGAAAAACTATGGAAATAATTATTGTTACTGTCCGCTCAACGAAAGATGCGTTTGGCCTGATGGTTTATTTAAAAGGACAGGCAGCCTGGGAGAAAGAAGGGGAAAATGAGACAGAAGTAGAAAGTTGATGAAGAAAGACACCTAGAGAAGAGAAAAACGCGATTAGAGCAAGTTCTGAACGAAAACAAGAGAAGAGTATGATGTGACAATCTACCACAGAAAGTACCTGTACTTACAAAGCACTAAACAGCTGAGAGAGAGAGAGAGAGAGAGAGAGAGGGGGGGAACACACTGAAGTTGTAC
>JAAUXV010214896.1_pt1 | contig 11163 bp, 17 predicted proteins | sample 7278181 | NCBI WGS metagenome assembly JAAUXV01 (sample SAMN14350114, study PRJNA611818) | marine sediment metagenome | isolation source: surface marine sediment (2.1m) | place: French Polynesia: Moorea | collected 2018-08
CCAAAAAAATTAACCGAATTTAACCGGTTATTGAGATTTTAACCGGTTAACCGTTTCCAGAGGTCAGTATGGTTAACTTTTGGTTAACCGTTAACCGTTCCGAGCCCTACTCCTCTGTCGTTGCCATGTGCATTGTGTTATACTCACTTTCGTTTTCATCCTTAGAAAACCTTCGACCGCGTGCTGGACTGTCCTTCCAGCAGTCCCGATGCCGACGGCGCCGCCGACTGCCTGGAGGTGAGCGTCCTGGAGGCCATGGTGCGCAAGCGCCTCTACGAGGGCGAGCCCGTGACCAGGATCTGGAGGGAGCTGCCCACTCAGCAGCTCAAGAACTTCCTGCCGGTGGACTCTCAGGCACAGGAGTACAGGCAGAGCCAGGTGCTGCTCAGGAAGGGGTTCTTGCTCATCATCAACCAGGTGGGATTATTTAAACCCTAGAGTGTACCCATCCATCATCCACTGTACTTTTTACCTAATGAGACAAGGCTCTTGAGTCATGATATTCGTGATTTCATTGGGGTTTTAAGAGTGCTCAACTGTATCATGTAAATCATTAAAGGATTCATTTTGCTCATCAGGAGAATTACGTCCATGACCGTTCCACGGCCAGATCGAAGCCCTTTTCGAACCGCCGAGGTACCGAGCAAGACCGAGCAAGACTCCTGGAGACCTTCGGAGAGCTGCTCGGGTGCGAGACTAAGGTGTACGACAATCTCACCGACGACCAGATCATCCAGGTCATCAACGAGTACAAGTAGGAAAACACTTCAGCACAGTAACGAGTTGGCTGCATGCAAGGTGTTTTGAGTCAAAACATTTCAAACATGACGGAAATATTTCAATTCCTTTCAGGAGCAAAGACTACTCCGAGTACGACTGGTTCTGCGGCTGCTACCTCGGGCATGGCGACAGGGACAGCAAGACCGACTTTTTCTACGGCTGCAACGGGGTGCCAGTCGATCTGGTACGGTACCCTTACTGTAGCATGGAAAAGTAGCCAAAATGCACCGACAATTCTTCCAGGAGGAGTCGATGATCCGCCCGTTCACGGACACGTACAGCTGCCCGACCCTTAGCGGGAAGCTGCAGTTGTTCCTGGTGCAGGCCTGCAGGGGCAGCGAGGCTCAGCCTCTGGTGGCACTGGACGGGCCCGCGACCGCCTACGGAGGAGGAGCCAGGAGGAGGGCGGCCTCAGCCAGGAACACAAGGCCGGCAAACTCGGTGAGAGAAATGCAAAAGGAAGTCGATTCCAATACGTTATGCTGTTATTTCCCTTCCTACTCTAAAAGAGCTGGGTAACTCTGTACGCGACTCTGGCGGGCTTCGCCGCCTTCAGAAACCTGCGCGAGGGGACTCCCTTCATCCAGGTATAAAGACAAACAATATCTTAGAAGAATGTTTTCTCACGTTGGGCCTCCTCGTCAGATGATCTGCGCCGAATTCAAGGCTAACGCGCGCCACAAGCCCCTCTTCGACATGCTGGGAAGCGTCATGGAGAACCTCAAGACCCTGGAGCAGGCGCCGCACATGAGCCACTCGTACTCAAAGATGGGAACCTACTTTGAAGTACGGTAGCCGTCGCCGGCCTGAAGAGCCGAAATACACTACGAAAAGCTAGTGTTGTACAGTCCTCTAAAGTGATACCCTTCTTAGTTTTTTAAAGCAAGGCTTTGCTTACAAATGGAATTTATACTCTTTTGAGGTTGTATAAGTATTGATAAAGAATTTCGTACTTTTTGCGATAAAGTAATAAATTTGTCTCAAAGGGCAAAAAGTTTTGTTACAAATCATTCTTTGTATTTCGGTTTAAACTATTCCGTGATTAACACTTACGCTCTGCTGTATCTTTGGGGGATGTTTCGTGGGGAGGAGCAAGTTGCGGGAGTCAAGGAAAAATAAGACGACACGAGGGAGCGACGACGGCAAGGAATCTTGCAAATCGCCGAAATAATTCGGTGATGCACAGAGAAATCTTTATATACCGTATAAACGGGGCAGGAAAAAAAGCACTGAATGTGTTTTTGCTATCAAAAGAAAGGAAAACCTGCTGGATGGCGCAGAAGGAGGAAATTATGAGGTGCCCGTCAACGCAAACGAACGTAAAAAAGGAAAAGAAAACTCTTTTTGCGGATTCTCTCGCTGCTGCCTTTGGACATGCTTCTCAACATCACTTCGACCTGAATCGACGACGACGAGCATTTTATCCCGCCAAATTCATTCTGCAAAATAGTTCTTTCCGCTCACTTGCTTTTTTGTTTCTTTCGCTCTTCGCCGGCAGCACACGTAAAACCCCTTGCGTACGTCTGTCCGCCCACGCCCAGTCAAAGGTGCTTTTTTTCATCGGAGAGCCACTCCAAACAAAAAAGGAGTGTAAGTGGTAACTCAAGAAAAGGCAACGGAAATACTTGGTTTTTTTTTCTTCGATTCTTTCAGTGACGGAATTCGGTGGTTTCTATTAGACGCGCGCGCGATCGCCTTAGCACGAATTGTGTTGGGAAGGGAGGGGTCGAGGGGAAGGGGAGGATTTCTTTCTTGCCAAACTGTTGCCTCGCCTGCGGATTTCCCACGTGTGGCTTGTGGCGTTGGTTGTTGATGGGCCTTATTCGTTCCCCCCGGTCCCTCCCTCCATGCGAGTTTCTTCTTCTTTTATCGTGGATTTAGGTTTTCTTTTCCCCTTCCTTTTGCCGCCCGATGTCGACCTCTTACTTCCGCTTCATCCCCGGTCCCCCCGCCTGTCCCCTGGGAGTGACGGGCCGACCGCCGGCGGCGTTCAGGCCCTGGTACTGGTACTTTGCCTTCTTCTCGCTGGGCTTCAGGATCTGAGGGAAAGGTATGCGGTCAAGTCATGCCCAAGCTAAGCTGATGTTGAATTATGCAAATTAGACCCTTACCTGGAAGGAGCACATGAGCGTTTCGTCTACGGACATCATCCCGCCCGCGTTGTCGAACTCCCCGCAGTAGTTGGGAGCCGAGAAGAGTGTAACCAGCTGCCGCTTGGCGAAGAACTCGTAGCCGTCCTCCACCACCTGCTCGCGAAAAGAAATAAGATCGGAGAATGAAGAGGAATGCCACTACAATGCTAGGGCACCGCTCTTTTTTACCTGGTGTGCTCTGCATATGAGGTCCAGGTCGTGCCTGTTGAGGAATTTCGACACGACGTCCGCGCCAAAGGTGAAGGAGACTCCCCGGTCGTTCTCGCCCCATCCCTGCACGTCCTTGTCGGGGTCCGACCATAACAAGTCACACAGAAGGCCTGAGCAAAAGGAAAAAGCAAATAAGCAAATGTCGTGGAAATGCACAAACTGAGTCTACAGCCAAGATTTTTTTTGCTCAGAACCCTTCCCTCACCTGTGTCTGGTACGTCTGTGGGTCTCATGATGCGCCGGATTTGCTCCATGGACTGCAGGTCTGGACTGAGGCCGCCGTGGCAGCAGAAGATCTTCTCGTCGACGATGGCTGCTATGGGCAAGCAATTGAAGCAGTCTGTAAAGGTCTTCCACAGCTTGATGTTGAAGCGCCTCTTGCCTGGTGAAAGAGAGGATGAAACATGACGGTAAAGACGAGTGCCACGACAGAAACAAATTCCAAGCCACTCACATTCGTCGTAGAAGCCATAGATGCGGTTAATACTGGCACACTCGTGGTTCCCTCTGAGCAGGAAGAAGTTTTCCGGGTACTTGATCTTGTAGGCGAGGAGGAGGCAGATGGCCTCCAGCGACTGCTTCCCGCGGTCCACGTAGTCCCCCAGGAAAAGGTAGTTGGACTCTGGCGGGAAGCCACCGTACTCAAACAGCCGCAGGAGGTCCGTGTACTGGCCGTGGATGTCCCCTGCAAACAAGGGAAAAAATTAACGCCTGTCCCCTTTTCCGTCTGGCCGACCTAATTAAGGGCAGTTTCCCTAGAAAGCCTTCCGCCGCCGCCGCCGCCGGGCCTGGCACAAAGAGTCTCTTTTCCGCCACCTGCTCGTCACCCTTCCTCGCGCCGGAGAAAATACGCCCGGGGCGACTAAACAAGAGGCTGCGTCGCCTGACCCCGTTTCCCCCCCATTGCCCCGCCCAAGAAAGTACTCACCGCAGATCTTGAGCGGCGCCTCCAGCTCGAGCAGGATGGGCTGCTGCAGGAAGATCTCCCTCGACTTGAGGCAGAGGCCGCGCACCTCCTGCTCCGACATCTGCACCGTCTTGCCCGGGCGGCTGCCCCGGACTACAAGGGGAGCAAGGACACACACATCATGGTAACATCTTGCAGAAGATCCCTACAATTTGTCGCCTTTTTTACCTTCCAGCAGCCGCTGGATGATGTTGTCGATGTTGATCTCGCCCTCCGCCATCTTGTCTGCGGCGTTTCTCGGCGGCGTGGGTCGCGTCCAAGTGCCGCTCGTCCTTGTTCAGGCCGCCGTCCTCCGCGGTAACCCCGAGATCCGCCTCCGCCGCCTGGCTAAATTTCGGCTCTGTGTGACCAAAATTTCTCAGTGAAAAAGGACCAAAAATAAGGTACAAAAGACCGCACGAAAACAAATGTAACTTGCTATCAAAAGGTTAGTAAAAAATAAGCAATTATTGCAATATGAGTATAATTCATTTGATCTTTTATTTCCATCGGTTGCACAAAGTTGTAATTTGTTTGCATTACTACTTAGTTTTCTAGGAAAAAAGATAGTTCTTCTATTTCCTCCCTCTCCCTGGTCACTCTTCCCCTTCTCTGCCTTCTCTCTCCGTCTGGCCCGCCCGCGCCCGCCCGATCTCTCCCCTCCCACTTCGCTCTCTTCTGCAGCCATCTTCTTCACACTAGACAATCAGCACATTGCAAGAATTTTTTACAAGATATTGACAAAATTTTGCCTGTAAAAGATGAACGGGATGTTTTACTGCGGCAAAATTTATTTTGCATCAAATTGTTTCTCAATATTCTATGCATCAGAGTATAAAACAGCAGCGGACGACGGTTGAAAGTGAAGGCGGCGAAGGCGGAGGCGAAGGCGGCAGCAGCTCTCGCCTGGATCCCGGAGAAGAGAGGAGAGGGGAGGCGGAAAAGTGGAAGAGGCTCGACTGGAGTGAGCCAGAAAAGAGTGCAAACGTCTTCTTCGCTCCATTGATCACGGCCTTCGAACAAACACCACACATCGCCACTTCTCCAATTCCCCCGGACTAATGCACGGAAAGTCGCGTGTTGACGAAAACCGCACTTGGTACAAGATATAGCAGAGCTTTCCCAATGCGAATTTTGCACCATTTCTCATTAGGGAGCTACCTACCATAGCAGATGTCGCTTGCCTTTGACTTACCGTAAAAGGACCCCTCAGTATATTTTGCTTGAGCGCCCCCTAACGGATTTCTCGGGAGGAGATGACTCATTACGAAAGGCCCTACAGAAAGAGAGAGAGGAGTCCTTTTCTTCTCCCACCCACATGCCGTCATAGCATCATATCATCATCGACATTTTCTGCCTGTGCATGTAACACGGTTACACATTCCTATATCCAAGGGAGAAAGCACACGTCGATGACAGAACTCTGTTTGCGGAAGGATCCTTCACAAAATCTAGGAAATATCCATGGATCGAGGCGGTGTCTACGACTCGGAGAATATCTGCATATCCGCAAGATGCTATGCAACACTCAAGAGACTTTACCATTCAACATGATCGGAAATATTGTCGTCTTATTTTTTTAAAAAAAAAGATATTTTCCCCTTCTTAAATGCAAAGGCGAAATTTTACTTTCGATCATTTTTAGAAAATTCTTCCTCACAAATACGTAAGTACTGAAGTAGTGGGTATTCTGGTCAAATAATTAATCAATAAGTAAATACATAATTTAGTTAGCAGCATTTTCCTTCGCGGCATGAAATAAGAGTGTTTTCTCATACACCTCGCTCAATCCTCTCCGCCTCCCGCATGACCTGGTGCATTCTCCCCACGTATCCCATCACCGCCATGCTGTCCTCCTCCGCGATCGTCCCGCGAAGGAAGGCCTCCTCCACTCCGTCGGGAAGCGGACCGGGTTCAAAGTCCAGGTCCAACTCCTGCAGCCTGGCGAGTTCTCCCATCTGGTCGCCCTGGCAGGCCGGGACCTGGTCTACGATTTGTCTGGTCCACCTGTCGTTTTTGTGCAGGACCAGGAGGTTGCCAAAGAAGCCGGCCGATAGGTTGAGGATGCCTTCGGAGGACTCGCCTTGGTCATCATGGCAGCTATAAAGCGGAACTTGATCATTTTCTAATGAATTAAAGCAAAGAAAATATCAATATATGCTGCAGTAAAAAAAATCGTCCACCAATAAACATAGCAGAAGTGCCCTCTTTTAAAAAAATAATCGAAGATAAAACGTCACTTACGTACCTATCAACAAGACCCTCAAAGCAACGGCTGTAGAGTGAAATGTAAGAGCAGGTGCTGGGAGACTGTCCCTCCTTTGGTCGCTGGCTGTTTGTGCGGGCAACGCACAGGGCCACATGCTCAACCCCTGTGAAGAGCTCATCGGCCGGACTGCAAAGTATCCCAGGCAAGTCGGTGTCGACTTCATCGATCTATGAAGGACACAGCTCCTTTGTACTTTGCTGTCATCATGTTTGAAACATTGCTTTTTTGCAACCGGAGTTCCGTCCAGGGTAGTGAAACCACAATCGTTGGTGAACGTTGTTTGAATGAGCGACATAATTCTGTACAGGGAAGAGAGGATCAGGCGCTGCCCGATTTTTGGCTCCGGCAACTGCAACTGACCTGGCCTCAAAGATCTTGTTTGGCTCTCTGCCCCACGAGCACCCGGCGTCGTTGAAGTTGCCTCCAATTTCATTGAACATCATCTGATATCCTTCGCAAGTGACAGCTCTCATTGGCGGCATCACGCTCTCCAACATCCTCCTGCAAAAGACACAACCTACGGTCAATAATTGTACAGTAGGGGAGAAAAGGAGTTCTTGTTTACTCGCTTTTTTGTGGACAGGTTGGTGTCTTAAAATCGTAGGTTTTTTGCTAAGGCAATTTTTGTACCTGGAAGTGTCAAATCCGCGGAGGAGGTGGTTTATGCACTCGGCCCTGGTGGGATTTTCGTCTGCCGCACCCAGGGCGGCGAAGGCGAGGAAGATGAGGGAGATGCGACGGGCAAACATCGCGCCTTCGAAAAGTGTCAGGAGATCTAATGGCCTAGAGGTATCTGACTGATCTGACTGGATCTAGACTGGCGCTGGAGAGAAAGGTTCCTACAATTTAAATACGAACCTGCACTCCCTTAGAAGTGGCTTCCTCTCTGAATGCCGCACATTGCAAGAGATAAGAGAAATGACAAATCCTTTTCAATTCTCATTAATTTTCCCGACAGCAGTTGCTGGAGTCTCGTGTTGCTGCGCGAAAAAAATATTTGCAATTGCAAAGCAATAAAAACATGCGTCGAATCTAAGCAATTTGGTACATTTTATTTTCCGTCATCAAAATTATATGCAAGAAGAAGAGCTTGTTTGTTGTGTCACGTGCAAAAATACAGTATGGCTTGTTTGCGAAATATCGCGAGGCTATAGCAGATGATTCCGTTTCAGGCTGCCTGGAGTTTGATCTCTTCCCAGCGTTGGGCAAACGCCATGAGCTTCCCCCGCTCCTCCTGCACGGTGGTGCCGCTGAGGAAGGCCCTCTCCGCCCCCGAGGGCATCGCAGCAGGAGCAACAATGTCCAGGTCCATCTCTTGGAGGCGGGCAAAGACGCCCAGCTGGCCGCTCTGGCAGGTGGGCAGCTCGGCCAGGAGGCTCACGATGAAGGGGTTGTCACGGAGCTCCGTCGAGATGACACCGAAATTGACGGCCAGCAGGTTCAAGATTGCCTCGGATGCCTCACCGTTGTCGTCATGGCAGCTGGAATTTTGTTCAAAAAATGTTAGGACTTTTGCTATTTTTACCAATTAAAATAGTGCTTTTTAAACAACGGTAACAGCAGCAGCAACAACAACATGTACAGCAACAACAAAAATGGTTTTTGCTTTCGTTTGTCGAGTTTCCCTAGCTCACTCACCTATCCACGAGCCCCTCGAAGCACTGGCTGTACATGGGCAGGTATTCGCAGGCGCTGGCGTTGGGCTGGTGATGGTCCTGCTGCACGCGGAATCCACACCTGGCCACCTGCTCCCACGCCGAGTACACCTCTTTCTCGGCGCTGCACAGAATGCTCGGCAAGTCGGTGTTCACCTCGCCAATCTGAAAAGAGATGTTTTTAAAGAAAAAATAAGTTCGTGTTCCGTTTTCTCCTCCTACTGGAGTCCCGTCTATCGTGGTAAAGCCGCAGTCGTTTTGGATGGCGGACTGGACCAGCTTGAGAAACCTGCGAGCAGGAAAAAACGTCCAATGCAATAAGAACACCAAATATTTTTTTCCCATTTGCAATATACAATTATAATACCTTGCTTCAAAGACGGCATTGGGCTCCTTTCCCCAGGAGCATCCGGCGTCGCTAAAGTCTCTCCCCATCTGGTCAAACATGAGCTGGATGCCCTCGCAGGTGATTTTTTGGTCTGGAGGCAAGAGAATTCCCAACATCCTCCTGGAAAGTAAAAAATGTTTCGAGAAACATGAAAATACATATGTTTGTTGGCGAGTTCTTACATGGAGGTGTGGAATCCGCGAAATAGGTGGTTTATGCATTCGGCTCTGGAGGGGTTTCCAGAAGAGGCGGAGCTTCCCGTTAGAGAGTTTGTCATAGACCAAACTCTTCCTCCGCTAATTTTTGGCATGGCCGACGAGGTGGCGACCAGTACGAGGATGAGGAAACACGGAATACTAGACATGATGAATTGATGATGCTTCAGTGCTAGCTGGAGGAAGATTGTTGCGTCGAAGTGAAAGTGCATTGGCTTAAATATCTTTTCTCTTGTTTTTGGCGCCGGAAAGAGGAATGAAAATGCTGACGAGAGAGAGAAAACCAGACTCAATTGAGACGGACTTCCCCTCTGTTCGCTTTGGGGTTTTCGGGATGCATCTTCTAGAAGAGCAACGGGGACGACAGAAGGGCGGAAGGGTTATTGCTTTCGTCATTGCGTTTACTGCAAAAAGCCCAGAAGTTCAAAACAAAGCAACAAAACAATAGGTGCAAAAGCCGTGCTTTTGGGTTTTCCATAGCCAAACTTGCTTATTAACTCAATTTTAAGCCTCGGTACGAATAAGCATTTGTCATGATTCATGAACGTACTATTCTGTACAGTACTGCAACTATCCTTCACTGTACAGTATATCCTCCCACTAGATCGCGAGATTGGGAGAACTAGACCTCGGAACCTCTTTATTTCGGCCTCCCGTCTATGTTCGTATGTGAAGTACGTACGTGCATTCAAGGCAGGCTCAGTTTTTGGAGCGATATAAAGAAATATTGTTTCAATCAAATTAGGAACCGTTAATGTATCAAACTTATTGGTTGTATTGTTATCGACAGCGGGGTTTTCCTTTCCGCATGCGCTATCGTACTGCTAGTACCGTAGTAAGAGCAAAGAAAGGGAAGGATAGAAGAGAAAGATGGCACGATTGAGGCCGGAAACGACTTTCGGAAGTCTCCCTCCTACTCCCTCCTTTTCTTACTCCCCGCCCCGCTACACCGCCGTACGTTCAACTCTTTCGTTCGTCGGAAGAAAAGGAGGTCGATAACGAATGGTGCCCTAGAAACAAGAATTTTCCAACATCATCTATTACCATATCGAACTATTAACAAACGTATTTTGGGCTGCTATTTTCATATCTGTGTTTCTTGCTTCCGCGAATGATTAAGATGATATCTTTTCACGGGTTTCCGACTTCATCCTAGGGTATTATGAAGATATCGACCGACCTGCCGCGGCACTGGAGCAAGAGGTATCATCGTGCGGCGGCGTCAGGTGTTGTTTTTCACGGCTGTCAGCGCCCCTGCAACTCAATCTCGGCAGTCGTCGTTTCGTGTATCCAAGTAATTAATCGGAAATAGAAGAGCCTCATGCGCCATTTGTCATGTTTTCCTGGTCTCTGAGCTATTGAGTATTGGTCACTAGCTACACATTTTCCTTCTTAATTTAGCATTACACTAATTGTCCCTATATAAAAACATTAAATTCACCTTAAAAAGTACTTCCCCTATTTTAAAAGTGTTAGCTTGTCCCTCGAGAGCAGGAAAGCACTCTCCACTTTTACTTTTTTTACCCCCCCTCCTCCTCCTCACTCCACCTTTTTCTCCACTTGGCGCCACCAAAGAGAATGTGAATTGCAAGTCATTAGGGAAAGATTAACGGCGGACGCGCGCACAGACAAGAGAGGAGAGAGGACTTTCCTCCCTTTTATGTACACCTTGCTTATAGCGTGATGGATCGACGCGGACGGGGGGGAGAAGAGAGGACAATTTTTCAATCGCCTCCTTTTGTCACTATATATGCTGCATGCATGGAGCCGCGGGCAGCGAACGGAGCAAACAAGACGAAGAATCACCAATAACAGGGGGAAAATATACGGTGTAGAATCCCCAAGAAAAGACATGATGAATATTAAAAAGGTTTTTATACCGGCCAGTGAAGCAGTATAACTATTGAAAGGTGAATCCTCCCCTCGAGTGTGGATACGTGTTAATATTCGCCCCTTCTCTCTTCTTCGATAGCAATGGTGCTTCTTGCGGAGCACCTTGGGCTCAAGAGGAAGAAGGAGCTGTGCTGTACCCTCTTTCTCTCTCTCCACACACACACACACCATTATTTCATTAGGGCTGTCAAGATTCCTTCCTCTCCTCGCGAGGTTATTGGACGCGCCTCACCGCAATCTATAGCCGAAGGAACGAAAGCTTCTGCGGGAAGAAATATCGGAAAATGCGAATCTGGTACATTCCTGTACTCGAAATGAAAAGTATTGAGTAGAGAAAAGGCCAGACTGTTCTCTCTCTTTCTCCAGCCCAGCCGTGGGCACGCGCACAAAAGACGACCGGCGGATTTACAATCGATTACAAGGCGAGAATGAAATTGTTTGCGGGCGAGGGAGGAAGGGGAGGGAGGGAGGGACGTTTTTCAGCCTTACTGCGTTACATTCATGGGGGATCCCCGGCTAAGCTTTTCCTCTCCTTCTCTTTTTCACCCGGGATGGTTGTAGCAGGGGCGAAGGGAGAGGTAGGGGATGGGACTCCGGGCGGCGCCGCACGTGTCTCGAGGGTCGGAGTCGACAACTTCCCCGCTCTCCTTTTTC
>JAAUXV010085291.1_pt1 | contig 11157 bp, 13 predicted proteins | sample 7278181 | NCBI WGS metagenome assembly JAAUXV01 (sample SAMN14350114, study PRJNA611818) | marine sediment metagenome | isolation source: surface marine sediment (2.1m) | place: French Polynesia: Moorea | collected 2018-08
CCGCTGTTTGCTTGGGGGAGATGAGAAGAAGTCGGGAGAGGTCGGTTTCAGAGGTAGGTAGGAAGGAAGGAAGGAAGAATAACTCCCCCAACGAAAACTTTTTTCCGTGACAGGAGGGGGCGGAAGGGGGCGGTGGCCTCCGAAAGTAAAGGAGGGGAGGGGAGGCGGGCTGTTGTTGGCTTCTGCAACTCTTGTGAGGCACTTTAGCGCCTTCTCTCTCCTCCTCCTCCTCCAAGCAAGCTGCGCCGCCGTCGTAGTCAACTTATTCCCGCAAGAAAAGAGGCCAGAAAAAGTGCAAAGTATATTTTCCCCCGTCTCTTACCCTGTACGATGTATGAAGCCATAAGGGCGGCGGTGTTGTCGTTGCATTGCAGCTCGCCGAAAGCCAAGTCGCGCTTGATCTACAGACAAATTCAAATTAATTTAGCCAATATATATACGGTATATATACATGTCAATTCAAAGTGCGTCACCTGCAGGCTGAATAGGTATCTCGTGTACTCCTCCTCTATCTGCGCCGGGTCGGGGGTGTAGAACTTGACGCAGAACCTGAGCAGGGGCTCCTGCGTTGGCTGTTGCTGCTGCTGTTGCTGCTGCTGCTGCTGTGGCGAGAAGGCGGAGGAGGGTGCCAGGCCCACCTGGTGGTTCATCTGCTTGTCCAGGTCCAGCCAGTACTGCGAAAAAATGAGGGAAAGCAAGATGAGTATGCGTGTGACCCCAAAAAAGACGAAAAAAGCTTGTTGCATGTCCCCGTTTCTTCCCTTACACACGTATCCATCTCTTCTGCACGTCACATCTGACCCTCCCCCATCTCCTAATGGGACAAGCCTACTCCTTCTCCTCTTACATACATGCTTAGTTCCCTTACTGCTTCCAACATCCTCTGAGAGAACGCCGTATTCTGCACAAGTTGTAATGCCATTGGAGGAAAAGGGAATGAATGGAGGGATGGACGGTCAATCCTGTAAAGGATGGAGGAGGAGGAGGAGGAGACGCAATCACCAGCTGTCCCCCCAAGCAGGTTCCCTCTCCTCTCTCCCTCCGTTCCCTAAAACTCTCAAGGTCGATCGAGGGGACTCTCACAAAAGTCCTCCTTTTCCAACTCCTTTTTCGATCCTTCTGCCGCCGACCCCCCCTCCTTCTTTCTGCAACGTCGGCTCCCAAGGGAAGGAGGGCCAAAAAGACGAAATAAGGCCAGAGGGGGACAAAAGGGAGTCTCCTCCCCCTTCGGCTCTTGGCAATTGGTATCTCAGAATGTGGGCGCCCGGAGATCAAAACGAGGTCCGGCCTGGTCCGACCCTTTATCCTCTGTAGGGGAGAGATCGAAGAAGGGAATGCGATGATGATGTTGCTTCCTTCTCCCCTCCCCCCCAGCCTTGCCATGAATAGCCGCTGGCAGTGGGAGCAATGGTAGGAAGAGGAAAAGGAGGAGGAGAGGGTAATAATGGACACTGCACACAGATCCTCGAGAAAGAAGATAATGAATAAGTGGGCTGCCTCCAATTTAAAGGCCCAAAGGGGAGCGAAGAAAGTCAAGGTTTTGGACTTTTCACACATTTTTGTGGAGAGAACCAAGTCAAATCAAGGAAACAAAAACGCAGGCCGGAAAGAGTGTTGGGGAAACGGAATATGGCTCCTTCCTCCTGTCTCCTTCCTTCCTTCCTTTTTAAGAGAAGATGATGAGGAAGAGAAAAAGAAAAGGGGGGGGGGAGAAATGAGAGCGGCGGGGCGGAGGAGGAGGAAGAGGGGAAAAGTGTAAGTAGGCGGAGGATGAGGCGAGGTGGGGGCATTAGGTTAGCCTAGCATTCAGAACGCGTCTCTGCCTCCAGTCCTCTTTTTACGAGAAAGAGAGAGAGATGGAGAGGGGGGAGACTTGGAAGTGAAGTGAGTGGGATGGAGGAGGAGGAGGAGGAGGAGGAGGAGCTCCAACCGAGCGTTGCGTTACGCTTACTCACTTTGGGTTTGTGGATGGAGGAGGAGGAGGAAAAGAGAAACTTTCCGACCGAGCCAAAAGGGAAAGAAGTAGGAGTAGATAGGTGGGTGCTTTTCTTTCCCCGTTGTGTATTTTCACCTTCCTCCTCCGCGGTGGGAGGGAGAGCAGAGGGAAAAGGGGAGAAAAGTGAAACAAAAAGAGAACGCGAAAGAGAGTGAGGCAGCTCTCCTCTTCTTCCTCCTCTTCCAACTCCCCCTGAGCTCTGGCGAGGCAAGCCTACCAGGGAAGAAGAGGAGAGAGCGAGGGAGGAGGAGGAGGAAGCAGGAATGGCTTTCCCTCTTCTTTCTTTTCTCTTCACTCCGCCCACATCGGTCGGGAGAGGAGAGGAGAAGGCCCTCTGGGAGGATTTCCTTCACTCTGAGCTGCCTTGGGTACATTGTGCGCCAAAATAGCAAAGGCTGCAAACAGGCGGCTCATATGAAAGGTGAGAGTGGGCGCCCTCTTCTTCTTGGGCTCTTGAAAAATGAAACACCTCCAACTTCTAGCTTTCCCGGATTCCGCAGTTTCTTTCCTTATCTAGCACGGTGCAGCGGAGATAAGAACAATCCAGCTACTTTTATCAGACGGGGTCATCTCGAAACTATTTCTTCCAGCTACACATCTCAATCCCCCCCAAAAAAAAGAGAGAAAGAGTTTCCATTCTATTTTTCTTACCGTGACCCTGCTGTGGTGGTACTCCAGTCCGAAGTAGTCCACCTCCAGCAGGTTGAGCTGCTTGCAAACCTGGTCGAAGAGGATCCGTCCGGGAGCCTTGGTCTGGAACACGAAAAAGAAAAAAACGTGATGGAAAAATGAGGGAAAACCGTGCGTGAATAAATATTTGTCGTTTTCTTCCTCTCGGCACGATAATGCATGGCTCGACCACAGAAATACTCTCCTCCTCCTCACCCTCCTTCCATTTTCTCCTCCTCCTCCTCCTCCCGCCCTTAATAACATTACCCACATAGGGCATGCCGCGTACAAAGGAAAAGAGGAGGAGGAGAGAGAAGAAAGAAAGGCCATAAATTATTTAAGGTACGTACCCCACTTTCCCTATTCTTCCGTCCCAGGAAAAAAAGAAGGGGGGGGGAAGAACTTTTTTCTCTTTGACTGAGCTACAACAGGACAGGCTTCTCTTCCAATTGGTTGACCCTTTGTCCCGCCTCCTCCTCTTTTCTTCCAAAAATCTTGTGTCGTGCTTCTATTCAGACCAGACACATATCTATTTGACCCACGAAAATAAGGGAGACAAAGTGGGAAACTGCTTAGATTAAATCAATTGGTGCCAACTGCATCACACCACATCCCGAACGGAAGTGAGGCCAGCTGTTGGCTTCGGCCACCGTGGCGGCCTCCCCCCTCCCCCTTCAGGAGAAAAGGAAATGAATGCATAAGGAATGAGCCTTCTCCGCTTCCGCCAACCGGAAGGAAACGGGAAGGGTGGGATAGGTGGGAGCATACATGGGTGAGGGGGGGGGGGGGAATGCTGTAGCACGTCTTGTTTAGACACTCCAATAAAAGGCCCAAAAAAATAGACTAAACCCCCTCAAAAATACGTAAAAATGGTTTTTGTCAGCGTTTTAAAAAAATTCGCCGCACGTAAAAAAAAGACTACTTTTCAGCTACTTTTTCGGAAAAGTTTGCCCCCCCTACTACCCTTTCTCTCTAAAAAGATATTTCCACCCTGTAACATAATTTTGAGCCCCCCCTAGCACCTGGAGCCGACCACTGTGCCCATGTGTGGGTGGGGGAGGGTGCCCAGAGTGATTGGGGTGGTGGGCAGGGCGGCCTCAGCCAACGCCGCCAAACCAGTCCCAAGGCCGGAGGAGGGGAGGGCTTTCTGTTTGGAGAGGAATCGAGCAGGTGGAAGAAAGAAGAAGGAAAAGGGGGGAATGGAACGAAAACTAAATTGGACCCTTGATGTGTCGTCTCATCCCCCCCTTTTACCACAGATTTCAATCCCACACCAAAAAAGGCAGGCTTGCTCACTGTACCCTATTTATCAAAAAAACCTTTTTTTTGTCAAACTGAACAATGTGTCTCACCTGGACCTGGAAGAGCGTGATTGAGTCGTCCAGCATTTGAACCCTTACTGCCATCATCTTGGATCCGGCGGAGGCAGCGCGCGAGTTTGCGGGGGAGCCGGGTTTGGAGGCGGAGGAGGAGTTGGCCTGGGAACGCAATGAAAGCTATTACATATTGAAAACAACAAAAATACGAAAAAAATTCTCACCTGCTGCTGCTGCCTCCTGCCTCCGACGGAGTTGTTTGCGACGACGACGGCGTCGACCCCGTCCACCGCCGCCACCGGAGGCCCCGGGGCCCCGGGCGGCGCACCTGCGAGGGCGCCCGGCGGCGGGTGGACCCCGAGGGGCCCGTTGGAGGCCTCCCCCCTCTCTGCGGCGCCGCCGGAGGACATCAACCGGGTTTTTCAATTTCCCCCGATTTACGTATGGGGTGACCGTCCGCGGTCCCTTTTGGAATCTCGGGAGAGGCGTCCCCCCCTGGAAAATAAATGAGAGGATAAGTTGAAAAGCCCGGGAAACGACCGACCGAAAGACCGCGGCAACAAAAGGCCGAAAAAAAGGGATTTAAACTTTCTGTTGGCTCCGAACTTCCGGGCTTGGGGGACCGTTACAGTGTAGGAAGTAGGCCGAACGCTTTTGGGTTCTCCCCCCCCCAAAAAAAAAAAAGCCGCCGTACATTTCAGTAGAAAAGACATGCCAAACCTGGAGGCCATGGCATCGGAAGAAGGTTTCTTTTTCCACATACACGCAAGGAACTCGCAAAAAAAGTGTGCCAAACCAACCGGGAAAATTCTCCAGATTGAGGATTCACCGCAATCCCATTCTAATGTTTTTTGCTATCCCCTATCTACGCGCACTACTAATTAATTGGTGAAACTTGTTCTAGGCCTTTTCTATTCCTCCCCCATCCCATAGGCTTCTCGCAGCTTTTGTGGGAGGATTGCCCCAGCAGTGGGAGCCTTCTCCTCCTCCTTCTCCTCCTCCCCTTTCTTAGCAATCAATCTCCTTTTCTTGCCCCCCTTTCTCCTTTCGCCAAGGGGACCAAGGAAGGAGAGGGACCCAAGAATTTGCCCTATAAGATAGGGCACAAGATGTTGCGCTCTTGCCCTTGTCTAAAGCATGCAAACGACAATGGGCCTAAAAGCGACCAATTTGGGCCCCAAAAAGAAAGGTGGTGGGTGGGGCGGACATGGAAAAGAGAGCAATTGTCGTTACATTCTGGATCGATCGCCTTCGAGGACAGGAGGACCAAAGACAACAAACCCAAAAAAAGCCAATCAAACGACTTTGGGGTCAACGACTTTCTCCGCCCATTCGATAAAATCGTCCCAGGGGCCAAATTTTCGACACGGCTAAAAAAATGCCCCCACCCTCTATCTGATCAGGGAAGAAAATTTTAGCGATAAGAGGCATTTTTCGCATCTCATCTGGCCTGTTTTCTTTTTCCCCCTCTCTCGGTTGGTGGTCACTGACCCTGCCTGCGTGCAATAAACGGCCTCGCTTCTCCTCGCAATTCGGTCAACATGCAAATTGGACCGGCGCCAAAGCCAAAGAAGAAGAAGAAGAAGCCGACTCACTCCGCGTTCCTCCCGACTAATCCCCCATGAAAGACTCTCCCCCCCAAGGCTTTCTTTGGGCTTTGCAAGAAGGCGATTACGGCCATGACTGAGTCGCACAAGAAGTAGCAGCAACATTGGCCACGCGTTTCTCCTCCGCACAGGGTGACTTGAGAAACGAGATGAACAATCCCTAATCGTATATTTCTTTTCTCGAGTTTGCTGGCCGTATTGCCTAGTAGAAGCACTCCGCGGGCAATGCTGACCTTTTGTTTCGGCGAGTTGGAGTTTCCCCTCCACCTCAGCTCCAGTTTCTCCTTAGAGATCTTACTTTTTTTTTGGGGGGGGGGGGGCGAGCTGTCAGGAAATAAATTCTTAGAATACTTAATTGGTCCATTGCGGTGCAGTGGATGGAGGCATTTTCGGCTTTAAGATTGCTTTTATCCTTTTTGCCGCTCTGTTGTTCTCGTTCGTGTTAAGGCGATTCGTTGAAAGGCCAACACTGCTGAGCAAACCGAGGTATAGGAGGGAAAGGGGTGAAAGAGAGGGGAAATGGGCTCGGTGACAAGGTGCTAAACAGTTTGCAGTCACGCCGAATTTGCCGCCTTCGGCAAACATATTTCAAGCTTTACTAAAGATCTTTTCGATATAATAACGTTTCCCGCACTACCCACCCACGTTCACAAACGCCAAGTTACTCATCTCTCACTCTCCCACAGAAAAAAAGAAAAGCAAAATAAAAATGCACCCAATATCGACATCCGATGCACTCTCTCTTTGCACTAGCTTCTCACCTGTCCGAGCTATTTTTCTGCCTTTCTCTTCCCCCCGAATTTCTGAGAGTTGGACCCTCCATTTCACACCTCGCTACCAAGTAGTGTACGGGAAAGTGGAGTGTGGGGTGGGGTAGGAAATTAAATCTCCTCCTCCCCCTCCGGAGGAGGAACCGGAACCCCCCGAGTGCTCGAAATTCACTCGACACTTTACTTTCCCTCCCCTTTCCACTGTCTCTGGGAAGCGAACGAGTTATTGGGGCAATTTCCCCATTTTAACGCTGAGCACACGAATGGGAAATTGTGCGTTCTTTCCCCCCTATTTTTTCCGCAGCAGAAATAAGGGAAACGGAACCCCCGAACAATGAGTCTCGGCGGGAAAAAGCTCCTGAAACCGGACACCTCTGTCCACTTCCTATATATCCCCTCTTTCTCCCCACGTCTCTTAAGATTGGATGGCGGGTCGACCGGAACAAGAGATGCCAACACCGGAAGAGAAGACATGTTCGCAAAAGAATCCGTTTGATGGAGATTTGTCGCTGTATTATTATTCGGCACAAAAAAAGAGAAACACTTTTTTCCTCCTCTCCCCAATGGTGCTGCTGCCTGCATTGGCCAGAGCGTGTACACGGACGTGAGTGAGTATAGTCTGAGCCCGGAAAAAGAGAGAGGAGGAGGCGAAGAAGACCCTTGGTAAAAAGCCCTTGCTGCCAACATGATTGAGCATTCAATGGGCCGCCGCCGCCGCAGCGGGATTTCGTGCTCCCCCACTTCTGTACAACTATTCCGTGTGCACACAACAAGAGGGAAAAAAGTCTCTTGGAGGAGGAGAAGTATCGCACCCTCATTCCCCCTTCCTTACTTTTTCGCAGGGCTCGCCTTTGCATTCGCGAGGAGGAGAATGTTTGCGGAGCAAATAAAAGGTCTCTTTCCCCCGTCTACGCTGCCCGAAAAACGAGAGATTTTCAAAGAAACAAAGTAGGAAGATTTCTTTCTCCCCGTCTTGCAGAGGAACCTGGCAGGAAATTCGATCAAATTTAAACACATGTTCTTCTGTTCAACATATGAGGTACAACCCGTCAGCAATTTATAATTAGGGGAGGAAAAAAGTGCACAGTTGAAAGAGTTGGTATCCGGGGGAAGAAGAGCGCCTTTGTGCTACGGCGATACCAGTTTTTCCCGGAAGCCATCTCAAAAGTTTGCTAGATTTCAAGGGGGGAATAGGGGAATAGGAGAAAGGGGCTTAAGTGGCAAAAAATCCTTCGCCCCTTTGGCCGCTGTTTTTCTCCCATTCCTTATGCAGCAGCCCGCCCCGACCCCTCCTCCTCCTCTGCATGTGTACATGAACATATATCCCAACGCCTTATTTAGAACATCTGCACAAACATGCCACCGACACACTTAGATGGAGGCTTCATCATGTCCTTAAGTGCTTGGAAAGCCTTGCTTGGATGAAAAATATTTCCTCAGCGAGCTTAAGAGAGAGTGAGGAAAAAGTATAGTACCGAAAGTATGCGCTTCCGTCCGAGATAACACCTGCCATGCCCAAAAAAAGTCTAGCAGGTCTCTCTCTAAGTTCGCATTCTCGGGGGAAAAAAGGAAAAATCTTTTGTCGGTTCAAGCGCCGAAATCCGCCCACCCTCTTCTCTTCCTTCATACAGGGGTGGAAAAGGGGGGGGGAGGCTGCATGCTAATCAGATTCCGATTCTCTCCCTCCCTCCTCTTCTTCTGCAAAAGCGAGGGCGGAGGAAGGGGGAGAATTCCATACATGGTCAACACGTCAGCGGGGGACGTTCTCCCGGCAAACACGAGACTTTTCGTGATGCTGCCGCTACGCCTAAACTGGCAGTGTGCGAAATATCTGCCCGGCACACATGGTAGATGTGGGATGCCGAAGCTGCCGGGACTTTTGGACGACCGTTCAGGAAGAAGAGGAAAGAGGGGCAGGGGGACATAAAAAGATCAAAGCGGCGACGAAACGGAAAAAAAGAAAATCAGCAAAGGGGAGGGAGGGGGAGACGAAAAGAGAAAGATTTTATGGCCAACTTCTCTCTTTTCGGTGGCGAAGAGGCGAAGGGGGGGAGATGTATTTTGAGAAGGTGGGGAGGAGGGTTGGGGTGAACGGACGGTGCATGAATGTCGAAGAGAAAACAAAAAAAAGCAAAAAAAGATGGGGATGCGAAGTGGGTCAAACTCACTGCGGATGAAAAAAAGACGCCGTTGTTTCATCCCCCTCCCTCCTTTCACTTTTTCGGGGCAAGCAAAGTGAGCTCATGATTTTTGCAGGCCTCCCCCCTACAGTGTCATATGAAGATTGATGGAATCGCCTCCGCCCCCGGCCCCCCTTTTTGCTCTACACTCACTCTGGGAATATGAAGGGTGTGTGGTGTGTCATTCAACTTTATGACTGTGTGTTGGCCCATTGTTCTTCCTTGTCCTGAAGTTCTCCCAACTTTCCGGCAAAAAATCCCTGTTCTCCTTCCTACTTCATTATGAGAATGTCCTCCTCGCTTCTCGAGTTTGCCGTCTCGTTTCTCACCTCTCCCATTACTAAGAGACACCTCCCTTGATTTTTTTAACATCCTGCCTCTGCCTCTTTCCAGAAATGATCACCCGTCCCCCCCAACACAGTTTTTGTCTGTCCCCAGAGGTGTGGTAAAAAAAGGCGAGGAGGAAGACAGCGGGAGATAACAACTGACCAAAAAAGCATTATCTTTCGGGAAAAGAAGAGCGTTTGGGGGTATAAGGGAGGGGGGCGGAAGATGTTATTTTCTTCTTGGTGCAGAAGGGGGATGACTTACTTTGTCTCTTTCCTCGGCTGAAGAAGAGTTTTTCTGCAATCACTTCTTTTTTGCCCTGTCTCTCCTCCTCCGTCCTCACTGGAGCAGTTGTCACAAGATCTTGTCTCGTCGGCAGAAAAAGGCTTCTTCTTCTTCTTGTCTTCTGCTTAGGAAGAGGAAGAAACCGGGGCCATAAAAAAATCTGCACAAGTCAGCGAAGACTTGACTTGATCTTCTGCTGAGCTGCAACTGCGGAGTTTGCCTCTCTTTTTTCGGACTTCTTACACTTCAAGTGATTCTTTTTCGAGAGTGACACGCTTCGTCGTCGTATTTTCGCCGGCTCGCTGTTCACTTTCTTGACTGATTTCTCTTCTTCGACTCCTCCAGTGCCGCCGCCGCATATTCTTCTGCCGCAGGAATGCGAGGAGGAGGAGAGAGAGGAATACTTTTCTTCACTTTTTTGGGTGGGAAATGTTCCCACGTACAAGATGAGTGTGGGACCTTTTTTTTCTTCCGTTTTGGCACTTGAAGTACTTCTTTCTCCCTCACATGCCTATTTGCCGGAGCACTCTCGGCGGACTGAAGTGAACACAGCCCGCTCTAACTCTCTCTCTCTCTCTCTCCGATGCTATAACAAGGTGGGCACTGCTGCAGCCTCCTCCTCTTCCGATCCTGCAGCCTCCGCCGCCGCCTCCGAGGCCGGCTCAAGAGAGAGAATTAGAGGCTCGAGGATGGGCGGAGGCCGCCGTCCTCTTCTCTCTCACTTTCCCCTTGTGGAAGCTCCGTTTGGAGGATGTGTGTGCTTGCGTGATGGAGGAGAGTGGAAGCTGCAGCCTCACTCACTCTCCTTCCTCTTCTTCTTCTCTCTCCGTCAGATGAGGCTGAGAGAGGAGCGGCCTCGCTTCTTCCGTCCTCCAGCAGCAACAGAGGCCACCACTTCCACTTTTCCCTACCAACGCCTCTCTTCTTCCACTACTGCCCCTTCTTCTTCCTCCTCCTTCTTGGCTGTAAGCACGCATACAGAGAGGGGAAACGAAAGGCAGGAGAACCACCGCCACCAACACCGGCTTCTTTTCCTCCTCCTCAAGCCACTACTCCCTTTCTGGCGGAGGCGACTCCTCCTCCCCCGTCTTTCCTCCTCTTGCAGCAGTGTTGGATGGACTGGAGGAGGAGGAGGGAGAGGTGCTCTCCTTGCCTCGGAGGAACAAGCTGCAAGGTCTTCTTGTCGTCCGGTCTGCTGCGAGCTCAGGAGGAGCTGGAATGGGTTGGGCGCCGCCTGGGCTGGGGGCGTTTGGGCGGAGGAGGAGGAGAGGAAAGAGTCTCATTGCGCGCGCAACAACTGTCCACCCTTCCCTCAGTACTCCGTACAACAGTAGTTGTAGAGCGGCGATGTCAAAGTGCAGATGGGCACGGACAGATAGGTGGGAGAAAAAATAGATATGTCAAAGACTGGACTGTAGTGGGGGTTCTTTCCTATTTTTTATGGGGAAAAGAAAAAGAGAACGGTGGAAAGTGTAGAATGAAAGAGAAGGGCCATCTTTTCGTGACATTGGTAGAAAATTAGTTAGCAAACTTGTCTGAATTTTTTTGCGATTACATACGTAAAGGCTTGCATGATTTTTCTTGTGGCATTATTCCCCATTAGGTCGGACATACCGGCACACTTGCGTGTAGTAAACCGTACAATCTGTACTTTTTTACACTTGAGATAAACCGATCTGCAGTACCGTTTCGAAAATATAGAAATTGGAGGTTCCGAGATAGTATACTGTACGGTACACGGTAAACTTCTCTACGAAGTATTCCCAATATGCTTCACCTATCTATTTTTACCTTTCGTCTGCGATACGATCTGTGTTTTTAATTTAAAAAAACGACTTTTTCGGAAATTGCCCCAGTGACATTTTGCGCAACAGCGTCTGTAATTGCAATCAAGGGAACACAGAAAAAGGAAAGACCGACAAATAGTATTCTTCCATAGCGACATTTATTCAACGCTTGGGAGGAATATAAAGCGAAACAGGGCAGCGATCGTTTTCTCTTTCTGAG
>JAAUXV010022033.1_pt1 | contig 11144 bp, 10 predicted proteins | sample 7278181 | NCBI WGS metagenome assembly JAAUXV01 (sample SAMN14350114, study PRJNA611818) | marine sediment metagenome | isolation source: surface marine sediment (2.1m) | place: French Polynesia: Moorea | collected 2018-08
AGCGCCGCGGCCAAAGCGACCGAACTACTTGGCTCAATGATGACCTTGAGCTGCTCCCATCCCAATCGCATTGCACGCAGCGTGTCTTGGTCGCTCACGCATAAAACCTGAGAAACGTCGCGCGCGATAACTTTCCATGGAAGCTCCCCGACTGTCGAGCGCAACCCGTCGGCGATTGTCTGGACCGATGCCAGCCGGATAGGCTTACCGTGCTGCATGGATTGAAAGGTATCGTCTGCGCCTTGGGGCTCGGCCCCGAAAACTTTGATGCTTTTTCCAAGCTGTTCGACGGCTAGACAAGAGCCTGCAATCAATCCGCCGCCTCCGATGGGCATGAGTAAGGCATCTAGGTCGGGCACTTGCTTCAAAAAGGACAAGGCACAACTGGCCTGCCCTGCGATGACCCGTGGATCGTTATAAGGATGTATGAAAGTTGCACCGCTGGAGGCGATGTTTTCGGCCAAGGCGCGTTCTCTTCCGGTCTGTGTGGCTTCACAGTAGATGAGGTTGGCGCCATAGCTTTCGATCAGCGCGATTTTTGCATGCGATGCGCCTTTTGGTACGATGACATCACAGTTGAGTTCTTCTCTCTGTGCTGCGTAAGCGAGTGCGGCACCGTGGTTACCGGACGAATGGGTTGCCACACCGCACGAGCGCACGGCGTCATTGAGCGACAAGACGGCATTCAAAGCGCCCCGCACCTTAAATGAGCCCGTAAGTTGGAGACATTCGCACTTGAAGAAAAGCTGGGCCCCAGACTTTTCGTTTAAGACTTCAGAGGTCATCACGGGCGTTTGCCGCACGAGCGGGGCCAGTTGTAGGTAGGCCTGTTCCAGCGCCTTTGCGCTCGGCGGTCTCACGTGTCTTGGATCGTCAGGGATGGGCATTTCTTTTTATCTCACACGGGTGCAGAAGGATCAATGCCTGTTCACGGGACCGGCGTGGGTGTTGGCGAATGCGAACGCTCACGTTTGGGGTTGCGATGCCATGAACGCCCACGGGCGCGCAACAAAAGATTGACAGACATGCCCTTTCCGATTAGCCAACTGTGATGAATAGATTTCGGACAGCGTTACTAATAATTTTTCTATTTATACCTATCACTCTTCTTGAGTCCCCGATTTGGGCTTCGCAAGTGATCGAAGGCGAGGCGCTTGTTATTGACGGCGATTCTCTTCTTATTGCTGGTGAACAGGTTCGGCTTCATGGGATTGATGCGCCCGAGCACGACCAAACGTGTCGGTGGTGGGGCGTTGAGGTTCGTTGCGGGGCGATTGCGACGGCTTATATGAAGGAACTTGTTGAGGGCGCGACGGTTTCCTGCACCTACACGGATCGCGACTCTTACGACCGCATTCTGGGCACGTGCACTGCGAAGGGTCTCAACATCGCGTCTGAATTGGTTCTCAGAGGCTTTGCTCTGGCCTATCGGCGCTATACGCCGGCCTATATTGCTACGGAGACCCTTGCGCGCGAGGCGCAACGCGGCCTATGGGGAATGGACTTCATCACGCCTGAACTTTGGCGTCACAGCGGAGGCAAGTAGAGGGTATTCGGCTCGACTGGGTTTGCGAGAAGGTTTCTTTGCGGTCAAAGATTAGGGGTGAGGTTTTACTTTGCATGGCTGCGTAACGATCTTGCGCTAGCGATGGATGAGGGGCTTACGCGCCGTTCACCTAGATGGTGACGCCTTCCCAAACGAGACGTCCGAGGACATGGAACCCCTCGGCTTTGGGATCATCAATTACGATATTATCGTATAGTTTGTTGTCACTGATCATGGTCAGTTTTTTCTCGCGACCGCGCTGCAAACGCTTAATGAGCATATCTCCGTGGTAGACCACGGCATAAATATGATCATCAATCACGCGGTTAATGGTGCTATCGACGATAACGACATCGCCGTCTTTGATCGTGGGGAGCATGGAGTCGCCATAAGCGATTGTGTACCGTGCCTTAGAGGCGTCGATTTTGAGCCGTGCCCAGACGATTGCGGGCAGTTGCAGATAGTCGATTTCCCCTTCATACTCATAGGCTTCGAAGCCGATGGTCTTGTCTGCACCGGCCTGCGAGACGTCGTGAGTTTCTTGCATACCCAAATGCTCCAGGGGCGCCACGGCGCCTTGCGGCACGCGGTATCGACCTCCCCTTTGCATCAGAAGCCAATTCAGGTTGACATTATGGGTTTCGGAGACGGCGATGAGGAAGTCGGAAGACGGGAAGCGGTCTCCGCGCTCATATCCACCGATCGTGTTCTCATGCACGCCCAACTTCGTCGCGAATCGCGTTCGCGAGTCGCCACCACGAATGCGGCGCAATCTGCGCCCGATTTCCGATTTTACCTCATTAACGCCTTTACGGGAGTTCATTTAACAATCCTCATACATTTTACATCGTAACTCCAACAAGCGCCATTTCGCGCCAAAGCGTTACTTCAGATCAAGAGCGGTGATTTCGGTTGCGTTTATGTTCAGACCTCCGACGAAACGGATTTAGTCACTTTCTTATCCGTGAGTCGCCCCCTGATACGCGCCCTGTCATGGAGCGTATCAGAAAAGAAATTTCTCTTGTCGCAATAGGCTTCGTGCATAAAGTAGAAATACAACCGTAAATCGAACTGCTCGTCATAAATCTAGCGAAACGGGATCAGAATGACAAGTTAAAAAGATGCAATCCATAGACTAGTTCTCCTTATACAACCCATTATATTGAAATTTACACAATAATGGTTAACCATTGAACATAGTGCACCTAGTTTTGAATGTCTTATATATTTCTTTGTGAGAAAAAGACATATATGCAATCAGAACCAAAAGATATTAGGCACTCTTACCCAACATCATGGCGAAACTCCATAGCCAATCATACAAAAAAACTAAAAGAAGGAGCGGCCCGTGGATGGCGGCGCAAAAATACAAGCGAAGGCCCGGAGCGAGAGGACGAAGCGTGTCACAAGCGAAGGCCCGGAGCGAGAGGACGAAGCATGATCACAAGCGAAGGGCCAGAGCGAGAACGAACGAAGCGTGATCACGCGCGAAGGCCAAGCGGCGGGAGCGTCCCGGAGTGGGATAGCTGGTCTAATCAACATCAACGTCGCCTCTGCGCCGCTCGCATCGCGTCCTAAGGCGTGTCGCAAGGACGGGCGCTAATTGACCGGATTCGCGACAGCGATCGACCGCGCCTCCTCTAGCGCGACCATCAGCGCGCACTTTTCGTCAAGATGATAGTCTTGGACCTCAATTCGGCGCACGTGCCACAGTTTAAGGAGCCTTGCCATCTCGTTGAGCGCAACGAGAGAGGCCCTTTGTTTGACGGCGGAGCGCATCCGGTCGCTCAAGGTCGATTCGAGTGCGAACCAAACGAGGTCGCTTCGGCCTGATGCGATGGTGTCCTGAAGCGCGTCCTGAACGCGGGATTCCAGGACGGAGACCTGTGAATCGACGAGCGCCGTCAGGAGGTCGATCCAGGAGCGGAAGGAGGCACCGCCCGCGCCCCCGAGGCGGCAGAGCATGAGCGGATGGCCCATTGCCGCGCTTCGCGCTTCATCGGCGAGATGGAAGTTCGGGTTTCGCGATCTGAGACAATCGACAAAGGCGTCGGTCGCCTCGGTAGAAAGGCGCGAAAAGCGCTGTTTACGCGATCTGGATCGCAAGGTTGCGGGCACGGGTCGATGGGCGATCACAAAGAACAAGCACCCGGGCGGCGGTTCTTCAAGGCTTTTGAGCATTGCGTTCAGGCTGTAGGTATTCAGATCGTCGGCGGCATCAACGACAACGACTCGCCACAGCCCTAGAGCGTCGCGAAGATGAAGGCGCTCGGTCAGGCGGCGAACGTCCTCGACGGAGATTTGGCGCTCGACCTTACCCTCATTGTTCGTGCGCCGCACGAGTCGGAACAGTCGCCCGTGTCGTAAGTCGCGTACGCCCTGATCGCTCAAGTTGCGCTCACGCGCGCCTAGTCCTTCTGCGAGGAGAAGGCGGGCGCAAGCGTAAGCGAATGTCGCTTTGCCGATTCCCTTTTCACCGCTTAGGAGCCAGACCGGTGGCAGGTTTCGCTGTGCAAGGCCGTCGGCGAAACTGCGTTGCGCTTCCTCGTGCCCGAAGACCTTCTGCGCCTGGGCCGGATGATCTAAGCCCAGTTCCTGATCGGCCTGCTCTGGTTCTACTCGTCGCGAGGCGGTGCGTTTTCTTGTCGCGGTTTCAGATGGCATGGGCAGCATGATTCCCGAAATCGGGCGACAGGACAAGGCCCACGGTGGCCGGTTCGGCGGCGAGGCGCAAGGACACCGCCCCCGTCGGCCGCCCCGGTTCAGCATCGCGAATCGGCTTCCTAGAAGCGGCGCGTAGCTTGCAAAATGGGGCCCCATCGGCTAGAGTCATAGCACCAACATGGCCAATCGATCCCTCTCTCTCCTTTGCTCTTGCTTTTGGCTCGCGCTCGTTCTCGCGATGCCTCTTGGTTGGCGTGCGGAGGCCCAAAACGCTTCGCCGGAAGCCTTTAACGAGACCTTTTCGACGGTTCAGCGCACGACGCTCGAACGGATCAGCGCCTACTTCCAAAGCCTTACTTCGGTGAGCGGCACCTTCGTACAAATCTCACCGAGTGGCAATCAAAGTTCCGGCACTTTTCATCTGAATAAGCCCGGTCGCATCCGCTTTGACTATGACCCGCCCTCGCAGGTGCGCGTCATTTCGGACGGGAGCAACGTGCTGATCGAAGACGATGCGCTTGGCAGTCGCGATCTTTATGGCTTGGCCTTTACGCCGCTGAAGTTCTTGGTTGACGCTGACCTCAACCTGATTGAAGACACGCATGTTGAAGAGGTTTTTATTGAACCGGAGGAAATCGCTGTGGTGATACGCGACGCGCCGGGCGGCGCCGCCGGTCGATTGACGCTTTTGTTTAGCGGCCTTGACTACCGGCTTCTTCAGTGGAGCGTTGTGGACAGTGGCGGCGGAGAGACGACCGTTGTTTTACAGTCGCTTGAGCCTACTGAGACCTTTCCGAAGGACGCCTTTTTGATTGCCTACGATCGCCTTCAGCAACGCTGATGTCGCGTACAGGATCGAAAGAGACGACGGTCATTGCGAGCCTTGCGAGCGAGCAGGCGCTTGAGAAACTGATTGACGGCGTCGCGCGTGGCAATCGGGGGCGCACCTACAAACCGAAGTCCGGGCTCAGCCACAACAAGACGGAAGGCGGCGTCGCCTTCAAGCTGGAGACCGAATTCCGCCCGTCCGGCGACCAGCCCAAGGCGATTGAGGCGCTTGTTCGCGGCATTGACGCGGGCGAAAAGAGCCAGATGCTCTTGGGCGTAACGGGTTCTGGCAAGACCTATACGATGGCCTGTGTGATTGAGAAAACGCAGCGCCCTGCGCTTGTGATCGCGCATAATAAGACGCTTGCGGCCCAGCTTTTCGGTGAGTTCAAGGCGTTTTTTCCGAACAATGCGGTGGAGTATTTCGTATCCTATTACGATTACTACCAACCTGAGGCCTATGTGCCTCGCACCGATACCTATATAGAGAAGGACTCGTCGATCAACGAAGAGATCGACCGAATGCGTCATAGCGCGACGCGGGCCTTGCTCGAACGCGACGATGTCATCATTATCGCTTCGGTTTCATGTATATACGGCATCGGTTCGCTAGAGACCTACACGGCGATGTCGGTTCGCCTTTCGGTTGGGGAGCGGATTGACCAGCGCGCCTTGCTGGGTGCATTTGCGGACATGCAATACAAGCGCACCCATCTCGCCTTTGAGCGTGGCACTTTTCGGGTTATCGGCGATACAATTGAGATTTTTCCGGTTCATCACGAAGACCGGGCGTGGCGCTTGGGTCTTTTTGGCGATGAGATTGAAACAATCAGTGAATTTGATCCCCTGACGGGCGAGATTACGGCGGCGCTTGAAACGATCCGTGTCTATGCGAATTCGCACTATGTTACGCCCCGTCCGACGGTGCGTCAGGCGATAGAGGGCATCAAGCGGGAGCTTGCGGAGCGTTTGTCCGAGCTCCGCTCGCAAGATCGCCTTCTGGAAGCGCAGCGGATAGAACAGCGCACGAGCTTTGACCTCGAACTGTTGAGCGCCACAGGGATTTGCGCGGGCATTGAAAACTATTCGCGCTATCTCACGGGTCGCGATCCGGGCGACCCGCCTCCGACGCTTTTTGAGTATTTGCCTGACGATGCGCTTGTCTTTGTCGATGAAAGTCATGTGACGATTCCCCAGCTGCGCGCGATGTACCGCGGCGACTTTCGCCGAAAGGCAACGCTCTCCGAATATGGCTTTCGTCTACCCTCCTGCATGGACAACCGTCCTTTGCGCTTTGAAGAGTGGGACGAAATGCGCCCACAGACCGTCAACGTCTCGGCGACGCCCGGCCCTTGGGAGCTCGCCGAAACCGAGGGGGTTGTTGTCGAGCAGTTGATTCGGCCCACGGGCCTTGTGGATCCGCCTGTCGAGGTCAGAGGAGCAGCGCATCAGGTTGACGATCTGCTCGATGAAATTCGTTCGGTCACGCGAAAAGGCCTTCGGGTTCTCGTTACGGTTCTGACGAAGAAGACGGCGGAGAACCTGACCGATTACCTTCACGACAAGCGTGTCAAGGTTCGCTATATGCACTCGGACATCGACACGCTTGAACGCATTGAGATCATCCGGGACTTGCGGCTTGGCGTCTTTGACGTGCTTGTGGGGATCAACTTGTTGCGCGAGGGGCTTGATATTCCGGAGTGCGGTCTCGTTGCGATTCTTGACGCTGACAAGGAAGGCTTCTTGCGCTCTGAAACCTCTTTGGTTCAGACGATTGGACGCGCGGCGCGCAATGCGGAAAGCCGTGTCATTCTCTATGGTGACCGCATAACGGGCTCGATGCAGCGAGCGATGGATGAAACCGACAGGCGACGTGACAAGCAGCTTAGGTTCAACGAAGAACATGGGATTGAGGCGCGCACGATCAACAAGGGGGTCGGCGACCTTCTCGACTATGGGCGCGCACGGGGCGAAGGGACCGAAGCGGATATGCGGATAGGTTTCGCTGAAGACGGGGCTTCTTACGGCGGGCACAATCTGGCTTCTGTGATTGCGGATATGGAGAGCGAAATGCGCACGGCGGCCTCGTCGCTTGAGTTTGAGAAGGCCGCACACCTGCGCGATGAGATTAGGAAGTTGCGCGGCGACGAGCGCCAGGAAAGCGAAAGCGAAGAAGACCCCTTGGGACAGCTTTTTGAAAAGCCGAGGCGCTCACGTCGCCCTGACGTGGGCCGACGCCGACGCTAGTGGGGCGAAGGCCGATCAGGGCACAATGACTTGGGGTTCTGAACGCCCGGAGGTCGACAGACGGTGACGCTCGGGGATTTTGAGGGCCGATCAGGACACAATGACTTGGGGTTCTGAACGCCCGGAGGTTGGCAGACGCCGACGCTTGGGGATTTTTGAGAACCGATCAGGGCACAATGACTCGGTGTTCGGGTTGCCCGGCGATTGCAAGGTCTGCGAAGAAGGTCATTCCATCGCGGCTATCGTCGCTGCACGACAGTTCTTGCGCGGCTGACGTAACGAAGAGGGTTTGCAGGTTCTGGCCACCGAAAGCGGGACAGGTCACTTGACTTGCGGGGACAGAAAAGTGGCTTACGACGCCTCCATTGGGTGAGTAGCGCACGATACGGGACGCGCCCCACTGCGCATTCCAGAGGCATCCTTGGGCATCAACGATGGCGCCATCGGGATTCCCGTCTTCATCCCGCGAAGCGACGAAGGTTTCGGGCTCTCCGACTGGCCATCCGAGCGGATCAAGGCTTTGTCGCATGATACGTCGCTGGGGTGTATCAGCGAAGTAGGCCAGATCGCCGTTTGGAGAAAAGCATATGGCATTAGGGATCGAAATGTCCTCATAAATAGGCCTCATGGACCCTCGAAACCAGCGATAGATCGCGCCAAGTCCGGGCTCGAGGTTCTTTCCCATTGTACCGACCCAAAAACCGCCTTGAGGATCTGCCCGCCCGTCGTTCGATCGGGTTGCCCGACGATCGGATTCCAAGGGGGCGACATGCCTCCTCGTCCCGTCGTCCACGTGAAAGAGAAACAAAGAGGTCTCGCTCGCAATAAGCAAACGCTCACGATCAACCCACGCGCAGCAGGAGACCATCTCGTCAAAGTGCCAGGCTCTCTCAATACCGCCTTCGCGCGTTAATAAAAGCTGCTTCGTAATATCAAACCAGAAAAGTTGCTTGCGCTGCGGATGCCACAGCGGTCCCTCACCCAAGTGACAACGCCGACCGTCATAAACCATCGCCTGGGGATGACCTACCTCCATACGTCAAAAGCGACCTTGCGCGCGCAACCTGTTGAACACACCGCGCAAACCAACGCGGGTCATCGCGTCACCATCGTAGGTCTCTACGACCAGACCTTGGCGCTTGAGCGCTCGCTCATACAGACTGCAAATCGACGGCGCGCCGATCAAGGCAACTTCCGTGTCGCGCCAGAAATTATGCGCCGCATGCAACTCAAGACCGATCAATAACCCCGAAAGACGCGCACGCGCAACGCCGGGATCCAGCTCGCCAAGCAAAGCCTCCGCACGCAAAGAAAAGAAACGCGCATAGGCGTCGTCAGGGCTATCAACCGCACGGTTTACCGCATCCGAAAATGCCTCGTCGCACCACCCCTCACCGACAAATGAATGACGCAATACCGACTGCATCGATAAAAGCGAATAGAGTTCACCCGTCATAAAGGTGCGAAAGCGTACGATCTGTCCCCCGCGTATCCGAATCCACTTCGCATGGGTGCCAGGAACACATAAAACACCCTCAAAACGACGGTTCTTTACCAAAAAACCAGCAATCGTCGTTTCTTCTCCCCGCATCACATCGGCAGGCGCCTCCTGCGCCACACCTGAAAGAATTACAACCCGAAGGCGCTTGCTCTCGGTGGAAACGTCAACCGCCTGCGAGCCTGCACAAGGATCGCACGGCGTCCGCACATAAGGCGCTTCCGACCAGCCCTGCCGCGCCCCCACCATCCCGCAACAAACAACAGGATAAGGTCCACCCTCCCCCAAGAATGGCCCCACTTCCTGCATCAACAGGGCTTCGTAGCGATCCCGCTCCAACACACCCATCCCCTGATCCCGCTCAATCGACTCGAGTAGGGAATCATCCCTGTCAAAAACAAACAGCCGTAGCCGGGATGTCCCCCAATCAACGCCAAACCATCCAACGTCAGCCACAGGAATGCCTACACAATCGGACGCTTGAACACTGAACCATCGCGACCGCAAAACCAAGATTTCGTGCCAAAGCTGTCATCCAAAGGAAACCCGATCCGCAAACTGCATCGTATAAGACCCCGGCCACAGGTCAAGCCCCGCACCAAGATCAGGCGCTTCGCCTGCCCAGCGGATCGCCCCATCACGTCTGGTGTTGACTTCTTTACCAGAGGCTGGAAGACGTGAGAAACGCCCCGACCAGCTCTGCCGCGCCCCCACCATCCCGCAACAAACAACAGGATAAAGTCCCCCCTCCCCCAAGAATGGCCCCACGTCCTGCATCAACAGAGCTTCGTAGCGATCCCGATCCAACACACCCATCCCCTGACCCCGTTCAATCGACCCGAGTAGACTATCGTCCCCGTCGAAAACAAACAGCCGTAGCCGGGATGCACCCCAATCAACGCCAAAGCATAGCCTGCTCACGTTTTGAAGCCGTTTCGGCTGAGTATACGTTTTTTTCGACAACACTTCAGCAAACAAACCGCTACGTAAAACAACCTTAACGGTAGATGCTTTACCCATCTCCGAAAGTTCTCTAAACCAACCATCTTCACATAAGAAGAAATGGCCAGGCGTCGAAATGAGTTCTTTTGCATCACCATCTTCATTCCAAGGTAACCGTAACCACTCTTTTGTAGAATTTCGAAACAGGTTTGTAACTTCTTTTGCTACCAAGCGGCCTTGACCACCCAAAACATTGGAGTCAAATGACAGTACTTTGTCGCCAACTTTTAAGTCCTCGATTGCAACATTACCAACGGGCGTAAGAATTTGTGTTCCACTCGGGAAGCATTGCGGCCTTTCATCGCCTTCATTGCCTTCATTTCCACGGTCTTCACCACCTCCAAATCACCTATGGCACCACCTATTTGATCTACACCGCCAAAAAAGGATACTTTACCAATCCTAAATCATCTCATTCTCCTGCCAGTTTTCTGGCTTTGTTTTCGTTTGCAGGTCGCATATCGATCTGTGATGTACGTAAGTTTCGTCCAGTCCATTTGTTGACACGACGGACCGAGCCATTAGGATGGCGGCGCAGATGGCGGGCGGCTTCATTCGGGAATACTTCAAGTGTCGTCTGTGTCATTGCCGCGCGAAAAACTTCTGGATCAGTGATCCAATCATTGAAGAATAAATGCGGCCCGAAAGACCACTCTGATGCGATCAGGGCGCGACCAGAGGTATGTACTTCTTTTTTCGCTACTTCATTCAGCCATGCCCAGGTGGTCAGACCGACCGGAGCACCTTCAGCATTCAGAAAACACCGAAATTGTCCTGCTTTGAGCGGTGGAACTATCTCCACAGGCAGATAATAGGAAAGTTTGAACTGCCGATGGTAGGGCGAGGTGGCCAGCTGCTCGATTGTCATACGGCCTGTAAGGCTTTCGGTGACAGGCTTATCCGAAACGCGACGATATCCTCATCTGCCTCAGAAGCATTTGGCTGGTTGGCGTGAATGGTAGCGCTTTTCCGCAAACTTTGGATAACATCTTGAAACTTGAGGGTTTCCATCGCACCTGCGCCACTGGCAAAGATATTTTTGATGGTATCTGAGCTTTGCTCCGTAAATAGAGCCATAGCCGCGACGCGCGCCAACGGATAATTGTGACGATAGTGATAGGAGGCTGATCCTGCTTTCAGATCATTTACCAGCTGACGTTTTGTCACCTATGCAAAGGCGTATGGAGAAAAAACCAAAGTCAACAAACCTCCCAGAGTTCAGGCCCGGATTAGAAAGACAGACGACCACGCAAGTTCAGTCCATAGGCGCCCGGTTGCAGGCTAAGGCCCGCGCCAAGACGCAGCCCATCGCCTGTCCAGTTGACACCCGCGTCAAGACGGTCGTGAACGGCCTCGCCA
>JAAUXV010010700.1_pt1 | contig 11119 bp, 4 predicted proteins | sample 7278181 | NCBI WGS metagenome assembly JAAUXV01 (sample SAMN14350114, study PRJNA611818) | marine sediment metagenome | isolation source: surface marine sediment (2.1m) | place: French Polynesia: Moorea | collected 2018-08
CACACACACACACACAGAGCCTATTGAGCAGCAACATGCAACAAGAAAAAAGTTTCGCTCAGAGGTACTTTATTATGCATTTTGAAGCATTATGATGCAAATGAAGTATGTCTGTAGTGAACTTTTTTTCTGAAGCAATCATGTTAAGGTTGCCGAACTTGGCACCCCTGTTTCAAAAAATGACAAAGTACTTTGGAAAAAAGCAGTCGTTGGCGGTCATGCTTAAAATCCTGAAAAAATCTATTCACTTAGTACGGACAAGGCTGCAGTCGTCGAGTAAATCGCAAACCACCCGGCAACTCCGGTAACAGTATTTTGGCAAGGGTCCTATCCACGCTACCGTACTACGCTTCAGGCATATGCTACATTGGAAAACAAATTTCTTACCCTAATATGCCTGAAATGTAAAAAAAAGTACATTAAAGGGTGTTTTCCCGTAATAAATTAACCTATCAAATGGATAAGATCTGATTTTTCATGCAAAATTGGAGGATTTAAACAAAATGCATTAGGTCCGTGTGGGTCTTGAACCCGAGAACCTTGGAGGGCGAGTGCGGCTCTCTACCGACTGAGCTAACGGAGAACGATTAAGGAGAATTGTAATAGTTGTGTCTTTATGCATCAATCGGCCACTTTCACGTAAATTAGATAACAATATATTTATTGAATAAAATTCAATAACGTTTTAGAAACCTGAGGTTCGACTTCGAACCTCATCGGATTTGGAATTAGAATAATATTTTACAACATATTATAGTTGATATTTTTGGGCTTGTAATTCGATTTACATTGAAGTTGAACAGAAAGTGAAAAAGTCACATGATTCATGTCCTACAATGACTGGAAAAAAGTTTCCCATTTTGGTCTTTTGAAAACTTTTGGGAAGCCTGGATTACAACTTAGTTTGCACAAATTGCACGCCGCCGCTAACTGCCTGTTTCCACTGAGAAAGTCTTCGGCAATAACCTACTATTGCATGTTGGCGATATGGCAATGAAAAAGCAATAGATGCTGTTTCCACTGAAACCAAATGCCTGTTTTTTTTTTACTTTTAATATTAGTGCTAACTAAATACACTCAGAAATTAACACGCTCATACTTTGGCTTAAATATTTCTTACAGCTTTGCTACGAAATATACCTGATGCATAGTACCAACATAGCTCGAGAAGTGGTAGCTTCTTTGTCAAATGTGGGCAAGAAACTTTCCCAGCAACTGGCTTTGAAAAAAGCAGCAAAAAAGCTGGTTGATAAGGTTGAGGAGAAAAAGAAGACAGTTCTCGCAGAAGACATACCAGGTAAATATTTATCTATCAGGTTCAGGATAGTAGAATAGACCTGATGTATCCCTATGGGACCACCTTAAAATGTTATCATTTTTTGTTTGATAAAGTGTTTGATATAAAAAATGTGATTGCACCGTAAAACTGGGTCTACAATAAGGGGATTCCAATTTTAATGACATGTTTTTAGATGGCTTGACCTTTATATTTTCCAGGGACGAACTTCCAGGTGTCACGTTGGTTTCACCGAAAGATAAGACACCAAATCACCACCGAAAGATAAGACACCAAATCACATTTTTTAAATCAAATATTATTCAATACCACTGTTTGCTGTAAATTTGTTTAAAGATATGTTGGATTATTGTTGCATTAAGGTTGGTGTGAATGCAAGAAATTGAATACATTTTGGTAATTTTTCAATGACAATTCTTAATATGCAGTATGTCAAAGTATACATTTTTAGACTCAGAAAAACGTAAAGAAGACACTGGTGGCTACCATTTTTTACCAAAATTGATTTTGGTATAAAAAAAACTCAAAAAAGGGGATTTTTACCTATTTTCAGTTTTGTAAAGCTTAGTAAAAAACCATCAAGTCCCATTTTCTCATGTATTGCTTTTTATAAACTGCTCCAGGATATCTAGGAATGGTTTTCTAATTTTTTTGAATTTCAGCCTACTTTCAGAAATATTTTGAAAAAACGTTATTTTTATATAAAAATCAAGGAAAATTCAGTCAAATTTCAGAAAGACACGAATATCTTTAGTTATAAGATGAAATTTGAAAATCCGAAAAAAACGTTCCTAGAGACGGGTTTCTGATAGACGTTGAGCACATCAGCTTACCTTAAAATTGGGTAATAAATCACTTTGGGTGACAAAGAAATTGAGATAAAGGACACAAATACTATCCATAGAAAAACGTGGAAAGGTCTGAAAACAGCAAGTAGGTCATATTTTCGATCATTTAAAAACATCCAGCATCACTCAGAATTCAATAGTTTGTAGCTATATTAGAGACACAACTTCTGCTCCAGTTTCCGTAAAATCTGGAAAGTATTATCCATAAAATAATGTGAAAATATCATTTTACTTGTTCGAACGTATCCCTATCAAATTCCGCCATGATGACTTTCATTTTGTTGTCAAGGCCGGCGCGCCAGTTCAAAGGTCACACACACGCGCAACTTACTCGTGTGTATGTCGCGTATCGATGCATCCCGCCCAATGGTGCGCGTTGCGTTCAGGTGCATGACATATGCACTCGCACGCTTATTTTCCCGCAAAACGTATTTTTAACAACATGCTTTTTTTTTTACAAATACTGCTTAGAAATGTTATTTTTTAAGCTATCAAAACCATAGATAACGACATTTACTGGAATTGCGTATTCAACCAATACAAGTGAAAGTTTAGTTTTTTCTGTCACTAAAAATGCAGAAATTCAAAAAACGATTTCAAAAAAATTCCTTGGGTTTACACCAACCTTAACAAGTTAACATGTTTGTAGACTGTTCTTTCCTGACATTTTGCATTGCCTGACCAGGTAAGTGCAAAATGTCACTCAGTTACAAAGACACCAATTTGTCCCGCTTTTGGTGTCTTTGTAACTAACGTGACATTTTACCCTGACCTGTTCAGCCATTGCAAAATGTAAGTGTCGAGTGGTCTACAAATGTGCTTATGCACCATTCCAACATATTTGTAAACAAATTTGCAGCATATTACAGTTGCATATTTGTCTTATTTTGGTGTCTTTGTACATACGTAACTAACGTGACACTTGACAGCCAACTGTTGCAACATATAAGGAGGATTCACTTACAAACATATTAACAAAAGAGTGTCCCAGCATATGTATCAACAAATTACAAACTAACATCCAAGAGCCACTCTTGTTTAATTTTAGACTCCAATCACAATCCTGCTGTTGTGTTTGTTGCCCAGTATTATTGTGGCCTTGCACATAAGCCAATTGATTGTAGAAAGTTGTAATTTTTCATGAATATTTTAACCCCAGTATACAGGGAAGTTCTTTCTGGTCACGTTTAACATGAACAAACAATTATAAGAGACTTAACCTTTTTTCAACAGAATTGGACAACGTTTTGGGGCTGGTTGGACTTCCATTGATATTCAACGAGAAAGTGGAACTAATATACACATGCAGTGAAAAGGTATGCAGTGTTGTTAAAAAAGTACTTTTATGATTTGTGTCACTTCAGAAATAAGTAAAATATTATGATGAATAAGTTCATACCTTTTTATACACAAACAAGAGGGTGTGCACTGTATGTGCAATACACTATACAGTACTGTCTTGGCATAGGAGTTGCCATGGCCTGATTACGTTTTGAAGAGAAGGAGCTGCATGACACAGTGATTCTCTCGCTTCTATATTGCACAAGGACCTGGGCTCGATTCCCAGTTGTGGAAACTTCTTCCTGGGGTATCGACTTTGGAATAAACAGAATGCGCTTGGCAACAGTTGTAGATTAAATTCAGGTTTCAGGCTTTGTTTGAAATTGAGCAAATGAGTCATGAGAGGTAATGGTGCCTGTCAACTTAGATGCATTTAGGAAACACCACATTCGAATATTGTTCAGTGGGAGATTAAACTGTTGGCCCTGTGTACAGAGAATAATACCTGTAGGGGAGAGTTGGGTAATTGCGAACGGCGGGCAATTGCGAACACCCCAATTTCAGCAAAACTGGAATAATGGGTCGAATTAAACTACCCTCATGCAGTTGCTATTTATCAACTTGCCTTAGACATGAACAGATTTCAAAGATTTACCACGATGTTAATTAGAAAATTTCCGAAAACAGCTTTTTGACTTTTCTGAGTTTTCCGAAAACGTGATTTTGATTTAACAGTACATGGATATGAAGGGCTCAAAAGATTTTGAGTATAGCTGTAAATACAATGTGATATCTGATTTTAACAACGGTGTACTTAAATCGGTAGTCTAAAAATGGGTTAGCACGACACCTTCAAAAAACGTAATAAGACTAGCGATGGGTAATTGCGAACGATCCACTATAAGTATAGGCGACGGGTAATTGCGAACGATAGCAAACATTTGGAAAATCGCACTTTTAGTGTAGCACTCATCATAATTTACGCATGGCAGCATATTTTAAGATAAATGCACATGAAATCATCCATTATATCTCTTTTGCAAATGAAAAAGAAGTATTTTACCCTGTTTTAAGGCTTTTTAACAAGGCATTTTCTCATTTTAGGCCATTCGGCGTTATTTCACTGGATATTTTTAAATTACAGGAATGCTAATGATATGATTGTGTATTTGGCTCTATAGAACATTAAAAATGGTGTTACAGCTCGTTTAGTCATACAAACAGACAAGAAAATCACATTTTACATCGTTCGCAATTACCCGACGGGGTATCGGGCAATTGCGAACACGGCCATTTTGTTTTCTGGGACAACTCGGCAAGAGAATGAGTTTTGTCCAACATTTGTTTGACACTTTGTAGGCCCAAGTCTCTAGTTTGTGGTTACATGTCAAACTTTTCAAATCATACTTTAATATGATAGCTAGAGGCGTCAAAGTAAAGGTGTTCGCAATTACCCGACTCTCCCCTACACCTATACATTGCAGCTGGTTTTAAAAAAAAGGCTTTTCAGCTCTGGTGCAGGAGAAGAATTTCGTTCCAGTTTACGCAAATCAAAATTGAATGTACAGTTACAATAAGCTACTTAATTCAATGAGAGAAATTGATTCTCATATCTTGATGCTACGAGAATCATTGCGAGAATCGATTCTCGGATTCTCGCCGAATTTCTAGCCCTGTGGTGCTATTTTGATATTTACAACTCATATACTGTATACACTGACATGAGGTGCATTGGGACCGCCATCATGGATAAGTGATCCAATTCTGATATCCATCTAAAACAGCAGCACTGATCTTGATGAAATAATGGTGCTTATGTAAAAGTGCAATATATATGTAAGGGAACACAACTTTCACTTGCCTGTATATTTCCTGTATACCGTATGTCTCTAATAAGACTATTTTTAATATTTTTTTAGGTCAAAAGCCCCTACCCAGTGATTGTAGTGAAGGGGGATATACTTAGCCCTGATGCCATCAAGATTCAACTGGATGGCGTTGATGTGGTACCAACTGTACCAAACATAGTTTCAGCAATGACGCTACTACTGGCAGTATATTATGTATACGACATCGCTTATCCCAGGGAGGCCAGCAATAGCTTGTGCTTTATTCAAAAGTACTTGCTGAAATTGGATACTATCTCATCTAAGACACCAAATACCATTCTGCGACTAGCAGGAGCTATTCTATAAACAGTAAGAATATTATTTTACATCTTGCTTAATATAATAATAATAATAGGGATGCAATTTCAGCGAGAATCATGGAATCAGTTCTCAGAGTGATTCTCGAAAACCTGGTTTGCAAATATCAAAATTGATTAATGTTCAATTTGTGAGTAAACAATGTGGGGTAACGGGTGACAACCAATTGATGCCATAACATTATTTAATGATGATTAATGTTGAATCTTGTAAGCTGCATAGAAATTGCATCCCTGTATAGTTTTGTTCAGATACCGGTAGCTAAAAATATTTTAACTTGCTCCAATTGAGCTCAAATTTAAATGGAATCCTTGTGACATTCTAATTGTGTTAAAATACCAGGTCAAAGTTTATGTGGTCAAAGGTCAGATTTTGAACTTTCTCCAATTGAGCTTAAATTCAACAGGAATGGTCCATGTGACATTGTAAATGTGTTAAAAATACTATGGATGTCATAAGTTGTGCTCACGAAAGGCGGTCATGAAAGCAGGTGGTCGCGAAAGCTAGGCGAGACTTGTGGTTCGAGAACCGCCTTGTATATAAATGGGCTGAATGAAGCGAGAAAGTGCATGGAGATGAATTCATCACTCTAAACTTTGATCAGTCCAAAATAACTGCCGAATGAAAAGCATGTCAGAAGTACGGGACATAGAATGTTCGTCCATTTACAAAATACTAGCTATATTTATATTGCACTTCAAGTGGGACACTTCAGTAAGATCTATCAGGTAGGGTAAAATGGGGTAAAGACGCCCAATTTTGCAGTTTTTGGAAAATATTAGAAAAACACAGACGGATACACTGGGGAAACTTGCATGTGGATATTAGCATTACATCTCTCCTCTAAATTATCAAAATAAAAGTAAATGATCACTGTACTCGTATTAGGGCATGCATCCTCATTTATATGACCAAGTCTGATGGGCGTTTTTACCCGGTACCTGGGGTCAAGACGCCCGCTCTATATTTTGACATTTAAAATCACCATGGCAACCAATTGGGATAATACTTTTCTTTTCCAGTTGCTTTTATTTTATTAGCCTACTGATATCTGATGTTAATAACATAATTTTTTGTCCACTGCTGAAGCTAATACTTGAAAATGGTGTGCACTGATTTGGTTGCCATACAGGGCCTGTGATTGTTGAGAAATAGTTTTCTTTGCCCTTGTTTAGTATTTAAGATATCTTCATGATTAAAAGAAATTAAGCATTCAAAGTTTTATATAATGATGTAATCTATTATTTCAGTTATTTTCTACAATTTAAAAATGATATCATACTCTATTTACGTACTTGCACACAATTACGGGCACCTCTATGATCTGATTATGTCCGCAAAAACTCTGATTTCTTATGGGTAGGGGTAATAAAAATGTCTATAAATTGAAATTAATCACTCTGTTAGTGTGTAACACAAAATGAAAATATTAGTCTAATGTTCTTCTACTAAAATAACTTAAATAAAGTGGTACCAAATTGACAGGAGGCAATATCAGGGGTCAAAAGGTCAAATTTTGAGTCATTTCCTTGATTTCCTTGATTTTTGGGCATTTCGGCTGATTTCCGATCATTTCGTCAAAATTGAAGTGGAAAAAAGGAAGCCTGATACCTGAATTGCAGTCAGTTGTTTATTTATGGACTAATTCTTTGCATTAAAAGTGAAAATTATAACCAATATGGAAATTTGCCGAAAATAAACCATTTTTTTCTGAGTGGGCGTTTTTACCCGGAGCATCACTATTTTCCATGGGGTAATAACGCCCGCCCAAAACATCATTGTTGAATTTAATTCATAAAAGAAAAATATGTTTCAAGGATTTTAAATAAGGAAACAGGCTCTTTTTAATACATATGGGTCATAAAATGCCTACAAATTGCAATATTTTTCAAAAAATGTATGGTTAAGAACATACATGCTGAAAGTTTTGTTTCTCAATTTTTTATACTTTTTTTTCAAAGTTTCATTCAATAGCACCAATGTCCCTTCAAAAAATGTAACAAAATTTTCATTTTTGTATATTTTGCTTTCACATGCAAGGTTCTTATTACAAATGCACACCATAAACTTAAAAATGCTTGTTATTTTTTTTGTAGCAGCAGAAACAATTGTGGTGGGCGTTTTTACCCATGGGCGTCTTTACCCCGTTTTACCCTACTAATAATAGCATATTTTCTATCCTGTGAAGTATGAACTGCTACCCTTGGGTATACCCTTGTGTAAATCCTCACTTTGTTTTTCTCTTTTACACAGGCCCGGTCGTGCAACTATGCCATTACCGTACCAGTGTTCTGTGTGCAGATTGCCTGCAAGAAAACACTTTTTCTCTGTAAAGAAACTATGTCAACATTTAACAGTATCTCATCAGCATGAACCAAGATTCCGTGTTACATGTGGTATTAATGGGTGCCAAAACGAATACCAAAAAGTTGCCTCTTTTCAGAAACATCTTTCGAGAAATCACTCCAACATTTGGAGGCATGACAAAAGAGAAAATGATGCAGAGGAGGTAATTGAGTCTGTAGACATAGAAGATGGTAACATATTTGAATCTGACAGTGATAATGATATTGAAGAGGATGAAATTGATGAAGAGAATATTGTTGAAAATCTTACTCAAGCTATGTCAATGTTTTCCCTGAAAATGAGGGAGAAACATGTTATTCCATCTGTGGCAACAGATGAAGTCTGTAATACTATGCAAGAAATTTTAATTGCATTTGTTCAACAGTCTTTTAAACTCCAAGTTGATGCAAATGAGCATGCTACTCCTCAAGAAAGGTGTGATACAATGGTTGATATGATAAAAAATTCTTGTGGTAAAGTTGCAACAGAGCGCAAGCTTATGAAGTATTGCACTGAACACCTTGGCATGAATAAGCCTGTTGAACTTACGCTTGGAAGGAGTGAGGCTGGAAAGAAACAGAGTATGCAGTATGTCTCAGTTCTACAGACAATCAAGTTCATTCTTAGTAATGAAGATATTGTGTCGCATATACTTCAACGAGAACGAATCCACAACCACGAGAGTGATGTTTTGTGTGATTTCACAGATGGAGAATTGTTTGGGCAACATCCGTTTTTTTCCACAAGATCAGATTATGTAAAATTACACCTACAGTTCTACATGGATGAATTTGAGGTAGTTAATCCTCTCGGATCACGAAGAGGCAAGCACAAATTGAGTGCCGTGTACTTTGTTATTGGAAACATTCACCCTAAATATCGCTCTAAACTGGAAAATATCTATTTATGCCTACTAGTACGCTATAAATACATACAAAGTAAGAAGTACTCATACAAAGACATACTTCAACCACTTGTAAATGACCTGAATGTCTTGAAAACTGTTGGGTTGGATATCATGTATCAAGGCCAAAAACTGCATTTCAAAGGTACCATGTCAACATTGTCGGCAGATAATCTTTCTGCTCATGATGTGGGTGGCTTTCAAAAACATTTCAATGCAGGATGTGTTTGCAGGGTTTGTATGACCACAAAGGGTGACTTGCCATCAAAATTATCCGAGGAGGATTGTGTAATTCGCACTAAATCTGTGCACGAATATCATTTACATGCTGTTGAACAAGATCAATCAAATTCTTCAATATATGGTGTTCTGGGGCGGTCTGCATTAAATGCTATTGACTCGTTTAGTGTGACGGATGCTTTACCACCTGACATCATGCATGATTGTCTTGAAGGCGTGTTTGCGGCAACACTTCAAATTGTTCTGGAAGCTTTAGTACATGACCCTGAAGTGCCACTAACCTTGGATGATGTGAATGCTGCCATACTTAATTTTAAATATGGACAGAACGATGCAAGCAATAGACCTCCAAAAATAACAAACTCAATGCTTAGGAATGGGCTGTCTGGCAAAGCCACTGAAAGGTGGTGTCTTTTACGTTTATTACCTATGATTTTAGGTGACAAAGTCCCTGTTGGAAATATGGATTGGAAACTCTACCTCTTGTGTAGAGAAATAGCGGATTTTGTGATGGCACCAGTGTTTCGGAAATCATGGATTACATACCTGACCAATTTGATAGCAGAATTTGTTGAAGAATTTGTTGACTATGCTGACAATTTTCCTTGCAAGCTACACTATCTTATCCACTATCCTCGCTTGATGTTGAAGTTTGGCCCACTCAAGTATTTATGGTGCATGAGGTTTGAAGCAAAGCACCAATATTTCAAAAAAGTAGCTGGGGTTGTCTGTAATTTCAATAATATTGCCTTAACCCTAGCAAATCGTCATCAGCAAAAGCAGTGCTGGGAGCACTCTACCAGAACACCACTTGGAACAGTAAGAGCTGGAAGTGGTAATACAGTGAAGTTTCAAAGTTTGCCAGCAAATTTACAACAGGCTTTACAGGAAAAGTGGCTTGCCAGTGACCTGGTTTTAGAAGATTTTGATGTTTTGTGGCAATGCAATGAACTAGAGAAAGATTGTGTAAAATATGCTGTTGGTGACTGTTTTGTATTAGATTTGCTTCAAGTGGAAGAAATTCCACTATTTGTTGAGATCAAATTTATCATATGCTACAAGAGCACATGGTTTTTGTGTGGATGCATAGTTTTGCCTGACAAGTTTGATGAACATATGTATGCATACAAAGTTAAAAAAACAGCGGACTGGTTAGTGTTTACACCTGGACAAGAAAAAGACTATCATGCTTTGGATATTTACCAGAATGCTGATACAAATGTAGATTATGTTCCAATGCGCTGCAAATTGACTTCGTATTGAGAAATTGAAACTCGCAGCTTAATTACTCCATTGATACAATTAACTTCTTAGATATATGATCAACAGTATGGGAAATGCAATGAACTAGAGAAAAAAAATGTGTCAAATATGCTGTTGGTGACTCGTTTGTAGAAGATTTGCTTCAAGTGGAAGAAATTCCACTGTTTAAAATTTAGCAAGTATATCTAATTTTTGAAGGGTAATTTCAAGAAGAATAGTACATACAAGTGCATGGAAATGCAACCAAAATGGTTCAATTTTCAAGATATTGTCATTGCCACAACTCCCAAACTGGTGTTACATCAACCAAATTTAGAATTGGATCATGCATCAGACTTAACCAGGCTCTAAATTTTGACCAAATTTGAATTCAAAAAGGATATTTTTGTGTGCTCCAATGGTCCCTTTTAATAACATGTTCATAAGGGTTGACAGGAGCTTTAAATGAATCAGTTTGAATTACTGCAAATGATTGAATTTTGAATTATAGAATTTGGAATTGACTTTTGAACTAGAATTGAATTAAAGCATAGGTACACTTTCAGAATGCATCAGTATATTAAAGTTGCAGTGTTAAAAACATGAACTGATGACAATTAAGTTTTCACAAAGTTGGTTAAAGGTCCAATATCCAAATAGGAGTGGGCTATAAATGGGTCATTTTTTTGTTTTGCTTGGGGCTGAGTTTCTGTTAGTGTCCTTTTGGCCTGGGTTCCAAGAAAAAATGTGCATG
>JAAUXV010208646.1_pt1 | contig 11105 bp, 15 predicted proteins | sample 7278181 | NCBI WGS metagenome assembly JAAUXV01 (sample SAMN14350114, study PRJNA611818) | marine sediment metagenome | isolation source: surface marine sediment (2.1m) | place: French Polynesia: Moorea | collected 2018-08
ACAAGGTCCGGCGGCGGTCCCTTCCACCGCCGCCGGAAGCGCCCTCTCTCTCCAGAGGGCGCCCATAGAATTCGAACGCTGGCTGCTTCAGTACTGTACTATTCCGGTACACACGTGCAAAAGCGTCCGATTTCTCTTCTGTGCTGCAGAAGAAGAAAAATCAGGTCAGAAACCGAAAATATAAACTGGGAATTGACCCCCTTCAGCATTTTTCCTTCTCCTTTGGATAGAGGTCAAGACCCTGAGTTACTGCCGAGGAAGAAAGAGGGAGAGGTCGTAAATGGACGTTCCCCGAACGACGAAAAATACTCAGACGGAACAGTAGACCACTGGAGGAGCAGCAAGTACCACAGTAGGTGTAGTGTACGTACAACCGGTGGGAATAGAAGAGAGGAGGAAAAAAGATATTGAAACACGAGCCCTCCTCCTCCTCCTCCTCCCCTTCCCCTGCCCCCACTTGCAGCCAACACATCGAGAGGAGTGCGTAGAGGGAGGGAGGCTGCAACTTGAGGAGGAGCCCCCTCCCCTCGAAATGCACAGACGGAGAAACGCAGAGGAGGCAGGATCGTACCTCAGCAAAAAAATGAAACTTTTAGAAATACTTTTTCTGCTTCCCCAATTGCTGCGTTTACTTTCTGTACCTTTTTTGTAGTAAAATAACGTTTCGATACTAATGTACGTATAGTATACAGTAGTCGAATGCGAGAAAGAGGTGGGGAGCAGCTCAGAAAGGGATCGAGGAGGGGAGGAGTGAAATGAGACACCGGTGGAGAGGGAGAGCAGTCGTTGCCGTCGTCGTCGTCCATAGCAGCACAATTCCACCACCACCACCACCAGCTCTCTCTCGGCACAACGCTGTCCAGGCTGTGAGCTTTTCCTACTCCTCTTTTCTCTCCCAGAGGTGCTGCAGTATCCCCCTCCCTCTCTCCCTTCCTTGTTCTCAGGGCGACCGACCGACCCAGGGGCGGAGTTCTCAACAACAACTCTCCTTTCCCCCTTTCGGGTAGTGGATTGACCGAAGGTTGCTTTTCGTTTTGACAAAACCTTTATTAGATACTCCCGGCATGCCTTTTTATGTACCTCACACGTTGTGAGGTGCAACAAAAGAACAAAAGTGGCGGGTAAAATCCTAACTCTGGTCCATGGCGTCAGCGGTAGCGAGCAAGTGGAGATCTTCGCTTCTTAATCCTTGAATTTCTCCGTCGTCTTACCCCTCTCCATCCAACCCAACAACAGTTCGTTGCCCCCCGCCTGGCAAACGACGGAGGGGAGAAAAAAATTGGAACGGTTTGAACTGCAGTCGATAAAAATAGCGCGGAGGAAAGAAGAAGAACTGCAATTTGCTTTTCCCTCCTCTCCGTCGAATATCACAGACAGATCCGCTAATGCCCACCCTTCAAAAACCTCTCTTTTCCTCCTCCTCCTTCCCCGAAAGAACTGACCCCTCTTAAACAGCGCTCTTAACCCCTGGTTATGGCTCTGACATGGTAATGTTGCCCCCATCCCATCTAGGACGAAATGGTACAGTACACTACTACAAAAACGGGAGGAGGAGGGGAGGAAAATGGAGAGTTTTCTCCATCTGACCGTGGGAAGAACGGCGGAAAGAGGAGGAGGAGAAAAGCTTTTTTGTGCCATTTTCTCTTTCCTCTCCTCATGCGCATTTTGGCGCCGGAGAAGAAGAGGAGGAGAAGGAGGAGGAGGAGGATGCTCTCTTCTGTTCTCTCTCTGGAGAAGCCTGTTGCTTCTCCTTGGAAGGAGGGAGTGGCACAAGGTTAAGAGGGGAGGGGAGGGGAGGGCTACAAAAACATGGGTTTTCAATTTGGCGCGCCCGGAAAAAGGAGGAGGAGGGGTGAGGGGAGACGAAGAGGCAAAAACTGGAGAGAGGAAAGAAAGAGAGAGAGGAAAGAGAAAAAATTCTCGAGAAGAGGAGGAAGGGTCGAATTGCGCTCTTTTCCTCTTAGAGGGAATAGTGGGCGCTCAGAAAAATGGGGGTTATTTTGGGAGGCGAGATGGAAGCATGCTTGACAGGCTTCTCCTTCCCTCCCTCGACGGCAGAGCGCCGCCGCCTCACATTTCCCAGTAATTCCTGACATCTGACCATTTCATTTTCTCTTTTTCTCCGTTGCCCTCGCTTTTTGAAAGCTTCGTGAGAAGCAGAGGGAGGGATGGGGTGAGTGCTTTTACGAAAGGGCGAGGGAGACAGGAGTAGGAGAGGACCCTTGGGAGATGAGAAGGGAAAGGACTTGGAATCACCAAGTAGTGCAATAGCAACTTATAATCGGAAAACATACTGTACCTATTACTGGGCGAAAGTACTACACAAGTTTTTGGACTGTATTCGAAATTTTCGTCGAAAGAGAGTTTTTATCGTGATATTCTGACAAGCACTTTGAAGTCATCATCTCCTTTCCTCCCTTCTTCCTAGCACCGACGAATTAGGGTCAATTCTCCGGCACATCACATTGGGGGAACGGAAGGATCCTCCTCCATTCACCCACGTCAGTCCGGCCTGCCAGTCAATAAATGGAAACCTGTTTTCGCGCAATGTTTTTCATCTTCGGGGCCAATATGGGAATTTCATTTTTTCGCCCAGGGTTCATTAGCCGGCGCAAGACGGTCGGAAAACCTACTGGTGTTTTTTTTCTTCGTTTTTTCCTCGGGAAAAAAGGAACGGGAAAACACAGTAGCCCTGCCTAGATTGACTTGAGGTGTGCTCTAGCTGCCATTAGAGATCATTTGCGATGACGACAGAAGGAGGAGCGGCGACCGAAAAAGTGCGGTTTTTCCAGTCGACTCGTTTTACTCTCTTTCTCCTCTCCGTGGTCGAAAGGAAGATTGGAATTCGCCAGATTCTTCACCACAAACTGTGTGTCATCATTGGGGCTTGCCATCATATCACTCCATCAGACTCTTGCCGACAGGACTTCAGAGAAGTTGGTGAAATTCAAACAGTTTTTTCGCCCCAACCCCTGGGGAAAAGTTTGTCGCCAGAGAAAAAAAATACGTGAAGGAGGAGGAGGAGCCTCTTAATGGTCTCAAATTGCCCCGCGATTCATATGGACAGAGCGGACAGGGGAAAATCTCTCTCTCACGTGCTCTTCTCCCCCTTTTTCCCTTCGCTAAATGGTTTTCGAAAGAGAAAGGAAAAACCAGCAAAAGACACTTTTTCCGAAAAAGGACCATTCAGGTAAAAAAGATAGAATCATATCATATGGACGTTTTCACTCAGACTGGATGATCGAAAAGATCCAATAAGCTGAATATGGCCACAAAAACCGCCTATTCCCCCTCCTTCCAAAAAAATCCGCCGCCCCCTCCCCATTGTGGTGGGGACGTCACAAACCTGGCGTTTGGGCGACGAGGAATTCTGGACAAATTTTGATCAATGGCCAAAGCGTCGATCCGTCCAACGCAGCCTGAAAAGCCATGAATGGAAAGAAAAAGACGACACATATGGGAAACGGGCGGGAGGAGCAAGAATGAATATTCGGATATTATTATTCTTTGAATGGGTGTTCTGTCGTGGATCTTTTGAAACCGACGACGGTTGATCTGGGGACAGACGGTTTTTTTGAGGTTTTTCTCTCCGATTATTTTTCCCGAAGCCGATTCTCCACGCGGCTGCTGCTTTTGGGGTGGGCTGAGACGAAATGCCAAAGAATTGGGAAAAGGGGAGAAAAAAAGAAAATCCTGCAACCGTGAATTATTCTCCCCCCCCATCTATGCGGGGAAATCGTATTGTTTGACCACCTGATCTGGAGGTAGACCGGGAGGGAAAATCGTTCGCCTTTCACTCCGATTGCCGAAAGAGAGCTAAACGCCCCAAACTGCCCCAGTTTTCTTATATATAGATAGCAAAAATTCCCTGCTGTACGTACGTTTTCCATTCAGAGAGATTTTTCTTCCGCATCCCTCGTTTCCGGATCTGTTTTTCTTGCATTTTCTTAAAAAATGCTTGTTCGAAATGTGAAAGCCAATAATAGATGATTCTAAGATGAAACCGGCCAGTAGCGTTCTTTGCTGTAGTTGAAGAAAGCTTCAGTTATGTAGGAATAGGAGAAAGCAAATGTGGGACTGAAAGGGGGGGGGGAGAAAATGGGGAAGGAAGAAAAAGAGGGATCGCATGAATATTCATGTACGTATCCTCTTTTTTTCTCTCCTCACTTCTCCCGTTCCACTCCTTTCTCTTCTTATCGCCGTTGTCTTCTTTTGGGTCCATGCATTTTCGTTCAGAGCATAGTTCTGCCGAGGGGGGAGAACGGGGGTCTTAAGGCATTAATTGAGGCATTTGTCATACTGTACAGTACTTCTCTAGGCAACTACTACTGCCCATGGGTGGACACACTGGACAGCGGGAACCGAGTCTGCACATTCTCGATCTCATGGCATCTCCTCTTCTCGTCCGGCCGATGGGGAAAGTGGGGATCGTTTCTATTCCACGCAGCTAGGGGAGAGGAGAGCCCTCCCATTCTCCCTTCCCTCCCTCCAATCCAAGTTGTCTCCAACTCAACAAGGAACGTGAGCTGAATTCGCTCCCTTCCTTCCACCCCTCCTCCTCCACTTCCCAACTCTCCCGCCCTTTCCCCGGCGCCCAAAAAAAGGAAGGGAAAAAATCCCTCTTTCTCCCTCTCCTCCTCTTCCTTCTCCGCCTTTTCTTTTGCTGTCCTGGCAGTGCTCACCATCCCGCCACCGCCGAGGGAGAGCCTCACAAAGCAGAACGCAGCTGCATTGGCTTGGGAAACCCGAAGGGTCCAAATCTCATTTTGGCGAATGAACGGAAGAGAACTTTGGATTTATAATTTTTGCCGCGCCGGTGGTGATTGGGGGCGATGAATTATCCGCGCGGCGGGAGAAGAAGAAAAGCTACCTGAATTGAAGAAAAGAGAGAGAAAAGAGAACGAACGAGGAGAAGAGGAAGACGATGATGATGATGCTCAGCTTGGTGCCAGTTTCTCCCCCCTGTTGTACAGAGAACGGTGGTGGTGGCCACACGCAGCGAGGTTGCAGTCACTCGAATCTGGAGAAAAAAGTCTTTTGTGTTGCAGCCACCCTCCCCCTTTTCCCTCCAAGTCGGATGACATATTGCTTCGAATCAGAACCATGTGGCGACGAGGAACTGCCACAGCTCTCCCAATTTTAAAAGAAGAAGAAAAAAGAAAATCAAAATGGGGGTGCAATGAACTCCGAGCGATGTTTTCCATTTTGAAACACTACATACAGGTACATGTACCCAATGTTGCCTTACATTTTCTTCCGAAAATGATGCGTGTTCTGTGATTAGAAACTTTTCTCCGCCGACTTTGGAACGAAACTGACATATGCATGTGCACAAACGTGCTCAGGTAAAAACATCAAAATGTATCCTGGACATATGTCGTTTCTTGTTAACGTTATGTATAGTTTTGAGCCTGCATTTTTGAAATGAACTCAGCTTTTTAGACAAAAACTTGAAAATGCACGTTCACCAAGATGAATGTCGGGAGAGGGGAAGGGTAACTGATGCTCTTTCGTCTCTCTCTCTTCGCCGTTCCGTTCGTCCATCCATCCAGGGAAGCATTGGGGACGAACGGAGTGCTAGGACTCCCCCTCCCTTCTCTCCCCCTTGGTTCCAAGGTGCGTGACGAATCCTCCGACGGCGGAACCAATGCGATTGAAATATGTTGCTCCGCCGCCTCCCCCTTCCTTCCTTCCTTTCCTTCCTTCCTGTTCGGTTACATGCGCTACAGGGCGAGAGCAAAAACTAAACTATATTTTCCATGTATTTTGTACAACATTTAAGTTTGGAGACACAGTGTGTTCTAATATTTTTTGTTTTGTAAAAATTGTTGAGACACATTGTGTAAAAACTTACTCTTTCCGTCCACTCCGAAAGGCGATCGAGGGAGAGAGGGAGGGAGGGACTCCTCGCTTGAATGCAACCGTTCTCTCCGCTCTCCCTCCTCCCCCGCCGCCTCCACCTTCCATCCCATGTGTGCAAGGGAGAGAAAAGGCAAGGCAAGCAACGTGTGTTTACCTTTTTACTCCGAAAATGTCACTCCCCTCCATACTTCATCTTTGTCTTTACTTCCCCCTCCTCCAGCTCTCTGTGGTATTTGTGGGATATCGGAGGGGGAAAAGGAGGGGAAATATCATCCGGCGGTTTTTGAGGTTTCTCTTCTGCCTGCGCCGTGGCAGGCAGGGTAAAGTATTTATATAATGAGGAATTTTACGCCGCTGACTCAAGGTTCTCTTTCTCTTTCAAAAGTGGGGAGGAAACACATGTACTGCACCGTGTGCGCTTTGGAGGAGGAGGAGGAGGAGGAGGCAGCGACGCGAATGTTTGCCAAGGGAGGCGGTGGAAAGAAAAAAAGGGGGAGGGAAGGGGGAAGGAGAAACTTGGCGCAAAAAAGGGAGAAAGAGGAAAGAAAAGAAGAAGCAGAAAAGCAAACTTGCTTTTCCTTCCCCCTTTTTCTTCTGTCTGACTTCATCGGGATAAGTGCTCTCCCTCCTCCTCCTCCTCCTCTTCATACACTCCCCCCTTCCTTTCATACTTGCCTCCAAGAAGGAAAAAGAAAAACTGGAGGGACCTTGGGGCCTCTCCTCTCCGCCTCCGCGAGCCACGAATTTGCTGTTTACTGAAGGAGAAATATTAGTCTTATTGAAGTGCTTCTTACGTTTTCTTCCTCGGAAAGAAGAAAAATGTTGGGGACTTCAAGACGAGGAAGGGTTTTTTCTCCCTTCTCCCTTCTTGTCCCCATGGTCGTAGCAATTGTCTGGGGAGAAAGAAAGGGACGGGGAAGAGGAAGAGGAGAAGAGGGAAAGGGGAGGAGGGGAGGGAGACCCGTTGGGACATCCTACCAGGGAGCCAGAGAAGGGAGGGGTAGAAATTTGAACTATGCAAATAGGAAGAAGGCTGCCTGTATGTAGGAAAGGGAAGGGGGTGTGCTGTGCTGTACGGAGAGAGAGAGGGGGAGACGTGCGTTTCAAGAAATGGAAGAAGGGTGGAGGAGAATGTCACACAAGAGAATAGGAATGGAAGAAGAAGAAGAAGGGAGAGGAAAAATCTGGAGCAATACGAAGAAAGGGATAAAACAAATGAGAAATTCCTCTTTCTTCCCCGCCCCCTTTCTCTTTCAGTACTCTTCCTTTTCTCTACCTTCAAGTGGATAATTCCTCGATGGCCTCGTCACGATATATACCGGTAGCTATAGCGATCAATAAGGCATGAAAAGAAACCGCCGATCCCAATTTTCCAAACGTTAACCCTAAACTTCGCTTTTCCTCTCCTTGCGTTTCGATATTTTATTGCTCGGATGGAGGAGAAAGAGGAGGAGCCGATTTCTCTCCCGAGGAACGAAAAAGATGCAACAGGGGATGAAATTTTTATTGCCCGCATCCTCCTCGTTCGACTCCCGGGCTTCAATTTCCTGAGCAGCAATCCAAGAAGAAACGAAATTTGATTACAACACCACGAATTTCCATCGGTTTTTACCTCGACCGGTGATACACAATGGCAATGCAAAAAAGTCCTCGGCCGCCATCGCCTCCGGATCGAGACTGTCATTATTCGTGGCATAGGTATATACAGGTGCGCTCGCTTGCCCGAAATTACGTATCCTCCTCCTCCTCCTCCTCGAAGGGGGAAAAATTACTGCTGCATGGACGTTTTGATAAATTCCCCCCTTCCTTCTGGAGCCCGGTGGTGGCAGTGGCACCGCCCACCACACCGGAGCCAAGCCGTCGTCTGTGGCTGGCGCCGCCAAAACCCGCAATTACAAACTTTTTTTCCTTCTTCCCTCGCTCCCTCCCTCCGCCCTCACTCACACTGCTTCCCAGTAAGAACGCGGATAAAAAAGGAGTTATTTTGGATCCCCCTCCTCCAGGGGTGCAGCCCGCCGCGGATAGTCCCGATGCATGGAGTAAATAAATCAAGAGCTGAGGTGACAACCCCCGCCAAGCAAGCCAAGCCAAGCAGCGTGAGCGTCTTTTTTATCGCCCAGTAAGGTACATGGTGGTGGTGTCCTACCCTGCGGTGAGGCGAGTGCAGGCCAAAGTTTTTGTTACTTCTGACACACGAGGGGGGAAAAGGTGTGTTTATGCTATGGCTCCCTAAATATTTAGAAAAAGTCGTGAGGAAGGGAAGAAGGAAGGAAGGAGGTGGACGGGAGGGGAGACGATATCCAGAAGCCCCAATTCGGTCAACCTATCTCTTCTTCCCCAAAGACAGGGAAACAAAAAATGATCGGAAATTCTAGAGCGAACTGTATCCGATTTTGGACCAATATTCGAACCAATCTGTCCGTTCAATCGGCCAAGTTTACTTACGTATGTGCATGTGTACGTGTCTCTCTATCCACCGTGTTTCCCAACCTCATCCTCTTTCCCCAGATGTCCGATATTTTGAGAGGCAACAAAAATTTCCTCTCCCACCCCTCCCTCGCCTCCTCCCTCCTTCATCCAATATGACCCGGGGCGGTTTTTACGGCGGAGGAGGAGAGCCGAGGAAGAAGCTTCCCTCCCTACCTCTCCTTCGATCCTTCCAACCTTCTTCCTTCGGCGTCTTCTTCTTCAAAATTATTGGCAATCGATTTAATTGCAGGTTGCTTCCCCGAATGGACCTGCGGCGGCGGCGGCTTCTGGATCCTCCTCCTTCTGTTCCATCGACCGTCGGCTTCCGAGGCCCCACGGACAAAGGAATTTTCCCGAAAGTACAGAATGTTATTACTACTATGGAAGGGAAAATGTTTTTGATAGTGCTATTAGGCGGTGGGATCTGAGTTGCGTCGCAGAATGAGGAATCGACTTTTCGGCTTTGGGCGCCAAGAAGCTGATTGAAGTGGGCGTGGGGGAAGGAAGGGGTGGATCGAGAAAGAAGAAAAATTTGCATGGATATTGGAGTTTTCCTCGCTGACCCCCAGGACAAAAATTTAATCACCTCTCTTTTCTTCTCCTTTGCACCCTGCAATTATCTGTCTGCAGCATGCACGCAACAAAAGGTTTCGGTGGAAGACCTTTTGGAAAAGGCGTTCTCTCCTTTGTGTGAAATCGTGTGTCGAGGAAAAGGGATCCCACTTCTCTCTCTTTCTCTCCATCTGTTTCTCCCTTTCCTCCTCCAAGCAGGAATCGCTTCTGCTCCGCCGAGCGAAAGGAATCCGGCTCAAAAAGCTCCTCTTCTTCCTCCGAAAAACCGACTCGTGTCTCCAAGCTCTTTTTGATCGAAGTCTGTCGCGCGAAGGAGTGTATGTTGCTTGCAGCATTAAGGCGGAAGAAATCTCGAAATGTGTGTTTAAGGGGCAAAATTCAAAAATTCAAAAATGGGAAGGCTTTTTTGCCTTGTCCGACGCGGGAGACCGGGAGTTGCATGCAGGGGAAAAGAGGAGAAGGAAGGGGGTCGGCGGCGGCGGCAGTTGAGAACTTTTCTGACCGCTAACGAAGGAGAGACCCCGGTCGGGTTTTCGCGAATAGGAGAAGGTAAAAATGCCGCCGAGAGGAGAAAAACCCCTCCTGGCAAAGACGAAAGAGCAAGAGTCAAGGGAGGGGGGCCAAGAAAGACTTTCTCCCCCTCAACTCTTTCGCCTCTTCCCCCAGCGGTGTTTTTTACTTGCTTTTTCCTCCTCCTTCGCTCTCTCGGTCTCTTCTTCCCCCCTTTTTTTTACTTTTTCTACCTCCCACCTGGATAGAGGAAGAGGGGGGCCGAAACATGAGACGGGAAGAAAGAGGAGGGGGAGAACAACTGGACAGCGAAAAAGCACAAAAAAGATAACAAAGGAAGGAGCTGGGGAAGGAGAAAGAGAGAGAGAGAGAGAGAGAGAGAGAGAGGGTCGATTTAAATGCGGGAAAAGCAATGCTGTAGTCAGAACTGTGGGGGAACTCTTATTTCTTCTGCGAAGTCGTCTTCGTCGCCGTAGTTGTCAACCGCAAATTCCGAAAAGGAAAGGGGAAGAAAAGACTCCCCCGAAAGGAAGGAGGGAAGGCAAGGCTTTTGAATTTTTGATGAGATCACCTTTTTTGAAAGTTGGGAAAGCAAAAGTTGCTTGTCCGCGATTGTTTCCCCTTTTCCGAGCACGCAAGCGTGAAAAAAAAGGAGCCTTTGCAGAGACCTTTTTTGCCGAAAAAAGGCGTGTCGTGTGTCCCCATCCTTTTTTTGGCTTTAATAATTAACGTCTTTGCGACATTTCGCCTTTCATGGTTTCGTTCCCCCGCCAAACCCAAAATTTCGGGTCTTGACTGATGGGTCGCTTGAGGTTAGGAATCAACTTGAGGAAAAGATACATTACTAAAAACTTTACAGACAAAAGCAAAAAATACAACGTGTTCTTCCCCTTTTTAGTTTTTGAAAAAGTATTTTAAGAAGAAAACGAGAGAATGTATTTTTTTTCTTTATGAAAACAAACTCGACGGAGCTCAAAATATACGTACACACACTGTTCAGTGCAAAGTGTGGCGGCAAAGCAAGTCAACTAAATATAACCAACACAACTAACAAAGCACCTGTACGGTACTTCTCTTCCAACCAAGTAAAGAAAGGACGAAAGGCTCCGCCACAAGATAGAGTGTGGAGGGGGAGAAGAAGGTGGTGCCTTCCCCCGCCCGAGAGGAGGACGAGGAGAGAAAGAGTGTTTTCGCTGCATATTGACACTCGGCAAACTTTTTTTCTTCCCTCCTCCTCCTTCGCCGCAGCATATTCCTAAGAGGAGGAGTAGAGTATCCTTCCACCCACTCCCCACTCCCACCCTCACCGCACAGTTAACCAAACTCCGGAGCCCACAGGAGGAAAAAAGCGGTAGGAGGTGGAGGCGGTGGTACAAGAACGCAACGGAGAAGAAACTTGGAGAGACCTTTCCCCCCTTCTTCACGAGTACACTGTGTTTTCCCATAACCTTTCCGAACAGAGAAGACTTTTTATAAATACCGTTTTCAAATGAATATTTCCTTGCAATTTCTCCTCCCACCCGTAAGTTAGTCCAGCGGCGTCGGCGTCAGAGGCGGCGGCGGCATGGGCGAATGCCTCGCTCTCTCTCCTGCGGGAAAAGAAGCGAAGAGCTGCTTTTCTCGAACTTTTTCCTTTTTTCCCTTTTTTTCGCCCCCTTTCCTTCCCTCCCCCTCTCCCCTTCCCTTCCTTC
>JAAUXV010056227.1_pt1 | contig 11098 bp, 11 predicted proteins | sample 7278181 | NCBI WGS metagenome assembly JAAUXV01 (sample SAMN14350114, study PRJNA611818) | marine sediment metagenome | isolation source: surface marine sediment (2.1m) | place: French Polynesia: Moorea | collected 2018-08
ACCTGGAGTCGGCCAGCCTCTTCGCCGACTCCAGGTACACGGTGTCGTAAGGCAGGAGGCAGGCGGAGAGGTCGGCGTTGGTCATAGGCCGCCCGAACGCCGTGCAGTCCTCCCTGCTCAGGGCGAGGACGGATCCCTTGTGCGCGCCGTGCAACACCGTCACTTTGACTTCCGACATTGGCGCTCCCTCCTCCGCCGGCTCAACGTAGTCTGTGACGGCGGCCGGGACCATGTCTATCATCTCCAGCTTCTTCCACAGCGGCGGCCTCCTCCTCAGAAGGGCCTTCTCCAGCTGCTCAAAGTGCATGGATCGCCGGTGCAGGTTGATGTGGGTGGTGTTGGAGTAGGGGAGGAGCCTCGGCCACGACCCCAACGCCGTGTTGTTCCTGTCCATCTTAGAGAAGGTTCCCTCCGTTACGCAGTAGTGGCAGTTGTGACCAACCTTCTGCCTCTCGGCCATGGTCATCTCCCGAACCTGGCACTGCATTTCGTCGTTGATCCTGAGGAACTGAGCTAGGTCCGCCCCCGCGGCGGGGAGGCCGAAGTAGGTGAGGTGCCTCCCGTCGAAGAAGACATACTTGCCCGCCACCGCCTCAGGCTTGAGGAAGGAGATCTGGGTCTGCGAGGGCATGCACACCACTCCCACGCCGGAGGAGACCCGGCCGTCCTCCTCGGCCACCAGCTCAGTGATCTTGATCTTGTAGGGGTCCATCAGGGCCTTGACCTCCTCCGGGAGCTTGCCAGGGAACTGGTCGCTGACTCCGCCCTTGAGCACCCACAGGGCGATGCGGGGAGTTGGGCAGTGGTCGAAGACGGTGCCCCCGTTCTCCCCCTCCCCAGGCGGCCTGGAGTCTGACTCTGCGTCGAAGGAGTTGTGGACGATCCTGACGACCACCTGATCGCCCACGCTGATCTGCTCGTCCATGACGTCTGTGTATCCTATGGGGGCGTCGTCCACCATCACACGGGAGCGGTGGAAGTAGACCGACTCGCTACCCACGGCTACGATGCCTCCGTGAGGTCTGAACGGATGGGAAACATGTTAAGAGCATGCTTCTATCAGAAACAAAGAGTTACTTCTAACCTTAATAGCTTGAATACTGTCCCCTGTGCCACCGTTCCCTGCTGCTGCCCTTCAGGCCACCTTGGCTCCGACCTCGCCTCAGGCCCAAGGTGGCTGACCAGGAACCATGGCTCGCTGCCCGCGCCGTAGTCGGCTTCCTTTGCTTCACTCCCCTCGTCCACCTTGGCCTCGCTGAGCACCCCGCAGTGCACCCTCCTTAGCAGCTCCTCCGTCCTCCTCTCCGCCTCCTCCGTGGCGGCCGAGAAGGCCTTGCCCGACCCGGAGAGCACCTCCGGCCTCGGCGGCTCCTGCCCCCAGGCCTCGCTCCACACCTGCACCGCCACGTGAGAGCAGGTCCTGACCTGGCGGTCGGTGCCGACGCGGTTCAGCCGCTTGATGGCGTCGGTCATCATCCCCGCCTTGGATGAGGCCCGCCCGGACTCCTGGGCTTCTGGCACCACCGAGTGCCGCCCCTGCTCGTCCCGCAGGAATACCAGCCTCTGCTCCTCCCTGGCCCTGGCGGCGCGGAGGCGCACAGGGGTGCCCGGCGGGAAGAGGGCGGCGGCGGCGCCCGGCGTGCGAAGGACCGAGAGCATGTTCCTCCGCCCGTTGAGGTATGTCTTCCCCGGCACTGCCGCCGCCAGACACGATTCCCCGCTCTCCTCGTCCACGAACTCCACGAAGAGTGCGTTCAGGAAGGAGCGGAAGACGGCGCCGGACTGGGAGGGGGACTGCGCCGGCTCAGACGGGCGCACGCCGGGATCCTCGCCCTGGAGGCCGTTCAGGGCGAACTCCATCTTTGTGCGATCCTTCCTGCCTCCGGTGTCCCTCCGGGCGAGATCCCCCGAGTGCAGGAGGCGTACTACAGGCGCGGGACCGTGGCGAAGGAGAAGGTCGACGACCCGAACTCCATCGACGCCCAGAACAACTTTTGACCAACTGATCTTTTCCGGAAAGACCGAATTTTACTTCCCAAGCTCAGAAAAAATGTAGTCACTTCTAGCAAAACTGTTATGAGACATGAAATATGTTTGCACTATTAGACTTTTTTGTCGATTCTTTAATCCTTTAGTTTACAATTTTTTCGAATAATATCTTTTTTTGCTGTCTATTTGGTGCAAACACTTCAAATTTACAATTTCTCTTGTTACCTGGCCACCTTTGAAGCCGGCCGTGCACCCCCGCTGAATTGGGGGAGATTCGGCATCTTTGGCGGTTATGGCAGGGAGGGGCCTGAGGGGATCTGTGGCAGGGGGATGGGGAATACGGGGAGCCGGCTTTTGGAGAACCGAGTCACCGACCGTACGAAAGCTCTCATTTTCCTTTCTCTCCTGGGCACAATGGTGGCACCAAAAGTCCCGTTCCTTCTTCTTCCAAAGTGGGTGGATGAACGTGCTGCATGAGCTTCCAATCAAAGGTGCGGGGAGATGATGCGGAGGAAAAAAGCACATTTTGAATGACAGCTTATTTAACCTTCGCTTTTCTATACTACGTAGGATATCTTTCTTTCAGGATAAAGGAGAGGAAGGGTTTTTTAATTCATTAAAAGAAACAGCTCCGAAATGAGAAAATGCAACAGCAGTAAGCTAGCAATAGTATCAATACCGTGTTACAGCAGCAAATTTTATAATAAATTGTATTATTGAATTATACAACCATATAAAACGAATATTCTATTTTTTGGTGTAAGGAAGTTTAGAGCGTAAAATGAGTGGAGCTGGAACCCCACTGAGGATTTTCCTCGGGCAATTTCGAGGCTATTTCCCGTACGTGTATTTCGAGCAAAACTGCAAACAAGAAACACGTATTTTTGTGCCACAGCTAAACGACAAATTGCATGGGTGGATTAGTTTTCCTAAGTTTCGCACTGTCTTTGTTCCCGACCCTCGCTCTCTCTGTTCCGCCATTCACTCCGTTGTTGCCCGAGCTGAGACTCTAAAATCTGAAATGCGGAAAAAAATGTTGCTTTATTTACCGGCGCGATTCAAGTGTTTCGTGTTCTTCCATATTGGCCCTTACCTGATTTTCTCCCACCTCCCAGAGGAGGGCGATAAGAAGTATGCTCCGTTTCTGGCGGTGGACATCCTGCCTCTCTGCTGTAGCCTCAGCAGGCGAAGGGCTTTTGCGAAGAGCTGGAATCAGCAGAAAGAGGAAAGTTTAACCAATTTTGTCAAAGAAGGCGAAAAAAGTAATTCTCCTTTCCTTCAAGCTGTATTTCCTTTGCGAGTACAAATATAAGACCAAGTGCATTTTTTCTCCCCACCCCCTCCCCGTCTTGACTTATCCAGGTGCAAGTTCGGAAAAACGGAATTTCTCTCCTTCTTTAGTTCTTGCTTCTTGGGATTAGGAAGTGAAAAAAATGTTCCTCCCCTTCAAGTTGTATGCCTTCCTCTTCCTGCCCTTGTTGGGCGCAGCAGCCTCCCTCCCTCGTTGCATCACATGAGCCTGGTTCTCTTGTTGTTGCTGCTGTTGCTGCTGTTGGGTGGCGTCCATCCGGGCCAGCGCCATCAGGCGACGGCACATCAGCGAACGAAGACACCTAGGACGAGGATTTAGGATTAAATGCAATTTTTTAGAAAAAAAGAGCCCCCACCCTCTCACCTTGATCTGGCCTCCAATATCTGCTCGGGTGTGAAGGGGGGCGAGGAGGAGGAGGAGGATACCGCCGAAGCTCCGCCCGCCGTCGCCACAAGCAGCATGGTTAGCACTGGTATGGAGTGCCTCTGCGACGGTAGAGGAATTGTTCGTTTAAATTTTTTTTCCTTCATAGATCTTAAAAAAATTGGTAGTAGAAGCAACAACAAAAGCAACAACAACATCAGCAGCAGAAAGGGCAAAGCGTAGCATCGACACGTTTAAAAGCAACAGTTGAAAAAATAATAAAAAGGAGAGCAAAAGCAACCGTCCATTAATTTTGACTGAAAAAAGTATGATGTTCGCCCCACATTTCGCCGCCGTTTTTGGCATGCTTCAATGCCGCTCGGCGTCGGACAAAGCCGATAAAAGAGCGGCAGCGAGCGACGGATACAAACTAATTGCTATTTCGCGGATTTCACATACCATTTTTTCTGGGTCTCAAGGCCTTGGCCCTGCTGTGGTAGTAGCCTAGTAGGTAAGGTGAAATTCCCCCGTTGGAGCCCCACCGAGGAGAGATGCAAAACTGAGCAAATGAACAACACCGTCCGTCCGCCCGCGACAGAAAGCACTGAAATCAAGTGCGCCTATGATGTATTTTGAGAGCAAAGAGAGCGCAAATAGAAGCGGCTCAATTTTCCCCTCACAAATTTCTTATTTCTCTAATTAAAGTTTTTTCTTTTCAAACCTTTTCCAACTTTCCTTATTGCCTGCTTCCTAATTAAGGTGCAGCATGAGACACCTAAACTTATTTCATATCCTAGCATTCGTGTGTGGAGAGCAGATTTAGATTTCTTTATTCGTCTTCCGGAAGGGATGCATAATAACAAGATCGTCACCGTGATCCTTGGCGAAATCTTTGGCAACATGATGTTGAAGCGGCAAATTTGTGATAAACATTGACGTGGTCGAGTCAGGAAAATAATGCTATGACGTCATAGATTGAAGGGGCTTTTGCAAAAGGGAAGGCAGGGCCTAGGGGAAAAGACCGACCGCAAAGTTTTTTTTATCCTCGCGCATAGGGATCAAGGCGCTGTGGGCATCGTGGGAAAGGGAGGGCAGAAAAACAACAAGGCCTTATATCTGCCTTTTAATATGCATGGCAAAAACAAGATTATGGATTTTGTATCCATAGTACCCTCCTCCCCAGCGGAAGCTCCGGCAAATACACGCAAAAAAACCTCTAAAAGAACTTTCCTTTTATACCCATCCTCCTCTCCCCCAGGGGAAAAAACTTAGATCATCTCCAGCATTCTTAACTCCTTTATGATAAGCACTTCAGCTTCTTCCTCCTCCTCTTCTTAGTTGTGTCCCATGGCTGACTTGATCTGGGCGAGGCGGTGGCGGGCGGGGAGGGACTGCAGAAAGTAATATATAATATTATTTTGCGGGAAAACTCTATTTAACAATATAGCTGTTACCGGCGCCTGCAGGTACAAATAGTCTAGTAGCATGTCCATGACCTGCGCGGACGAGGCCACCGCGGCCGCCTCCGCCTCCTCCTCCTCCCCCTCTCCTTCCTGTGAGCTCCTCTTGCCGCTCCCAGCGAGCCAGTCCCGGTTGAAGGTGAGTTGCCCCTGCGCCCTCTTCTTCCCGCTGCCGGCCAGCCAGTCCCTGTTGAAGGTGAGTTGGCCTTGCGCTCGCTTGCCGCTGCCCGCAAGCCAGTCGCGGGAGAACGTAATCTAATGAGGAATTAAAGACATTCGATTTCCCAAAACCAAAAATGATTTTCTCTTATAGTCGAAAAAATATTCCACAATTTTTTCTGCTTAATTTGTTGATAGTTTCCCTCCTTTTTCTATGCCTTTCTCAATTAGTAAGAACACTTGCAGTACTGGCCCGCTCCGCTGGGCCCATGAAGCATCATTTCCCTCCTCACACCTTGATTTCCCAATGTTGTTTATTTACAACCCTTTCAATTCAAAATCAAACATTTTGGCCTTACCTTACCTCGATTTCCTAATGTTGTTCATTTCCAACCCATTAAATTCAAATTCCAACATTTTGGCCTCCACTCACCTTGATTTCCCAATGTTGTTCATTTCCAACCCTTTAAATTCAAATTCAAACTTTATTGCCACCCCACACCTCAATTTCCCAATTTTGTTCATTTCCGTCCAGTAGTTTGGGAGGAGAATGGCAACAAACAGACAGACAGACAGACAGACAGACACACCTTTCTGTTTTATATATATAGATTAATAGTCTCGCCCGTATTAATTTCTCTCCTTGTGTGTGGGAACTGATTAGGGTTGCATTCAGTTTTTTTAAAAAAAAATTCAGAATACCTGCGCGTTGGCTGAGGCCGCGAAAGCCGCCAGGACGGCGAGGAGGAAGAGGGCGGCGGTCTTCATCGTCTTCTTCTCTCGAGGCTGTCTCGGTCCCCAATGGTGGATAGGGCCAAGAAAGGAGACGGCTTATATACGCGGAACATAATTCAAAAGTGTCCTGAATTCGATTAGCCGCAAACGAAGAGTCAAAATAAATCGCACGGCAATTCAATGAATATAATTTTTATTTACAAAGGGAGCGTGAAACAAGCATATTCGAGACGAAATTCACTATTCGCATTCTCTTTGATCAGAGAAAGGAGAGGAACAGGATGAGGGGGAGAATGAAGGAATTGTTGCACTGAATAATTTTAAAACTGAACTATTTCTTCCACAGAGTGAAGAAAGGAGTGAAAAGATATGGCATCATATGTTTGGAAAAAGGGCAAAAATAGTTTGTATTATCACAGTCTGCTCATCCTGGTTTCCCAACCGCCGGCAACGGATTCTTTTCGGCGCAAGAGCGCAAATCCGGCCTCTCATCTCTGGCTGGGTCCGGTAAGTAGCCATGCAGGCCGTAGCTCTTGGTCATCGGTACGTAAACCTTTCGCTCTGGCGCAAAAATTGAGCGCAAAACGTTGGTCGGGTCGGTCCGCCTTCCTTCAGAGGCTGGTCATTGCGGGCGGCCTTGCGTATGCCTTGGGTATGAAGCCGTATTTCCCGGCCCGGGGGGAGAAGCTCCACAGCCAGCCGTCAACCGTCTGCTTATGGAGGCGAAACGAAAAAAGGATTCAACGAAAATGTCCATTGAGCAATTATTGTCGAATTTCGTACCTGGTTGCTGAGGTCGGCGTAGACGTAGTCGCCTCGGCGCACCGAGAGGTCGTCCGGGGCCTGAGCCTGGAAATAGCACATTTAAGTAGAAATACATTTGGTTGCATGTTCATTTCCAATTTAAGGGACAGAAAATGCCAAGGATGTATTACGTACATCCGGGGGAGCTAGAGGGGAAATTCCGATAGCCTCTAAATCCCCACCAATTATCCTTGTACCTATGCAGGTCTGTTTTTGTAATGAGCTCGTTCTATTTCCGTCCGTCCGTCCGTGCAGCTCACGACATGCAATTTGCTTTCACTCTCTGAATTTGTCCAATTCGATCATTCTTCGCGTACCTTGTAGTCGTACAACATGACCATCTCCGTGCCGTGGTACCGCCCGTCGCCGTTCACTGAGGACTGCTGCTGCTGCTGTGGCCGCTGCCACTGCTGTTGTTGTTGAGGGCTGAAACCCTGCCCGCCGGTGTGTTGCGCTGTATTGGCTGCCGCCGATCCCGTGGTTGACCCTGATCCCTGGGGAGGGGGCGCCACAGTGGGGAGGCCGTTCACGTTGGCGCCGGGGGGGATGGCGACGGCCGCGGCGGCGGCGGCGGCGGCGGCGGCGGCGGAGGGGGAGGTGGTGGCCGTCGTGGAGTAGGAGGAGGGGCCGGAGGAACCGCCCGCGCTGCCAAGGGGGGGAAACGTGGGAGGAGGGTGCTGCTGCTGCTGCTGCTGCTGGGGAGGGACGTAGGGGAGGTAGCCGGAGGAGGGAGGAGGGTGTTGTTGGAAGTTGTTGTTGTGCTGATTCGCGGAGGAGGGGGTGGAGGTGAATGAGGGCCCTCCTCCGACGGAAGAGGTGCTATTCATATGGCTGCTGCCGCCTGTTCTGAAGGATGGCTGTTGCGGCTGAGCCTGTTGGTGCTGTTGGAACACTTGGGGCTGCTGTTGCTGCTGTTGGTGGTGGTGAGAGTGGAGCTGCTGTTGCGATTGCTGTTGCGGGAAGTGAGGTTGCTGGGGCAGCGGCTGCTGCTGGAATGGAGCCGACTGATGTTGCAGAGGCGGCGGCCGGAAGTTGTTGTTTGAGTTGAGGTTTTCTGCAAGAATACGAAACAAAAACAAAAATTAACATCCGATAGACATTTTTGATTAAAAAAAAAGAGAGAGTGTGTGTGTTCATACGTTGTCTTTGGATGGCGTCTAGAGGGTAGATGAATCCAGAGGGGACGAATCCCTCGCAGCCGTCATACCTGAACCAATAAAGAATAAAACACGCTTCAATCTTGACACTAACATTTATTTCAAAGACTTTGGTGCACCCACCTGGAGACCCAGTACCAGTCTGGGTCCTCCGAATTGAGCACCGTTACGCACTGCCCCCTCTCCACCTGCAGGTCGTTCTCGTCCTGAGCGGAGTACGGGTAGAGCACCACGTAGCGCCCGGAAGACTCCTTGTAGAAGGGGACGACGTCGGAGCCGCCGGAAGTGGTCTCGCTCATCAGGGAGTTGGAGCGGGTGCCGGAAGGGGGGTCGTTGCCTGCACCGGGGGGAGACACGGAGCCGGACTGCGGAGGTGCGTCCGTAATTAATAATTGCAAGCAAAATTCGAATCATCCGTAAGTATTTTTTTATTTGCAATTATATTGTGTCAAATACAATTTGTTCACCAAAAATATTGATACGCTGGGCCGTGATTCGTTTCATTCGGGACGGGTTCATTTAAAGATGTAACTTACCGGCCCCGGTCTTTGCACGTTGATGTTGGCGTTTCTCCCTGATCCGACGATCGGCCGCAGGACACCGGCAACGCTGACGCCGACGCCTGTGCTGCTGTCTTTCGATCCCGCCGAGGTGGCCGTGGTGTTGGCGGCGGTGGCGGCAGAGGACGGAGACGGGCCGGTGATGTTGACGCCTCCGTCGGTGGCGGTGCTGCCGGAGGCGTTGGGGTGCCTCTGCTGCTGCTGCTGCTGCTGCTGCTGCTGCTGCTGCTGCTGCTGGAACTGCAACTGCGCCATGGCTGCGGTGGTGGGGAGGCCGTTCATGGAAGTAGCTTTTCCAGGTCCTCCCCCGCCAGAGGCACCTGGGTCCGGCGCAGGCTGAGTCTCGACCCTACAATAATTCAAATTCAAATTAGTATTTTTAATATTTTTATATTCACATTTGGGAAACCCACCTCGGCAATTTCTTCCTGACGTTTAGCGCGAGCGTAGCCATCTGTGATCCGTATTGCGCGCAGTATGAGTGCGGGATGAACCCCTCTCGGTTCTCCTCCGAGATGACGTACACCCAGTCGTTCTCCTGGTACAGAACGTGCACGACCTGGATATAACAAAAATATAATTATTTGAATTATGTCTTCTGCTTGATGCGGGAAAAGAATTGAGTGGAATTTGTATCAACTTTTTGGGGCGTGGGCGTTTGTGAGTACGACGAAGAAGTCGAGACTTTTTCCAGTCGAGCAAAAAAAGTTTCCCCTACCGTAATTAGCTTCGAAAAAGAAGCTCGGTCGTAGGACTTCTTTTTGTGTTCATCGAACGACGAGAAAAACGAAACGAATTTCCCGTACAGCATAAAAAGCGGAAGTTGGTTCCATCGACGGGTAAGGAAAAGAAGGCACAAAAAGAAACCCCGTGGATTCGGGCGGCGGAGGAAGTGATGAATGATAGCACGTGAAACGCGAGAGAAAAGAAAGAGGAAAAAGGTGAAAATCCCAGAAGAAAAGAAAAGGGAAACTATAGGTAAGAAAGAGAATGAGGCCGAGCGGGGGCCGACCGTTTTAATGCTAAATCATGGTGTGTCAATATTTGGGCCGAGCGAGCGGCGGCCGGCAGCCTTTCCCTTCTCGCCTCTTCCTACGTATATCCCTGTGGGTGGTAATGTGCTGGGAGAAGAGGAAAAGAGGGCGTTTTCGTAATGCAAAAGGGAAAACTCGGTATGTGCCCCGAATTATAAAAGGGGGGATGGATAAGGTTAGATCGGGTGGGCGTATCTCTGCCCACATAAATTAAGGCGTTTTCCCTCCCCCTCCTTTCCCTTTTGTAAAAGCATCTGGGCGAGTTTCCAGTTCTGCTCCGCATTTTATTTCTACTTTTCTCCCTCCACTTTGCGTCAAACCGAAAGATGATAAAGACTTTTGAGCAATTTACGGGCGGGTTTCCATTTGGGGAAAAATAGTCTTCTTCGCGAGAAAGAAGGAGGATGGAGAAACTGTTTTTATTGCCCCAAAGGCACGGACGCGCGCAAGAGACCGCTCCATAAAAAGACCAGATTCTTCTTTTGCACTTGATCCAATCCTTTCGCCCTCCCGTTACACCACCATGCATGGTGGACCCTCGCCTGATTTCTCTTTCTTTTGGGCTGCCCAAACCATGTCTTCAGGCTTCTTCCCCGTTTTCCTTTTCCCTCTTTCTTCTTGTGCGGGGATGCATGGGGGGGGAGGGGGAAGGGGGGCGTCAGAAGGGGATTTCCCCCTTCCGCTCCCGTTCGTTCGACGGCAGATGATAATCCCTTAATTAGGGAGGGACGGTAGAATGAGGCGGAAAGGAAAAGTCTTTTTCGCTCGAATCCCATGCCAGTTGCGAAGCAAAAGCATTTGTGGAATTTTGAGATGCCAGGAGGGTGGAAAAGTACGGTTCGCTCAAAGAAAAATCCGGACCAGCTTTGTTTGCTTTAGGAAGGAAATTGCAAAACTATTTCGTGGGCAGAGAGAAATTCTTACATTGGCTGCACCTCACTCCGTTTCCCCCTCTTTTTTCGCCGGTAAATTTCTTTTATTTTTTCCGTTTTCTCACGCGAAAAATAAACGGAGAGGGGGAAAATGAGCTCGTGAGTTACCGGAGGACGATAAAATTAAAGTTTTTCCGAGGAAAAACGAGGAGAGAACGCGGGAAAGCAAAGTGTGTGAGTGTTGGAAATTTTGCACTTTAGAACGACTCTCACCTGTCCTCTCTTGACCTCCAGCTCGTCGTCGACGCAAGGGGTGAAGTCGTGGAGAACGACCATCTTGGCCTCCGGGCCCTGCGTGCGCGACGGCAACAAGAGAATGAGCAAAGAAGTTTTTTTAAAAAAGCAATAAATTATGACGACTTTTCTTTTGGCGAATAAAATTTTAGTCTTCTTCAAGAAAAAGTCAAGCCTCCAAAACGCGACCAACAAATTGGTGAACACATATGTAATACATTAAAATTAAGATTATTTCATTCTCTTCGACTTCTTCTAAATTGGTGAATAAATTTAAGCTGGAAATAGATTAATTCCAACTTTGCCTCCATGCACTCACCAGCCCGTTCTCCTTCTCGATTCCAACCCTGACGAGCGTC